>Ga0207862_1000467_pt1 | contig 12177 bp, 10 predicted proteins | sample LuqExpMetageno81_FD_187838 | JGI IMG/M metagenome (GOLD analysis project Ga0207862, IMG submission 187838) | Tropical forest soil microbial communities from Luquillo Experimental Forest, Puerto Rico - Sample 81 (SPAdes) | ecosystem: Environmental > Terrestrial > Soil > Tropical forest ... | reverse complement strand
GTCGACTGCTTCGTGAAAAATCTGTCGCCCATGGGCGCCCGCCTGCAAGTGGCGAGCGTGATCGGTATTCCGAGCGACTTCGTGCTGCGGATCGACTTCGATGATGTGGAGCTGCCGTGCCATGTTATCTGGCGTTCCGGCAGGCAGTTAGGCGTAAAGTTCAACGCTCAGGCACAGCCGAAGCTTGCGCACGTAGGCGCGCGTTTGGGACCTTCCAATTTATTTCCAACGTCAGACACTTTTGCGCAACAGAGCGAGCATTCCAAGACTGCAAAACAGAGCTGGTGGAAGATGTGGGGCTGATAATGCAAGAACGCCGCAAATCCGCGCGCTCGCGTGTTCTCAAAGGTGCCAAGCTAGTTCTTGGAAAGTCCTCGGTGATTGACTGTCGTGTACGCAACGCAACGAAAGCCGGCGCACGCATTCAAATCGGAAACACGATCGAACTGCCCGAGGTTTTGGGTTTGAGTTTTGATGGTGGTCATAAAGTTCAACCATGCCGAATTGCGTGGCGAGCTTTAACAGAAACGGGTGTAGAGTTTCTCTGAATGCCGGTTGCGAGTTCTTAGAGTGATCCCAAGCATTTTCAAAAAACACAATAACAATCACGATCGGCGATCTAGCCTGGACTGCCGACCAAATTTCGTTCAACGATCAGACGTAGAAAAGTTTTTGAACGAGAAAGGTCGGTTCAAACGTCAAAAAGAAATTGCATATATCGCGTCGAAACTTAGTAATGGCGAAGTGGCCGATCGTCGACAAACCGGCATTAACAGGCGTTTTGGCAGCGAACGACGATCCAACCGTGATCGTCGATGCGGGGCTGATACGCAATCGGAAATAGAAAAGTTCTTAGAGGGAGAGCGTCGATCCCGTCTAAATCGACGTTCACGCCTCAAGGACGGATATCTATCCTTCAAGAAAGCACGCGCATTTGTGCGGGGTCTTGAATTGAAGTCCTTACGCGAATGGCGCGATTACACTAAATCGGGCATGAAACCTGATGATATTCCGGTTGCCCCGCATAAAGTTTATGCCAACGATGGCTGGGCCGGCTGGGCCGATTGGCTAAATGGTGGCGACCTTGGCGTGATCGGGTTGCTTGCAGGGCGCAGGCAACGGAAGGCCACAGCAACCGCTTGACCAAGACACCTGATAGGATTTCAGAGAAACTGCGAGTAAGCGCGTCATCTGTCACGGTACATCGACAATCTCCACCCAATTCGCACCATTGCCGACTGGGTAGCGATTGGGTTCGCTGAGCTTCCCGGTGCTTTGGTCGATCTTATAGACCGACAAGCGGTCCGACTTTTCGCCTGCAGCGACGAGGTACTGGCCGCTCGGATCGATCCTGATACCGCGCGGCTGCGCCTCGGTCGCGTAATTGGCAACGTAGGCGAGCTTGCCCGTTCCGGGTGCCACCGTAAATAATGCGATCTTATTTGTAGTGCGCTCGCTCGAATACAGGAACTTGCCGTTGGGCGTGATCTGGATGTCTGCCGCCCAGACCATCGGCTTATTGTCGTTCGCCGCCGCTGAGCCGAGCGCCGGTGCCGCGCCGACCGGCGCCTGCGGCTCACCCCACGCGAGGCCGGCCTCTGCGGGCACCGAGCTAATGCTATCGACGATTGTCAATGTGCCCTTGCCGGCATCGATCGCGTATTGCGTGACGTGTCCCGACAGCTCGTTGAGCACGTAGAGGTTCTTGTTGTCCGGCGAGAAAGCCAAGTGGCGCGGGCCGTGGCCTACTTCCGGGCTGATCGCCGCCGGCACGTTTGCCGTGAGCTTGCCGGTCTTGCTGTCGAAGATAAATTGCAGCACTTGATTGGCGCCGAGTGTAGCCGCGTAGACGAATTTATTGCTGAGATCGGGCAGGATCGAATGCGCATGGCGGCCAGTGGGGATGACCTGAATGGCTTCCGCCTCGACCAGTCCATTTTCGCCGATCGGGCTCACCGCAAGTTTGTCGCCGGCATAGGAGGCGGTGAACAGGTAACGACCGGTGTGATCGGTCGACACATAGGGCATGCTGTCGGGAAGCGGAGCCGATGCCTTTTGCGTGAGCGCTCCGGTCGCCGGATCAATGGCGTAGGTTAATACGCGCGGCGGCTGCGAACGTACGACGGCATAGAGACACTTTTTGTTCGGGCTCACCGCCATCGGCATAACCATTTTGGCGGCCTCGGCCTTGCCGATCGATGTCAGCGCACCGGTGCTCGTGTCCATGATGTAGGCGTCGATATTGCCGTCCTGCGCGTTCGACACGTAAACGAACGCCTTGGCCGCAGACATCGAGGTCACTCCGATTACAAACAGCAGCGCGAGCGCTAGGCTCCTCGCTCCACTCCTTGGTGTTATGCCGTTCCTCGAATCGCGCTCTCAGCGTTCTCGCTTCTTCTTTTCTCGCCACGTACGGGCGTTTTCGAGAAATTCATCCTGCAAAAACATCATGCCCGTACGCATAACTGTCAGTCACTCATTTGTAAGCACAACGACGATTTCGACCAGCTCATCCGCCAGCTGCCCTGGCAATAGCCTCCGGAACGCCTTTGCCAACTCATGATAGTACCAAAGTGTCTCTTCTTTCGGGCTTTTGAATCGCTACTGACCTCGCTAGAACGGCTGAGCTATCTTCGTGCCTTGGCCCGATCCGCCAGAAAACGACGCAAGCGCTCGCGGACTTCGTCTGCCTGCTGCGGCGTCCAGCGGCGAAAGCCCTCGCCAGTTTTCATCCCGAATTTGCCTTCTGCGACCTTGCTGCGCAAATAGGGATGCGGGCCTGCCGTGCGATCGAGATGTTGGATCAGTGTTTCGTGAATATCGAGAGTCAGGTCAAGGCCGACGAGATCTGACTGCTCCATCGGTCCCAAGACCGCCATACGGGCGCCAAATCCGCTTTTGACGACATCGTCGATCGTTTCGGCATCGCATACTCCATCGGCGACGAGGGCGATCGCCTCGCGCTTCAATGCGTGCTGAAGCCGATTGCCTATGAAGCCGGGAATATCCTTGCGCACATGTACCGGCTTCATGCCGACGCTCCCTAGCAAATCCATAGTCCGGGCGATCACCGCGTCGCTCGTTTTTTCGGTCTGAATGACTTCGACTAGAGATACGAGATGCGGCGGGTTCCAGAAATGGGTGCCGACCACGCGCTCCCGGTGCTTAAGATGACGGCCGATCTCCGTCGACTGAATGGCCGAGCTATTGCTGGCGAGGATCGTGTCGGCGGCCACGTTCGCTTCGAGATCGCCAAAGATCTGCTGCTTGAGCGCGAGCTTCTCGGGTGCGGCCTCGACGACGAATGAGGTGTCCCACACCGCGGGTGCGAGTTGGTCATGGACGGACACGTGATCGAGACATGCCGGGTCATCGCCTAACAGGTCAGCGATTGCACGAAGCCGTTTTGAGAAAGTCCCCCGCAACTCGGCGGAAGGTTCAAACACTCCGACCTCATGACCGGCCGCGGCAAACCGATAGGCAATGCCGTGGCCCATCAGGCCAGCGCCGATAACGCCGACTTTCCCTTTCGGCATGGGCTAATCCTCCGGTGAGCTGTCAGCCGGCAGTATAGCCGCCGTCGACGTACATCACCTGCCCAGTGCAAAAATCGGAGGCGGGTGACAATAGGTAGATCGCCATGCCGATCAAATCCTCGACTTCGCCGAGCCGGCCGAGCGGGATGCGCGAGAGCGAGCGTGCCTTGGTCGCCTGGCCGACCTCATCGTCGCCATACATCCAGGCCGTGAGTTTAGAGCGGAAGACGGTTGGCGCGATGGCGTTGACGGTGATGCCGTATTTCGCCCATTCGGTTGCGAGCACGCGGGTGAGCGCGTCGGTGGCACCCTTGGAGGTGCAATAACCTGTGTAGCCCGAATAGTTGCCGTGCCGGCCGCGTACCGAGGACATCAACAACATCTTGCCATGCACTTTGTTCTCGATCCAATAGGTGCCTACGGCCTTAGCCATGAACCATGGACCGCGGACGTTCGCGTCCATCACCTTCTGCCAATCCTCATAGGCAAGATCTTGGATAAAGCCGGCCTTATTCATTCCGGAGGCGACTACAAGCTGGTCGACACGGCCGTAGGCGTCGAGTACCGCCTTGAGCATGGTCTGAGCATCGGCGAGGCTATCGGGCCGCGCGACCAGCGTGCGTACCTCGGCGCCAATCTCTTTGATCTCGGCAGTGACGGCGTCGAGTTCTTCCTTGCTCCCCGACACCAGCAAAAGCTTAACGCCGAGCGCACCAAGCGCCAGCGCGCAGCCGCGCCCGAAGGCTCCCGACGCTCCGGTAATCAGCGCGACCTTGCCCTTGACTTCGAACAACGACAATGGATTGCGTAGCGGCTCTGAGATCATTCGTCAGCGTCCAGTTGCAAAACGGAAAGTCTGCTTAGGATCGAGCACCGCGACCACGCGCAATGCGCAGCCTTCGCCATCCGGCCAGCGCCAAGGGAACGCAAAGAAGGTGCAGCGCTTACCGGTAATCTTGTCGATATCGCCGCCAATGTTCTCGATACCCGGAATTCCATTGGTCATCATTATTTTGTGGGCGGGCTCCCAATACGGGAAATCCTCGATGATCTCGCGCCCAGTCTCAGCCTTGTATTCGGTCAGCAAATGCGGCTGCGCCGGCCCCGGACCATGCGGACCAAGAAACGTGCCCAGCGGATGATCGAGTGCCTGCACGTCTACACCGACAAGTTTGACCTGATGTTCGACCAGCCACTCGGCAGCCTCTTTGTAGAGACCGGGCGAATAGGCATAGTAGTCGGGATTGTCGCCGTAATTGCGGTGACTACCGGTGTTGATCATCACAATGTCGTTCTTGCGGATTTTCGGCTGGGCGTTCTCCAAATCCTGCGGTTTGATGACACCCCATTTGCCTTTGGGGATGGAAACGGCGACGCCGGTGCCGAAAAAACGCCAGAGCGGATAGCCAGTGATAGTCGGCGTGTTCTCCTGCACATGGATGGGGGCATCCATGTGCGTACCGCGATGCATAATGCCTTCGAATTGCTGGACTAAAACGCCGTCTTTGGCGTGAAACTCCAAGGTCCGCACGTTCAAATTGGCGCGCGAGGGCCATTGCGGCATGCCATGACCCCAGCGGGTGCTGAGGTCGTAGAACTGCAGATCGTCGGTTGTGATCGGTGCCATGATCATTTGGTCCTGATATTGCTCGCTGGTGAACAACCGCGTCGTCAGACCGACGATGCGGCGCGCCGGCTCATTAGTTTGCTGTCCCCGGTTCCAAACGATAGGCACCCGACGGATCGAAGATCGCCGTCAGTCGGATAACGCAGGCGTCACCCTCGTGCCATTTCCAAGGGAAACCCTGAAAGGTGCAGCGCTTGCCAGTGACGGCGTCGAGGTCGGCGCCGACATTTTCGATAGTGGGAATTCCGGCGGCGAGCAGCGTGCGATGCGCCGGATTCCATTTCGGAAAATCGGCAATGGCTTCGCGTCCCGTCGTTTCCTTGTACTCCGGGAGCAGATATTTAATCTGTGGGCCGTTGCGATGCGGCCCGAGTGAAGTGGCGAGCGGATGGTCGACGCATGCGGTGTCGACGCCGACAAGCTTCACCTTCTTTTCGACCAGCCATTGAGCCGCAGCTTCGCTCAGGCCCGGGGCATAGCCAAAATACTCCTTGCTGTCGGAATATTTGCGATGCCAGCCGGTGTTGATGAGCACAATATCGCCGGCGACGACAGTTGGCTTCGCCTTTTCCAGATCCTTCGGCTCGATCAGCTCCCACTTGCCTTTCGGGATCGACAGCACCACTCCGGTACCGAAGAAACGATCGAGCGCCAAGTCGCCGACGGCGGGGGCCTGTGGAATCAAATGGATCGGCGCGTTTACATGTGTCGAGGTGTGGAAGATCGTGGTGATCTTGTGCGTCATCACGCCGTGCTTGGAGTGGTGCGTGATGCGCTCAAGCTTGATCTCCTCATAGCCCGGGAAGATCGGGGTATACACGCCCCAGGGGTGGCTAAGCTCGACAAAGGCGAGCCCGCTTTCCGGATCGTCCACTTGCGTCATTACATGCTCCCGGCGTCGTCGTGGAGTGCGCAAATCGATCGATCTGCGCGACCGCTAAGGCTGCGACTGTGCGGAGCACGGAGCCGTTCGTCCAATTCCTTGTCCGGCCAACGGCATGAAATTTGGTGATAGCGTCTGCGCCAGGCGTGACTAGCCCTGCACATTATCGGCTATGCGGCGTTGGCTTTGCCTAGCGCCGGCGAATTGCGCCCGCACCAGCGCGCAGAATGCGCTAACGGCCGGGGTCGGCGATTTGGTCGCCCGGTAGGCAATCCCGGCGGGTGCGTCCCATAGCGTGCCGCGGACGGCCAGCTTACGCAGTCCGAACAGCTCCGCATAGGGCAGCAACATGGTCGGAATATTGAGGATGAAATCGTCCTCCCGCAGCAGATTGAGCGCCGCCGAGATCGAGGTGGTTTCGACGCCGATGCGTGGCGGCTGCAGCTCATTCGCAGCAAAGAACGAGCTGACTCGACTGGTTCCGACATAATCGTTCACCAGCGCGAGCCACGCGTACTCGAGCAGCTGCTTCGCCGAGATTTCGCGACGGCCGGCGAGCGGATGTTCGGCGCGCGCGACCAGTACGTGCTGTAGGTCGATGAGTTGTTCCTTGACGAATTCCGGGTGCGCTGGGAAGTCGAGCGAGGCGCAGATCACATCGAGTTCGCCGCTAAGAAGCGCTGGGACTAGCGTGTCGATAACGCCGGTGCGCAGCTTGATCTTCACTTTCGGCTGCTGGCGGCGGAATGCCGCGATGATCGGCGGCAGGATACGCACCGCCCAGACTGGGCCGGCGCCGACATTGACGGTGCCGCCAGTTCCGCCCTTGATCGCCTGAATCTCGGCGACCGCATGCCGGTATTCGAGATCCATCAGTCGCGTGCGTCGCGCCAGGATTTCGCCGAAGCGGGTGGCGACAACGCCGGTTGGCAGCCGTTCAAATAACTCGACGCCGAGAATGTCTTCGAGTTGGCGGATGCTCTTAGTCAGCGCCGGCTGGCTGATGTGCAGCTCGGCAGCGGCGGCGCTCATTCCCTTATGATCGACGACCGCGAGAAAATGACGCAGCAGACGTGAATGCATAGCCTGGCCTTGGCTTGTGACGTTTCCAATGCGGCCGATTTTTCCGCTTGTTTATTGATTAGAATAGAACATTTAGCCGAATTTGCCTATTGCCGTAACGCCGCACGCCAATGATACGGCGCCGTTACTCTCTTTATTGCATTATCTATCGCGATCGATCCTAGGTCGTCAGCCGCGCAGCACAGAGGGCAGCCAGAGCGCCAGCGATGGAAATATCGTCAATAAGGCCAGCACGACAAGGTCGGCGACTATGAACGGAACGATGCTCTTGTATAGTTTCTGCAGCGGGATGTCCGGCCGCATGGCGTTGATAATCAATATGACAAGACCGATCGGCGGGATCACGAGCCCAAGCTCGACAATGATCACATTGATGATCCCCCACCAGATGGGATCATAACCAAAGTGAACAATGATCGGCAGCGCAAATGGCAGCGTCACGATCATCGCCGCAAGTTCGTCGAAGACCGAGCCGAGAACCAGATAAGCGCCGAGCATCAGCACAATAATGCCCATCGGCGGCAGATCGACGGTGCTCAGGAGCGCGATCAGCTGCTCTGGTATCTTCGCGAGGCTGATAAAATAGGTAAATACCGACGAGCCGATCAAGACAAAATAGATCATCCCGGCAATCACTGCCGTGTTTTTGAAACCGATGACGAGCTTATCCAGCGTAATCGTGCGACGAATGAGCGCAAACACGAAGGAGGCCACCGCGGCCACCGAAGACGCTTCGTTGACGGTAAAAATCCCGCTATAGAGACCAACAAAGACGATGGCGATCAGCAAAACCGCAGGCGCTGCCCGCCGGACCGCGACCAGCTTCTCCTGCAGTGACACAGGCTCCGACGTCGGCGCCATCGCGCTGTTCCAATGCACGACAATCGCGATCGTAATTACGTTGGCGGCGATCGTGATCAATGCCGGAATAACGGCCGCGATGAAGACGTCGAAGATGTAGGTTCGCGCCACCACGCAATAGAGAATCATGCTGAGCGAGGGCGGAATCAACGCTTTCAGCGCGCCACCGGCAGCGATGGTTGCGCCGGAGAAGCTTGGCGAATAATTGCGCTTCAGCATCTCGGGCAATGCGACTTGGGTGAAGGTGGCGACCGTCGCAGGCGATGAGCCGCAAATAGCGCCGAACGCGGCGCTGCCGCCGATGGTGGCGTAGGACAGTCCCCCCTTGCGATGCCCTAGCAAGGCGGCGGCCGCTGTATAAAGGTCGTTTGAAAATCCGGAAACGTTGACGAAGGCACCCATCATCAAGAACATCGGCACAGCAGCGAGATCAATGCTGCCGAGAACCTGCGATGGCTCCGATGCAAGAAATGTGAGCGCCGGCCCCCAATCGGTCTGCAGGGCGAAGGCGACGATCCCGACCGCAATCATCGCGAACGCGAGCGGTACATGCAGTGCAACCAGCGCGAATAGCGCGACGATTCCGGAAATGCCAATCGCGGTCGAGGTCATAACGCGCTCTCCGAAGACCATTCCGGACGAGAGCCGATGATATCCCGGACCAGGACGAAGGCCTGCACGGCCACAGCCACCCACAGGACCGCGTCTACCACAAACCAGAACGGCGCTGTCGGCAGGTTGAGACGCCAGGTCACGTCTCCTGCCCGCATCGTCTTGACGCCGTGCAAATAGAACTCCCAAGCCATGGCGATCATGACGATCTCCGTGACGACGCCCGCAAAAACGTCAATCGCGCGAACGCCCTTGGCGGGCAGAATCTTGTCGAAGGCGCGCAGGGTGATGTTGTTGCTGTGCAAGAGAACGATTGGCAGACAGCAGGCGCCGCAGTTCGCAGCCACTAGATCACCGATCTCGCGCACGATATCGAGGGGATAATTCGCGAGCGCACGTAAAAGTCCGTCGCTCAGCGTGAAGGTCGCGAGAATCAGCAGAACCGAAAGTCCGGCAACGGCGAGTGCGTTCGCCGTGCCGGTTACAATCTTTTCGATCGCCTGCACGCCTATTTTGACCTGATCTGGGCGAGCAATTCGCGCGCTTTGGCCAGAGTCTGCGCATTGCGTGGATCCTTGGCCGCCCATTCGGCGGTCACCTTCTCGTAGGCTGGCTTGGTGGCGTCCAGATCGCTATTCGACGGCAGAACAACCGTGCGTTTTTTGTCGGCCTTGAACTTCTCGATGACGCTATTGTTATGGGCGTCAAGCTCCTTTGCGTAGAGGTCATTGGCCCATTTCAGCGAGTATTTACTGATTACATCCTGCGCCGCCTTCGGCATCGATTCGAATTTGGCCCGGTTCATCATTAGCGTCAGCGGGCCAGAGCCGAGCGGCAACAGGTAGTCGTAACTGGTGACACGATCAATTCCGAAATCCACAACGGCAGTCGGCACCGCGACGGTGGCTTCAATCGTGCCGCGCCCCATCGCTTCAACCACCTCGTTCGGCGGCATCAGAACCGGCACCATTCCCAGTTCCTTCACGGTCTGACCGATGACCGGACCGACAATTCGCACTTTCATGCCTTTCAGATCCTGAATCGACTTGATCGGGCGGCGCGAAAAGATGTTGTAGTGCGGGTTCATGAACGACCCGATGACGTAATAATCGGAATAGCCGCGCAGGCTGTTCGACTTCACCAGCGCTTCATAAAGCTGCACCCCTTCCTTCAGATTGCGCAGCAAGCCGGGCAATTCGAGCACCTGGTCGTCCGGAAAGCGTCCAGGCACTAGGCTGGGATTTACCCAGGCGATATCCGCGACGCCATCCAGCAACAGTTGCGGTTGCGCGGGCAAACTCTTGCCTAATGCGCCATTCGGATAGGCTTCTATTTTCACCGCACCACTTGGGTCGGCGTTCACCGCGTCGAGCCATGGCTTGATTGCTTTGACGTAATTTGTCTCGGTATCTGACGCAAAAAAAGACAGTTTCAGAGTCACCGGCTGTGCGACCGCCGACATCGGTAGAAGCGCAGCCAAACACATCAGAACTTTCCAGAGCCTATTCATTCCGAGCCCTCCCTTCAGGCACCCAATCGGCCATTTGGCCTTTTGATTCATGCGAGGCCCACGAAAGGGCCCCACTGCTACGGCGAATCATATCTGATATCGCATCGGTTCAACGGACTTGAACATTTTTTCCTCCCCGGCGCATCCATTTAGCGCCTTCGCTCACCGTCAGAACATCGGTGAAATCAACCAAGCGCAACCAAATGCGGCGCCTATGAAGGTTACGAGATCATTTTAACAGAATAGGGTCCAATGACTTCCCGCGTCGAGCCCATAACTGCCATCTATAAGGTTTACCTCGCTTACGAGGTGCACTATCACAAATACCTAGGCGATTGAGGGGGCAATTGAGCGCGGGAGCAAGCCATCGCAAGTTTTCTCGTGTTCATTGAGCGCGCCGAATAGAAAAAAGCTATAGCGTCGTCAATTCACCTTCTATGCCAGAGATATCCAGCATGAAACGTCAGGTCATCGTAACCTGCGCCATCACCGGCGGAGGCGACACAGTTGCCAAGCATCCCGCCATTCCTGTCACTCCGGAGCAAATTGCAGTCTCCTCGCTCGAAGCAGCCGAAGCCGGCGCGGCGATTGTCCATATCCATGTGCGCAATCCACAGACCGGAAAGCCCAGCACCGAGTTCGAACTCTATCGCGAAGTAACGGAACGCATCCGTGCTGCGAACGGCGATGTTATTATCAATCTCACCACTGGTCCGGGCGCGCGTTTCGTTCCATCGAACAAAGATCCCGCCGTCGGCGGAGCAGGAACGAACATGATGACGCCGGCGGCTCGTGTGCGCCATGTCGAAATGTTACGTCCTGAGATTTGCAGCCTCGACATCGCCACAATGAATTTCGGTGAATTCGCTTTCGTCAATACGCCGGATTATATCCGCACCATGGCTCTTGCAATCGCGGACGCAGGAGTGATGCCCGAACTGGAAGTCTTCGACGTCGGTCATTTGCGGTTGGCGCTGCATCTTCTCGAAGCAGGAGCAGTGAGGACACCCGTCCTCTTCCAGATTTGCCTGGGTGTTCCATGGGGGGCGCCGGCCACATCGGAGATGATGATGTTCCTGCGCGGTCAATTGCCAAAGGATTGCGTCTGGACGGGATTTGGGATCGGAGGGCAACAGTTCCCCATGGTAGCGCAAGCGGTTTTGCTCGGCGGACATGTCCGCGTGGGGTTGGAGGACAATCTGTATCTCGAACGAGGTGTCTTGGCCCCGGGCAATGCCGCGCTCGTTGAAAAGGCTGTCAAGATCGTGACCGCGCTCGATACTGTGCCAGCAAGCCCGGCAGATGCGCGTCGTATTCTCGGTCTACCACTTAAGCCATTGTCAGGTGGATCTCTTTGAAGTGCTGCGGCACACTCCACCGAAAATGAAATTCCGTGCGCTCTTACGGGTTCGGTTAAGGCGCGGCACGGTTGTGGTCTTTGACGGCTCCCTTGCGGAGATTGAAAGCTCGCCACACCTTTTCCGGCGTAAACGGCATGTCGATCATAATGTTTACGCCGGCACGAGCGAGAGCGTCCGCAATGGCGTTGGCAATAGCCGGTATCGACCCTGTTGTGCCCGCCTCACCACAACCTTTGATGCCAAGAGGGTTGGCGGTCGATGGCACCTCATGGAACGTCGCCTCGGGCTCGGGGAAATTAGATGCGCGAGGCATGGCATAGTCCATGAATGAGGCGGTCAGGTTCTGGCCGTCCTCGTCGAACCGGATGTCCTCCATCAGGATTTGTCCGACGCCTTGAGCGACGCCGCCTACGATCTGTCCTTTCAGCAGCAGCGGATTGATCACGGTACCGACGTCATCGACGACGCTGTAGCGAACGATCTCGACCTCCCCGGTGTCGGCATCCACTTCCAGCTCGCAGATGTGACAGCCGTTCGGGAAATTCTGCACCGGCGCGGCGTAGGTAGCGGTGGCGATGAGGCCGACATCGACACCCTGCGGCAGGCTTGCCGGCTCCATGGCCTCCTTCGCCACATCCTTGATGGTCAGGGTGCGATTGGTCTTCGGACTGGAGAACACGCCATCGGCAAAGCTGATCTCGTCG
>Ga0207862_1000465_pt1 | contig 12182 bp, 14 predicted proteins | sample LuqExpMetageno81_FD_187838 | JGI IMG/M metagenome (GOLD analysis project Ga0207862, IMG submission 187838) | Tropical forest soil microbial communities from Luquillo Experimental Forest, Puerto Rico - Sample 81 (SPAdes) | ecosystem: Environmental > Terrestrial > Soil > Tropical forest ... | reverse complement strand
AAGCATCCGCGAGTGCAATTGACCTAGGGCGGGAAGCATCTTAGGATGCGCTTACATGCAAGCCGCCACGCCAGGCCCCGGGTATTTAGTGGGCCACTACCGCCTGACCGAAAAGATCGGGGAAGGTGGTATGGGCATCGTGTACCGTGCGCGTGATGAGCGGCTCGATCGCGATGTGGCGATCAAGGTCCTGAATGAAAAGATGCTGGCGGAAAGCTCCAGCCGCCAGCGGTTTCGCCGCGAGGCCCTGACTCTGGGCCGTCTGAATCATCCCAATATTGAAACGGTGTATGACTTTCACACCGAAAACGGCCTGGACTACCTGGTCCTGGAGTATGTCGCCGGCGTGTCACTCGACGACCGAATGGAGCGGGGCCGGCTGCACGAGGATGAAGTCGCTGACCTGGGTCTGCAACTGGTTCGGGGACTGGCGGCGGCCCATGCGCAGGGAGTGATTCATGGCGACCTGAAGCCGGGCAATTTGCGGGTGACTCCAGAAACCATATTGAAGATTCTGGATTTTGGTCTGGCGCGCCTGCTGGCCTCGCCGGAGGCGCGGACAGTGACCACGGATAGTTCGGAGGATCCGATTTCGTACGGTGGAACGTTGCCGTATATGTCTCCCGAACAATTCAACGGCGAGGAGCCGGATGCCCTGTCGGACATCTACTCGGCGGGGATTGTGCTGTACGAAATGGCGACCGGAACGCGGCCTTTTACGCAGAGGGGCGGTCTGTTGCGGGAAGCTGTCCTCTACTTTCCGCCGCCGCCGATTCGCGACAAGAACCCGAAGGTTTCACCGGGGACCGAAGCCGTAATTCTGAAGTGTCTGGAAAAAGACCGGACGAGGCGATTTCAGTCTGCGAAAGAGCTGGCCGTTGAGCTGGAGCTGGCCACCACCGGCGGTTCCTGGTCCCTCCCGTACTGGCGACTGTTGTTTGCCATCAAGCGTCACCGTTGGTGGGCTGCGGCCGTATTGGGGGTGCTGTTGCTGATTGCGGGATGGGCGGTCCGCCGGTGGATGCAGGGCAGGACGCCTCCGCCGCGCATGTCGGTGACTGTGGCGGAGTTTGAAAATCGAACCGGCGAGCAGGTGTTCGACCAGACACCAGGCGAGCTGATTGCCACAGCACTGGCGCAGTCGCCGCAGGTATATGTTTTTCCGAGCAGCCGGATTCGGGATGTGCTGCGAAGAATGGAGGCGCCGGAAAACCAACCCATCGACGAAAAGGTCGCAAGGGAAATTTGCACGCGTGAAGGCCTGCAATCGGTCATCGGCGGATCGGTTTCCAAGCTGGGGAGCCGGTACGTGGTGGTGGCGCGGGTACAAAAGTGCAATGGCGACCTCATCCTGAGCGCAGACCAGCAATTCAGCGGGCAGGAGAAGTTGCCGCCGGCGGTCGATGAGATTGCCGCCACCATACGGCGGCGCTGGGGAGAATCGGACGCGGCCATTCAACAAGCGTCACAACCGCTGGCCACCGTTACCTCGTCGTCGCTGGAGGCCATTCGGCTGTATTCCAGCGGCAAGCAGGAGCTGTATCGAGGGAATTTTCCGGGCGCAATTACGTTGTTCAGGAAGGCGGTTGAGCTGGATGACAATTTTGCCATGGCCCACGAATATCTGGGCACGGCCTACGTTCACCAGGCGGACGGCGAGCGAGCGGGCGCGGAATACGGCAAGGCGGCGCAGCTGTCGAACAGGGTGACGGAGAAAGAACGGGAGAAGATCCTGGGGGACTACGCGCTATTCAATTTCGACAACGCTGCGGCGATCTCGCATTACCAAGTCCTGGCGGTGCTGTCGCCGGAGGATCCCGCGGCGCACATCAATCTGGCCGAGAGTTACCGCAACGAATTCCGTTATGACCCGGCCATTGCAGAGGTCCAGAAAGCACTGGAACTGGCGGCTTCTCCCTCGGTAAGAAACAACCTCGCTATCTACTATTACATGGCCGACAGGCCGGATGACGCGTGGCGCGAGATCCAGCAGGTGCTGAAGGAAAGCCCGGACAACATAAAGGGACTGAATCTGCTGGGCGTGTACTACCTAGGAAGGGGACAGGAAGGGGAGGCGCGGGCGGTGTGGAGCAAGATGCTCGCGCTCGGAGGCACTGCGGCGAGCTTCGCGTGCGCCGGGATGGCGGATGCCGCGTGGACACGAGGCGAGCTAGAGGACGCGGTGAGCCAACTAGAAACCGGGGTAATCACCGACGCGGAGATGTCGAACCAGTACGAAGTGACGCGGAAACAAATCCTTATGGCGGAACTGTATCTGGCGATGGGTCAGCGGACGGCGATGGCCGACATGCTGAGCAGTATCCGGCAGCCGTCAGACCCGGAACTGATCGTGTTACTAGGGCGGGTGGATGCGAGGGCCGGGCGCATTGGGGCAGCGCAACAGCAGCACCGACTCCTGGAGGTGACGTCGACTCCGACGCCGCGGTCGCAATCGTATGAAAATGTCCTGCAGACGGAAATCGCCAGGGCGCAGAGACGGTATCCGGAGGGAGTGCGATTTGCAAAGCTGGCGGTAGAACACCTCAATTCAACGTTGGCAATGGAAACCTTGGCCGAGGCATATGAGCTTGCCGGCAATGATGAGGAGGCCGCCCGGTACTACGAAGTAATGCTGGCAAGGCGCAACGAACATCAATTTGAGAGCGCGGACTGGCCGGCCCTACACGACGTCGCAGCGGCTCGGTATCGGCTCGGAGTGCTGTACCAGTCCATGGGACGGGCGGACCTTGCCCGGGCGCAATTCAGCGCGCTGATGAAGTACGCCGGCGAAGGACAACCAACGGGTCGTATGTATCATGACGCGAAGACCCGGCTGGAGAAGGTCACGGCGAAACCTGAGTAGCCGGCAGACCAACACCCGCAACATAAAGAACCGATTCGTTAATGCCGTCAATTCCGAGATCGCGCTCGACGAGAGAGTCTTTGAGCGCCATCGTGCAAAAAGGCGCAAGCTGCAGAAAGGTGGCGACCAGGCAGAAGGTCTGGCAGAGGTGGGCGGCGTCGGCCAGCACGGTTCGATAGGCGCGGGGGAAGCGGTACTTCCACATCGAGCGCGGAAAAACGGCGGTGATGAGGAACAGCGCGGCCGCACCCTTGACCCACGCCTGTCCGGCACAGTATTGAACACCCTTTTGTCGAGTGACCTTTTGCGCGATGGGGCGCAATAGATGGCGATCGGAAGCGTAGTGATACAGACCGACCTCGAGACCTTTGACTCGTTGAGCCAGTACGTACACCTCGCAGGGATGGCGCGCTCCGGCAGAAGGGCTGGTTTTGAGGGGAAGGTCGCCCAGCAGCCAGCTATCGAGGAAGCCAGTGACGCCCCAGGTATAGCGTAGTAGGGCGGAGAGACGGTCGAGATCCAAGGCGTGGGGAGAAAACTCGCGATGGGTCCTGCGGGCGAGCAGGGTGCGAAGAAAATCGGAGTTTGCCTGGTTGGACCGAGGCCGAGGCAGGGGCACAGCCGGCGCCTGTAGCTTTCGGCTGTGGGACTTAAAGAAAGCAGGTTGAGGCGACTGCTTCAAGTAGGAGCGCATCCGCTGGATGGTGTCCTCGTCGGATGTGGTGTAGGGCATGTCCTTGGTACCGAAGTGGAACATGCCCGCATGCGGCAACCACGAAGACCAGGCGTCACGCAACACCTGGTCTTCGTGTGCCTGGAGAGAGCCCTCGGTCAGCAACAGACCATTGCTGACGAGTTGGCGGATGCTCTGGCGAACACTCTGCGCGCTATATTCCGGCAACTCCCGACGAACATTGTCCAGAGAACGCCAGTCGCAAAAAATATGAAGCACCCGAGCGGCGATGGGGTTCGCGGTCAGGACGTGCCGGGTCCTATAGTTCTCAATCACAAACCGGTCTTCGATCCAGTATGTGAAGAGGCTATAGGCCCGGCGCCATCGCACAGATGCAGTTTCGAGTTCGCGCCCCACTCTAGCTATTTCTTCCGGGTGGGCTTGTCGGGACTTCCCTTGAATGGATCGCCGGTGTGCGGGTCATGCGCCAGACAGAAGAGCTCGTCTTTGAGACTCGCAAGCTCCATTTCCAACTTTCGGAGGCGTTTGCGGGCCCGGGAATAGTCTGCCTTGAACTTCGCGTCTGGCGGGAGGGTTGTCTTGGGCTTTGTCTGCTTTGGCTTGGGTCTAGGCAATGAATCCTCCTTATCGAACAACGGGAAATCGGGTCCTGGGAGGTGACCCGGTGATTGTCAAATCGGTTGCTCCCGTACCGGGGGACGGCTTTCGTGGATCGACGGGCGTGGCGTGAAGTAACCGCCACACGTTCACCGAACACAAAAGTAGAGAGACATTACCGCGAAAGCCGGGCGGTGGCAACCGAAATATGCGATGCGGAACAGTTGGCGCGGCGTGGGGCGTAGCGCTTGCAGAAAGGCGCAAGTTCCGCGATAATAAATGTTTGCCTCCAGCAGCGGGGGTCCAACAGGCGCCGGCTGGCGCTTGTTTTGGGGTGTGGAGCGAGCAATCGCTGGCATGCCCGTCTCGTCTGAGGGAAAAGCTGTGCCGCATGCGGCTCCCTGAGTCAAGCTTCTGATTTCGACGGCTTTGGCGCAATGAGCTTGTGCGCGGAACCCTGAATTGCAGGAAAGGAAATACCTTCTGTGTTAATGATTCGTCTTTCGCGCCGTGGCGCGCGCAAACAACCGTATTACCGCATTGTCGTGATCGAAAAGGACCGCGCCCGCGATGGCCGCTCGGTAGAAGTGGTGGGCACGTATAACCCGCGCACCAATCCCGCGAGCGTTGAGCTGAAGCGGGAGCGCATCGACTACTGGACCGGCAAGGGCGCCCAGTTGTCGGACCGGGTGAAGAAGCTGGTGGACAAGGCTGCGGCAGCAGCGCCCGCGGCGACGCCGGAAGCGACGCCGGCAGCGTAGTTTCGGGACCGGCAGCTAGGTTTCAAGAAACCAAGGGGAATTCTAACGATGGCGACGACAGCGGACATTCCCGCATTGATGGCGCATCTGGCGAAAGCGCTGGTGGACGCGACCGATGAGGTCGAGGCGGAAGCCTTCGACGAGGGCGGCCAAATTGTGGTGGAACTGGTGGTGGCCGAGAACGAGGTCGGCAAGATCATCGGGCGGCAGGGACGCATGGCGCGCAGCCTGCGGACCATCATGAACGCGGCGGCGATGAAGACGCGCAAGCGCTATCAGTTGGAGATTGTCGAATAGCTGCGTTTGTCACCGTCGCGCGCGTGCTGGGGCCGCAGGGCCGGCGTGGCGAAGTTGCGGCCGAGCTGCATACGAGCTTCCCTGAGCGCTTTGCCGAGCGGCATGAGCTTTCAGGATTGGCCGCCGATGGCAGCCGTCGCGAGTTGCGTTTGGAGGAGCATTGGTTCCACAAGGGACACGTGATCCTGAAGTTTGCAGGCGTGGAGAGCATCAGCGACGCCGAGAGGCTGGCGGGGCTGGAGTTGCAGATTCCCGCCGAGCAGCGCGCCGAGTTGGAAGCGGGTGCAGCGTATGTGAGCGACCTGGTGGGCTGTGAGGTTGTGAACGGCGACGCGCTGGTTGGGACAGTGGCGGATGTGCAATTTGGAGCGGGAGCGGCTCCGCTGCTGGTGGTGAAGCGCGGCGAGCAGGAGTTTTTAGTGCCGTACGCCGAGTCGTTCCTCAAGAACGCAGATTTGGCGGCGCGGCGAATTGAGTTTGAACTGCCGGAAGGTTTGCTGGAAATGCAGTCTCCGTTGAATGAAGAGGAGAAGCAGCGGCAGAAGCTGGAAGCGGAAGAAGCCCGCAGGGCGGGTGAGCGGAAGAAGAGGTAGTTCGGCCTTGGATGAAGGAAAAGCAGGTCCTTCGACTCCGGTTCGCAAAGAGCGCGAACCTCCGCTCAGGATGACACGAGTTTTGAAGTGCCCCGTCGCCTAGTGCGAAGTGGGGAGGCCGGAATGAAGTTCGAGATCCTGACGATTTTCCCGGACTTTTTTCGTGGGCCGCTGGATTACGGCATCGTGCGCAGGGCGCGCGAGGCTGGGCTCATTGAGATAGCGATTCACGATTTGCGGGCGTACACGCACGACCGACACCGCACGGTGGATGACCGTCCGTTTGGCGGCGGCGAGGGGATGGTGCTCAAGCCGGAGCCCATCTTCGAGTGCCTGGAGGCGGTGAAAGTTGCGCCGCGTTTGGAGAGAACGCGCGAAGATGCGAGCGAGACGGTGGTGCTGCTGTCTCCGCAGGGACAGATATTCACCCAGAGCAGGGCGCAGGAGTTGCAACGGCGCGAGCGTGTGGTGCTGATCTGCGGTCGCTACGAGGGCGTGGATGAGCGGGTCGGTGAGTACCTGGCCGATCGCGAGATTTCGGTCGGCGACTTCGTGCTGAGCGGCGGCGAACTGGGCGCGGCAATCATCGTGGATACGGTATCGCGGTTAGTGCCGGGAGCGCTGGGCAATGCGGCGTCGGCACAGCAGGAGTCGTTCACGACACAGGCTGATTCTTCCCACATTTGCCAAAAGAAGGCAAATATGGGCCACACCGCGAATGTGGGGCACACGAATGAGCCGCCGTCGTCAACCTGCGGATCAGGTGGATTGCTGGATTATCCGCACTACACGCGTCCGGCGGAATTTCGCGGGATGGCGGTTCCCGACGTGCTGGTGAACGGGAACCACGACGAGATCAGGCGCTGGCGGCGGCGCAAGGCGCTGGAAAAGACTCTGGCGAACCGTCCGGATTTGTTGCGGGGGGCAGAGTTGAGTAAAGAGGATCGCAAGTTGTTGGCTGAAATCGAAGCTGGTGAGGGGCGGCCATGATGGACGTGATCCTAAAGCGCTTTGAGCATCCCGATGAAACGCGCGTGTTCGAAAAGGGCAAGTTCGAGATAGTCAACATCGGCGGCATGACGATCGGCCGTGCCACCTACGAGCCCGGCTGGAAGTGGTCGGAGCATGTTGGCAAGGCGATGGGCACCACGAGTTGCCAGGGGGAGCACGTAGGAATGGTAGTTTCCGGCGTAGCGACAGCCGCGATGGACGACGGGCGCGTGATTGAAATGCGTCCGGGCGATGTGTTTTATGTGCCACCGGGGCACGATAGCTGGGTGGTTGGCGACGAGTCGTACGTGTCGCTGCATTTTATGGGAGCGGGTGATTACGCCCGCAAGCACGAGAAGTAGCTGCGGACGCGTTCCGCTGAGATTCAGGCCGCCGTGAGGCGTGCGACAAGAGAAGGAAAGAGGAAATGTCGAATTCACCGATTATTGACCGTTTGCTAGCGAAGGCGAAGCGCACCGATTTGCCGGAATTCAAGTCAGGCGACACCGTGCGCGTACACGTAAAGATCAAAGAAGGCGATAAGGAACGCGTGCAGATGTTCGAGGGCCTTGTGATCTCGAAGAGCAAGGGCTCGCAGCCCAGCTTTATCGTGCGCAAGATGAGCTTTGGGCACGGCGTGGAGCGTATCTTCCCGCTGAACTCCAAGGTCATCGATAAGATTGAAGTGGTGCGTTCGGCGCACGTGCGTCGCGCCAAGCTGTTCTACTTGCGCGCGCTGCGCGGCAAGGCCGCCCGTCTGAAAGAAGTGGACGTGCGGGCGAAGAAGGCGTAACTGCCCGGTGGATAGTGATTAGTGGTTAGTGGATAGAAAGGCCCACACAGTCCTAAGTGGGCTGTGTGAGTAAAGGTCGACCACTAGCGGTGATGCAGGAATAACGCCCATCGTGGCTCGCTTGGCGAGCGCGGTGGGCGTTTTTGTTGTCTGGGTGTCGCCTCTGCGCGGCTTTAGCGCTTGTCTCTCGGGCGGACGAACTTCAGTGCGGTTTGCGTGGCAGAGAAGCTAACGACTTTCACGTCGACCAGACCGGCGGCACGGCCGGAATGCAAGACCTCCAACTCGGTGATTTCTTTGCGGCCTTTGGGATAGACGATCCAAAGGGCCCCGTTGGCAGCGAGCGAAGGAATCAGCTTCTTGACTCCTCCCAGGTCTGACGTTGTGGTAGCTCCTAAGAAGATCATGTCGGATTCGGGCAGCGGCTTGGCGTCGGAAAATACGGCAGCTGCTTTACGAGCGTCGTTCATCGTGCTGTCGCCGGCCATGTGGACAGCCGAAATTTTCAGACCGGCTTTGATGCCTAGCTTGTCGGCGGTGCTCTTGGGATGGAGGATGGAGTGCGCCCACTTCTCCGCCTGCTCGCCGAGGTCGAGCGCAACGGATTGCGAAGACCACTCCAGGTGGAGGCTGCCTTCGCGCGCAATTACGGAGGTCAACGCGGCGAAGGGAATCGTCAGCCGAAGATCACCGCGGAAGATGATCTCGGTGGTTTCAAGCAGGGCCTTGCCTGCGAACCATTTTCCGCCGGATTTTGCACGGCACGGAGTTTCGCGGCCCATGGTGTCGCTGTTCCTAGCGCCAAGAAGAATCGCCCTTTGCGAAGCCGTGTGTCAATGGGCATAACGAAGCCCCGTCCTTCCTGCAAGAGAACGGGGCTTAGTTGGGCGCGCCGGTTTCTGCGCGCGATGAGTTAGGGAGGGTGCGCCGGTTCCGGTTACAGCCTGGTTGCGAGTTCCAGCAACGCAACAGTCGTGGCCATCCAGAGGGCGAACGCCGCCGTGTTGAGGGCGACGCGGACCGCACCGTTGTCGATCAGCCAGTTGTATTTCGCGTCCATGGTTGTCTCCTTTGTGTGAGGTAAACGCCCCGGCTGGATTTTGGCCCTTCCGGTTCAGCCTCTGTCGCTATATACGGATGAGGCGGGAAAAGGTTCCCTGCGTGCAGTGCCTGGAAGTTACGGGTGGCGGGAACGGCTGATCAATAGCGGGATTCCGGTGACCAGTGCTTGTAGTACCACGTTGTGGGAGCGAGTTGTAACACTCTATTCATCCGGCGCCGCTATTTCGGACAGCTCCCAGTAATGCTGGCGCAAGCTGGCCGGGACGCGGACCGTCCCGCCGGTCAGCATGCTTTTCAACTGCAGCGCGTTGACAGCGGCCTTGCCCTCGAAGTGGTTGTTGGTGACCACGAAAGTCTTCTGCGCCTGGCCGGCGATGGCATCGATGCGCTGCTTCCATTTCTCGAGTTCGGGCCCAGTGTAGAGGTAATTGTAGCGGTCGGCGCCGGAGTCGCTGTCGAACCACTGCTCGTAATTGCGGCCGTGCAGGCGGACATAGCCGATGGGAGAGGTCACCTGTGCGCTGGGTGTAACGGCCTTGCCGAGCAGGGGCTGGTCAATGTTGCAGAAGGCGATGTGCTTCTGCGCGAAGTAGCGCAGCGTGCCTTCGTTGGTCCAACTGTTGTGGCGCACTTCGACGACCAGGGGATACTGGCGGAACTTCTCGATGACGCTGTCGAGATAGTCACGGTTGCGGTCGGTGTTCTTGAACGAAATGGGAAACTGTGCCAGCACCGCTCCGAGCATGTTCTCTTCGGCGATGGAGTCAAAGCCGGCCTTGGCCAAGCGCTCGTCGTTGGGGCCGACGTGGATGGTGTCGGCCGACGTGCTCTCGACGACGGCGATGGGCGAGTGAGTGAAGGCGCGATTGAGCTTCGCGGTAAAGAGAAAGCCGGGATTGGCCAGCCGCGCCTTGCGGCACCAGAGTTTGCCCCACTCGGGCTTGATGTGGCCGTAAAACGAGGTGTTGATCTCCAGCAGGTCGAAGTAGCGCGCCATGTATTCGACAGGATGCTGCGACTTCTTGATTTGCGCGGGATAGACAATGCCCTCCCAGTCTTTGTAAGACCAGCCGGCGGTGCCGACGTAGATGTGGGAGTCAGGGTTCACCGATGGCGGCAGGGTAGCACAAAGGCACCCGCTCAATAGGTTACGAATAACAGCCAGTACACCCCGCCCGGATTGCCGGAGCTGGAGGCGTAGCATACGCCGAGCGAATACGGGCCGGTCAACGGCTGGCTAAGAATGGACCTCAACCCGGGTGGCAACTGCCGCAGGTCGGTGGCGGTCCAGGCCACAGCGGAGGTGCTGCCGGGAATGCTGCGCGCCGCCTTGGCGTCAATCTTGTCGCCTTGTGCCATGTCACAAGCCAATTGGACCAGTTGGGTGCGGGGTTTGCGCTTTGGGATGGGCATGCCGCGCGCGCGGGCGAAGTCGCTGATCGCCTGCTGGACTACGGCATCGGCTTCGAAGTCGGAGTAGTCGGGCATGACGTGGGCGAAATCTTCAGCGATGTAGATCAGTTCGCCGGCGCGGATGACGCCGATTCCGGCGGCATTGAAGGAAGGGCCGAGGATGTTGGCACGATGCAGCGGCGAGCCCATCAGGGCAACGTGGGCTGACTCAACATCTCCGTTGAGCGCAATGTTCTCGCCGTCGTGATCGCTGCGCACGCTCTGGGCGCGCAGGCGGAGAACGAGAGGATCTTCATCGGGGAACTGGTGCGAGAGTTCGTCGCGCTGGGCCATGATCTGAGCGTGCAGGCGGGCCGCACGGGCCATGCGCTCGTCCCAATCGAGACGGGAAAGACCGGCATTTGCCCGCTCCTGGTTGATCAAGACGAGAAGTCGCTGCTCGGCGGCGGGGTCATCGGTGCCCTGCGCGATGGCCGAGCCGGCCAGCAGGAAGAGAGCAACTAGACCGCAGACGGCGAGACTGAGCCGCCGTACTACCGCAGGCGAAAGCGCAAAGCAGGGGCGAGGCTTCATGCTGGTTCATTAGACGCCGGAAGGCGTATTTCCGTTCGCACCACCCGCAACTTACAATACAGCAGCGGTACAAGGGTTTCCGAAAATGAATACGGTTGTGGTGGTACTGCTCACGCTGGCTGGACTGCTCATCGGCGCTGCCATTGCCTGGCTGGCCGGGCGCGGAAGCGCCTCTGCGGCAGCGCGGCGCAAGGCCGAGTTAGAGCAGGAACTGGCATCGGTTCGATCGCAACTGGCTGTGGTGCAGCAGGAGAACGCCGAGTTGGGGGCCGCCAGGGCCGCGGCAGAGGCGACGCTGGAGAGCGAGCGCAGCAGCACGAGAGAAAAGATTGAATTGCTGACCGCTGCAGGTGAGGCCATGAGCGCAAAGTTCGAGGCGCTGGCGGCCTCGGCGCTGCAGAGCAATAACGCTAGCTTTCTGCAACTGGCGAAGAGCGAGTTGGAGAAGCATCAGGTTGCAGCATCCGGCGAACTGGAGAAGCGCGAAAGGGCAGTTGAGACGCTGGTCAAGCCGATCGCTGAATCGCTGAAGAACGTGGATGAGCACGTGCGTGTGCTGGAGGCGTCGCGTGCTGAGGCATATGGCGGGCTGAAGACGCAGGTGGAGTCGCTGCTGGAGACCCAGAAGGCGCTACAGACAGAAACCGGCAACCTGGTGAAGGCGCTGCGCGAGCCGCAGGCCCGCGGGCGATGGGGCGAGTTGCAACTGCGCCGCTGCCTGGAGCTGGCGGGCATGCTCGACTATTGCGATTTTCTGGAGCAGGTGTCGGTCACCGTCGATGAGCGCCATCAGCGGCCGGATGTGATCGTGAAGCTTCCGGGCGACAAGAATATTGTAGTGGACGCCAAAGCTCCCCTGGCCGCGTATCTCGCAGCACTGGAGTCCCCGGACGAGGCGACGCGGAATGCGCGCCTGATGGACCACGCCAGGCAAGTCAAACAACACATCGATGCATTGGCGGCCAAGTCGTATTGGAACCAATTCGAGCCGACGCCGGACTTTGTGGTGCTGTTCCTTCCGGGCGAAGTTTTCTTTCGCGCAGCCCTGGACGCAGACCCGGAGTTGATGGAGTACGGCGTGAGCCGCAAGGTGATGGTGACGTCGCCCATCACGCTGATTTCATTATTGCGCGCGATAGCCTACGGATGGAACCAGAAGAACCTGGCCGAGAGCGCACGGAAAATCAGTGAAGCTGGTAAGCAGCTTTACGATCGTCTATGCGTTATGACGGCCCATGTCGACAGCCTGGGCAAGAAGCTGGAAGGCACCGTCAAGTCCTATAACGAGATGTTGAGTTCGATGGAAAAGCGCATTTTCCCGGCCGGTCGCAGGATTGCCGAACTGGACCGGTCGCTGGCGGCAGCGAACCTGCCCGATCCCGAGCAGGTGGAGAAGACGCCTCGCCATCTCGAGTCTCCCGATTGGCAGTTGCAATCGGAGTTGGACCCTATGCTACTGGAAACGGAAGACGCAGATTTGCTGGAGCCGTAGAAAGCTGCGCTTTGACACTGATTTTATGCGGCTGTTATCATTGAAGTCTCGACG
>Ga0207862_1000462_pt1 | contig 12265 bp, 14 predicted proteins | sample LuqExpMetageno81_FD_187838 | JGI IMG/M metagenome (GOLD analysis project Ga0207862, IMG submission 187838) | Tropical forest soil microbial communities from Luquillo Experimental Forest, Puerto Rico - Sample 81 (SPAdes) | ecosystem: Environmental > Terrestrial > Soil > Tropical forest ... | reverse complement strand
CGCGTGGCCGCGCTCAGCCGGCGAAGCACTACATACGACAACATTCCTGGGAAACCCCTTAGGCTGTGCGATCGCTCTAGCCTCTATTGATCTTCATCTGGATAGTACTCTAGGAAAACGCGTTCAAGCGCTGGGAAAACATTTTCGAGCCAGGCTCAAAGAACTGGCCGCCCCTGAGATTGGGCATATCCGCGGCCTGGGCCTTATGATCGGCGCGGAAATAGTTCAGAAGGATGGTTCACCGAACTCGAAGCTTGCATCGCACATGGTCCTGTCTGCGCTCAAAGATGGTCTGCTTTTTCTTGGAGGAGGCCCGGACGGTAATGTTCTGTCCTTCACGCCGCCCTTTTGCATCGAGACAGAAGAAATCGATTACGCCTGCAATAAAATCTATAACTATTTGCGCTTGGGATCGGTCTCGTAGTCCAAAACCAGCGCTTCTTGAGTATTCGGCTTGATAGTTTCTTCGACGAATTTGATGTAAATCGGGTCCTCGCTGAACATGGCCATCCGCTCCTTCGAGTCAAAGTCTACCGCAAGAAAGAAAGGCCACTCATTCTTCTGGTCAATCCGCCGACCGCATCGCACGTTCATCGCAACCGGAATCTTCAAAAGCTGCATTCGCGTTTGCATCAAGAGCTTTTCGACGTGCTCAGCTGTGGTCTCCGGTTTGAGTTTGTACAAAATGATGTGATGAATCATGTGCGCGTCCTCTTCTAGAAAGTCGTTATGCAGTAATCAAGGAATATCGATTGCATGCTCGTCTGGAGAAAATTAAGCGGCGAAAAATGGGGCGACTCATGGCAGGAAAGGCTGGCATTCCTTGGCGCGGAGCGCCTCGTGATCACGCAAATTGCGAGTTCGCGCCGGATCCGGTTGGAAATCTTCGATATCACGGCAAATGAATCAATCCTGCTGTTGAAAAATTTCGGGGGTGAGGTTCGCGACCTTAATCATTCAACCGCAGATTGGGTCCGAAGTGTTGTTCTAAAGCGGCCGATATCAATTCGGGGACGGCTGCGGATCGTAAACGATGAACCGAGCGCGGCGACTCTCAAGGATCCGGACACAATCTACATACCGGCCAACCTCGCCTTCGGAACGGGAGAGCACGCCACGACAGCTGGATGCCTTCGGCTCTTAGCGGACATCGCACCGAGGAAGAGTGATTGGGAATTTCTCGATGCAGGTACAGGAACCGGCATTCTGGCCATTGCTGCGTCACGACTCGGGGCAAAAAGGGTGCTCGGCTTCGATTCTGACGCGACCTCCGTTCGGGTAGCGAAAGCAAATGCTCATTTGAACAAGGTCCGTGGCCTGAAACTTTTTCGTGCGGACGTCCTGAAGTACCGGCCGGAGGGCAGCTTTGACATAGTGGCCGCCAACCTGTATAGCGATCTCTTCCAGAAAGCCGCACACAGACTTTGGCCGGCCATCAAGCCGTGGGGCAGGCTGATTATTTCCGGCCTGATGCTCGACCAGGTCAAGTCCGTTACTGAAAAACTGAACGAATTTTGTGGTCGAATCGAAGCGCAGAGAGTCCGAGGAAAATGGGTGACGATGCTCGTACAGAGGACAGAGAGGTAAATAAGCGATCCCCGTGCGTCCGGCTTCGCAACCCGCCCTCCATCCTCTTTCGAATTCATTGGTTGAAAAGACAGCGAGGGACATATAGTCGTGAAAATAGTTTCTATGCAACTTTCCTCTAGAGCCACCAGTTTAACTCCATCTCTCACTCTCTCGATTGATAGCAAAGCCAAGGCGATGAAATCGGAAGGGATCGATGTTTGCAGCTTCGGAGCGGGTGAGCCGGACTTTGACACTCCTGAGCACATCAAGACGGCTGCGATAGCGGCGCTGGAAGCCGGCTTCACCAAGTATACACCCAGTTCCGGCGTTCCAGACCTTCGCCAGGCCGTCGCCGACAAGTTCCTGATAGACAACGGCATCGATTACAAACCGTCTCAGATCATCATTAGCAATGGAGCGAAGCATTCCTGCTACAACGCCATCCTCGCAACCTGTCAACCCGGCGATGAGGTCATAATTCCCACTCCTTACTGGCTGAGTTACCCGGAGATGGTTCGTCTTGCCGGGGCTGATCCCGTGTTCGTTTACACGAAAGAGGAAGATGGCTGGAAGCTCACTGCCGAGGAGTTTGAAAACGCAATGACTCCCCGGACCAAGATGATCATATTGAACAGCCCCGGCAACCCGACCGGAGCGGTATACACAAAAGAGGAATTGCAAGCTCTGGCGAATGTAGCCGCAGAAGAGGAAATACTTATTCTGTCCGATGAGATTTACGAAAAACTCGTATACGATGACAGCAAGCACGTTAGCATCGCATCGCTTGGTCAGGAGTATTACGACCTCGCGATCACTGTCAACGGGTTTAGCAAATCATACGCGATGACCGGTTGGCGCATCGGCTATTTGGGTGCACCCGACCCCATCGCCAAAGCAATCGACTCGATCCAGAGCCACAGCACTTCGAACGCCTGTTCGTTCGCCCAGAAGGGCGCGCTCGCCGCGCTCAGAGGCGATCAACAGAGCGTAGCTGACATGCGCGATGAATTTAATCTCCGCCGCGAATATATGCTTGAGCGATTTTCCAAAATGCCCCACTTGAGCGTGGTTCGTCCGAACGGCGCATTTTACGTCCTGGTCAATATCAGCAAGCTTGGGCTCACGTCCCAGAACTTCGCCGACCGGCTTCTTAGCAAGGCTAATGTCGCAGTGGTTCCAGGGATCGCGTTCGGCGACGATCGGACGCTGCGCTTCAGCTATGCTACGAGCCTGGATGTCATCAAGAAGGGCATGGACCGGTTCGAAGAATTCTGTCGAACCCTGTGATCATTTTGGGGTTTGAGTTTGGAATGAGCAGCGGTTGTCACGCAAAACTCAAGACTCAAGACTCAAAACTTTATTCCCGATGTCCACGCTGGGGAAATACTGGGCTGTTTATTCGGTGATGCTGCGCAATTCCCTCATTCGGGACATGAATTTCAAGCTGAACTTTCTCTTATGGATGGTCGTTGAATCGCTTTGGTTCGTGGGTCAACTGGTTTTCATTGATGTGATTTTCAGTCACGTGGACCAAATCGGCGATTGGACCAAATGGCAGATGGTTTTACTCGTCGGAACCCATCAGATCATCAGCCAAATCTTTCAAGGATTCTTCTACGTCAATCTGATTAACCTGCCCGAACTCGTTCGAACCGGGAAATTTGATTTCATCCTGCTGCAACCGGTAGATGGGCAGTTCACGACCTCATTTCGGCAATTCGGCCTCGATAGCGTCGTGAACGCGCTGGTGGGCGTTGGGATCGTAATCTATTCATTGTACAGGTTGCACGTGGTGCCCGGCCTCGGTCAGGTCGTGCTTTATCTGGCTACGATATGTGTCGGCGTCACGATACATTACGCAATAATGTTTGCCCTTTCGACAGTGAGCTTCTGGATCATCCGGACGCAGGGACTGATCTGGGGCTATTACAGTATCATGAACCTCGCTCGTTATCCCGATGTCGTCTTCAAGGGATTCATCAAATTCGTGTTCAGTTGGATGATCCCCGTAATCGTCGTAACGAATGTCCCCGCGCGTGTGTTGATGAATTCGTCAGCGACTCCCTGGTGGCTGATTTGCCATCTCCTGCTCGCTTCGGCCCTGATGCTTTTGGCTTCCAGAATCCTTTGGCGATTCGCTCTAAATCGCTACTCGAGCGCAAGTTCCTAAAACCCGCATCTTTCCCCTTGCGCCGCTATTCAATTGCCAGTATATGTTCGCCCGCCTCGTTGGGAACGGTTGGCGGAAAACCAGAGTGTTCTGTTCAAGGTATGCCGAAATCAAAAGCACAAAAGAAGGACGCGCTGTCCGAAAACGGGCAGGTGGATGCGGCCGAAGTCGAAAATCAGCAGCTGGACTCGCTGAGCAAAGAGGAAGGCGACGAAAAGCTTTCTCCGTTCCTGCGCAAGCAAAAGAGCAAGTTGCTTCAGCTTCGCGATAGTCTCCTTGACTCAATGATGGGCGTATCGCGGGACACACTCCGCTCGCGGGCAGAGGGCAGCGAAGCCTCTGCATTCGGCATGCATCAAGCCGATGCCGGTAGTGACGCCTACGATCGCGATTTTGCTCTGAGTCTGCTCTCCCAGGAGCAAGACGCTCTGTACGAAATCGAGGAGGCACTCAAGCGCGTTGAAGCCGGCACCTATGGTATCTGCGAGATGTCGGGCAAACCAATTCCGCACGCCCGCCTTGAGGCCATCCCATTTGCCAGATTTACGGTCGAGTGCCAGACTCAAATCGAGAAACAGAAGAAGGCTTTGCGGGTCCGGCAGCCGGTCACTTCCCTCTTTGGCTTAACCGACGAAGAAGGTGGCGAAGGCGAAGAAGAAGACACAATCACTGATTCGAAAGAGTAGTCGTCATGCCAAGGGACATCATTACTCTCGAGTGCACAGAAGCGAAAGCGGAAGGCAAGCCGGTCTCCCGTTACGTCACCACGCGTAACAAAAAAAGCCTCAACACGCCCGGTCGCCTGGAGAAAAAGAAATATAATCCTTTCCTGCGCCGCCGCACACTGCACCGGGAGGTCAAGTAAACGATGGAACCGAAAAACGCCAAACGTAGATCGAACTTCCGGCGCGCAAACCGCGTGATGCCGCGCCGTCGAATCGATATCGCAACAGAGGCCATCGATTACAAAAATCCGGATCTGCTCAAGAAATTCGTGACTGAAAGCGGGAAAATCCTTCCTCGACGGGTAACCGGCATGCCGGCACATCTCCATCGGAAAATCACTCGCGAGATCAAGCGTGCTCGTTCGGTGCTCCTGATGAAGTAGCAATCTATTCTTAAAAATTTCAGAGGGCGACCGGACCCCCGGTCGCCTTTTTAGTTTTGTGAGCTATGCATCTTGGTTTTTGAGCAGGATCGAGTTAGGCCCAAATCTCAAATCTCGACTCCGCCCTTGCGGAGAGCGGTTTTCTGGCTAAGTTCGATTTCCCTCTGATGTCGTGAAGGCAACCAGTTTGTTGGCTGCCCGGGATCAGATGAACCCTGAGGCAATCGTGGTTTGTTTGTGTTTGTAAACGATATGACAGAAATGCAGGAGCTAATCGCGAAGTCCCTGCGCGATTTTAAAGAAGGCAGCATCGTTAAAGGGCGGATATTGGAGATCCGACCTCGCGAGGTTCTAGTGGACATCGGCTATAAATCCGAAGGCGTGATTCCCACTTCCGAGTTCGACGACATGAACGAAGTCGAGGTCGGCGATGAAGTTGAAGTGCTGCTGGAAAAGCTCGAAAACGAGGATGGGATGGTCGTCCTGTCAAAGGAAAAGGCCGCTCATAAGCAGAACTGGGACAAGATTGTGAAGGTCTTCGAAGGCGACGGCCTGATCAAAGGTAAGGTGAAAGCCGTAGTCAAAGGCGGTTTGACCGTCAATATTGGGGTCGAAGCGTTCCTCCCTGGCTCTCAGATAGATATCGTTCCTCCCAAGGATTTGCAGCAGTTCGTGGGCAATACCTACGACTTTAAAATTGTCAAAATTAACGACGAGCGTAAAAACGTCGTTCTCAGCCGCCGAGAGATCATCGAGCAAGAGCGAGCCGAAAAACGGACCAGGTTCCTTGAAATCGTTAAGGTGGGCGACACTGTCAAGGGTGTGGTAAAAAATCTGACCGATTTCGGCGCATTTATCGACCTTGATGGCATGGACGGGTTACTTCACATCACTGATATGACTTGGGGCCGGCTCACTCATCCGAGCGAACTTCTCAAAATTGGCCAGGAGATCGATGTTGTCGTTCTCGATATCAACAAAGAAAAAGAGCGCGTGTCGCTCGGTCTCAAACAAACTCAGCGTAACCCTTGGGACAAGATAGAAGAACGATTCCCGGTCGGCGCCACGGTACGAGGAAGGGTGACAAACCTTGTCCCCTACGGAGCTTTTGTCGAAATTGAGGAAGGTGTTGAAGGGCTGATCCATGTTTCCGAACTTTCCTGGACCAAGCGGATCACCCGTCCGTCTGATGTCCTCGCTCAAGGCCAGGAGGTCGAGGCGGTTGTTCTCGGCGTCAATAAAGAGGAACAGAAGATCTCTCTCGGGGTTCGTCAACTCGAGCCTAATCCATGGGATGCAATCGAGCACAAGTATGTCATCGGTTCGCGCGTCACGGGCAAGATTCGCAACATGACAGCTTATGGCGCGTTTGTTGAGCTTGAAGAGGGGATCGATGGCATGATCCACGTTTCAGATCTGAGCTGGACGCGCAAGATCAATCACCCGAGCGAGGTGCTGAAGAAGAACGACGAAATCGAGGCACTCGTGCTCGACATCGATAAAGTCAATCAGCGCATCAGTCTTGGAGTTAAGCAGCTTGACTCGGATCCGTGGAAAGAAATCGATCAGAAGTACAAAATCGGTGATCTGGTCCACGGCAAAGTCACGAAACTCGCCAGCTTCGGCGCCTTCGTCCAATTGCAAGATGATATCGATGGCCTGGTGCACATTTCTCAGCTCAGCGAGGAGCATGTCGCAAAGGTCAAAGATGTGCTGAAGGTCGGACAGGAAGTAGAAGCTCGGGTCATTAAGGTGGACAAAGCGGAGCGTCGAATCGGCCTCTCGATCAAGGCCGCCCACTACTCTGACGAGGAACTCCGGAAAGAAACTGAAGCTTTCGATAGCCTGCGCCCGGGCGAGGATATGGTTGGGCTGGAACAGGCGTTTCAGGCGGCCGAGGAGGAGTATCGGCCAAGCGATCGGCGCAGGTAGCTTTTTTGTTTGCAACAATCTGTTATCGTAGAAACATTCGAATCAAACATTATGGATAAACCGCAAATTGTCGCCTATCTCAAAACCTCCTGCGGCTGGAGCAACGGTGTTCGGGCAGTCTTCAAAAAGTACGATCTGCCTTACGAAGAAAAGAACATCATAGAGAATCCGGCATTCCGATGGGAAATGGAACAAAAGAGTGGCCAGCCACTTTCGCCCTGCGTAGAAATCGACGGAGTCATGCTCGCTGATATCAGCGGCGAGGAAGTGGAACATTACCTTGTTACCAACCATCTGGCTCAAGCCAGCGCGGCTCCAACCGATGTTCCCCTGAACGCTCCATGCCCGCCCGAAGAACACGAGGCTAACGTCTTCTTCCGAAGGTAACACTTAGGGACGCGCTCCAATAGGCGTTAACGTAAGCGGAAGTAGGCGAAGCGTCCCCGCTTTGCACCTCTTCGAAGGCGTGCAAACCGAGACGGTTCCCCTACATTTTGACGCCTTCGCGAGCTCTGCATCGCCTAAGTTGACGCTCAAGGGACAGTGCCACCGCGCAATCCAGCGCTGCGCTCCAAGCAGTGCAAACCATTCTTACTCGACGAACTGCAGTTCGAGATTCTCCCGGATCAGGCCTGCCCGGCCCGCCCGGCCAAGAAACTCTCGAATGGCGTTCCTGCCTATCGGACCATAATCGAGGGTAAAATCGTTCACGTACATTCCAATAAAGTGATCCGTCTTGTCCCGGTCCAGTCCCCGAGCCAGGGGCATTGAGTGTTCGACTCCGGCTTCCCGGTGTTTGAGTCCGTACTCGATGCTTTCCTTCAGAATCCCGCAAACCTCTTTCTGGAGTTCCCTCGGTACATCTTTCCGGATAACGTTGCCGCCCAGAGGAAGAGGAAATCCCGTGACCGACTTCCACCAGGACCCTAGATCAAGGGCCAATCGGAACCCATGATCGGCGTAAGTAATCTGGCCTTCATGAATGATAAGTCCAACATCCGCTTTCCCCGCCTTTACTGAATCGAAAATCTCATCAAATGGAATCGTGACAGTCGGTACTGCTCCGGCGAACAAGCGCAGAGCCAGGTACGCACTCGTCTTCAGCCCAGGTACTGCAACTCTCGTCGAGCGCAGCCATTCTGCAACCTCCTTGAGGCCGGTTGGGGGTTCGCCAAGGGTCACCAGCATCGGACCGTAGCCGTCTCCCATGCTCGCACCGCAAGGGAGCAACGCATATTTGTCCGCCAGGTACGCGTAGGCATGTATCGAGACAGCCGAGATATGCAGCTCACCACGAAGGGCGCGCTGATTCAGCGTTTCGATATCCTGCAGAATATGTTCAAACCTGTGTCCATGCGTGTCGATCTTGTGCTGCGCCAATGCATAAAACATAAAGGCGTCGTCCGGGTCCGGCGAATGTCCTAAAAGGAAATCCATAGAACGCATGTTACTCCGATTGAAGCTTGGCCTCAATCGGAGTAACCGTGCGCTCTACGGACTTCGTCTTGCATTTCACGCCATCGGGAATGCTTCCTCGGGGCATAGAATAAATAAGTAATTCCGCCGGCGATGCCGAAAAGCACGAAGTACGCGAAACCGAGGAGCGAAATCAAAACGCCAACCTGATTCGGCACACCAGACAAATCGTGCAGCAGAATTTCCAGAAGCGATTCCCGGAAGCCGATGCCGCCGGGCGTAATCGGCAGTGAGATAATCGACGTTACAATCGGCATGATCGTGGACATATCCAAAAAAGATACGCTCGCCCCCAACGCCCGCGCCGTACAATAGAATGCTCCATAAAACGAGAATAGGACTGGGAAAGAGAGCAAAAACGCGAATAATAGGGACTTCTTGCCCTTCCCGAATAGATGGTAAGCCTCGGAGGCTTCGACCAAACGATCGCGGAACGGGAAATGTTCCGGCAACCTATTCAGCAGCTTCAAACCAGTGACGGCGAAGGATCCCGCCGTGGCAATAACGAATCCGATCAACATGCTGGTCAGGACATACAATAATACCGTTGCTTGAGGAGTTCTTTGCAGCCACTGCCAGCGCAAGGTAGTCGTCAGAGTGGCGGTCAAAACCAAGGCTGCCATCCCGATGAGACGATCCATGACAACCGTGAGAATCGCCTCTTTTTTCTTGTCTGGAAACTCACGCATTAAATAATACAGGCGCGCGAAATCTCCGCCGGTATACCCGGGCATGAAGAGATTAAAAAACAGCCCGACAAAAAAAAGCATGATCGAGCGGCGCCAGCTCATGTACATCCCTTGAACGCGCATCAAAATCTGCCAACGCACGATATTCGCAACCTCACCGACCAACGCCACCGGTAGACCAATCAGGAGCCACGTCCTATCGGCTCCGCTAATGGCGTTCGCCATCTGGGCACGCTTTTCCGGGCTGTGAAACAGCCAGATCAGGATAGCTATTGTGAATACCGCCTGGAACGTGCGGATGATCGCTTTGTTCATCGGGAAGGATATGCTCCGGTGGAAGACACTAGCCTGCATCGCTCACAAATCCTTACAGATTTGTGAGCAATGCAGGCTATGTCAGCAGAATTCACCGGCTACTCCGGCTAGGGCGAGGCTCCGCCCAGCCGGGGTTGGCGCGTCGTGCTCGGCTCAGACGGAGCTGCGCCCTAGCGCGATTTTTCATCGCATGTTATCCACAGAGCGGAAAGCCGCCCTCTCATTCTGCAACTCCTGAACTCCTGCAACTCCTGACTTCTTCGCTTGCACCGGTAGCAATGCGCTCGCAATTCCTATCGGCACCGTTCCCTTGCAGACGTTCTTCGCGCGGTGCAAAGTGCGGCGCGCATGAAAGTCATCGATCTCCATGAGGACCAGACCGGCCAATGGAAAAGCCTCTTGAGCCGCCGGTATACGCCGGAAGCGAAGTTAGTCAGCCAGGTATCAACGATTCTTTCGGAGGTGCAGCTGCGTGGAGATCAGGCTCTGGTCGAATTTGCGCAACGATTTGATCGTGCCGATTTGAATCCGCAGGAACTGGCAGTCACAGAAGCCGAAATGCAGACTGCGCCGCGGTTTATAAAACCGGAACTGTTCGAAGCTTTGCAAGCGACGCACCGGAACGTCCAGGACTTTGCGTTACGAGGCATGCGCGCGGATTGGATGTGTAGAAATATACAAGGAGCTGAAGTTGGCGAACGCTTCGATCCGTTCCGGAGAGTCGGGATTTACGTGCCGGCTGGGACTGCTCCTTTGGTGTCTACTGCTGTTATGACGGTATCGCTGGCTCGTGTTGCCGGCGTTTCGAATATCGTCGTCACTTCCCCAGTCGGTTCAGATAAAGCGATGAATCCCGCGCTCCTGACAGCTCTTCAACTGGCGGGCGCGACCGAAATTTACAAGGTTGGCGGCGCACACGCAATTGCGGCGTTGGCTTTTGGCACTAAGACGATCAAACCTGTCTCCAAGGTCTTCGGCCCCGGAAACGTCTATGTCACAGAGGCGAAAAGACAAGTTTTCGGTTTTGTGGCAGTCGACCTGGTTCCGGGTCCAAGCGAAATTCTCGTGATCGCGGACTACACAGCGAACCCGCGTTGGGTTGCCGCCGATCTCCTGGCGCAGGCCGAGCACGGCCACGGAAGCGTGATCTGCCTCGTTGCTCTGGACAATACGGTGCTTGAAAATGTGCAAAGCGAAATCGCGCGACAGATACAAGCTCTGACGCGACGAACATATTTGAGTGAAGTCTTAGAAAAGAACGCTTTCCTCGTCCTAACAAAAGACGAAGACCAGGCCATAGAGATCGCCAACGAATTCGCCCCTGAGCACCTTTCGTTGGTAACCCGGCACGCCGAAAAGATGGCCGAAGCGATATTTACTGCCGGAGCTATTTTCATCGGCAATTATTCGCCGGTTGCTGCGGGTGACTTCCTGGCCGGACCCAGCCACGAGCTTCCAACGGGCGGTGCGGGCAAATCGTTTGGCGGGTTGACCGTTGACCAGTTCCAGCGCCGGACAAGTATCGTCCGATACGATAAGGAAGCTCTTAGCAAATCCGTCTCGATCATCTCGCGGTTCAGCGATGTTGAACAGTTAGACGCGCACGGAAGATCGGTTTCGATTCGTTTCGAATGAGGACCATGTCATGGTGCGGAAAACGAGAAATCGCCCACGTTGGCTGCGGGCGGGTATCCTGCTAAACGTTCTTATCGCCCTCATCCCCATCCTGGAGGTTCTATACGTCCGCTTTTTCAATCCCCCGATCACCACGCTCATGATCCTTCGCCATATTGAGGCAATGACTACTAAGCGATATCGGGGTGACCTTTACTATCGGTGGATTCCACTCGACCAGGTTCCCGAGGACTTTCTTGATGGGGTCTGGCAAATGGAGGATAGCCGATTTTTCAGTCATGATGGCTTTGACTGGATCGAGATGGAGGCGGCGATCCAGCGGGCTAAGCGAAAGCACCAACCGGTGCGGGGCGTCTCGACCATCTCCAACCAGTGCGCGCGATCACTGTTTCTCTGGCAGGGAAGATCCTGGATCAGGAAGGGGTTGGAAGCCTACTTTACCTTCCTGATGGAGCATCTTTTAACAAAGCAACGGATAATGGAGTTGTACGTGAATATTATCGAACTCGGTGACGGAATCTACGGGATTGAAGAGGCCGCTCAACATTACTACCACGTTTCCGCGAAACAGTTGAGCCGTTCCGAATGCGCAATGTTAGCCGCGATGCTCCCGTTCCCAAGAGGTTGGGACCCTCACAATCCGAGCCCCAGGCTTCGAGCCCGTTACTCTTTGGTGATGCATCGCATGAATACCGCTGGCCCAATTGAAAAAAAGTTAGAAACCCATTGAGTGTACGCCAACGCTTACTTCTCAACGCTGGCGCCTGCGCCGCTTGAATTTCAGTTGTGCTAGCGAACGAGCAATTGCGCTCTCAATCTCCGCGATTTCTTCCGAACTGAGATCCTTCTCATGGATCCTCGCCTCCGCTCGTTTCACCGCTTCTTCGGACGCCGCTTCGTCAATTTCCGTGTCGGCCATTGCCATGTCCGTAAGGATTGAAACGTGGGTCTGGGTAACCTCCACGAAACCGGTCCCAAGCACCAGCTCTGTTTGCTTTCCGTCCTGCAGAATTCGCACTTCCCCTGGCAGAAGCCGGGTCATCAGCGGGACGTGCATCGGTAAAATGCCCAACTCGCCTTCAACGCCGGGCAGCACTACCATTTCCACCTCGCCCGAGAAAGCCTTTGCCTCCGGAGTAACGATTTCGAGCAGTAACTTTGCCATGGCAGACTATTCCTGGGCTTCGTGAATCTCGTCGATGCCACCCTTCATGTAAAAGTTAGCTTCCGGCACATCATCGTGCTTGCCTTCCAGGATCTCCTTAAAGCCCCGAACGGTTTCAGCTACCGGGACCTGCTTGCCTTCGCGGCCGGTAAAGACTTGCGCCACGCTGAACGGCTGGCTCAAAAAGCGCTGAATCTTGCGGGCTC
>Ga0207862_1000461_pt1 | contig 12270 bp, 9 predicted proteins | sample LuqExpMetageno81_FD_187838 | JGI IMG/M metagenome (GOLD analysis project Ga0207862, IMG submission 187838) | Tropical forest soil microbial communities from Luquillo Experimental Forest, Puerto Rico - Sample 81 (SPAdes) | ecosystem: Environmental > Terrestrial > Soil > Tropical forest ... | reverse complement strand
TACACATGTTGAGAGTATGCTCGATACGATCTAAGTCTTTTCTCTTTTGTATGCGTGGTAGGTTGACACGGAAGAGGTCAGAGGTTCGAGTCCTCCCGGGCCTACCATTTCTTTCAACGACTTCATTCAACTTCTGTCCAAATTTTCTGCTTGTGATTTCCTACCTGTCTTTTGGGGTCTTCAGCCTGCGAAACAGCCCGTCGCAGATCGCCATTACCAGACTGTCTGAATCTGCTTGCAATCGCGAATCCTTTCGTCTTTGGTGACTAGGGCGATGCCCTCCGCGAGTGCTGTCGCCCCGATTATGCGGTCGCATGGATCGCTTGAGTAGTCGGTAGAAAAGAGGTTAGCCAGCGCCGCAACCCTCGTTGTGATAGGAAGGATGGCGACCCGCGAAGAAACCTCTTCGAGATATGCTTCCACCGTCCCCGTTGGCTGCAAACGACCGTGACTTGCCAACCATCCCAGCTCCCAGAGAGTAATCGCAGAGACGGCTATGCCCCCGCCTCGGCTGGCTCTTCGGATGGCAGAGTTAGCATGCTTCGACAATTTTGCGGGTTCACTGGTGAGCCAAACGAGCACGTGAGTGTCGAGGAGGATCACTTTGTCGTGCTCTCCCACTCAACAGGGATTGGAGACTCAATATCGCCGACGATTTTGACTTTTCCCGTCATAGACCCGAAAATGTCAATCTTCTCCGGTTGGGCGGGAATCACCTTGACCACTGGCGTTCCACGCTTGGTTACAATGACGGGCTCGCCGGTCGCCTGAACCTTTTTCATCACCGCGAGACAGCGAGCCTTGAACGTACCTGCTGGTATGTACTTCATAACACCTCTCCTGCCCATGGTCATGATATCATGACCATTAAGGATCCGCTACATTTAACATTGTTAGCGTCTGCCCCTTGCGAGTGTCAACGCGCGGATGCAAGGCCCCCATTCGGCGAAAGAACAGTGCCGCAAGTTTGGGGCATATACTGGAAGCGACTAACACAACGGGTTTTCGGCTCCGCGTGAGTTCGCCCTGATCGATCACAAGGAATATAGAAACATGAAGCCAAAGAACACCATCTGCCTCTGGTTCGACAAGGACGCGCTTGAGGCGGCACGCTTCTACGCCGCCACCTTCCCGGACAGTAAAGTAACCGCTGTTCACAATGCGCCCGGTGACTATCCGAGCGGCAAGGAGGGTGATGTGCTGACGGTGGAGTTCACCGTTCTTGGCATTCCCTGCCTCGGTCTCAACGGCGGCCCGGCGTTCAGGCACAGCGAGGCCTTTTCCTTTCAGATCGCGACGGACAATCAGGAAGAGACGGACCGCTACTGGAACGCGATCGTCCGCAATGGCGGCGTGGAAAGCCAGTGCGGTTGGTGCAAGGACCGCTGGGGTCTCTCCTGGCAGATCACCCCACGTGTGCTAACCGATGCGCTTGCGGCGGGTGGAGGTGAGGCCAAACGTGCCTTCGAGGCGATGATGACGATGAGGAAGATCGACATCGCCACGATTGAGGCAGCACGGCGAGGCTGACGTGAAAACTACGATACCTTGCTATTAGGTCTGTAGCGCCCTTGAATTCCGAGCAAGTCGGAAGTTGAGTTGAGATCATCAGGCGCAACCTGCATTTCCTACCTGTCATTCTTACCTGTGATCCCGGTATGAGACGTGTAGAGAGTACCGCGGGTCCTCAAAGCCCCATGAGTTTGTTCAGTTCCGGCGTTGTCACGCATCGCTCGAGGAAACCGAACTGTCCCCTGTCTCTTACTTCGTTGGCAGCATCCAGGAAGCCAGTCATTGCAGCGCGATATAACGAGGTCGCGAGGCTGATGCGTCTCACGCCGGTGGCGGCGAGCTCACCAACGGAGAAGGACTTTCCCTTGATTCCCGCCATGAAATTGACCGGTTTGGACACCGCTGCACAAACTGCTCGCACCGCGTCCAGATCAGGGAGGCCAGGAGCAAAAAGCACATCCGCGCCAGCTTTCTCGAAGGCTTGAAGTCGACTTATGGTGTCTTCGAGCCTCGCTGGGGCGTAGAGGAGATTGTGCGCCCGCGCCGTCAGCACAAAGGGAAACGACAGTGCATGGGCCGCCTGCGCTGCTGCAGCGATGCGTTCGACAGCCAAGCCCAAATCGTAAAGTGGACGGTCTTGGTTGCGAGTCGCGTCCTCGATCGTGCATCCAACAAGTCCCACGTCGGCCGCCAGCCGGATCGTTTCCCCCACGACGTCCGGCGCGTCGCCAAAGCCTTTTTCTAAGTCCGCCGAGACGGGCAAATCCGTCGCCTCGACAATCATTCGTGCGTGTGCCAGCGCTTCGTCTCGTGTCAGCCCGCCGTCTCTACGCCCAAGCGCACAGGCAGAGGCAGCGCTCGATGTAGCCAATGCCTTGAATCCAAGGCCGGCAAGAATCTGGGCGGAGCCCACATCCCATGGATTCGGAATTACGAAGGCGCCGGGGCCGTCGTGAAGCGCGCGGAAACGAACTGCCTTTTCAATTTGTGGGACTCTCATAGGAGTTAGGCTCGCAAGCAAATCTCGACCAGGTTGCTTCAGGACGCTTCCTCCTGCCCGAGACCGATTCTCTCCTTTTTCCGCTTATAAAGGACTGGGCCAGCCCGTATCGTGCCGGAGGCGGCTCTCCCGTCCTACTCGCAGCCATTCGATTAGCGGCTGTCAATGATTGCTCAGGGCGGGCGTTTTCGAAAAGGTCACCGGTTCGAGTCCTCCCGGGCTACCATTTCAACAAGTCAATTCAATGGTATGGAGACATAGAGGGTAACGTAACCTGAAATCAAACGTCGAGGGTAACTATTGCGCACAAACCGCCTCTTGAGGTTGAATTATCCGGGCACGGTTGCACCGGCCCGAAACGGCAATTTCTGTAACTGCGGGTGATTGAATCTCGATGTCCGCCTGGAAAGATGTCCTCTGTTTATGCGTGAATCGCTATTGCGAACCGTTTGGGCTAGTGTTCCCGTTGCTCTGTTGACAGGGCTGGCGCTCCTTCTGCAGGGGTGCAGCAGCTCTCCATCGGGCGCTCCATCGACCACTCAATCGGCCCCCCCCACGATTGCCTCGCTAAACGTTTCTCCGGCAAATCCGTCAGCCGTTGCCGGGAAGGGTCAGCAATTTACGGCGACGGGCAACTATTCTAACGGCAGCCAACAAGACCTGACCAAGACAGCCTCCTGGTCTTCTTCGAACACGTCAGTCTCGACCATCGATGCGTCTGGCATGGCCGCGACGATACAGGCCGGTTCCACAACGATCAGCGCTACATTCGGAAGTGTCTCTGGCTCAACGACCCTAACGGTCGTTGCTTCAGCGCCGAGTATCACGAGTCTCACTCCCAACTCGGGGACTGTAGGCACGCCGGTTACCGTCAGCGGCACGAATTTTGGAGCCGCGCAAGGCACCAACACGGTGACCTTCAATGGGATTACGGCTACGGCGACGAGCTGGAGCGCAACCAGCATCGCCGTGACGGTTCCCTCGGGAGCGACAACTGGAAACGTAGTGGTCACGGCTGGGGGCCAGGCCAGCAACGGCGTGACTTTCACGGTGACGCAGATCTCGGTTTCGGTTACACCGGTGCGAGGTGGTGCGACGACAACCCAACCGATCCAACTGACGGCAACGGTTACCAATGATGTTGGGGGTGCCGGCGTATCCTGGACCGTTTCCTCGGGCGGAACGCTGTCAGGTCAAACCACAAGCACGGCCAACTTCAGTGCCGCGACGGTTGGCACCTACACCATTACGGCAACCAGTAAGGCTGACAATACCAAGTCCGCCAGTGCGACCTTTGCTGTGACGAACCTGGCGGGAGTGTTCACGTATCACAACGATCTGGCACGAGATGGCGGCAACACCAGCGAGTATGCCTTGACCTTGTCGAATGTGAATTCCGCTACATTTGGCAAGCTCTTTTCGTGCACCGTCGATGGAGCGATCTATGCGCAACCGCTGTGGGTGGCCAACCTTACGATTAACGGCGCGCAACACAACGTGGTATTTGTGGCCACACAGCACGAAAGTCTGTACGCCTTCGACGCGGACGCTTCTCCGTGTGTGCAAGTATGGCATGTCAATCTGATTGACTCCGCGCACGGCGGTACCACGGGGGAGAGTTCCGTGCCCTCGGGCCCCTCCGGCTTCCTCGTCGGAGGCGGATCTGGAGACATTACCCCTGAAGTAGGCGTAACCGGCACGCCAGTGATCGACCCATCGACGAATACGCTTTATGTTGTCTCGAAATCCGTAATCGTTTCAGGTCCGACATTTTTCCAGCGCTTACACGCCATCGATCTGGCAACGGGTAACGAAAAGTTTTCCGGCCCCGTTACGATCTCAGCCACATACCCCGGCACGCGCGACGGGGGCACCACGGACACGTTCGACCCAGGCGTGCAGAACCAGCGTCCGGGGTTGGCGCTGGTGAATGGCATCGTGTACATCGCCTGGGCTTCCCACGAGGACGTCGGTCTATATTACGGCTGGGTAATTGGCTACAGCGCGTCGACACTTTCCCAGGTGAGCGTGCTGAACGTGACGCCAAATGTCGGCGCCGGCGGCATCTGGATGAGTGGAGGCGCTCCGGCGGCGGATTCGGGCGGCAACCTTTACCTGATCACGGGTAACGGCGCTTTTGATGCGAACAGCGCCACGGCTCCCAACAACGACTATGGTGATTCGTTCCTGCAATTGTCCAGCGCGCTAAAGGTCACGTCGTATTTCACTCCGACGGACTATCTTAACGATCAGGCCATTGATCTAGACTTTGGTGGGGGAGGTGCAGCGGTAGTGCTGGACCTTCCTTCGGGGACTCTCAAACATTTGGTTATCGGCGGTGGCAAGGACGCCGCTCTTTATCTTTTGAACGGCGATAGCATGGGGGGCTTGGGAGACGCGAACGCGAGACAACGCTTCACTCTTGCGAGCGGTATTTTTGCGACGGGGGCTTTTTGGAACAACCACTTTTACATCGCGGCTGCTGGCGTTCCCCTGGTCTCCTATTCTTTCAATAGCACTACGAATTTGTTTACTACGCCGGCGTCGTCGCAGTCGGCTGCCTCGTTCGGATTTCCAGGAGCAACGCCCTCGGTTTCAGCGAATGGCAACGCCAACGGCATCGTATGGGCTCTGGACAGTAGCCAGTATTGCACAAAGCAGTCGCCTGGATGCGGTCCTGCGGTTCTTCATGCCTATGACGCCACAAATCTGGCTACGGAGCTGTGGAACAGTTCGCAAGGCACGGGTAACGCGGCCGGCAACGCCGTGAAGTTCACAGTACCTACGGTGGCCAATGGCAAGGTCTACGTCGGCACGCGAGGCAACAACACCGGCGGTGTAACGTCTTCGACAACCGTTCCGGGCGAACTCGACGCGTACGGACTTCTGCCGCAATAGTCCAGAGAACTAAAACGCCAACTTCTTTTTCGCAGAAGATAGACGTGGACCTAATTGAGGGAGCAGACTACGAGGCATAGTCGAGCTCAGTAAACGAACAGGCTGCCGCTTCCGCGATACGCTCGGCAAATCTACGCGCGCCTGAAAAAGACGCCCATGCCAGAATGCGGATGAATCGTTCTTCGCACCGATCTTCACGGAGGACGTCCTCAACGAGTGTCTCATCCAGTTGATAGGGCGCCTTCGCAAGTACGAGGGCCAGCCGCGCAATCGCCCGATCCTGCCCGGTCAGCGCTGCGACTTCCGAGTCCACCCAAGTGCGGCTGAGGGGCATCAGCTCACCGTCCCAATGTTGCAGATTGCCGACTACGGACTCCCGGACCTCCGTCGAGACGGCACAGGAAGCCTCAAGTTCGACGACGGCTGCCCACCGTGCGAGGGCATCCGCGATGCGAGGATTTGGCGTGGCCCACTGCATATCCTTAGGCAGCGGGGCGGGTGGTAGCAGTCGTAGAGCGCGTCCCGGCGTAAGCGCTTTGATATGGGTCGCGTAGAAAGACTCCGCAAGAGTCTTATCGTTAGCGATTTAATCGATTGTTGCGAGACTTGGCTAATAAATCGTTTCCGTACCGTACTAGTTCGCGTAAACTTTGCCCCCCGTTTTCGTAGGTTTACGTACATGAGACTACGTACCTCTGATACCTTGTGCGATAACCTGGCCAGCGCGTGTATGGAGATTGGTAGCGAATTTACTGAAGGCCCGTTCGCTAAAAGGGTGAAGATGGTTTGACGTATCGCGAGCGACGGGGATTCTCAAGACGTGGGTGAATTGCGTTCGCCCGTTGATTGGATTTCACGCGAGAGGCCGGTGTTTGAAGTGGCGGTCCCCGCTGCTGTACTCGGCGACAGTATGGCCGTCGCCACGCAGCTTGTATTTGTAGGTGGTAAGGCCTTCGATCCCCATCGGGCCCCGTGCGTGCAGTTTGCCGTTGCTGATTCCTACTTCTGCGCCGAGACCGTAACGGTAGCCGTCGGCAAAACGTGTCGAGGCATTGTGGAAAACGCCAGCCGCATCGACTTCCTTCAAAAAACGGTCCGCGGCCTCCCGATCTTCCGTGACAATACATTCGGTGTGTTTTGACCCGTACTTGTGAATGTGCTCCAGCCCGTGCTCCAAGCTATCCACGACTTTCACCGAGAGGATTAGGTCGGAGTATTCGGTTGACCAATCCTGTTCGACCGCCGGGAGCAACTTCTCCTCCGGCAGGAGCGCCAGGACACGCGGACAGCCGCGAACTTCCACCTTTGCCTTTTTCAGCTCGGTGACGACTTTCGGCAGGAATGCCGCCGCAATATCCTTATGCACGAGCAATGTCTCCGCGGAGTTGCAAGCCGCCGGATACTGAACCTTCGAATCCATCGTGATGGACACAGCCTTTTTCAGATCGGCAGCGCGATCGACAAGCACGTGGCAAATCCCCTCGCCGTGGCCCAAGACGGCGATCCGGCTGTTCCGCTCGATGAAGGAGACAAACTCCTTCGAGCCCCGCGGGACGAGCAAGTCGACTTCACCCTCGAGGTGCAAAAGTTCCATCACGTCCGAGCGAGACTGCAGCAGGTAAATCGATTCCTGAGGTACTTCGGGAAACTGGCGAAGCGTCTGTCTCCAAACCTCCACAATGGCTTCGTTGCTCTGCGCGGCTTCCGCCCCGCCCTTCAGAAGGACCGCGTTTCCGGATTTGAGCGCCAGCGAGGCAATCTGCGGAACGACATCGGGCCGCGATTCGAATACCACCGCAATCACACCAAGCGGACAGGATTCTTTGCGCAGCGTCAGGCCTTGGTCGAGCTCGGTGGCCGCCAACCGCCTTCCTAACGGGTCAGGCAGGTTCGCCACTTCGCGCACGCGAGCAGCCATCTCGCCGATGCCACTCTCTTTGATCCGCAGCCGTGAAAACAGGGCTTGGCTCATCCGTCCATCGGATAAGAGCTTTCGAGCGGCGGCGCAATCTTTCGCATTGGCAGCCAGAATTTGCGCGCCGCCCTTATCGAGTGCATCTGCAATGGCCATGAGAGCGGTTCTGCGCGTTTCGTCTGTAAGGACGGCGAGTTTTCGGGACGCTTCCCGCGCCGAACGCGCGATCGAAGCGACATCGGCGGGAGATGTAGTGGAAGTTGTCTCACTCAAGCTTCACGCTCCAGAAGAACAATGTTATCCCTGGTGAAGAGCACACGGGTCGTCGGAGCCGCCTCGCTGGCGCAGTTGGCGATCCCGCGGGCGAACTCTTCACCCTCGATGCTCGCGATGCTTACCACGTCCATCGGCCCAAACGGCTTCTCAACGCGTACGACTCCCGAGGAAAGCAAGCTGGCTTTGCCGCGTGTTATGGCGCGCTGAGCGCCGGCGTCAACGACAACTCGGCCGCGCACCCCGGCCGCGTAGGCCAGCCACCTGCGTTTGCCTTTCATTCGGCTGGACGGCAGAAAAACAGTGCCTTCGGGTGCTCCCGTAAAGATTCGGTCAAGCGCTTCCGCCCGGCCGCCGTTGGCGATCACCGCCACACCGCCACAATTCATTGCGATTTCGGCAGCTTCCAGCTTCGTGATCATGCCGCCGCGGCCAGAGTCTGAAGGCCCGCTTGCCAGGGTTCGCAATTCTGGCGTGACTTTCGTAATCGTCGGAATCACTCGCGAACGGCCGAGCGGCCCCGTTCGCTTGCTTTTCAAAGGAGTCTCGGTGTCCCCCAAGAGACCATCAACATTGGTGAGGAGCACCAATGCATCCGCTTCCATTCCGCTCATGACCAGAGCGGCTAGTCGGTCATTGTCACTGAAGGCTGCCGACCGCGGGCTCGCGCCAACCGCCTCGAGTTCCGCTGTCGAGACGGTGTCATTTTCGTTGACAATGGGCACAACACCGAACCCGATCAGTTTTTCCATCGTTCGCCGCAGGTTCGAATAACGCTGCCAGTTGCTGAAATCTTCCTCGGTCAGCAGAACCTGGGCAATTTTCACCTCGTAGGCGCCAAACAGGCGCTTATACGCTTCCATCAACAGACTCTGTCCGACTGCGGCACAAGCTTGCTTCGTTGCCATGTCCTTCAGCCGGGAAGGGTGCAGTCCAAGCCAGCCGCGGCCGAGTCCCACCGCACCGGAAGATACGAGGACGACCTGGCGGCGGCCCGCCTCGAGAGCCGCGATGGAACGCACAATGGGTTCGATCCGTTCTAAGGACAGTTCGCCGTTTGAGCCCGTGACCGTGCTGGTTCCCACCTTGATCACCACACGTTTTGCCGCACGCAGGAGGCTGTTCCGAGAGGGATCGCGATTATCTCCGAAGTGGCTCATGTGGTTCGGGTGAAGCTTGTCTTCAAAATATAGCAAGCTTGTCAGAAATAGCGCACCAAAACCGTCTGAAGGTTCTTCGGTGGCCGACAAGGGACACACAGGTTTTCCCCGATGCTGAGATATACTCTGACTTCTTGAAAAGCTCATCTTTGGGAAGGAAATCTTGAAAGCTCTGCGAGGGCTGTGTTTGTTTCTAGCGCTGCTGGCCTTGACGGGAACGTTCCGAATACTGGCCTCACCCGAATCATCCACGCCGATCAGTCCGAAGTTTTTCGAAGCGCTGCGCTGGCGCTCCGTCGGTCCCTTCCGCGGTGGGCGGGTTCTGCCCGTGACCGGGGTGCGCGGGCAGCCCAGCATCTTTTATTCGGGAAGCGTGGGAGGGGGTATCTGGAAGACGAATGATGCGGGGCGGACGTGGAATCCGATCTTCGATTCGCAGTCGATCGCTTCGATCGGAGCCATTGCCGTGGCACCCTCGGAGCCGGACATTATATATGTGGGCTCGGGCGAGGCCGATATGCGCTCCTCTATTTCCTACGGTGACGGCGTGTACAAGTCCGTCGACGCGGGAAAAACCTGGACGCACATCGGGTTAGAGGACTCGCGGCAAATCGGGCGGATTCTCGTCGACCCGCACAATCCCGACCGGATCTTTGTAGCCGCTTTGGGTCACGCCTATGGTCCCAATGCCGAGCGCGGCGTTTATCGCTCTGAAGACGGCGGCAAAACCTGGAAGCGCATGCTTTTTCGCGACGAGAACACCGGTGCGATTGATCTGGCCTTCGATCCAGGTGATGTTCGAACCATTTACGCCGCTCTTTGGCAGACGCGCCGGCCACCCTGGAGCATTTATGCGCCCTCAAACGGCCCCGGCAGCGGGCTCTATCGCTCCAAAGATGCAGGAGAACACTGGGAGCCGGTGGCGGGAAAGGGGTTGCCATCCGAAGGGCTCGGGCGCATCGGCATTGCGTTTGCCCCGAGCAACCCCCGGCGAATTTATCTGATCGTTGATGCCAAAGATGGTGGCTTGTACCGCTCGGACGATGGCGGGCAAAATTGGCAGCGCGTTTCGAACGAGAAGCGCACTTGGGGAAGAGGGTGGTACTTCGGCGAAGTAACTGTTGATCCGAAAAATCCGGATATCGTCTACGTCCCTAACACTTCTCTATATGAGTCGAGCGACGGCGGGAAAACCTTTACGGCTCTGAAGGGCGCACCCGACGGCGACGATTATCACGAATTGTGGATCGACCCCGACGAGCCGAAGCGCATGATTCTGAGTTGCGATCAGGGCGCCATCGTCACGCTGAACGGCGGCGAAACGTGGAGTTCCTGGTACAACCAGCCGAACGGCCAGTTTTACCACGTCGCCACCGACAATCAGTACCCCTACTGGATTTACGGCGCGCAGCAGGACAGCGGCTCCGCGGCTGTCTCGAGCCGAGGCAAGTTCCGCGCGCTCGGCTCGAGCGACTGGCGGCCCATGGAGGCTGGCGACGAGAACGGCTACATCGCTCCCGATCCATTGCATCCGGGCGTGATCTTTGGAGGCTTCGTTGATCGTCAAGAATTTGCGAACGAACAGCTCCAGAGGGTTCCCCCGACGCTGGCGCATGCCGGAGACTTTCGCCGCACCTGGACGCTGCCTTTGGTCTTTTCGCCGCACGATCCCCAGGTCTTATACTTCAGTTCGCAGCTATTGTTCCGCACCGCAGATGCCGGGAATTCCTGGAAAGTGATCAGTCCCGATCTCACGCGCGAAGATCCGGGAGTGCCTGCAAACCTCGATCCCGCTACCGTTTCCGATGCGCCGAAAGGCAAGCGCCACGGCGTGATCTACACGATTGCACCATCGCCGGTGAAGACCGGGCAAATCTGGGTGGGCACGGATGACGGCTTGATCCATCGCACGGACGACGAAGGAAGGACCTGGGAAAACGTCACCCCACCCGAGTTAACACCGTGGAGCAAGGTCACCCACATCGAAGCCTCACACGATGCCGCGTCGACCGCCTACGCAGCCATTGACCGCCACCGGTTGGAAGACCTGCGGCCCTTTCTGTACCGCACGCGGGACTTCGGCAAAAGCTGGCAACGGGTCTCGAAGGGAATCCCCGAAGGAAGTTTTCTGAATTGCGTGCGCGAAGACCCGCAACGAAAGGGACTGCTTTACGCCTGCACTGAAAAGGGCTTGTACGTCTCCTTCGACGATGGCGATAACTGGCAGAGCCTGCAGCTTAACCTGCCGGTGACTTCAGTGCGCGACCTGGTAATCCATGAAGACGACTTGGTTGTCGCAACCTTCGGACGTTCCTTTTGGGTACTCGATGACATCACACCTTTGCGCCAGCTCCATCCACAAATAACCGCGAGCGAAACATGGCTTTTCGAGCCGCAGACCGCCTACCGCGCTCGCCAAGGGAGAGATCAAGGCACGGAGTTGCCCTTCGACGAACCGCAGAGCGCGAACCCGCGCGAGGGAGCGGTCATTGACTACTACCTGAGAGAGAAGCCGGCAACGCCGATTCAGTTGGAGATTTTTGATGCCGAGGGAAAATTAGTACGGAGATTCTCAAGCGACGACAAGCCGCACAAAACGAATCCCGCCGATGTGCCTTTCCCGATGTATTGGGTGCACGAGCCACCGCCTCTTTCCGCTGAGGCCGGCATGCATCGGTTCGTTTGGGATTTGCGTTATACGTTGCCTCCGGGTGTCCGTGATTCCTCGTGGCGACCCCGAACCGTATTTGCGCTGCCCGGGAAGTACACGGTGAAACTCACGGCAAATGGCAAGAGCGCCGCGCAGCCATTGACGGTAATCCTTGATCCTCGCGTGAAGACGCCGCCGGACGCGCTCGTGCGGCAATTCACGCTGGCCTCGCGGCTCTCGGCGAAACTCGGCGACGCCTCCAAGGCGCGGCTCGAGTTCAGCGTGCTCGAGAAGCAAGCTGAGGAACGGAAAAAGGAACTCGCGGGTAACTTAGAGCTCGAACAACTCTTGAATGATCTGCAAAAAAAGTGGGCTTGGGCTGTGGCGGCGGAGACCGGCGAAGACTTTATGCAGCTCGGTCTTTCGCTGCCGGAAAAGCATCCGGAGCCGCTCGCGCGGGTTGTTTTGGCCCTCGGCGCGCTGATCTCGTACGTTGAAAGCGCGGACGCCGCTCCCACCGCGGACATGAATACCTCGAGCGAAGCCTGGTTCGCGGCGGCGGACGAGACGCTCGCCCGGTGGCGAGCATTCCTCAAAGAGGGTTTGGCCACCGTCAACGGCCAACTCGAAAAGGCCAATCAGAAACCGCTGGCCACATCGATCAATCCCCCGACCGACGCTCCGGAGTGAAGAACAGCGAGTTAGCGCCGACGATCGAGGCGACCGATCGGTGATCACAACTTGCCGGCTGTATGTGGCTCTCGGACAGCGCCCGGCGAGCCTGCGTATTCGTTGATGTGTTCGAGTTCTTTCAGATGGTCGTACCACGTAAATTTCAGGACCAGAGAAGTGCTGACGATGA
>Ga0207862_1000460_pt1 | contig 12279 bp, 6 predicted proteins | sample LuqExpMetageno81_FD_187838 | JGI IMG/M metagenome (GOLD analysis project Ga0207862, IMG submission 187838) | Tropical forest soil microbial communities from Luquillo Experimental Forest, Puerto Rico - Sample 81 (SPAdes) | ecosystem: Environmental > Terrestrial > Soil > Tropical forest ... | reverse complement strand
GGATGGGTGTGGTGTATAAGGCTCAGGACACTCGGCTCGACCGCTTCGTCGCCCTCAAGTTCCTACCTGAAGGTTTAGCGCGTGATCGTCAGGCATTGGAGCGATTTCGACGGGAAGCCAAGGCGGCTTCCGCGCTGAACCATCCAAACGTCTGCATCATTCACGACATTGGCGAAGAAAGCGGCAGGGCGTTTATCGCCATGGAATTTCTTGAAGGCAAGACCCTGAAACACCTCATCGCTGGTCGACCCGTGGAACTGGAAGTGTTGTTCGATGTGGCGATTGGTGTGGCCGATGGGCTGAACGCCGCGCACGCGAAAGGCATCGTCCACCGAGACATTAAGCCAGCGAACATCTTCGTTGCCGAAGGTGGACACGCTAAAATTCTCGATTTTGGGTTAGCCAAGGTTTGTTCGTCGAAAACCTCGCTTGACGATGCCACGACTCTCGCCGCAGAGGAAATGGACCCAGAGCATCTAACGAGTCCCGGAAGCACTTTGGGGACTGTTGCCTACATGTCGCCGGAACAGGCTCGGGCCAAAGAATTGGACGCACGCACGGACCTATTTTCGTTCGGAACGGTTTTGTATGAGATGGCAACGGGCCAGTTGCCATTTGGAGGAGACAGTACCGCGACGATTTTTGATTCTATTTTGAATCGGGCTCCCGTGCCTCTTGTTCGCCGGAATCCTGACCTTCCTGCGGAACTCGAACGAATTATCAAGAAAGCGTTGGAGAAAGACCGAAATCTGCGATACCAGCACGCATCGGAAATGCGTACCGACCTCCAACGCCTAAAGCGCGATACCGACACTGGACGCTCGGCGGCAGTGAAGACCGTTGAGGCGCGAGGTGAAGTAGGGACAATTGCGAGTCCAACCAGCATAGAAGCAAAAGTGGCCTCTACAAACCACCCTGCCATTGCTGACCAACACCGCATGTTGCCGTGGAAAATTCTGGTTCCTGTGACAGCCTTAGTCGCTGCCCTGGTTGCGGGCGGTCTTTACTGGCGTTCTCACATGACGGCGAAACTGACGAACAAGGACACCATCGTCCTTGCAGATTTTACAAACACGACCGGCGATCCGGTCTTTGACGGAACGCTGCGGCAAGGATTGGCCGTGCAACTAGAAGAATCACCGTTTTTGAGCTTGATCTCGGACCAGCGCATTCAACAGACTCTGAGGCTGATGGGCCAGCCTTCCGACGCGCACCTTACCCCTGAGATTGCTAACGAAGTTTGCGAGCGAACTGCAAGCGCGGCGGTTTTGGATGGCTCGATTGCCGCTCTCGGAAACCAATACGTCTTGGGGCTGCGCGCGAAGAACTGTCGCACGGGAGAAGTCCTCGCTGAGGAGCAGGTGCAAGCGGCAAGAAAAGAAGACGTGTTGGGTGCCCTGAGTCAAATTGCCAGTAAGTTTAGAACCCGAATGGGTGAATCGCTAGCGGCAGTTGAGAAGAATTCCACGCCACTTGCCGAGGCGACTACCCCCTCCCTTGAAGCCTTGAGAGCTTTCAGCGTCGGCTTGAAGCAATTGTCACGAGGGGACATTGACAGCTCGATACCTCTATTCCAGCATGCCCTTGAACTAGACCCGGAATTCGCCAGCGCCTATGCCGCCCTTGGGCGGGCGCATCAGAATCGCGGCGATGCGGTCTTAGCCGAAGAGGCCATTCGTAAGGCCTACGCGCTTCGTAACCGTGCAAGCGAGAGGGAGAAGTTCGACCTCACTGCCGTCTACTATCAATTCGCAACCGGACAGACCGACCTAGCTATCCGAAGTTGCCAACTCTGGAAGCAAACCTATCCCCGCGACTTCGTACCCCATCGTATCTTGGGCTATGAATACGGCACGCTTGGGCGATGGGAGGAGTCAGCCGATGAATTCGGCCAAGCTAACCGCCTCGATCCGAGCCAGTATCTGCCTTATGCCGGGCTGATGCTGAGCTATATGGCTTTGGATCGGTTGGCGGATGCCCATGCGGTCTCCCAACGGGCGCAAACGCACAGTCTGGGTGGTCTCGAGGCCCTCCTTTACAGACTTGCATTCCTTGAGGGCGACAAAGGCATGATGGCCAAGATTGTTGCCTCCACGCCGAACTTCGAAGGGGCGACCATAGATTTGGAAGCGTACCTTGGGCACGTTAGGAAACTCCGGGAGTTATCCCGAGTTGCTGCCGACGCTGCTTTGAGAGCGGGGGCCAAGGAGGATGCCGCACACATTGCAGCGAGTGCGGCCTTGTGGGAGGTACTGTTCGGCAATTCGACTGAGGCGCGGCAGAATATCAGCGCCGCGTTAAGCCAATCTGTGGGAACCTCAGGGCACGCGGGCAGCGGGTGGTCGGCATCATGGTCGGGAGCCCTTGCGTTGGCCCTCGTAGGGGATGCGGCGCAGGCTAGAAAACTGGCGGATGGATTTGCTGCGCGCTATCCTGTCGACACGGTCATAAACAACCTGTGGTTGCCAGAGATTCGCTCCGTGATCAAGCTCAGCGAGGGCAAGGCGGCACAGGCGGTGGATGAACTGGCACCAGCGGCTGAGTTGGAGCTGAGTTGGGTCGAGCCCCAACTCATGCCTGCCTACCTCCGAGGCCAAGCATATCTAATGGCCCGCCGCGGTCCAGAAGCCGCGAGGGAGTTTCAGAAAATCCTTAACCATCGTGGGATTGTCTTCTACTCACCAATTGCTGCACTCGCGCATCTTCAAATCGGTAGAGCCAAGGCGATGCAGGGCGACACTGCCGAGGCAAAGGCCGCCTATCAGGATTTCCTCATCCTCTGGAAAGACGCCGACCCCGACGTCCCCATCCTGAAGCAAGCCAAATCCGAATATGCAAAATTGCGGTAGTCGATCTACGAGTTTGGCCCCGATTGCGCGAAGTGCCTGGTTTTGCGTCGCGTTACCAGACAAGTAGAGGTTAGTACTCTCGCCGAGCAGAATGTGCTGGGTTCGATGGGATCCGGTTTGCAGGAGTCGCGCAGAGTCCATCAACTCTCAGAGACAATCGAATTGTTTTCTGGTGGGATTTGGATTTGCCTTCAATCTAATTGATGTCGAGCCCATATTCCAGCAGTCGAGCGTCGTGTGTTTGATCCATTGACGAAGAGACTTGTCATGACGCAAGGTCTGTCGAATGCAAAGTCCAAAATAACCGGTGTTTGTATTAACAAATCCGGGACTGATTCCCCGATTGCGCCCATGGCCGTGAATTAATACGAGTTCGTCTTCGCCCATTTCCCAAGCCTGTTGCAATATCTTTGCAAGTGTTCCGTTGAACACGATTTCAGCAGGATGATAACCGTGAAGATCGATTTGCATACTACCCACCTCGGCGAGCGTGGGGCCAACGTGCCTACGATGCTCGCGCTGGCGCTGGACGTCAAGGTTGCTCCGAAGTCAGCATAGCTCGATTCCGATTCGATCATTGACTGCACCTCGGAGCCGTTGCTTGCAACCGAGATATTTTTCCGTCGTGTGCACTGAAACGCGATGGCTTGTCATATGCCCTTCAGAAGCTTCGGCAAGGCGCAAGAAAAAACACCATGAACCTAATGTTCCCAAATGCCGATGGCAAACCTTACGAGGCTGCGAACCTGCTTCACAGGCTCTTGCATCCCGTTTTGGCTAAGTGCGGATTGCCAAAGACTGGTTGGCGGGTTTTTCGCCGCTCTGTCGCAACCGCATTGAGCGAAATGCGCGAACCTGTCCGCACCACACAGCAGGTACTCGGGCATTTATCTCCGCACACCACATTGGCGTTCTACACGCAGTCAGTAGGGGAATCTCAGCCGGCTGCAATTTCCAAATTGGAGAGAATTCCAAATTTTCCCAAGTTTGAGGAAGGGCCCTCGCTAATTCATTGAAAAGATCGGCTGGGAGGCCTGGACTCGAACCAGGATAGCCAGATCCAGAGCCCGAATCCCGATCACCCGCGCAAACCAGACAACCCCTTGAAAGGATGAAATGTCTTTTAACCTTAAGGAATTACACAAATCCTCGACGTTGTGCTCCGTTTGCATCCGTAGTGGACCGGTAGGCAGCGGCGGGCATAGAACGGGCATTGAAGACGGAACCGTTGAGAGAAGTTTCGTCGAATCGAGCGAGAGACTCACCGTTCGCGTGTCCGGACTCGTCTACATGACAATCGCGGTCTCACGCAGCTACCCCTTATCGAGCGCCATGAAATTATGAGATCTCTTCTGAGGTTTGAGTCTCCGAGAGTGCGGATTGCTGACCATTTCAAGGTGCCTGCCACTGATATGCTCAGTGCGATTCACGGTCAACGACTGGAAGGTGTCGTTGCTAAGAGGAGAGACAGCCGCTACGAGGTTGGCAAGCGCACTGGGTCGTGGGCCAAGTATCGTTTGAACAGCGGACAAGAACTTGTGATCGGTGGCTACATTCCGGGCGCACACGGGGTGGATGCCATCGTTGTCGGGTATTACCGGGGAGACGATCTGATTTATGTCGCGCGAGTTCGGAACGGCTTTGTGCCGGCGTCCAGACGCCAGACATTCGCTAGGCTCAAGCCCTTAATCATCTCAAAATGTCCGTTCGTCAATCTTTCGGAGAGACCTAAGGGACGTTGGGGTGAAGGGTTAACCGCGGGTGACATGGACAAATGCGCTTGGCTCAGACCCGAGGATTGTGGCCCGGATCGAATTCCTAGAATGGACTGAATCGGACCATCTACGGCATTCAAAGTTCGCAGGGCTACGAGAGGACAAGGACGCACGCACGATGATCAAAGAACATGGTGGCGAGGGTTGAGAATTGCTGACCGTCGCAAAACCTCCACGTTCCGCCTACTAGTTCAAGTTACCGGTTTCGGCGTTTAAGCTCGGCACACCGCAGGCCAGTAGCGTAGAGTGTCAAGGAGCGCCAGCAGATCAAGGAGGGTAATCTAATGAGTGTAGAAAGAAATTACGCGCGGCTTGGCCTTTTCATTGCCATCGCTTTGATCGTAATCCTGGGCACTGCGTTGCTTATCATTCAGCGGTTGAGGACCCGTGAAGCGATCGCCTTTGTCACCTACACCACCGAAAACGTCACCGGTCTGGATGTGTCCAGCCCTGTTCGCCTCGTGGGCGTAGCCGTAGGCCGCGTGACAGGAATTCGCGTCGATCCGCGCGCAGGCACCGTCGAAATCGATTTCAATGTATTCACAGATCGCCTCACCGAGTTAGGTGTGAGTGTCAGCGATATCCGGAAGAGGATCGATATTGGAGGCCTGGCGCCAAACCTTCGGACTCAGCTGATGGGCAACCCCATAACGGGAGAAGCCTACCTAGTGGTCGATAGGCCGAAGAGCCCTCCGCCACCGATCGTACTTGGCTTCACTCCGACCCGCCCTTACATCCCGTCGATGCCCTCGCCGCTTAAGACCATCGAGGATCGGCTGCCTCCGCTTCTTGAGCGTGCAGAGGGCACGTTGCAGGTACTTCGGGAGATTATCGCTAAGCTACCCGCAAGTCTCGATCGCAGTGACCGGTTCTTCACAAACGTAGAGCGAATCATCCAAGACAGCGAGTTGCCCGCATTCAGTGCCGACTCGCGGCAATTCTTTACGACCACAAGTGCGCAGATTGATCGGATGACATCTGAACTGGACGGGCTGATCGGTAAGGAAGGCACCCTGGTGAAGTTCACGGAGGAAACGCAGGCGGCGCTCAGGGCTGCCGATCTTCCCGCTACATCCAAACTCACTCGCGAGGCCGCCAGCGATTCTCGACTCGCTGCGGAGGACCTTCGCCGCACTCTCCCGGCAATCCGCGATTCGCTTGAACAGCTGCGCGAACTCGCTCGACTGCTGGAGGAGCAGCCGGAGTCGGTGATTTACGGCCCTCGGCAAGCAGGAAGAAAGCACCAATGACTTGTACGGCGCGAACACGCCCTCGCATCGGAGCGCCACGAAACTAGTGAAACTGGCCAAAAGAAACGGGGGCAGTCAAAATCCCGATTTGTCGCCAAACCGTCCATGTTGCGGCCTAGTACTTCAAGTTTCCGCGAGCCCCGTTTACCAGGCTGTGTCTAGGAATTCCGACCCGCGTTGCGCCTTCAGCGGTCTTTTCCATATATTCAAGTTATTGTGCGACCGCCCAATACACTCTCGGTTTGTCTGTTTCTTAGCTTAGCCACTCAGTCTTTTGCCCTTGCGCAGTCAACTTCCCCGCAATCAAAGGTATCAACCGCTCTACCCACGACCTCTAAGCAGCACACAGGCGACTTGGACACTCTGGTTCAACATCGTGTCATTCGCATTGGCGTTCCGCATTCCAAAACGCTGTACTACACTGTCAAGGGTGTGCAGTACGGCGTCGCATACGAAACCGGCAAGGCATTTGAACAATACCTAAATGCGAAATTCCCGCAGCAGCAAAAGAATCTTAGGATTCACGTCTTCTTCGCCGTCACTCCACGGGACAAGGCAGCCTCCAATCTGAACGCCGGTTTGCTCGACATCCTTATCGGCGGCATTACTATCACCCCTGAGCGCCAGAAGGTTGTCGACTTCACCGACCCCAGCGTCACTGGCATTAACGAAATCGTGGTAACCGCCCCCAATTCTCCCCAGCTTGCTTCTATCGACGACCTGTCTGGCAAGGACGTTTATGTGCGTAAGACCTCCAGCTACTGGGAACATCTCGAAGGTTTGAACCAGCGACTAAAGAAAGAAAACAAAAAGCCTGTCACGCTCCGCGCCGTCCCCGAAGACCTCGGAGACGAGGACCTTCTCGAAATGGTCAACGCTGGATTGCTACCGACCATCGTCGTGAACGATTGGACGGCTAAGCTGTGGAGCGAGCTGCTCACCAAGATGCAACTTCACACTGACATAGCCGTTAATTCCGGCGGAACTTTCGCCTGGGCTGTGCGCAAAGGTTCTCCGAAGCTGCTGGCAGCCATCAATGACTTTTTCAAAACCCATCGTGAGAACACGGCGTTTGGGAAACAGCTTCTGGCTAAGTACACAGGTTCCATCTACATGCTCAAGCAGGCAGTCTCTCCCAAAGGCATGAAAAGGTTTGAACAGACTGCGCAAGAGTTCCGCAAGTATTCTAACAAATATGGTATCGACTACTTGCTAATGATGGCCGAAGGCTTTCAGGAATCCGGCTTGAACCAACAGGTTAAGAGTTCTGTCGGCGCCATTGGCGTCATGCAACTGATGCCTGACACCGGCAAAGAAATGAACGTCGGTGATATCACTCAGGAAGATGCCAATATCCATGCTGGTGTCAAGTACTTCCACTCCATGATGGAAAAACTTTATGGCAATGAGCCTATGGACGAACAGAACAAAGTGCTCTTCACCTTCGCCGCATATAACTGCGGTCCTGCACGCGTCAAACAACTCCGGGCTGAAGCCGATCAGAAGGGACTCGATCCCAATATTTGGCTCAATAACGTTGAAGTCATCGCGGCAGCCCGCGTCGGCGCCGAGACCGTCAACTATGTCGCCAACATCTACAAATACTATGTCGCCTACAAGCTCATCGCTGTCCAGGAAGAAGAGCGCCGCAAAGCCAAAGAATCTCTCGAGCAAAAGCCGTCCTAAAGCAGTCTGCCTTTCGCTAGCTCCCGATTTGTCGGGAAACCGTCCATGTTGCGGCGGTACTTCAAGTTTCCGCGAACGGCGTTTCACAGGGACTGACTCGACTCCGTGTCTGATTTGCCTCCAATCCCCCTGCAAATTCGTTGACTTGCCTGCCGTCCGAACCTACCATAACGGAACATGACGGATTTCGATTCGGTCATCGTCCGCAGTGGGGATGTGCTTTGCTCGAAGATGTTGCCGTACGATTCCCCCGTCGACAAGGTTGAGGTTACCTTGGTCTCCGCGCCGGGGACAGCACACAGATACTCCGGGGCGCGAAAAGCATCTAATGCCATGGCTCAATGATATCCTGCACAAGGGATCAGCGGATGAATCATGAGACATGGTGGGTGTGCATCGCAGGGGGAATGATTCTGGGGCTTGCTATGGCGGGTCCGATCCGTGCTCAGCAAACGAAACCTGCTGCAAGGGAAGCACAGCCGAGTAACACGAAAACGATGAAGGAATCGTTCGACACACTGGAAGTGGCGGTGTTTGAAACAGACAAAGAATCACAGTTTCCTGCCGAATACTTGGCGCCTCTACAGAAAGAAATCGTAAAGGAACTCGTAGACGCGAAGGCGTTTGCGAACGTAGTAATGGCAGGACAGGGATCGCCAGCGGCAAACCCAAGGACGTTGCGATTGACCGGGTTAATTACGAATTACACGGCGGGAAGCCGAGCGAAACGTTACTTGTCGTCTGGAACGGGCGGCGCCGCGGAAATTGATTCGAGGATCGCGTTTGTGAGCGCAGCTGAAGGAAGAACACTGATGTCGCAGAACCTGCGGGCTCTGCTGACTGGGGGTGTGGTCGGGGGTAAGTCCGAAGACGCGCTGAAGGATTATGCTCGGCAAATAGTGAACAAGGTGAAGCTCATGCAGAACCTTCGTGTGCCGCTGGCGGGCTCCGCGAGTGATGCAGTAACCGCAACGACGGACCCGACGGCGATCTCGTCGGCACCAGTAATGGCGAGGGTGCCCGTTACGGACAAGGACTGGGCGGGCTCGCAGAAAAAGTTGAATGAACTTGCGGCCACTGGATACCGATTGACGGGGCTGACGATCACCGGAATGCATACGGCGGACGCGGCCCTGGTCAGGACCGACGCGACGGCGGCGCAGTTCCAATACTCGCTGCAGCACACTACGATCTCGACGAACCTTCAAAAGGACATGAACAAGCTTGCAGCGGAGGGTTTCCGGGCATCGCCAAATACACTCATCATCATGGGAAGCAACCCGGTGGTGATCATGGAAAAAGCGACGCCGGCGTTCAAGGGGCACTATCAATACATAGTGAAGGAATCGAAGAAGGTTTCGAGTGGACAGAAGGACACGGAAAACGCCCAGAACCAAGGCTTCACGCTGGTCGGTGAATGTGATCGCCCTGCCAGCCATATCCTACTGTTTGAAAGGGTGACACCCGGCTCGTGAAAACTGGCGCGTTTCGTGAGTAATGATAGAGTCCGGTTAGCGGAATAGTCCCCCATAGTACCCACTTCGCCAGAGGAATTGCCGGGATCCTCGGTTCGTTGACTTGCTGAGCCACGCAACCTAATATTTGCCGAATGGCGGAAGCCCTGTCCCTAATCGGCCAGACCGTCTCCCACTACCGCATCATTGAGAAGCTCGGCGGGGGCGGGATGGGTGTGGTGTATAAGGCTCAGGACACTCGACTCGACCGCTTCGTCGCCCTCAAGTTCCTACCTGAAGGTATAGCGCGGGATCGCCAAGCATTGGAGCGATTTCGACGGGAAGCCAAGGCGGCTTCCGCGCTGAACCATCCAAACGTCTGCATCATTCACGACATTGGCGACGAAAATGGCAGAGCCTTCATTGCTATGGAATTTCTGGAAGGCAAGACCCTAAAACACATCATTACGGGTCGGCCCATGGAACTCGAAGGGTTGCTCGATGTGGCGATTGGCGTGGCTGACGGGCTGAATGCCGCGCACTCGAAGGGAATCATCCACCGCGACATCAAACCTGCGAACATCTTCGTCACCGAAGGTAGCCATGCCAAGATACTCGACTTCGGTCTTGCCAAGGTCAGTTCAGCAAGGGGCTTGTCCGACGATGCAACCACACTCGCCACACGAGAGGTAGACCCTGCCCATCTGACGAGTCCGGGCAGTACTTTGGGCACTGTGGCTTATATGTCGCCGGAACAGGCTCGGGCCAAAGAACTGGATGTACGCACGGACTTATTTTCATTCGGAACCGTCTTGTACGAGATGGCGACCGGGCAGTTGCCGTTTCGCGGAGACAGTAGTGCGATAATTTTTGAGGCGATTTTGAATCGGACTCCCGTGGCTCCTGTCCGCTTGAAGCCGGACCTTCCTCCGAAACTGGAAGAAATCATCAATAAGGCGCTGGAGAAGGACCGGAATCTGCGCTACCAACATGCCTCGGATCTTCGAACTGACCTACAGCGACTGAAGCGAGACACGGACTCACACCGGGCGACAGCAAACGTGAAGCCCGGAGCTAAAACGCAGGCTCCGCGGCGCTGGAAAGTGATTGTGCCTGCCGCCGCAGTTGTGTTTGCGCTCTGCGTCGCGGGCTTTTTTTATCTCCAGGGAAAGCCAAGACTCACAGACAAGGACACTATCATCCTCGCGGACTTCACCAACACCACGGGCGATCCCGTCTTCGACGACACGCTGCGCCAAGGCTTAGCCGTACAGCTCGAGCAGTCGCCCTTTCTTAGTCTCGTTTCCGAGCAGCGAATCCGACAGACGCTGCGTTTGATGGGCCAGCCTGCCGATGCGCGACTTTCTCCGGAGCTCGCGCGGCAAGTCTGCGAACGTACCGGAAGCGCTGCCGCTCTGGACGGCTCGATTGCGCTCTTGGGTAGCCAGTACGTGTTGGGGCTACGTGCAACGAACTGTCATACCGGGCGGCTCCTCGCGGAGGACCAGGTCCAGGCGCAAAGAAAAGAAGACGTACTAAATGCCCTAAGCAAAATTGCGACCAAGTTCAGAAGCCGAGTCGGCGAATCGCTCGCTACCGTTCAGCAGCATGACACTCCGCTTGAGGAAGCCACAACGCCTTCACTCGAAGCTCTGAAAGCCTACAGCATGGGCTGGAACCAAGCCTCAGCGGGTGACGAGGCCGCTCTGCCTTTTTTCAAACGAGCCGTGGAGATCGACCCGAGATTTGCGATGGGCTATGCTTCGCTGGCACTCTCTTACGGCTCGACTGGCGAGTCCGACCTCGCCACAGAGAACATTCGCAAAGCCTACGAATTACGTGATCGTGCAAGTGACAAAGAAAGGTTTTTCATCACAGCCTATTATGACGGACGCGGTACCGGAAACCAGGAGAAGGCGCAGGAGACTTGCGAGCAGTGGGTGCAGACTTATCCCCGCGAAATCCAGCCTCACGGTTTCCTGTCAGGCTTCATTTATCCTGTGCTCGGCCGATATGAAAAAGCGGTGGAAGAGGGTCGTAAGTTTATTGAGCTTGCTCCGGACAATTACACTGGATATTTCCTCCTTGGCGGCAACTATGTTTACCTTGACCGCCTGGCAGAGGTTGAAGATGTCCTTCGCAGGACCTCCGAGCGAAAAATGGAGGGTCCTTTCCTGTCGCTTCTGCGATTCCATCTCGCCTTTTTGAAAGACGACAGCGCCGCCATGCAACGAGAAGTGGCCGCGGCTCAAGGAAAGCCTGGCACCGAGGACTGGATCTCGGACCGCCAAGCTTTCGCTCTGGCATATACCGGTCGCCTACAAGAGGCCAGAAGGTGGTCACAGCGCGCGAGCGATTTGGCACGGCAGGCAGGACATCGTGAAAGAGCAGCTCTTTTCGAAATCCGAGCCGCACTGTGGGAAGCCTTTTTCGGGAACATTTCCATGGCAAAGCGGACCGCCAAGGATTCCCTTGAGCTTGCCAAGAACCGGGAGGTCAAGTATGGCGCGGCCCTCGCGCTGGCCATGTCAGGCGATGCTTCCCAGGCACAGTCCCTGGCAAATGATTTGGAAAGAGATTTTCCCGAGGACACTTCTGTCCGATTCTATTACCTCCCTGCCATTCGCGCGTCTCTCGCGCTGAACCATGAAGATCCTTCCAAAGCGATCGAATTTCTCCAGGTTGCCGTTCCGTATGACCTAGGCATGCCGCGCAGCGCCACATTTGCATATTTCGGGGCGCTTCATCCGGTCTATGTACGTAGCCAGGCATATTTGGCCGGGCGGCAAGGCGCCGAGGCTGCCAGGGAATTTCAGAAAATTGTGGATCACCCAGGAATCACGATTGGCGATGCGTTCGGTGCATTGGCGCATCTCGGACTTGCCCGCGCATACTTTGTCTCTGGCGAAACGGCCAAGGCCCGCGGTAAGTACAAAGACTTCCTCACACTCTGGAAAGACGCCGACCCCGACATCCCCATCCTAAAGCAGGCCAAGATTGAATACGCGAAATTGCAGTAGTTGGCTGCGAATATCCGCGCTTAACCTTGGCAGTGCCTGATTTGTCGGGAAACCGGTAAAGTCCGCGTGCCAAAATCAACCCGGCGGTTACGGCGTTTCCCAGGCACATCGCCGCGATTTATTCGATTCCGAAGTCCTTTTTTAGAACCGCGTCAAGATGGCGCCACAGGGTGACAGTGTATTGAGAGTGTTTTTGGGAAGTCTTCTCCCCTTGACACCCAGTAGGAGAAGCGTATGCTCCACTT
>Ga0207862_1000459_pt1 | contig 12308 bp, 11 predicted proteins | sample LuqExpMetageno81_FD_187838 | JGI IMG/M metagenome (GOLD analysis project Ga0207862, IMG submission 187838) | Tropical forest soil microbial communities from Luquillo Experimental Forest, Puerto Rico - Sample 81 (SPAdes) | ecosystem: Environmental > Terrestrial > Soil > Tropical forest ... | reverse complement strand
CTCACCGATATGTACTGTGAGGCCACGGACAATGCTCTCAATTATGCCACGGGCGCGGTAAAGCCTGGTTTGCGCAGCCGTACTACCGCTTCGGTCTTGTGGCAAGGCACTGATATGGGCCAGCAGCGGAATAGTAAGGATATCACCGGGCCGGTGCAGGAAATCATTAATAGGTCTGGCTGGGTGTCGGGAAACAAATTGGATGTTCTGGGCATCGGCAGGACAGGGGGCACCGAGGGTTGGTCGGTCTATTCTCAGCAAAGCGGGAGCCCGCCCCGGCTGACGGTAAACTACCAGGCTTTTTACACCTATCAAGCCACGCTGAATTATAACCCCCGGTATGTCTGGGAAAACGGCACCAAAATGACCAATGTAGCCTCTATAGCCCTGGTCGAATCAACGGCTAATTCCTGGTACTGGTCAGCTAATTTCTTATATATTCATGCCTCTGATGGCAGCAATCCCAGCACCAATGGCAAGACTTACGAAGTGGGCAGCCGCCATGAACAAATTTATAACAACCATTCCTACATCATTATTGATGGGATAGATGCCGTTCACGGCATAGATGATGGCACCAGTAACTATGCTAACGGCATATATTGCTTGGGGGCCAACTGCATCATCAGGAATCTGTCTTCTCACGACCACGAGAGACATGGCATTTTATTCGGTGGGAGTTCATCTAACAATAACCTGGCGACAAATGTGACTCTGTATAACACGGGTTCAACTGCCTATGTCTGTTATGCTTCTAATGACCCTGGTTCACATGATAATACCCTCAGCCACAGCACCTTATATCAGACCGCCGGATATAATGGGGGTTTGCTAGGTTTCCACGGCGGTCATGTCAATAATAATGTGGTGGAGTATTGCACCCTGCATGATGCCAAAGGCACCAGCCAATATCAAGGGTGGTGCTTTATGTATGACAGTGGCTCTACGGGAGTGATACTGCGCTATAATCATTTCTATGGTACAGGGTATCGTGGTCTGGAATTAGATGCCGTAGGGGCAGAGGCGGTGCAATGCTACTATAATATTTTTGAGATTGGCAATCTTACTGCCGGGGCCTATCCTGTCTGGTTGAACGGCAACACCGGAGCGCATTTCTACAATAACGTCTTTTATGGAGATACTGGTGCGGCAGTATTCACTGTGCAGAATGCCGCCACCGGCACGATCCTCAAGAACAACCTTCTCTCCGGGGCAAGTCTCTTCATGAATGTCTCGGCAGACTCCGAAACCGGGAGTGATTTTAATAACAATCTGTATTATCCAGAGTCGGGCACGAAGTTTACCTGGGGGGCGACGGCCTATAACTTTGCCGACTGGAAAACTAACAGCGGCAAGGATGCCAATTCCATAACCGCTAATCCCCTTATGGTAGCCCCGGCCTCGGGTAATTTCCAGCTTCAATCAATATCTCCCTGCATCAACGCCGGGGTGAATGTAGGGCTGACCCAGGATTATGCGGGGAATCCCCTGGTGGGGCTGCCGGATATCGGGACGTATGAGTATCAAGGACTGCCGCCCTCGACAAATTTGGTCATCGGCGGTGTCAAGGCTTCGGCAGTAGGGGGCGTGACTCCAGCGGCAGTAGATGGGGTGAAGCCTTAAAAAACGGCAATAAAAGCGCTTTTCATAGGTACATACTCCAAAATTTATACAGTTTGGGGATGTCTGTTTTAATACGGCAGCGGCAGCGGGGGGTGGCTCAGGCTGGGTTTATACGACTTCAGGCTGGAAAGCCATGGGTAACCTGGTAATTAATCTGCAGAAAACCAGGGAGATTGGCTGAGAAAAGCTCAATCTCCCTGGACAGGGATGGAACTATTTAGGAGCTTGCAGGTTTCCTCTATATCAGCCGGGAAAAGACGGCAGATCGTCGTCGTCATCCGGACCGGCACTTAGGCTCCTGAGGGCCATGGTGATAAGATGCCGGTGCCAGGTGATACAGACTACGGCCAGGGCCAGGATGCCCAACGGGGGGACCCAGCCCTGGCCCCTTGCCAATGACATAAATGAGCAGCGCCATGACCAGGAGGCCGATGGTCAGAAGCCAAAAATCCGGCAGGTATTTCTTCACGATACTCTAGCTTAGCAAACATTCTTCAAGAAGGTCACAGGGGGGCGCCGCTGGCCCCCCTCTTTTCTTTAGCGAAAATGGCAGGACACCCAGTGGCTGGGGGTCGTTTCCCGAAACTGGGGCACGGTTTCCCGGCACAGGGGAAACTGGGCTTCCGGGCAGCGGGGATGAAACGGGCACCCCGAAGGCACCTGGAGAGGGGAGGGAGGGTCGCCCTGGAGGTGCGGGGGCGTAAAAGCCCGCTTGGGGTCCGGGAGAGGCACCGCGGCCAGGAGGGCCTCGGTGTAGGGGTGGAGCCGGGCAGTGTCAAAGACCTCCCGGGGGGCCAGGTCCACGAGGCGTCCCAGGTACATGACCGCAATGCGGTTGGAGATCTGGGAGATGACGCTTAAGTCATGGGAGATGAACAGATAGGTGAGGTGGTAACGCTCCTGGAGTTGGGCGAGAAGATTCAGGATCTGAGCCTGGATGGAAACGTCCAGGGCGGAGACGGGTTCATCCGCCACGATCAGACGGGGTTTTAAGGCCAGGGCCCGGGCGAGGCCCAGGCGCTGGCGCTGGCCCCCCGAGAATTCGTGGGGGTAGCGCTCCAGGTGCTCGCTCTTGAGGCCCACTTCTTCTATGAGTTCGGCAGCCCAGGCCCGGCGCTGGGTCTTGGTGCCCTGGCGGTGGATGAGATAAGGTTCTTCCAGGGTCTGGCGTATGGTCATCCGGGGGTTGAGGGAGGAATAGGGATCCTGGAAGATGATCTGCATCTGACGCCGCAGTTCCTTCAGACGGTGGCGAGACAGGCAAAAAAGATCTTCCCCGGCGAACCTGACCCGGCCCCGGGTGGGGGTCAAAAGGGCCAGGAGCAGGCGGCCCAGGGTGGACTTGCCGCAACCGGACTCGCCCACCAGCCCGAGGGTTTCCCCTTCCATAAGGAAGAGGTTCACCCCCTCCACGGCCTTGAGGGTGGGACCTTTGCCCCAGGGCCCGGTCAAACGGAAATAGCGGCAAAGGTTTTGGGTGGCGATCAGGGGTTCAGTCATATCTGGGTTATCGGATTTCGTTTTTCAGATTTCGGTAAAAAAACTCGGGTGATTCTCTTGCCCATGGGTTGAGGTGACTAATCGAGCTTTAGCCCGTGAGGTTGGCGAAGGCTTCCTTGGCAGCCCGGCAGATGGCCAGGGAGGCGCTGGGCCCCCGGCCCTCATAGCGGGCGCAGCGGCTGGGGCTGTAAAAGGAGGCCACCCAGTGCTCCCCGGTGACCCCGAGATACATGTCCAGCTTCAATTCGACAAAATATTTCTGGATCATGAGCCTCACCAGCCGCCAGGCCTCCGTCATGGAGGAGGTAAAGGGGCGGACGCCCGGGTCCCCCATGATGGCCTTGGCAATGAATCGGTCAAGATCATGGTCTACGTATGCCTGCATGTGACTTCTACCCCCATACCTCCGAAAAGAGATTACCCCCTCTCTATCTTTAGCTGGTTACCTGTCCAAGCGTGCTTGTCAAGATTGCCCGGCTTCCGGTGTTACCGGAGAGCCGCGGTCTTCGTAAAGCCAGCAACGGGCCCGATGATCCGGACCTACCGTCAGCCAGGGAGGCGGGGCCTCACAGCGTTCGTAGGCCTTGGGGCAGCGGTCCCGGAAGGGGCAGCCCGACGGAATTTCCAGGGGTCCAGGCACTTGTCCCGGAATAGCCGCGAAGATCTGACCCAGAGGGTGGTGAAAGTCCAGCTTGGGCACCGAGGTCAGAAGTCCCCAGGTGTAAGGATGACAGGGCTGCTGAAAAAGTTCGGCGGTGGGCGCTTCCTCCACCACGAGGCCGGCGTACATCACCGCCACCCGGTTGGCGGTCTGGGCCACCACCCCTAAATTATGGGTGATAAACAGGACGGTGAGATTCAGGTTTTTCCGGAGTTGGGCCAAAAGGGCCAGGATCTGGGCCTGAATGGTGACATCCAGGGCCGTGGTGGGCTCATCGGCGATGAGCAGCTCCGGACCGCAGGCCAGGGCCATGGCGATGAGCACCCGTTGCCGCAGGCCGCCGGAAAGCTCGTGGGGGTACTGGTCAAAGCGCCGGGCCGCGTCGGGCACGCCCACCCGGGTAAGGGCCTGGGTGGCCTCGAGCCTTGCCTCCCGGATCGACAGGTGCCGGTGCTGGCGCAGGACTTCGGCGACCTGCTCCCCTATGGTAAAAACCGGATTGAGATAGGTCATGGGCTCCTGAAAGACCATGCCGATGCGGTTGCCCCGGATGTGCCGCATGTCCTCGGCGGAGAGCGCCAGGAGATCCTCCCCGGCAAAGCTTATCTTGCCGGCTATTTCCGCGGTTTGCAGAGGCAAAAGGCGCATGACGGAGAGCGCCGTGACGGTCTTGCCGCAGCCCGACTCCCCCACCAGGCCCAGGGTCTCGCCGGCCCGCAACCTCAGGCTTACCCCGGCCACGGCCTGGAAACGGCCCAGGGTGGTGTGGAAATGGACGTTGAGGTCCTGAATCTCCAGGAGCGGAGTGCCAGTGGACTGGGTCACGCCGGGGCGGCCTCTTCCAGGGGAATCTTGAGGGTGAAGGTGGCGCCCTGTCCGGGGATGCTGTCCACCGTGATGCTGCCGCCGTGTTCCTCCAGGATATTCTGAACGATGGCCAGGCCCAGCCCGGTGCCTTTCTCCTTGGTGGTGAAGTAAGGCTGGAAGATGTTGGTTTTCACTTCAGGAGTCATGCCCTTGCCGGTGTCGCTGATCTTCACCTCCAGGTGGACAGTAGTAACCCGGGTGGCCAGGGTGAGGTTGCCGCCGTGGGGCATGGCCTCCAGAGCGTTTTTAAAGAGATTGATGATTACCTGACGCATTTGCTGGGGGTCAAAGCTGACGAGCGGGGTCTTTGGATCCTTCTCCCGCTTCAAAATGACGTTTTGCTCCTGGAAGGCGTCTTCGAACATCTCCGCCACTTCGTCCAGCAGGACCTCGAAGTTCCCAGGTTCTTTACGGGAAGTGGGGCGCTTCACGAAGTCCCGCATCTGGGCGATCATGCCTTCCAGGCGGCTAACTTCTTCCATGATGATCTCGAGCTTGTGCTGACCCTTGTCGTCCAGGCCGGGAGTTTTCTGCAGTTGCCGGGCAAAGCCCCCGATGATGGCCAGGGGGTTCTTGATCTCATGGGCGATGTGGCTGACCGTGTTCCCCACCGCGGCCAGGCGCCCGGCCTGGATGAGCCTTTCCTCCATGTGCTTGTATTCGGTGATGTCCCGGACGATGCCGGTGAAATAGAGGTTGCCCCGGACCTCGGCCACAGAAAAGGAGATGCTCATGGGAAATTCGCTGCCGTCCCGGCGCTGGGCGGTGAGCTGCACGTGTTTGCCGATGACATGGGGACTGCGGGTGGCGATATAGCGGCGCATGAAATCGCGGTGCTGTTCCTTATAGGGCGGAGGGATGAGAATTTTCAGATCCTGCCCCAGGGCCTCTTCCCGGGTGTAGCCGAAGATGGTCTCGGCCCCCCGATTGTAGCCCACGATGACATGCTCCTCGTTGATGGTGACGATGGCGTCCGTGGCGCTGTCCAGGATGCCGCTGTGAATTTCCTGATCCCGCAGCAGGCCCGCCAGGCTCCGGAGCACCTCAGTCATGGATTTAGAGGCCTGGCCAGAAAGCAACCTGCCTTGGACTCCGACTCGGAGATCAAGCGGCTCGGAGCCGGGGAGCCTCAGATCCAGAATCAGGTCGAAGGCCTCCGGCTCAAGCTCTTCAAGGGGACTGCAGAGGGTTGGGGTGGTCAGAGGGCAGATGCGAAAGAGGGTCAGACGCACAGGCGCGACCCGATCCTGGAAAAAGGTCAGGATGTCGGCAAAAACGGCCACTGCTTCCGGGTCCAGGACCACGGCGATGTTCATGGCGAAGGACAGGGGCCTCCTGGGGAGGGAAAAAGCTCACGCGTCCGGGTGCTTGAACACCAAAGTCGCATTGGTCCCCCCGAAGCCGAAGGAGTTGGACAGGGCATAGTGCAGGTTCATCTTGCGAGCCTTGCAGGGGACGAAGTCCCAACCCTGGCATTCCGGATCCACTTCGGTCAGGTTGATGGTCGGGGGAACGATGCCTTCTTTGAGGGATAAAACCGTGAAAATAGCCTCCACCGCGCCGGCGGCGCCCAGGAGGTGGCCGGTCATCGACTTGGTGGCGCTCACCACCGGCCGGTGCTCGGGATCTTTGTAAATGGTGCCCAAGGCCCGGACTTCATTTCTGTCGCCCACCGGGGTGGCGGTGGCGTGGGGGTTTACATAATCGATGACTTCCGGGGAAATATCAGCATCATTCAGGGCCTGTCTAATGCAACGGGTGGCCCCCTCCATGTGGGGGTCGGTGATGTGGTAGGCATCGCCGGTCATGCCGAAGCCCACTACCTCGGCATAGATGTGGGCTCCCCGGGCCAGGGCGTGGTCCAGTTCCTCGAGGACCATAATGCCGGCCCCCTCGCTCATGACAAAACCTTTTCTATTAATATCGAAGGGCCGGCTGGCGATTCCCGGGTTGTCGTTATAGCCTGTGGCCAGCGCGCCCATGCGGTAGAAGGCGGTGATGGTGAGCATGGTGACCGCGGCCTCGCTGCCCCCGGCCGCCATGAGTTCGGACTCGCCCAGCTGGATGGAGCGGTAGGCCATGCCGATGGCGTGGGAACCGGCGGCGCAGGCCGTGGACAAGGCAATATTGGGGCCCTTGGCCTTGAAGCTGATGGAGACATTGCCCGCGGCCAGATTGGGGATCATTTTGGGGACCAGGAAGGGTGACACCCGCCGCACCCCTTCATGCAAAAGGCGGATCATGGACTCCTCCCAGGATCCCACCCCGCCCATGCCGCTGGCGATGATGACGCCGCAGCGCTCGGGGTCCTCGTCCTCCAGGTTCAGGCCGCTGTTCTGGATGGCCTCGAGGCTGGCGGCCAGAGCAAACTGGGTGAAGCGGTCCGTATACTTGACCTGTTTTAGGTCTTCTTTGGAAAGACTGTCTTTACGAGCCTTGAGAATCTCTCTCAGGTTAAAGCCGGCAATCTCTCCGGCAATGAGCGGAAAGTCGTCCGGCGCCCGGTACTTGGTGAAGAATTCCTTGTCGAAGTTCTGCAGATGCGTGATGCCGGATTGACCTGCCAAAAGCTTTTTCCAAACCGTGGGCACGTCAAGTCCCATGGACGTAACCATGCCCACACCGGTAACCACTACCCGTCTTAGGCCCTTGGTTTTGTTGACGGACATTAGCTTACCCCCCCGTTTTTCACCTGTGTCAAGTCTGGTCCCCGCTTAGCCTTCTCCACCCCCTGGAGCGAACAACCCGCCAAGAGTTGTCCAAGGGGCCCAGATTTGCCACAACGTGAGCCGACATGCTAAAATAACCCGGTAATCTTGGTGTTGTCAACTTTTTCTGCCAATCGGCCGTCTCGTCAGCCAGGAGTCTATACTTTGTCCGACCCGGTGGAGACCTATTCGGGTCACCGCCTGCATGACAGGCCCCTGCGGTTCCGGTGGCAGGGGGCCTGGCGCACGGTAGCCCAGGTTTTGTCCCGCTGGCAGGAACCGGAAGCCCTGGGCTTCACGGTGCTGGCTGATGATGGTCAGAAATATATCCTTGAGTATAATCAAGAAAACGATATCTGGAAAGTGGGCATTTCCCGCCGGGGAAAACCATCCCCTCATTCTTTTTAAAAAATCCGTTTACTTTCTATTAACCTTTAAGATAAAATATCCCAATTTCGTCAGCTTCATTCGTCCAAATCCCTTTGCAGATCACCCGTGCCGGGTCGTGAGGAAGCGCTATGCAATGTAACATTTCGCCCACATATATGGAAAAACTCTATTCCTTTTATTCACCCTTCTATGACTATTTTTATGGATGGCTTTTGGGTCCGGGCCGCCGCCAGGCCTTCAATTATCTGAAGCACCGCCCCCACCAGAAGATCCTGGAAATCGGCGTGGGGCCCGGCTCCACGCTGGAGTTTTATCCCAAACCCTCAGACCTCGTGGGCATCGACATCTCCGCCCCCATGATCAAGCGGGCCCGGCGGAAGGCCTCCGAACTCAACGGCGGCAACCACTATGAATTCCATGTCATGGATGCCTGCAATCTCGATTTCCCTGACAATTCCTTCGATGTGGTCATGGCGGCTTATGTCATCACCACCGTTTGTGATCCCCACCAGGTCTGCCGGGAAATGCTCCGGGTGGTGAAGCCCGGGGGCCAGATCATCGCCATCAACCACAGCCGTTGTGAAAACGGCAGCAGGCTCGGGCGGCTCGAGGACATCATGGCGCCCCTGTTCGTGCGCATCGGCTTTACCACCGATCTGGACGTCATCCGGGTCATGAAAGAGACCGGCATGGAGGTGGAGCAGGCGGTGCCCTGCAACCTCATGAAAACCGGCCGCATCATTCTCGCCACCAAGCCGTTATAACCAACCACCATCCGGACAAGCCAAAATTTCTCTTTGGGACTGGTAGAGCCTGTAGCCTCGAAAGCCGGCAACATGCTGCCAGTCCCTGCTCCATTATGAGAGCGCAAGATCTGCGGCCATGCCATCTTGAGGGCAGGGGTGCGGGACCTGGGTCCACTCCCTCAAACTGACTTTTTCAAAGATTTCTTAGCTGCAATGATCTGGCCAGAGCTGAGAACATCCTTTATAATAGATAAATTAACCATAAACTGGAGATCGTGATGAAGGTTACTCCCACTTCTTTTGTGACCATCGAATATCTCATTCGTTCAGGAGAAAACGAATATTTTCCCAAGACCAAAGAACCCGAGGAGCTTTCCTTTTGCCTGGGCTGGGGGCTGATGCCCGGTCCCCTGGAAGAGGCCATGGTGGGTATGACGATTGATGAGCAGAAGACCATCCGTCTTACTCCCGAGGAAGCCTTCGGGGAGATAGACGATGACCTCGTCCACGAAGTACCCCGGGAGGAGTTCGACCCGGAGGCCAATCCGGAGGAGGGGGATGTCTTTGAAACCACCGACGAAGAAGGGCACACCGCCTACTTCGTGGTGAAGGACGTGAGACCCGAAAGCGTGGTCATCGACTTCAACCACCCCCTGGCAGGCAAGAAGGTGGAGTTCGAGATTACCCTGAAAGCGGTGCGGGAAGCCACCCCGGATGACGTCAAGGGCTGCTCCTGCTCTGAATGCGGCGGCTCGCACCCCCACGAGCATTAACCGGGGACCGCTCTCCATGATTTACCCCTGGGCAGGGCATTATGACCCGGGCGTCCCCCTGGAGGTGGAAATCCCCCGGGCCGCGATAACCGGACTCCTGGTCGAGGCGGCCAGGCGGGCCCCGGAGGCCCCGGCCCTGGTTTTTTTCGGGAAGATAACCACCTACGCCACGTTTCTGGACCAGGTCAGGCGCCTGGCCCGGTCTTTTCAAGCTCTGGGCTTGGGGCCTGGAGAGCGCCTGGCCGTGCTCCTGCCCAACTGCCCGCAACTGGCGGCCGTCTACCATGCCATCCTGTCCCTTGGGGGTGTGGCGGTTCTCCTGAACCCGCTGTTAAGCCCCAAAGAAATTGCCCATCAGCTCAAAGATTCCGGCAGCCGAATTCTCGTGGTCCTGGACCATCTTCTTCCCGGGGTGGAGGACGCGGCTCGCGCCGCTCACCTTTGGCACCTGGTGGTCACGAGTCTGAAAGAGGCGCTTCCCTGGCCGCTTTCCTGGCTTTATCCCTTCAAGGCCCGCCGCCAGGGGCTGCCCACCGGGTTTACGCCGGGGCCGGGACGCCACAGTTTCCGAGACCTGGTGCAGGCCCAACCCCTCACCCATCTCCCCCCCGTCATACCGGAGAACCTGGCCGTCCTGCAGTATACCGGCGGCACCACCGGCACGCCCAAGGCCGCCATGCTGAGCCACAGGAATCTCCTGGCCAATGTGGCCCAGATCAACGCCTGGCTGCCCCGCCTCAAGTATGGCCAGGAGAGGGTGGTGGGGCTTATCCCCTTTTTCCACGCTTTCGGTCTCACGGTCTGCCTCAACTGGCCCCTGTCCCAGGCCGCGGCGATCCTGGTTCTCCCAAAATTCGACATCAAAGGCTTCCTGGGCATGCTTCGGAAACACCGGCCCACGGTGCTCCCGGGCATCCCCACCCTGTTTGTCGCCCTGAGCGATCATCCGGACCTCCCGGGCATCGATTTTACCCAATTGTGGGCCTGCATCAGCGGCTCGGCGCCCCTGCCCCAGGAGGTGCGGGACCGCTTCGAAGGACTCACCGGCTGCCGCATCATGGAGGGCTACGGGCTCACCGAAGCCGGGCCGTGTACCCATCTGAATCCCTACTATGAGGAGCGCCCCCCGGGGAGCATCGGGCTCCCTTTTCCCAGCACCCTGGCCAAAATAGTGGACGCCGACACGGGCCTCAGGGACCTTCCTCCCGGGGAAGTGGGGGAGTTGGTGATTCAAGGGCCCCAGGTGATGAGCGGCTACTGGCAGCGGCCCGAGGAGTCTGCCCTGGTTTTGCGGGACGGCTGGCTTTTTACGGGTGATCTGGCCAAGATGGACGAAAGCGGCTATTTTTACATCGTTGACCGGAAAAAGGACATCATCATCGACGCGGGCTTCAAGATCTATCCTCGGGAAGTGGAGGAGGTGCTCTTTCAGCATCCAGGGGTGCTGGAGGCCGTGGCCTACGGCGTCCCCGACTCTTACCGGGGGGAGCGCCAGAAGGTGGTCATCGTTCCCCGGCCGGGAGTGCAGCTTACCGCCGAAGAAATCCTGGAATATTGCCGGACTCGCCTGGCTGCGTATAAGCTGCCGAAAATCGTAGAGTTTCGCAGTGAACTGCCGAAAAGCCTGGTAGGCAAGGTCCTGCGCCGTCTCCTGAGGGAAGCGGAGACCGGCGCCACCTCTCAAGAACCATGAATCTCCAGCGCACCCTCAAATACCATTGGCTGAAGTTCAAACGGCTGCAAGGGGATCCCAAAAAGCTGGCCCTGGGCGCCGCCCTGGGGGTCTTTATCGGGATTACTCCGACTATTCCTTTTCACACCGTGATCATCCTTACTCTGGCGCCGCTTTTAGGGGCCTCGGTAGTCGCCGCCTACATGGGAATCTGGGTCAGCAACCCGGTGACCTGGGTGCCCCAGTACCTCCTGGCTTATGAAGTGGGCCGCCACCTCCTCTTCCGGGGAGAACCCCTGGTCATTCCGGAGCATGCCGACCTGTCCGCTTTCTTACATCTCCTCTGGCGGGGGGGCCTGGCCCTGCAGGTTGGGGGCCTCATCATTGCCCTGCCCCCGGCCATCGTCACCTACTTTGCCACCCTGTGGGCGGTGAAACGCTATCGCCAGCGCCAGGCCAGGTTAGTACCCAGTGCCGATCTCATCCCCGAAGAGCGTTCTGCGGCATCTCGGCCTGAGGCCTGAAAAGGCCCGGGGCCAGAATTTCCTCATCCATCCGCATCAGGCCCGGCGGATTGTCGCGGCACTTGAGATAGGCCCCCAAGACGTCGTGGTGGAGGTAGGCCCGGGTCTGGGGGCCCTCACCACCTTCCTGGCCCAGGAGGCCGCACGGGTGGTAGCCCTGGAGGTAGATCAGGCTCTGGCCGCTTATTTACAGGCAGAGCTTTTTGCCGGGGAGTCCCGGGTGGAGGTTATCTGTCAGGACGTCCTGCGCTTTGACTTCCTGCGGCTGGCCCGGGAAGCGGGACGCCCCCTGGCAGTGGTGGGAAATCTCCCCTACCAGATCACCAGCCCGCTTCTTTTCAAACTGGCTGAACAAAAGGCGGCCATGTCCCGGGCGATCCTCATGATGCAGCAGGAAGTGGGGGCGCGCCTCACTGCAGGCCCCGGAACCAAAGACTATGGAATCCTCAGCGTGCTCCTGCAGTACCACTTTGCCATGACCCGGCTGTTTTCTCTGGGCCCGGCCAACTTCTACCCGCCGCCCCAGGTGACCTCGGTGGTGATGCTTCTGGTACCCCGGGAGCCTGACCCTAAGGCGCGAGATGAGGCCTTCTTCGCCCAGGTGGTGAAGGCGGCCTTTGCCACCCGGCGGAAGACCCTCCGGAACACCCTGGCGGTCAAAGGGCCGGCCCTGGGACTTACCGCCCCAGAGGTCCTGGCAGGGTTTCAGGCCCTGAATATTGATCCGGGGCGGCGTGGTGAGACCCTGAGTGTCTCTCAGTTTGTGCACCTGAGTAACGAGCTTTGGATTCGGCGGGAAGGCAGGCAAGGGTAGGGTAGGGGACCCGGGGCAAGATACGGATTT
>Ga0207862_1000458_pt1 | contig 12325 bp, 7 predicted proteins | sample LuqExpMetageno81_FD_187838 | JGI IMG/M metagenome (GOLD analysis project Ga0207862, IMG submission 187838) | Tropical forest soil microbial communities from Luquillo Experimental Forest, Puerto Rico - Sample 81 (SPAdes) | ecosystem: Environmental > Terrestrial > Soil > Tropical forest ... | reverse complement strand
TGGGCCACTCCATCAAGCGCAAGGAAGACCTGCGGTTCCTTCAGGGCAAGGGCAATTATGTAGACGACGTGCATCTGCCCGACATGGTCTACGGACACTTAGTGCGGAGCCCCTATGCGCACGCGCGGCTGAAGAGCATCAACACCGATAAGGCGAAGCAATTGCCGGGAGTATTGGCGGTCATCACCGGCGAAGATTTGGCCAAAGCGAACCTCGCGTGGATGCCCACTCTGTTCTTCGACAAGCAAATGGTACTGGCGACCGGAAAGGTGCTGTTTCAGTCGCAGGAGGTGGCGTTTGTCATCGCCGAAGACCGCTACACCGCTGCTGACGCCGCAGAGTTAGTCGAAGTGGAATACGAAGAGTTGCCGGTGCTGGTCGATCCGCACAAGGCAACGGACCCGAGTTCTCCCATACTGCGTGAGGATCGCGAGGAAAAGAGCAATCACATCTTTCACTGGGAGGTGGGCGACAAGGCTGGCACGGACAAGGCGTTTCAGAACGCGGCGGTCAGGGCTGACGTGCATGCCGTGTTTCAACGGTGTCATCCTGCGCCACTGGAGACTTGCGGCTGCGTTGCCGACTTCAATCGCGCCACCGGAAGACTCACCATTTACCTGACCTCTCAGGCGCCGCATGCGCACCGCACGCTATTTGCGCTGGTCGGCGGCATTCCCGAGAACAATATTCGCGTGATTTCGCCCGACATCGGTGGCGGATTCGGCAACAAGGTTCCCATCTACCCTGGCTATGTCTGCGCGGTGGTGGGGTCGCTTACGCTTGGCAGGCCGGTGAAGTGGATTGAGACCCGTTCCGAGAATCTGCAGTCCACCGGGTTTGCGCGCGACTATCACATGACCGCCGAACTAGCCGCCGATAAAGACGGCAAGATCCAAGCACTACGAGTCAAGACCCTGGCCGACCACGGCGCGTTCAATGCCGCTGCTCAACCCACAAAGTTCCCCGCCGGTCTGTTCAGCATCTGCACCGGAGCCTACGACTATCCCAGCGCATTCTGCGAGGTCGATGGGGTCTACACCAACAAGGCACCGGGCGGCATTGCGTATCGTTGCTCATTCCGCGTCACTGAAGCGGCATACCTCATCGAGCGCGCCGTTGATGTTCTGGCAATGGAGTTAAAGACCGATCCGGTCGAGTTACGGCGGAAGAACTTCATCCGTCCGGAGAAATTTCCCTACAAGTCGGCCCTTGGCTGGAGCTACGACAGTGGCAACTACGAAGGCGCAATGAACCTGGCGCTGGAGAAAATTGGCTACCAGCAGCTTCGCAAAGAACAGGAAGAGAAACGCAAGAAGGGCGAACTGATGGGGATCGGCGTTTCCAGTTTCGTCGAGATCGTTGGCGCCGGACCGGCGCACACCTTCGACATTGCCGGCATCAAGATGTTCGACAGCGCCGAGATTCGCGTTCATCCCACCGGCAAGGCGATGTGCCGCATGGGAACCAAGAGCCAGGGACAGGGCCACGAGACAACATACGCGCAGATCGTCGCGCAGGAACTTGGAATTCCCGCGGCCGACGTCACCGTTGAAGAGGGCGACACCGACACTGCTCCGTACGGATTGGGAACTTATGCAAGCCGCAGCACTCCGGTGTCGGGGGCTGCGACTGCAGTGGCTGCCCGCAAGATTCGTGACAAAGCGAAGAAGATCGCGGCACACCTGCTCGAGTGCAGCGAGGAAGACCTGGATTGGGAGCCCGGCAAGTTCTTCGTGAAAGGTGCACCCAGCAAGTCGAAGAGCATCCAGGACATCGCATTCGCAGCGTACACCAACATGCCGGAAGGAATGGAGGCTGGGCTGGAAGCGGTGGACTATTACGATCCGCCCAATCTGACTTTTCCTTTCGGAACCTACATTTGCGTCGTAGATATCGACAAGGGGACCGGGGAAGTGAAGGTGCGCCGCTTCGTTGCCGTCGATGACTGCGGCAACGTCATTAATCCCATGATTGTGGACGGCCAGATTCACGGAGGCCTGACCGAAGGATTGGCGATCGCGTTCATGCAGGAAATTGCCTACGACGAGAGCGGCAACGTACAGGGCGGCAGCTTCATGGATTATCTGCTGCCCACCGCCGTAGAGACTCCGCACTGGGAGACGGACAAGACGTGTACGCCGTCTCCTCATCATCCGTTCGGGGCCAAGGGCGTTGGGGAATCGCCCAACGTCGGTTCGCCAGCGGCCTTCGTTAACGCGGTCGTTGATGCGCTGTCGCATCTGGGCGTGCGGCACATCGACATGCCCATCACGCCATGGAAAGTGTGGAACATTCTCAAGCAGAAAGGGGTCATAAGCTAGCGTGGCCCTGCGGATCGAAAAGACCTTTCAGGTGGACCAGCCGATTGAGAAGGTCTGGAGCTTCCTCAGCGATCCCACGAAGGTCGCCAGCTGCGTGCCGGGTGCGCAGATTACCGAAAAGATTGACGACAAAACCTACAAAGGCTCGATCAGCGTGAAGGTCGGGCCAAGCGTCACGGATTACAAGGGCGAGGTCCACATCCTTCGCCTCGACGCACAGAACTACGAGATCGAAATTCAAGGCAAAGGGCAGGATGTGCGCGGGCGTGGCAGCGCGTCAATGACGATGACCGGCAAACTCGCGACGCTTGATGGCAGAGCGACACAGGTCACCAGCGCTTCGGAAGTTAACGTAGTAGGCATTCTGGCGCAGATGGGATCGCGCGTGATCACCGAAGTCTCCAATATTATGTTCGAGAAGTTCAGCGAAAACTTCCAGGCATTACTGCAACAGTCCTCAGATCAGCCCGTAGCCGTGGCTATCGACGCGAAGCCGGCCGCGCCCATCGAACCGGGATCGATCGCATGGCAGGCGTTCAGGCAGATGTTTGCCCGGTGGCTGCAGGTGCTGAAAAATCTGTTCTCGGGCCGTAGCGTATGACATCGCCGATACACAACGTACCGCCCGGGAGAGAAATCCGAGATGTGGGTACACTTTGCCGCGAGTTCGAGCGCCTGGGCTACATAACGGACCAGGCCCTGGCGACAGCCATCTATCTGATCACGCGATTGCGCAAACCTCTCCTGATTGAAGGACACGCGGGCCTGGGAAAGACTGAGGTGGCAAAGGTGCTCGCATCTTTCCTCGGCACTCGTCTTATCCGTCTGCAATGTTATGAAGGTCTCGATGTCAGCTCCGCCGTCTACGAATGGAACTACCAAAAACAGCTGTTGGCTATCAAAATTCAGGAAGGATCGAACCGGACGGTTGAAGAGAAGGAGAAGCACATTTTTAGCCGGGAATTTCTGCTCGAGCGCCCCTTGCTGTCGTCGATTCTTGAGGAAGACGCAGCACCGGTGCTGCTGATTGACGAAGTCGATCGCGCCGACGAAGCCTTCGAGGCGTTCCTGCTTGAATTGTTGTCTGATTTCCAGATTTCCGTGCCGGAGCTAGGCACAATCAAAGCGAAGCATATCCCGTACGTCATACTTACCTCCAATCGCAGCCGCGAACTGAGCGACGCCTTGAAGCGCAGGTGTCTCTATCACTGGATCGACTACCCGAGCTTCGAAAAGGAAATGAAGATTGTCCGCGCTCGGCTGCCTGGCGTCGAAGAGGAACTTGGCAAGCAGGTGGTGCACTTCGTTCAGGCCGTGCGGCAACTGGATCTAATGAAGCCTCCCGGAGTGGCCGAAACTTTGGACTGCACCCAGGCGGTGATGGCGCTGGGAAAGGTCCGACTGGATGTTCCGACGGTTGAGGAAACTCTCGGTTGCCTTGCGAAATCTATGGAAGATGATGCAACAATCAAGGCCGCGGGCATCGGGAACATGCTGACACAATCGCTTTAGAGGCCCACTAGATTTTGTAAGGCGAGGAGAAATGATGGGGCCGCTCACGGACATGACCGATAGCGCCGGCCTCGATGGCATTGGAGCTTCTATCGTGGCGTTCTGCCGATTCGCCAGGGCCAATGGTGTGTCATCGGGCACACAGCAGACCATGGCTGCGCTGGAAGTCGCCAAAATTGTGGGAGTTGAGGAACGGCGAGTGTTCTCGTCTGCGCTGAGAGCGGCACTCTGCTCCTCGAAAGAGGAGTGGGACACATTCGAAAAACTCTTCGATGCATTTTGGAATTTTCCGGACGACAGACTCAGGCCAGCCTCACGCGAAAGCCAACAGCCGTCTAAGCCAGTCACCGGGGAGCAACCAGCGGGCTCACGAGCGTTGATTGGCCGACCCGACGGCGATTCTTCGCCGCTGGAAGGCGAAGGGAAAATGGTAGTTGGTGCCAGCGCCCAGCAGCGCCTCACCAAAACGGATTTCTCTGACGTGCCGCAGACAGACCTCGCCGCTCTCGAGCAATTGTCGCTGCGACTGCTGCGGCGAATGAGCCGGCGAATGTCACGAAGACTAAAGGCCAGGACCGTGGCCGATCAAGTGGATTTGCGCCGATCGATACGGCGGAGCATTGGCAGTGGCGGCAATCCGATTCGTTTGGCATACAAAGGACGGAAGCCACAGAAAAGCAAGTTGGTGATCTTTCTCGATGTCAGCGGCTCCATGAATCTTTACAGTCTGTTTTTACTGCGGTTTGCCTATGCGCTGCAGAAACACTTCAAGCGGGTGGACACGTTTCTCTTCAGCACCAGCGTTTGTGAGGTCAGCGATGCATTGCGGGCGCAGCGTTTGTCCGATGCCCTGGGAAGGCTCTCGCAGAAAGCGTCCGATTGGTCGGGTGGCACCAAAATTGGCGAATCACTGAGCAGCTTCAACCGCATGCGGGGCCGAAGAGTGCACTCGCGGAACGCGATTTTCGTGATCTTGAGCGATGGTTGGGACACCGGTGAGCCTGAGTTATTGCGTGCGGAACTCCGCGTCGCTAAACGTCGGGTCCAAAAAGTGGTGTGGCTGAACCCGCTTCTGGGACTCAAAGAGTATGCACCCACTACGCGTGGCATGAGTGCAGCCCTTCCTTACATCGATGTTTTCGCTCCAGCGCACAATTTAGAGAGCCTGCTGGCCTTGGAGAGGCTTCTGTAGCGGGCAGAGAAGGTAGATTGGTGATGTTCGATCAATTCCTGAGTAAAGCGGCAGAGCTGCTAGCACAAGACGAACCATTCGCGGTTGCTGAAGTCGTGCGTTACCAGGCACCGATCTCGGGCAAGCCCGGCGACAAAGCAATCATTGTCGCTGACGGAAAGATGTGGGGCTGGATCGGCGGCGGCTGCGCGCAGCCTGTGGTAGTGAAGGAGGCCCTCAAGGCCCTGACAGACGGACAATCGCGCCTGATTCGCATCAGCCCATCGTCTTCGCCGGAAGACGGAATCATCGAATATGCCATGACTTGCCACAGCGGAGGCACCTTGGACATCTTCATCGAACCCGTATTGCCCAAGCCGCGCATCCTGGTTCTGGGCCGTTCTCCAATCGCGCGCACCTTGGTTACGCTGGCGAAGACGATCGGCTATGCGGTCTTGGTTGCAGCCCCGGATGCCGACCGCGAGAGTTTTCGGGATGCTGACCTGGTCCAGACGAACTTCGATTTGAACGGTGTGAAAATCACGCCCCAGACATTCGTAGTGGTGTCCACGCAAGGCGAAGCCGACGAGGAGGCACTGGAAGCGGCGCTCAACACCGGCGTTTCCTATGTTGCACTCGTCGCCAGCAAGAAGAAAGCAGGAAAGGTCCTCGACGATCTGAAAGAACGAGGGATTGACGCAGAGAAAGTGCGTCGAGTCCGAGCGCCGGCGGGGCTCGACATTCGCGCGTCCTCGCCCGAAGAAATTGCAGTCAGCATTCTCGCTGAGATCGTTCAGGTAAGAAATTCGAAGGCAGCCAATTCGGTGAGCACACCAGAGCTTCCTGAGCTGAAACAGGAAGCTCGCGATCCGATATGCGGGATGACGGTTGACGTCGGCAAGGCTAAGTACAAGTCTGACTTTCAGGACGTATCGTTTTACTTCTGCTGCACCGGCTGCAAACAAACCTTCGACAAGCACCCGGAGAAATATGTGCTCGCGGCTCGGCACTGACAAACTCAGCTTGGAGTCAAGTGTCCATTCGGACGATATGTTAAGTCCGATCAGATTGTGGCCCACCGTTCACTTTCACCGCGCATGCGAAGGTAGCAAGTATCGGAGAGCATTCCCCGTTACCACGGAGCCGAACCAGGTTATTACTCGGCACGAAGGGCTTGTACGGGATCGACCGTTGCTGCCCGTCGCGCCGGCCACATGCAGGCACTGGCCGCAATCACAATCAACAGCACTGCAACCGCCGCGAGAATCAAAGGGTCGCGCGGACTACTTTGCACCCAGTGTGCCACGATACGGTTCAGGGCGATGCTTAGTGCCAGGCCAACGATCATGCCGACGAGCACAGTGCCGGCGGCAGAGCGAATGACTAACTCCACAATGTCGCGGCGCTGTGCACCCAGGGCCATGCGAATACCCATCTCCTGGTTCCGCTGAGTCACGGAGTACGTAACCACACTGTAGAGGCCGGTCGCCGCGAGAGCGAGACCCAGCATGGAGAAGATTCCAAACAGGGCGGCAACAAAGCGCTGTTGGCCCCAGACCATGGTTTCGAGAATCCAGGAGATCGGGTGATCATTGACTACAGCGATTTCCGGGTCGAGCGACTGCAGCCTCTGTTCCGCCGAATGAATTGCGGTCGACGCGTTTCCGTTGGTACGGACAAGCAACGAGACGAAGGGTGCCAATACGACGGTGTGTGGCACAAAGAACGCGGCTTCGATAGGCTTTAAGGTCGCGTTGCCAGTGCCATCCCTGAAGCCGGCGTTATTGCGTGCATCCGCCGTGACGCCAATGATCTCGAACCAGCCTTCGTTGTCGTCGGCGAAAAGGAACATCGGTTGGTCGAATTTCAATCCAGGGGTGCGAACGTGTTGCCCAAGAGGATCGACACCGCCAAGATACTTGCGCACGAATGCCTGGTTCACGAGGGCAACGTGCGCCGCGCGCATCATCTCGGCGGTGGTGAAGTTCCGTCCCGCAACCAGCGGAACTCCAAGGGTCTGGAAGATTTCGGGACTGCTGAGCACCACTTGCGATTGGATACCGGTCAGATCCGGCTTGCTCTCGATTTCGACTTTGACGGTGAACGCCTGCATGGGAGGGGTCCAGGTCGGGACCACGCTGGCTTGTTCAACGCCCGGCGCGGTTGCGATCGCGTCGCGAATGGCTTCGACCTTGTTGGCGCGCTCCAGCCAAACTGGGTGAGCGCTTCGCGGCAAGGCGAGATTGAGAGTGGTGACTTTCTCTGCGTCGAAACCGAGCGGAATACGGTAGGCGATGAGAAAAGCTCGTGTGGCCGCGCCAGCCATTGCCAGCAAAACCAGGGTCAGCGCAACTTGTCCGGCAATGAGCATGCGATGCGTGCGACGGCCCCTTGCGCTGCCAGAGTGTCGCGCGCCTCCTGATTGAATAAGCTCGTTCAGATTGGGGCGCGACAACTGCAGGGCTGGTGATATGCCAAACAACACACCCGTAAGAATGGCAACCATGACTGAAAACGCTAGTACCGGGAGACTGACCCGGATGGCGGCTTCGTGAGGGAAGGAATAGAAAGGCAAGCCTGCAGCGATTGCCTTCACGCCTTGAAATGCCAACACGATACCCAAAACGGCGCCTACCATTGAAAGCAACACCGACTCCGTGAGCAATTGCCGGATGATCCGCCACCGCGACGCCCCGATCGAGGAACGCAATGCCAGTTCGTGAGTGCGCGCGGTGCCCCGCGCAAGAAGCAGAATTGACACGTTGGCGCAACCAATCACCAGCAGCAAGGCCACCGCGCCGAACAAAAGGAGAAGTGCTCCCTGAAACTGCCCGAGGACTAGCTCGTTCAGGCTCACGAGTTTGATTTTGGTAACTTGCGAGAACATTTTCGGATCGCGATGCACGAACTGCAGAACGAGGGGTTCCAATTCCGCATGGGCTGCCTCCATGCTGACGCCGGGCTTGAGCTTCAGGAAGCTGTTGCGATAATCGTGCGGATCGGCAGTTGGAACGTATGGGACATAGACGTCAGAGTCTCCCCAGGTGAAACGCGGAGCGGCCACGCCGATGATGGTATAGAGCTTGCGGTCCAGTTCGATGGTCTTGCCCAGCACACTGGGGCTGGCGCCGAATTGTTTCTTCCAGAAGAGATAACTCAACACGGCCACGTTGGCAGTCTGGGGATTGTTGGTATCGGCGACGGTGAACTGTCGACCTAGCGCCGGCGGCACACCCATATAGGTAAATACGTTGGGTGTGTACTCTCCCAGTTGGACCGAGATGGGGAATTGGTTGCCAGTCATGGTGGCCGTTCTGCCGCCCTGCTCGAAAATGTCATCCACACCCTTTAGCTGCTGCAATTCCCGGAATTCGGGGCCGGTGTTGTACAGGAGGCCCTGCATTCGACCGTCTTTGTCCAGCAGTTGCACGTGAACCATGCGGTGGGCGTCTTTGTATGGGTAGGGATCGATCAATACCCCGTAGACGACGCTGAACACGGCTGTGGTGGCGCCGATGCCGAGAGCCAACGACAAAACAGCGGTCAACGTGAAGCTTTTGTTCTTAACCAACTGTCGCGTCGTGAAGCGAAGGTCTTGCCAAAGCGGGTGCACGGAACCTCCTCGGCTCTGACGGAGTACGGCGCTAGTGAATTTACGAAAAGATGCGAACCATAGTTCAATCCAGCGAATCGCTTCGAATGTAGCGCCACGATTGAGGACACAGTTCTTTAGTGTCCAAAACTGGACGGCATAGTCCGATTCAGGACGGTGCTGCAATCCTTCGGAAACGGTGGTACAACCCGAAAGCTATGCTTCACTGCGGATTTCTGGCGTGTCTGGCGCACAGTGTGGTTTGGAACGGCAAATGCACTCATCCCACTCGATGGACATCGCTCGGCCCGAGTTCAAGAAACAGAAGAGGCGCAAGCAGGCAGTTATCGGCATCATCGCGGTGCTGATTGCGACGGCAGCGTTCGTTGGCGTGTCGCGGCTGAAGCCTGCTGCACCATCGGTAGAACGAAGCACAGTGTGGACGGACACCGTTAAGCGTGGTCCCATGCTGCGGCAGGTGAGAGGCCTGGGGACGCTGGTGCCGAGTCCCGAAGATGTGCGCCAGATTCCAGCGGAGACCGAAGCTACCGTCATGCGCATCCGTGTTCTGCCCGGCACGCAGGTGACGGCGGACACGGTGCTGCTGGAGATGAGCAACCCACAGACGGAACAAGCAGCGGCCGATGCCGACCTGCAGCTCAAAGCCGCTGAGGCGGAACTGAAGAGCCTGAAAGTGAAACTCGACAGCGACTTGATGACGCAACGAGCCGGGGCCGCCACCGTAAGTGCCGACTATTCGCAGGCGCAATTGCAGGCAGAGACTGACAAAGAGCTGTACAACCTCGGCGTGATTTCGGGATTGACCTACAAAGCGTCCAGCGGCAAGGCCAACGAACTGAACACGCGCAACAACATAGAGAACGAGAGGCTCCAGATCAATCAGCAAGCGATTCGTTCGCAGCTGGCAGTCCAGGAAGCCAAGGTCGACGAGATGCGCGCCCTGGCGGATCTTAAGAAGAAACAGCTTAATGATCTCAAGGTACGCGCCGGCATTTCAGGTGTGCTGGTGGACCTGCCGCTGCAAGTTGGGCAGCACGTTCAGCCTGGCACCATGCTGGCCAAAGTGGTGCAGCCAGAACACCTGATGGCCTCGCTCAAGATACCGGAAACGCAGGCTCGTGACGTGCAAATCAACGAACCGGCAACCATCGATACCCACAACGGGGTGGTGTCGGGCACAGTGATGCGCGTGGATCCAGCCGTGCAAAACGGAACTGTAACCGTCGATGTGCGTATCACAGGCGAGCTGCCCAAAGGGGCGCGACCCGACTTGAGCGTGGACGGCACCATCGATCTCGAAAAGCTGGATAACGTGCTCTACGTGGGCCGGCCCGCATTCGGACAGGAAAACAGCACGATCAGTCTCTTCCGGCTCGATTCACAGGGACAGGATGCCATGCGTGTACCGGTGAAGGTCGGACGCGCGTCAGTGAACGCGATCCAGATCCTGGAAGGGCTGCGCGAGGGCGACACCGTGATTCTCTCCGACATGTCGCGTTGGGACAATGCGGAGCGCATTCGACTTGACTAGAGAACAAGCAAAGAGGGTGGAGCAGGGATGAACAACAACGGACAGACGCTGATACAGATCGAAAACCTGACGAAGGTTTTCTACACTGATGAAATCGAGACGCATGCGCTCTCGGGAATTCATTTGACGATCAACCGCGGCGAGTATGTGGCAATGTCGGGGCCTTCGGGTTGCGGGAAATCTACGCTGCTTTCGATCATTGGCCTGCTGGACACGCCCACCAGCGGCAATTACGTACTGAGCGGCAAACCCGTCGCCAACCTCGATTTCGCCGACCGTTCCCGCATTCGTAATCAGGAAATCGGTTTCATCTTCCAGAGCTTCAACCTCATCGGCGACCTCACAGTGTATGAAAACGTAGAGCTTCCGCTCACCTACCGTCAACGCATGTCGAGCGCCGACCGCAAGCAGCGCGTCATGGAGGCCCTGGAAAAGGTGGGCATGGCGCACCGGTTGCGGCATTATCCTTCGCAACTCTCCGGCGGACAGCAGCAACGCGTCGCAGTAGCGCGTGCGCTCGCAGGTAAGCCGTCGATTCTGCTGGCCGACGAACCGACGGGGAACCTCGACTCGCGCAACGGTGAAGCCGTGATGGAACTGCTGCAGAATCTGCACCGGGAGGGCGCCACCATCTGCATGGTCACTCACGACCCCCGTTTTGCTGCCCACGCCGAGCGCGAAGTGCATCTGTTTGACGGCAAGGTCGTTGGCGAGGAGGAATTCAGGAAGCTGGAAGGGGTTCGCTGAAGCGTGCCCGGCACGGCTGCGCCTGAAGTGGCCAGGCTTCGATGGGAGAATGCAATGAACGCCGCACTACAGCATGTCCGATACGCCTTCCGGCAGCTAAGCCATTCCCGCGGATTTGCGATCACCGCAGTACTCACGCTGGCCTTTGGTATCGGCGCGAATGTGGCCGTATTCAGCGTGATGAATGCGGTGTTGCTGAATCCCAGCGGCGTGCCGAACCCCGATCGAGTGCTTGCCTTGCGCGCTCACTACACCACCCCCGCCGAACTGAGCAGCATCAGCATGTCGGCGCCTGATTTTGCCGATGCACAAGCCGGCACGCAGTTTCTTTCCGCGACCGCTGCGATGCAATTCAACAACCTGTCGTACTTGCCGGAGGGACGTACACCCGAAAGGCTGGCGAACGCTGCCGTTTCATGGCAATTCTTTGACGCTTTTCTGGCGAAGCCCATGCTGGGGAGGACCTTCCGCGCCGAGGAAGACGTGCCTGGTGCGAACCATGCCGTTGTGTTGTCGTATGTCACCTGGAAGCAACGCTTCGGCGGCGACCCCAATATCGTCGGCCGCAAGATCACTCTGAATCAGCAGTCGTACGAGATCATCGGCGTCATGGGGCCGGAGTTCCGCTGGCCCAACCAGTCCGATGTGTGGACGCCGCTGGCCATTCCTCCCACTCGCCTGCACGATAACGAGAACTATCGCTACAACGAGAATCTGTTCGTCGTCGGACGCATGCGTCCCGGCGTAAGCATCGAGCAGGTAAACCAGTATCTCGCGATGAAGGTCCGTGAGAACGCCAACTCCGAAGGCGAGAAGAGTTACGCCAAGGCTTCGGGTTGGGGCATGTTCGCCATGCCGCTGGTGGACTTCATCGCCGGGGATTTGCGCAAGCCGCTGTCAGTCCTTTTGGGCGCCGTCATTCTGGTGCTACTAATCGCCTGTGCCAACATCGCAGGGCTGCAACTAGCGCGCGCTTCTGACCGACAGCGCGAAACGTCGATCCGCATTGCCCTGGGCGCCAGCCGGACGCAATTGCTCGCGCAAGCCTTAACTGAAAGCGTGCTGCTCTCCACCTTCGGCGTGGCGCTCGGGCTGCTGCTGGCACGCACCACCATTCCGCTTCTGCTGATGCTTGCCCCGGAAAACCTCGTACGCAATCTCGGTGTGCAAATCAACCTACCGGTTCTGCTGTACGTAATTGCCGCGGGGGTCGTCTGCGCCATCCTCTGCGGGGTTGCACCGGCCCTTCAGATGACACATGTCCGATGGTTCCAATCGTTGCAGGAGAGTGGCCGTTCCGAGACCTCCAGCAAGGCACGCCAGCGGTTGCGCTCGGCGCTAGTCATAGGCGAGATCGGATTAGCGATGTTGTTGCTGGTGTCGGCGGGGCTGCTGGTGCGGAGCCTGAGACAACTGGAGAAGGTGGATGT
>Ga0207862_1000457_pt1 | contig 12372 bp, 11 predicted proteins | sample LuqExpMetageno81_FD_187838 | JGI IMG/M metagenome (GOLD analysis project Ga0207862, IMG submission 187838) | Tropical forest soil microbial communities from Luquillo Experimental Forest, Puerto Rico - Sample 81 (SPAdes) | ecosystem: Environmental > Terrestrial > Soil > Tropical forest ... | reverse complement strand
GCCGATCGCCAGGCTGTCTTCGAGAGAGAAGTGCTTCGAATGCTTCGCGAGAACGGGCGTATACGCACCAGGGACAATGTTGATAACCCGGACCGCTGGTTTCTCACCCGTAGTACCTGAAATGTTCCCAGAAGTCAGGCCGGGGCTGACGCAGGTTGCGGCAGACAAAGACGTCGGCATAGCCATTGATCGCGCTATTCTCGACGCCATATCGCTTCGTCAGGCGACGAACCAACTCGCAGGGAACGGATTTCGCTACTGGTGCTGCGCCTTGGGCCGTCGCAGCCGCGGACTACGCCAAGGATGGGAAGCGGGACTTTGCTGTTGCAAACAACCCTGGCGGTGCGGTCTCGGTTTTTCTGAATACTGGCAACACTGGTGTCGGGACTCCCGCAGTAACGCTAGTACCGTTGAATCTGAATTTTGGCGATGTCCAGGTTGGAAACACCTCGCCGCCGTTGGCAGTGACGCTCACCAACGCGGGATCAGCGACTCTACATCAGGCATTTGAGTGCGGCCATACCGCCGGAAGGTATTCCTATGCCTTGCGATGATGACGCGTTAACTAAGCATTCAACTCGATCGGAGGGATTTTACTTGAGATGTCCCTTAGTGGAGTTCTCAGGCTCTGGCCTCCCACGTGGTTTAACGCAGCAATGGGATGCACTCTCAGGGTGCTTACGGCTTTCGCTGCGATCCCGTGGCTAAGTGGTTTTGGGTTCACTGGTCGGCGGCTACATCGTTTTCTATTCTTGGTGACACTGCACAGCGCGGGCGTTACACTCTAAACGATGGCGAAGCCAGTCCCAATCGGGGCGCGCGGGCACGTGGAAGAGCGCGTTAAGTTCCAGCACACCCTCACGGCGTGGCGAGCGGAACTTCCTCCGGTGTTGTCTACGCAACACATGATCGAATGGATGGACGGAGCAGGCTTCGATGCGCTGCTGCCGTTTTGCGAAGGTGATGAGATCAGCGTCGGCACGGCGATCAACGTCGATCATCGCGCGGCAACAGGCATAGACGTAGTGGTAAAGGCCGAAGCGGTGCTGGAGTCGTTCGACGGCCGCTTCTACACCTTCAAGGTCAGCGCGCACAACGGAACCGAGGTTATCGGACACGGAACCATCAAGCGGGCCATCGTCAGCAGGAGCAAGTTCGAAGAGAAGCAACGCGCCAAGCAGGTGCAAGGCTCTTGAGCCAGGGATTTGTGCGGTTTCAGCCGTGAATTTTCTCCGCTGTCACGTAAAAGAAGGCCGCATCTGTCCAGCAAATGTCGAGTCAGCTTGAAAGTGTAAAAAAGGCACCTGTGAGACTTGATGTAAATGTTTGCCGTCACACCTCGGTGTGGCACTGCTCACGGACTCAGGGAACAATTTGGACCCAACTTGGGTATTGAACGCGCAATCTCGCGCTATCGACCTTTGAAGACCGGCCCACTTTCCACCGCGAAGGGCTGCGGCATTGGTTCGCCCCAGGGGTGTGCGATGCTGTTGGCTCCTGCTGGCAATCTCGAGGCGGCCAAGCAGGCGTTTCAGGCAGGCGCGGACGCGGTGTACGTGGGATTGAGGGGTTGGAGCCGTGGCGGCGCACGAGGGGAATTTGACCATGAGCAGTTGCGACTGTGCATCGAGCTAGCTCACGCCCTCGGGAAGAAGGTACAGCTTGCGGCAAACATCATACCCAAGCCGCAGGAGCGTCAACGGCTGCTGCACCAACTAGCCCACTTGGCGGGCTGGGGACTGCATGCGGTGATAATGAACGACGTCGGCTTTCTGCACGAGGTCAGGCGGAAGCTGCCGGACTTGGCCATCACCGCCAGCATCGGCTGCGGCGCGCTGAACACGGACGACGCCCTCTTCTATCAAGACCTGGGCGCCACCGCTATTGTGCTGCCGGGGTACGTTGAGCCGCAAGAAATCGCGGCTGTGAAGGCGAAGGCCTCGATCCAGGTCGAGATCATGCTGCACATGGTGCAGGAGTTCATTCAACTCGGAAAGTGCTGGATGCCCAGCTACCTGAATTTCGCCGCAGCGGAGCGGGCCCAGCCGGGACAACGCCTGGGCGGCAGCGTCAAACGCGGCGGAGTGGGAAGTTGTTTCCGCATCTGCCAGCAGCCCTGGACGCTGCTGAAGGACGGCGTGGAGGCTGATCGACGGTTGTTTCCCAGCCGGCAGATTAGCCAGGTGGCAGAACTCGGGGCTTTCCTCGATGCGGGCGTGGACGTGATCAAGATCCAGGGCCGCAGCCTTTCGGCCGAGATGGTGAGTGCTATCATCGGGATGTACCGCTCGGCTGCGGATGTCTGGAAACGCGGTGAGAAGAGCACTTGGAACCGGGCTGCGCTGCCGGCGATGTGGACCGTACAAGGACGTTGAATGGGCGCCTTCGAACTTAACACGACGATCTCTAACCTGCGAAGCCTGCGCGAATCGGATCTAAGTTCGTACGACGCGGTTTACCTGGGCAACATTTACTGCCGCATCTTCGAGGACAACTTCCTGGAGCGCCTGGACGACCTCGTGGAAGGCATCGCGCTTGTGAAGGGCCAGGGCCTGCGCGCCTACGTGACTTCGTACGCTGCGCCCCGCAATGACGTGCTGCCCAAGGTGCAGAAAGCGTTGGAGACCGCAGCCGCGGCCGGCGCCGACGCGGTCGAGGTACATAACCTTGGTGTGCTACGAATGGTTCATGAGCAGTTTCCCGGTATGCCGGCGCACGTCGGCGGATTTGCGAACGTGTACACCGATGCGGGAGCGGAGGTGCTGAAAGAGTATGGTGCGGTCCGCTTTACGCCGAATTACGAGATCAGCCTCGACGAAGTGGAAGGCATCACGCGTGGCGCGCGTATGCCCGCAGAGCTCCTGGTCCATGGCAAAATGCCACTGGGCGTTTCTGACTACTGCTTTTTGCTGGAGTATGAGCAGCACTGGCCGGAGAAATGCCCGGCGTTATGCCAAAGACAGTTACTCCTCAAGCAGGGCGACTGGGCCCTGCGGTCGGTGGGAAAGGGCGTGCTGAGCGGCAGGGATGTGTGCATGCTCGAGCACCTGCCAGCACTTATCGCCGCGGGACACACGGTGTTCCGGATTGAAGCGTCCTACGAGACACCCGAGTACCGTCTGAATATTGCGAAGATCTATCGCGCCGCGCTGGAGCGCGCCGTCGCCGGTGATCGGACGGTGGACGAGTCGGCGTGGAATGCGATTCGCGAGTACACGGCTGTGGGTTTGTGCAACGGTTTCTATTTCGGCCGCACGGGCAGCGCGTATGTCGGCAAACGCATGGAACCAGCCGCGGCCTGCTGAGTTCTTCGTTCTTTGCATTCTTTGAGGTAAGCGATGGTTGAGCTATTAGCACCGGCAGGAAACTTGGAGATGGTGAAGGCGTCCGCTGAAAACGGTGCCAATGCGATCTATGTGGGGGCACGCGGCTGGAGCCGACGGCGCGACGCCTACGAACTCTCCGACGAGCAATTGCATGAAGCCATAGGTATCGCCCACTCCGGCGGAGCCAAGCTGCGTGTCGCGGTCAATACGAATATGCAGTCGGGCGAAATCCCCGCGCTGCTGGAGAAGATGGAGAAGTTCGTCGGTTGGGGTATCGACGGAGCAATCATGACCGACGTGGGCGCTATCGCGCAGGTGCACCGCCGCTTCCCTCATCTCGTTCTGCACGCCAGCATCGGCGCCAACATCCTGAACAACGAAGACGTGAAGTTCTATCGCTCGATCGGGGTCTCACAAGTAGTGGCCGACACCAAGCTCACGCTGGGGGAACTGACTTCGCGCAAGGCGGATATCGATGTCGGCATCGAAATCCTGATTCATGCCAACAAGTGCTACACCTACCTGGGCAAGTGCTGGATGTCGCCCTACGTGCGGTTGGAGCGGACCACCGACGATTTCGGCAAGGACCTGTTCTGCGGCAGCCCTAACCGCGGTGGCTTGGATTACCGCGTCTGCATGGAACAGTGGGAACTGCTCGATGACAAGGCGCTGCTGGAACCAGCTATCGCGCTCAAGAACGACGCCTTCTTTTACTTGGGCGATATCCCGACTCTCATTGATCTGGGCGTCCACTGCCTGAAGGTCCAGGGGCGTGAGTACCCCGTGCCCTTAGTGGCAAGCATCGTGCGCTTCTACCGCGAGTTGATTGACACATACCTGGCGAAGCCCGCCGAGCAGCCTTTCGATCTTACGCCGTGGCGCTCGCGCCTGGAAGCCATCCAAGCGGAGCGCGACAGCAAGCGCAGCAACATGACTTCGGTGCTGTTGAATGAAGCGCGCCAACCGGTGCCGCGCAGAGCCTAGACCAAATTAGTAAATAGTGTAACGGTAGAAGAGATGGTAGGTTGAGGGCGGCGAGATCTCCCGACAGCCTAGAATGGCACGACCTTTTTCGGACGATTTGCGGCGCAGGATTCTGCAGGCCTGCGAGCAAGGCGAAGGAACGCAACCTGAGCTGGCGCAGCGCTTTCGCGTCAGTCTGGATTAGGTGCGGAAGATTCATCGGCAGTGGCGACGCACCGGGATGATGGAGCGTGTTCCCCATCGGCCGGGCCGCAAGCCGCGGTTCACCGAGCCGATTCGCGAGCGGCTGCGAGGCTGGCTGAAGCAACAGCCGGATCTTACCTTGGCGGAGTTGCAGGAAAAGCTGAGCCGGGAGGCCCATCTCGGGGTAAGCGTACCCTCGCTGTGGACAGTGCGCAGGAAGATGGGGTTGCGTCTGAAAAAAAGTCGCTCCACGCCCGCGAGCGGGACACGGAAGCGAACCAGCAACGGCGGGCGGCGTTTGTGGAAAAGCTCGGCACCATCGCGCCGGAGAAGTTAATCTTCCTGGACGAAAGCGGGGTGACGACGCAGATGACGAGGGCGTGGGGACGGGCTCCGAAAGGGGAGCGGATCGCCGAGGCGACTCCCCACGGCCACTGGCAAGTGCTGACCACCTTGGGAGCGATGAGTCTGGGCGGCATGGCTGCGGTCATTACCGTCGCAGCGGCCACGACGGCGAAGTTTTTCGCGCCTATGTGGAGCAGGTGCTGTCCCCGACTGCGGCCCGGCGATGTGGTGGTCATGGATAACCTCTCGGCGCACAAGGTGCGAGGCGTCCGCGAGCGGATTGAGGCTCAAGGCGCCGAACTGCTGTACCTGCCCACCGTACTCGCCCGACATGAATCCCATCGAGAAAGCCTGGTTCAAGCTCAGACATTTCCTGCGTGGCGCCAAAGCGCGCACAGCCGACGGGCTCGATCAAGCCATCACCGAAGCGCTCAAACAATTACCGCAGAGAACGCTGCCGCCTGGTTCCGCCACTGCGGATATGCATTACAGAATTAACTAAAATGCTCTAGCCGACGCGCGAAATTGACGTCCCTCTGCATCGTAGACCCCACCTAGACCAAATTAGTTAATTGGGGTATTTACTTCACGCCACCGAACGCAATAGGCTGTGGTTTGACCAGGGTTGCAAACGGGGCCGGATCTACCTGCACAGCCTGCTGGGCCAGGCGATAGAACAGTTTGCCGCGCGAGGCTGATGTGCGGCGGTTGAAGCGAAAGGCGAACTCGTTCAGGTAATCGTCCAAGTGAGCGTGGCCAATCGCACCTTGATGGGTGCCGAGCAGCCATCGCTTCAGCAGCGAGATCACGCGATGCACGCGCGGCAACAACTCCGCAGGGGATTTCTGTTGTCCGCGTAGAAACGTGACCTGATGAATGTAGCCGCGCACCTGCAACGGCTCGTATCCCAACCATCCGTCGGTATGGACCACACTCCCGAGTTCCACGGACTCTTCCACAAAGCAAACCAGACTGCGGGCCGATGCGTCCGGAATTCGCTGCATGCGAATCCGCCCGATCCCTTTGCCGTCTTCCTCGGCCGCCACCACAATCAACGCCTTGCTCTCAGTCTGCCGGCCGCGAACACCCTCTTCCAGCCCGCCCAGGTAGGTTTCGTCCACTTCCACGCTTCCCGAGAGTCGTTCCCGCCCCGGTCTCACCATGGCCCGACGCAATTTGTGGAGCATCGCCCAAGCGGTTTTGTAGCTGCCCAAGCCCAAAACCCGCTGCAAGCCCAAAGCGCTGATGCCGTTCTTTTGGCTGGTGACCTGCCACATGGCCCTGAACCAGATCGTCAGGGGCAGATGACTGTCCTGAAATATGGTCCCCGCCGTAACCGACATCTCATACCGGCACTGGTCGCAGCGCCAGCGATTCCGCCGAATCGGCCAAGCCTCTGCTCCGGCGCAGCGCGGACAGACCCATCCGCCCGGCCAGCGCAGAGCTGCGAGATACTCGGCGCAGGCCTCCTCCCGGTTGAAACGCCGTTCCAACTCCAGCAATGTCCTCGGGTAATCCTCGCTCACAGTCCAGGACACTACATCTTGGGGCAGGTGGCGATCGCGGTAGGGATACCGGTTGCCCGGCACCCCCCGCACAGAACCGTACGGGCGCTCATTAGCGCATACGGTTCTTATCTCGGATAATGCGCGGCGAAGCGCGCATCGGGATAAGGGTGGAGCGCACGCGGGACCGGGAGCCATCGTTGAGCCAATCGGCTCATTCGGGCCCAATTGGGCCGGCGCTTTTGTCCCCGGCGTCGGAGTGCCCAGCGCCAGAGTCGTATCACCCGATTACGAAATACACAGAGTCGGCTCAAGTTTCCTGGGACCGCGTGGTAGTTGAAGTAACCCTGTACGACCGACTGGAGCCATTTCCCCGTCTGCGCCGTCGGATCGTGCATACGCGTTCGCAGCTGTTGCTTGATTTCCTTCAGCTTGGCTGCCATGCGCTTGGCGATCGTTTTGCGCTTGAGGGCGAATTTCTCATTCTTAGTCTTCCCGCAGATATGCGTGAAGCCCAGGAAGCCGAACGTTTCGGGCTTGCCTTCTCCTCTCTTCTTCCGGTTGAGTTCAGCAAATCGTCCGAACTCGATCCGGCGCGTCTTATCTGGATGCAGTTCCAATCCAAAGTTCTGCAGCCGTTCCGTGAGATGTTCCCGGAAGCGGTCTGCGTCGGTCTGATATTGAAACCCCAGGACGAGTCGAGTCGCCCGGGGGAGTTGCACCCCCAGGCGCTCACAGATTCCGGACTTGAACGTCTCCGCTCATCCGGCTCTTATCGTCCAGTCAACGCCTGATGTAACAACGGCCAATGAGCAAATAGCCGTGGGTCTCTTGAAGCTGCCTTGCTGACCCAATGCACTGCTCTTCGCCGGTGTCGTCTTAAGCGCTTGTATTTCGCCATCGCCCAGTACGCCAGGCATTGGTCCAGATAGCGAAATGTCGGATAAAGTGCTGACTTGTAGTAGCGACCGTAGTATGTAATCCAACCGCGAATGACGGGGTTGAACATACGTGCCAAATCGTCTATCCACCGATCAATACGACAACGCAACTGCCACCTGCGAATTTCCTCTCGAATTGCTTTCGTCGCAGCGTTGCTAACAGCCGGGCTGAAATTGACGAAGAACTTGCCAAAACGATTCTTCGATCTTCTGGCTCGAAAGCAATAGCCTAGGAAATCGAATGATTCATTCTTTGAGTTTCCCCGCCGGTCATCATCCTTGCAGTAGACGACCTTCGTCTTTTCAGGATGAAGCTGCAGTCCGCATTCAGCAAAGCGCTTTTCAAGCGCTTCCTTGAGGATCTTCGCCTGCGCCTCACTGACACAATGGCAGAGAGCGTCGTCGGCGAACCGCTCGAAGGGAATGTCCGGATAATTCCGAGCCATCCACCGGTCGAACGTGTAATGAAGAAACAAGTTGCTCAACAAGGGTGAAATCACTGAACCTTGTGGCGTTCCTCTTTCTCGGGGTTCAAGGGTGCCATCTTCCAGCTGAACAGGAGCTTTGAGCCACCGCTCAATATAGAGCAACACCCAAGGACAGTCGGTATGCTTCCGCACCGCCCGGAGAAGCAGTTCGTGAGAAATCGTATCGAAATAGGATTTTATGTCGAGGTCGAGCACCCAGGCATAACGCCAGCAGCGCTCTCGCGCAACTCCAACCGCATCCAATGCCGATTTCCTAGGTCTGTACCCATATGAGTCGGGATGGAAGTGCTTCTCCAGTTCCGGCTCGAGATACCCCTTGACCACCGCTTGGGCGATTCTGTCGGAAACCGTGGGAATTCCCAGTGGTCTGATTCCGCCTCCTCGCTTCTCGATGTTCACGCGCTTCACAGGCGGCGGGAAGTAACTGCCAGACGACATCCGATTCCAGAGCTTGTAGAGATTGTTTGCCAAGTCCCTTTCAAACTCTTCGATCGTCTGCTCGTCGACTCCGGCTGCACCCCGGTTCGCCTTTACCCGCTTATAGGCATCCCAAACAAAAAGCTTTGGAATGCTCCACGACTTTGCTTTCTCCAAAGGGCTCCTCCCGTTGCCGGTTGACCATTCGTTAAAGCTGCACGATGTCGCGCCTTCGCTCCCGTCCCGTTACAGGACCTTCCTCACTACTACACGCGACTCCGCCCCTGCACCCCGCTTCGGTACTCTGACTCTTACGGGTCGGCCGCTTGAGTCTCTCCCTTGGCATCGGTGTGCAGGTTCCCACGTTCCACACAAGAGCCTGAACCGAGTTCACGCCGCCTTCGTGCCGGACGCCGACTGGGCAGTACACAGGTTCCCCCCAGACTTATCCCAGATTAACGACACCCCTCTGGTTCTGACGTCATCCCTACGCTTTCGACAGGTCATCAGCGGTTCGCTTGCGCTCGTCTCCTCGACCCTTACCTGACAGGATCAAGTCCTGCCTTTTGCCGAAACGCTCACCACCTCGGCCATTGTGCCGAAGCAGCTTCCGGTGGTTTGAACCCACATCCTGTAATGCGAGTTCGAGAGGCCTACTCTCATCTCTCGTGCAGCAAAGCTTGAAGAAGAAGTTTCTCGCTTACATTAATCCTCCTTCGCGCCTTCGTGGCGCACTGTCGTCCGCGTACCGTACGACAATCACCTCGCCTTGCGCCCATTTCTGGCGCCAGACGTTCACCCAGAGGTCAAATGGGATGGTAGAGACGAGTCTTGACGACGGTAGCCCGTGCGGAGCCTAACGAAGCGCAGCGCTTTCGCGAGCACCTCTCACCGAGTGGGCATGGCCACTTGATCTCGTCTCCCCAAGCAGAACCCGGCGTGCAGATTCCCCGCACCGGGCTCCCCAGATGACATTGGCTAAAGTAAGCGTCGTTTAGACCATCGGATGCAAGTTTTGAGCAAACGGCAGTTTGAACCACGGTCGATCTTTCAGGCGCGTCCAGTTCGTCCGACGTCTCTGTCCGCGACGATTCAAGGCGCTTATCCACTGCCGCTGTACCTGCTGCCGCACCCAGTTGAGCTTGCGTTCACAGTGGTGCAGCCCGAAGTACTGATAGAAGCCGCGCAACATCTTCGTCAGATGTTCCTGTTGCTCCCATCGTCGCCAGTGTCGATTATGAAAGATCCACTCCCGTGTCCGGGCCAGGAACTTCCGACAACTCCTAACGCTGGGAATACGAATCAGAGCAAATCGCCCTGCTCGATCTACCCCACAGACATGCTTGAAGCCTAGAAACTCGAAGGTCTCCGGTCTCCCCAGTCTGTGCCGCAGACATGTCACGCCTGCGAATCGCCCAAAGAGTATGCGCCGAGTTTTCTCCTCGGCCAACTCCAGACCGAATTCCGCGAACCGCTCCCCCACTTTCTGTTGGAAGTGGTCCACATCCTGTCGGTACTGGAAACTCACCACGAAGTCATCAGCGAAACGCAGCAGATACGCTTCGCCCCGACTTTGCGGTTTGATCTTCTTCTCAAACCACAAATCGAGAACAAAGTGAAGATAAAGGTTACTCAACACGGGTGAGATCGGGCCGCCCTGTGGAGTCCCTTCCTCTGCGTGGATGACAACCCCATCTTGCAGCGCACCGGCGTTGAGCCATTTTCCGATCAGTCTCAGAATCACCGGGTCTGCAATGCGATGAGCCACCATCTTGCGTAGCCACTGATGATTAATGCGGGTGAAGTAGCTGCGGATGTCGGCTTCGAATACCTGCCCTACCTTCTTCGTCACAATCTGCACCCGTAAGGCTTGCAGAGCGTGGTGAGGATTTCGGCCAGGTCTAAAGCCATAACTGCAATCCAGAAAATCTGCTTCGTACACGGCTTCCAAAATGCGCGCTACAGCTCGCTGCAGCAGCCGGTCCGCGGCCGTGGGAATTCCCAGCGGTCTTGTCCCGACCTTGCCCGGCCCTTTGGGTATATCGACCCTTCGGACCGGCGGCGCGTGGTAGGTGCCTTCCTTCAGCTGTGCGCAGATCGCCTCGACTTGCGTGTCTAGCTCGCGTCCAAACTGCTCGGCGCTCTGTCCATCGACTCCGCCTGCTGCTCGCCGGTTCATCTTTCCCCAAGTCTCCTTGAGAAATTCCGGCGTCAGCAAGTGCGCCAATGACGTAAACCGCGCCTTGCGGTCCAACTTCGCCTTCTTCGCTATCTGACTCAGTTGTGTTGACATCAGACTCCCGCCTCCGTGGGTGCAGGTGATGTTTCCCTAAAGCCAGTCTTCATCTGCTTCGCCGCTTCCCCTTGTGCGCGGCTTTCCCGCGCTCTGAGTACTACCAGCGAATCCGACTTCGCACTGCAGCATCTGCCTTTCTCAGGAATGATCCATATCGTCCGGCATACTCGGTTCGCTCGGTAGGCGAACCAAGACCACAGTGGATCTCCCAGGTCCCGTAATGCTTCCATCTCCGAACGTGCCGTGCTCCCTGACCCCGCCGCAGTCTCCGGCCACCTCGCCATTTGCGGTGTGCCTACTGGTGCCTCCCAGCCACTACGATGCTGTCGGCCTGCGGTTATGTACTTAACGAGGCTCAATCGCTTCACTTTCGTTACGGCTCGCGCGTCGCTCTGTCTACGCTTAGTCCGATTCGTTACCTCCTCAGACCCAAGACTCGATTCCCGGTGAGGCGGCTCCACCTCTTGTCGGGGCGGGAATTTCACCCGCTGGAAGCACCAGGTTTGTCCTGGCGCACCGTAGTGCAAGTAAATGTTTGCAAGTAGTGGTGATGCCACTGAGCCTTGCGGGGTACCTGTCTCCGGATCCGACCATATGCCGTCCTCCATTACCCCGGCTTTCAGCCATTTCTGGATCAGCCGAAGGATTCGACGGTCGGCGACGCGATGCTCTACAAACTGGAGCAACCAGCTTTTGTCCAAATTGTCGAAAAAGCTGCGAATGTCGCAGTCCAGAATGTAGTTCACCTTCTTGTGCTCAATCGCGAATGCCAGTGCATCCAACGCATCGTGCTGGCTGCGCCCCGGGCGGAAGCCGTACGAGAAGCCGAGAAAATCCTCCTCATAAATCTGGTTGAGGATGGTGACCGCGGCCGCCTGGGCGATTTTGTCCTCCAGGGCAGCGATCCCTAACGGACGAAGCCGTCCGTCCGATTTCTCGATGTATTTCCTTTTCGACGGTTGAGCCCGGTAGGCTCCGCGATGGACCCGACTGTGTAGATCGACCAGTCGCTCTTCCAGTCCGGTCTCGTACTCTTGCCACGTGACGCCGTCTACTCCGGGGGCGGCTTTTCGCTTTAAGGCGTAAAAGCTTTCCCTTAGCAGGTCGACCGTCATATGGTGTAGCAGAGCGGTGAATCTCATCTCCTTATGTTCCCGTGCTGCTGTCCGCACACGCTCCAGCCCTTGGGACACGCGCTCCTTGCCCTGCGTCAAGTGCGTGTTAGGTTGAAGAGTGTTCTCCTCGATTTGCGGCCTTCCCTCCTCCCTCTCCGCCGACGGTTGCCCGTCATTGTTCGAGAGATTCATCGGTACGTTCTCCTTTCTTACTTATGCCGCAATGTGACTCCTCGAAGACTTGCCCTCGGGACTTGCGGCCGTAGCCTTCTCCCGCGGTCCTGTCGGTCACTCCGCAGTCTATTGGGAGAGACCCATGGAGGTGCCCCTCGGGGTCTTTCCGTAGTGCTGCGCCGACAGACGTCATTCGAGGCCTCCCGGTTCTCGTGCATGGAGTTTCTAGGCGTGTCTGGGGTCTTCGACTACGCAGGACTGATCAGGGACTCGCGCTAGCGCCCCTGCTCATGCTGCCTTCCATTTCTTGAACGATGTCGGCGCCCTGGAACGTATTTTACGGAGCTCAATACCCAGCCCACCTATACCTCTGTTTACGCTTCGCGGCCTGCCTCACGACAGGACTCGCGCAAAACTCGAGGCCGTGTGGTTCGCTACTCCTTTCACGTAAGGCTCTTACATCCTCTGCTCCATGCCGGTTTATCCCGGCGCACTCAAGTAAATACCCCAATTCAAGAATTATTCAGGCTAGCGCGTCGTTTTTTCCAAAACAGCCGGGCAATAGAGTTTTTCAACAGCCACGCGATTTCTCGTCGGT
>Ga0207862_1000456_pt1 | contig 12400 bp, 8 predicted proteins | sample LuqExpMetageno81_FD_187838 | JGI IMG/M metagenome (GOLD analysis project Ga0207862, IMG submission 187838) | Tropical forest soil microbial communities from Luquillo Experimental Forest, Puerto Rico - Sample 81 (SPAdes) | ecosystem: Environmental > Terrestrial > Soil > Tropical forest ... | reverse complement strand
TGCGTCCGGATTGCGTTTGGTTTCGCGAATCCGCGGTCTCTGGAACTTGAGTCGTACCTTGAGTCGTACTAGGATGCAGCTCGGTCACGATCAACAAACCAAGGACTCGCGAGCGGGCCGACCTGACCCTCGGCTAGTTTTGCTAGCCAAGCCAAAAAAAGAGACAATAGCCGGGCTGGAATCATCTCGATGGCTGTAGCCCCTCGGGCTGTTGGGTCCTAAACACGGAAATTCCGCTGGGATCGAATTCTCGGCGTCGTTGTATCGTCGCGTATTGAACCGAACTTAACTTACGGGAAAGCCAAAAGGAGGCTGACGGTGCAGAAAACAATGATGGTTACGATAATGCTGCTGGTTTCCCTACTTTGTTTGCAGGCGCAAGACGCAGGTCAGACGGCCGGCAAGACAGCTGGTCTGACTACGATTCAAGGCTGCCTGCAATACACCAACGGTCACTATCGACTCACCGAAGACAATGGGACGACGCATCAGCTGCAAAGCCAAGCTAACAAGCTCACCCACCATGTCGGGCACGAAGTCGAACTCACCGGGAAGGAAACCGTGAGGACCGTGGACACTACCATTCAGGGCGCCGCATCGAGTGTAAAAGAGCAGCCGGTTTTCAAAGTGTCAAGCGTGAAGCATGTAGCGGACACGTGCACAGCGGCGGCACACTGAGCGACTGATCGCTTTCGAGTCATTCCACGTATTGGCGCGCAACTCGCTCGTCGAGCTTCGGTGCGGTGTGCACGTCGCCTGGCGGAGAACATAGGAACAGCCCGCTTAAGCGATGCACCGTCGTAAAAACGGTGTGTCAGTGTGCTCGTCTGTTTCTAGAACAGAAAATCAAAATCCAGCAGGTACTTGCGGGTGTAGTTGCCGAAGTACTGCCCATACTGCGGGTCGGAGGTGTTGGAGTGCACCTGCAGCGGATTGAAGTGGTTGGTAATGTTCTGCACTGTCATGGTCAGCCGCACCGCGTGGACCTCTCGCACCTTGAAGTCCTTGGCCACGGCAACGTCGGCCGAGAAATATCGCGGATACCGGCTTTGTGGCCCATACGTCTGCACCCACTGTTGCAGTGCGTCGGTCGGCTGCCAGGGGAAGCCGTTGCGCAGCTCAAGGTGCGGATTGATCATCATCTTATAAGGCAGCGAATACGTCCCCCATAGCAGGAAGCGGTTGGGAATTTCGCTAGGCAGCGCCGACACCAACCCGCTGCGTACCACCGGGTAAGGGTAGTTGCCGAGGTAAGACGCTGCGCTGCTGACGTCGCCGTACGCATACTGCCTCACGTACGAGAAGTAGAACTGGCGGTTCGCGTTGGCGCCGATGCGCGACGTAAACTCCGCCTGTCTGGTTTCAGCCGAGCCCCCGGACCCCAGCACCATGGCGTGCCGGTTATCTACCATCTGCGGCTGCAGGGTAATCATCCCGTCTTCCCAGCTCTGCAGAAACTTCACCCGCACCGTGAACATGCTGTTGATTTCGCGTTCCAGCTCCACGTTCCACGCCGTGCTGTAAGGCGCGAAGTTGCCGGTCTTGCTCTTACGGTCGATGAACGGGAACTTCGACTGCACCGCCTGGTCGGTGAGATTGATGTACAGCACCGGCCGTCCCACCGGGTTGCCCGATGCATCGTAGGTTGTGATTCGCTGGTTCGGATAGCTGTTGAAGGCGTAAATATCGAGTGGCACGCTGTCGTAAAAGATGCCCATGCCACCGCGAACGATGGTGCGGCCGCCGCTGCCCGGAGACCACACGAATCCGCCGCGCGGCGCGGTGCGCGTGGTGCCGGTGATCGATTGCGCCTCGTAGCGCACGCCGGCGTCGAACGCCAGGTGCGGGTTGATGATCCAGTGGTCTTGCGCAAACACAGCCGGCTCCACGTCAGAAACGTCGTAGGGCTTGCCGCCGACGAAATCGATGCGCTGCAGCATCTGTCCTTGGCTGTTCTGCAGCAGCACGGAGCGTCCGTAGAACTGGCCCGTGTTGTCACTTTCGCCGACCACCGATCCGACCTGGAACGTGTGCTGGCCCCACCAGTGCACGGGTTTGAAAGTGTAGTTTTCAATCCACTCCCAGCGGCTCGAGTTACGCGATTGCTGGCTGAAGTAATTGCCCGAGTTGCCGGTGGGCTGCAACGTCATGAGCGACTGGTACGCCTGCGGCTGCACCTCGCTGCTCACGCCCCTCTCCGCCAGCGTGCTCTGCAGCAGCCCGCCGAAGATCGACCAGCGGTGCGTGATGGTCTCCGTCGATTCATGAAACTCGCCGTTAGGCGTTACCGGCTGCGGGTCGAAGTAGTTCAGGCCGACGTACTCCGACGTGTGCGGCGCGAAGTGCAGGCTCGCCGTCAGGGTCTGCGTCGGAGAGATGATCCAGTCCACTTGCGTAAACGAGTTGACCGCTTGCGAGTTGTACTGGTTCTCGGGATAAGGCAGAGTGCGCACGGAATACTTGTTCAGCAAATACTCGGCGCCTTCCAGAAAATAGAGCTTGTTCTTGATTAGCGGGCCGCTGGCGTTGAACCGCGGTGTCGCCGCTTTCACGCCGTCGAGGTGTCCGCTGCGGATCCGCCACTCGGGAAACGGATCGTTCAGGCTGAAGTCCCACTTGTCTCCGCCTCGTCTTGTCTGAGCCGTTACTACGCCGGCAGTGAAGCGTCCATACTGCGCGAGGTAGGGCATCACCGACACCTGTACTGTGTCCACGCTGTCGATGGGAATGCTCAGTCCGAAGTTGCCGGTTGCCGGGTCGGTCACGTCAACGGAATTCACCAGCAGCGCGCTGTGGTCTTCGCCGAAGCCGGCGATCTTCACGCTGCCGTCCTGTCCGCGCACGATGCCCGGGATCAGCGGCAGCGCGTCCGTCAGCGTTACCGGCTTGGTGGGCGAAACTTTTGCTGCATCGATGGGCACGGTTTGCGTAATCCCGCTGTCGTCGGTTACCGCGTTTTCCCCGGTGCCCTTGACCTCCACGCTTTGTTCACTCAGGTCCACCGCGCCTAGCACCACATCCACTGCCGGCGGCTCACGGTTCTCCACCACTTCGACCACCGTATCGGCGGTCATGAAGCCTTTCTTCCTGATGCTGAGCTGGTAGGTACCGGCGGCCGGGACTTCAATCTCAGCCTTGCCGGCCTGGTCGCTTTCCGCCGTGGCTACCGCCGTGTCCGCCAGCGTGACTGAAATCTCCGCCGCAGCGACGGGCTGGTTCTTCTGGTCGACGATTGCGACTTGCAACTTCGCCGGATGATCGGCCGCCATGCCGACGCTAGCCGCCAGGCCCAACAACACCACCATCCCGCTCAGCCGCAGCATTGCCCTCCGCCACCGGCGCACAGGCGCCGCGACTAACGAATCCGTCGAAGAAGGGAGGAATTGGACCATGACTGCTTACAAAGCTACTAGGTTTAAACTGCGAATGGGTTCCTGCTGCCGTGGGATAAGGCAACAAACCACCTGGCACGGATTGGTCAGATACTCATTCGACGCAGTTTGGCATCCAAACGCTCTGCCAGAGGACGCCTTCTCGCGCCGCACTGTCGAAAATACACTCTAGGTCGCACCCGCGCGGGCACGAAACCCGTCACATGGACAGACCTATCCCGCTTATTTGCGCCCGAACTATTTTACGCCTCGGAACTCGGAATCCGATGCTGCTTTCAGGGTAGTGACTCCCGATTCGAAAGAAAGAGATCGCGCGCGCTGGCTCTATGGCATGAAAGTGCCTCTACGGTGACACCATAAGGTCGAAGAAAAATCGCTCCCGACCCCTAACTTCTTGTCTGCCGCCGCATCCAACAACTAGCGTTTGCCCCTTCCGCGGACTGACGCGAGGGTTTAAGATGCTGCGAACGCCAGTTCACTTGTGGGGATTGCTGCTGACACGTGGTAGTTGCCCCACCGCCACTAGGATTGTAGTTTTGCGCCTGAGCCGCCACATTACTCGAGGTCTTGTCTCGCTGGCTTTTCTGCTGGCCGGCGTCTCTGCGTCATTTGCGCAGGGCCCTACCCGTGTAGTCCCCGAGCCTGAACTGGAGCGGGGCTTTCACGAGATGTACAACCTCGATTTCTACGGCGCCCACAAGACCTTCCGCATCTACCAGAAACTTAACCCAGACGACCCCCTCGGGTTCGTCGCGGATGGAGCCGCCTATCTGTTTTCGGAGTTTAACCGTCTGCAGATTCTCGAGTCCGACCTCTTCACCAACGACAGCCGATTCGACAATCGCAGCGTCGAGAAGCCCGATCCGGCGGTTAAGGCCGCGTTCGAGATCGCTTTGGACCACAGTGATGAACTGGTAGAAACGGCGCTCGCGAAATATCCCAAGAATGCCAACGCACTCTTTGCGCGCGTGCTGGCCAACGGCTTGCGCAGCGACTATGCCGCTATGATCGAAAAGCGCAACCTGACGAGCCTCAGCTACATGAAGGTCTCGCGCGCCACTGCCGAGGAATTGCTCGCCATCGATCCCAACTGTTACGACGCCTATCTCGCCATCGGCGTAGAGAACTACTTGCTGGGTTCTACTCCGGCTCCAGTCCGTTGGGTCCTTCGCATCACCGGGTCCGAGACCGATAAGGAAGAGGGCATCAAGCGCCTCCGATTGACCGCCCAAAAAGGATACTACCTCGCTCCCTTCGCCCGCCTGCTGCTGGCGGTTGCTGCGCTGCGCAACAAGGACCAGCAATCCGCCCGTATGCTGCTGGCCGGGTTGGCCACCGAATTCCCCCGCAACGAGCTCTACTCCAAGGAACTCGCCCGCATTCAGTAGCCTGATAGCACGTGTTCGTGGGCCATACCGGATTCATCCCTAACCCCCACCCAGTGTGAAATTCACGTTGATCTGCGTGTCCACTTCCACCGGCTCGTCATTCAGCAGGTACGGACGGTAACGCCACTGCCGCACCGCTTCAATCGCGGCTGGAGCCAGCATAGGATGTCCGCTGATGAGATGCAGGTCCTGCACCTTGCCATCCTTGCCGATCACGGCCTGCAGCACCACCGTGCCCTGAATGCGTGCCTGCATCGCAATCGGCGGATACAGCGGCTTCACCTGGTGTACCAGCATGCCCGCCGCTACGCCCGACGACACCCGCAACTTCTGCGGTGGCGCCGGCTTCAGTACCGCAGGCGGCGTCGCGCGTGCGATCTGCGTGATGACCGAGTTGGCCACGCCTTCGCCCGTGCCTCCTGGTACGAAGTTTCCCAGACTCGGCGGCCCTTCATTCGACGCCGGCTCATCACGCACCATTGAGGTCGTACGCGGTATTCGGCTGGGCTGGCGCAGCACGCCATCGTCGATTTCTCGGCTCTCGCGCGACACGCGCGGCTGACTGCGCACCGCCTGCGCTTCTCCCGGAGGTGGAGTCGGCGCCTCCAGCATGCTCGTCCAGAACTGTTTGGGTAACGCCTGCGTGTAGATCAACGGCAGCATCACCAGCACCCCGATCGCGCACGCTTCCAGCGCGAACGACAAGAGCTTGGTCCAGGTTTTGCGCGGACGCTTCCCCGCGCCTGAATCGAACAGGCTGTCTTCGAACATCTTCGCCGCTCCTTCCGGATGTCACTAAAGACACCACAACGGCGAGGTTTGCTCCGAAGAAGTGCGCAGCCAGTCCAAGTGGTGGAGAGCAACACTCGCCACCGCTCGCTCTTCGACACGCCCAACGTTCCTGCTGCCTGCTTGACATCGCGCCGTGCGCGCAGCAGAATTCCCCTGCCGGATAACACAATGACACGCAAATCATTGCTCATTCTCTTCGTTGCCCTTTGGTTCCCCATTCTTGCGTCCGCCCAAACCGCTGACGCTACTGCTCCCGCGCCTCCCTCGACACGTCGCGGCGACGTACAAGAGACTCTGCACGGCGTGACGGTACCCGATCCCTACCGCTGGCTCGAAGAGCAAGACTCGGCAGAGACGCGTGCCTGGATCACCGCCCAGAACGAATACACGCACAAGCTATTGGATAGTCTGCCGGGACGTGCGGCGCTGGAAAAGCGGCTCTCCGAGCTGCAGCGGGTGGAGCGCATTACGACGCCGACGGTTCGCAACGGGCAGTTCTTTTATCGCAAACGCGCCGCCGACCAGGAGCAGTACGTCATCTACACCCGGCAAGGTGATGCCGGGAAGGAAGAAGTATTAATCGATCCCAACCCCATGAGTGCCGACCACTCGACGAACGTCGAGATCATGGATGTGTCGAAAGACGCGAAGCTGATGGCTTACGTGCTGCGCATTGGTGGCAAGGATGAAACCGAAGTACACCTGCTCGACGTGGCCACGAAGCATGACCTCCCTGACGTACTTCCAGCAAGAGTCTATTTCGACGTTTCGATCCTTTCCGACCGGAGCGGGTTCTACTACGCGACCATGCTCGACGACGGGCCGCGGGTGCGGTTTCACAAGATGGGAACGAAGGCAGAGGCGGACACGGATGTGTTCGGGAAGGGATATGCGAAAGAAGCCATCGTGGTCGGCGACGTGTCCGAGGATGGGCGTCATCTCATCATCCACGTGCTTCACGGTTCTTCTGCCGACAAAGTCGATATCTTCGCGCAGGACCTGAAGAAGAGTGGACCAATTGCGCCACTCATCACCGGCTTGGATGCGCGCTTCTTCGGCTTTCCGGTGGGCGACGACTTGTATCTCCAAACCAATTACAAGGCGCCGAACGGCCGGGTGATGGCTCTGAACATGGCGAAGCCCGCGCCCGGGAACTGGCGGGAAGTCGTTCCAGAGTCCGATACCGCGATCGAGGATGTCGCGCTGGCCGGGGGCAAGATCCTGGTGTCCTACGTAAAGAACGCGACCTCGATGGTGAAGGCCTTTCAGCCGGACGGCAAGCTGGCGTTCGAGGTTAGCCTGCCTGCGTTGGGGGCCGTTCGCGATGTGCAGGGGAAATGGGAGAACCCGGTCGCCTATTTCTCCTACGCTTCGTTTGCAATTCCGCCCACGATCTATGGCGTCAACATGAGCAGCGGCCAGGAAACCCGATGGGCTCAGGTCAACGCCCCGGTTGATGCATCGAAGTTCGACGTGAAACAGGTTTGGTACGAGTCGAAGGATGGCACCAAGATACCGATGTTCCTCGTGTACGCCAAGGGCCTCAAGCTGGATGGATCCAATCCAGTGCTGTTGGGGGGCTACGGAGGATTTGCAATCAACACCAAGCCAAGTTTCAGCTCAACTGCGATCGTGTGGGCGGAGCACGGCGGAGTGTATGCCTATGCCAACCTGCGCGGTGGAGGCGAATTCGGCGAAGCCTGGCACACGTCGGGCATGCGCGACAAGAAACAGAACGTCTTCGACGATTTCATTGCCGCCGCCGAGTGGCTCATCCAGAACAAATACACCACTCCCTCAAAACTTTCGATTCTCGGAGGCAGCAACGGCGGACTCTTGGTTGGTGCCGCGCTGACCCAGCGTCCGGAACTCTACCGGGCCGTGGTCTGCTGGCATCCACTACTCGATATGCTCCGCTACGACCAGTTCATGGAGGCGCAGTTCTGGGTGTCCGAGTACGGGGCCGCCAAGGACCCCGACCAGTTCAAATGGCTGTACGCCTATTCGCCCTACCAGCGCGTCCAGAAGGGAGTGAAGTACCCTGCCGTGCTCTTCATGACCGGCGACGGCGATACCCGCGTGGCGCCACTGCACGCGCGCAAGATGGCGGCCCTGCTGCAGGCCGACACTGGATCGGATCGGCCAGTCCTGTTGCGCTACGAACTCAAAGCTGGACACTCCGGCGGCAGGTCGGTAACCCAGGACATCGGCGACTCGGTGGATGAGTTAAGCTTTCTGTTCTGGCAGCTCGGAGTCTCGCCGTAAATTCGCAGAATTCGGGCACCCCATCGACCACCGCGTGCCCCGTCCTGCTGACGTTCGAGTGGAGCCTTACTTTACTCGCTGCAGCTCGCGATACGCCTCGCTCTTCGACACGCCGAACTCTTTGGCCGCCAACTTCAGCGCTGTCTTCTCGTCCAGCGATCCGGCCTGCATGAGCTCGCGTACTCGCTGGCCCACGTTTTTTGCCTGTGCCTGCTCCGTGCCCTCAGCCTTGCCGATCAGCAACGTGATTTCGCCCTTCACGTCGCCGCGTTTTTGCAGCGTGGCCAGCACATCTTCGGCGCGTCCCCGCAGGAACTCCTCGTGCAGCTTGGTCACCTCGCGCGCCACCACCACATGGCGCTCCGGCCCCAGCAGTTCGACCACATCCTGCAGTGCTTCCACAATCCGGTGCGGTGCCTCGTAGAAAATCTGCGTGCGTGGCGACTCGCGCACCGCTTCCAGCAATGTGCGGCGCGCGCCCTGCTTCGATGGCAGGAATCCACTGAAGCGAAACGAATCCGTCGGCAGACCGCTGGCCACCAGCGCCGACAAAAACGCCGACGCCCCCGGCACCGGCACAGCCTTGATGTGGTGGCGCACCGCCAAAGCGATCAGCCGGTATCCCGGGTCGCTCACTCCGGGCATGCCCGCATCGCTCACCATCGCGATGTTCTCGCCCTGCTCCAGGCGCACGATCAACTCGGCCGCCCGCGTCAACTCGTTGTGCTCGTGATAGCTGACCGTGGTCTTGTCGATGCCGTAGTGGTCCAGTAGCTGCATGGTGTGGCGGGTGTCCTCGCAGGCAATCAGGTCCACTTCTTTGAGGATGCGCAGCGCCCGCAGCGTGATGTCTTCCAGGTTGCCGATCGGAGTGCCTACCAGGTAAAGCGTCCCCGCTCCCGGAGCACCGCCGTCCTGCACCACGCGGGTTGTCACCGCCGACTTCGCCATACGCGGCAAGTCTACACCCGCCCGGGCGCACAATGTTCACACCCGGCGCGATGGTCCTACGAGGTTTTCACTGAAACGGGACTGCGCCAACCGCCCCCGAAATGGGAACGCTGCACCGGATCTCGGTTCCGCCACTTGGCTTCGAATGGATCGCCATCGTTCCCTTCACCAGATTGATTCGCTCCCGCATGCTGATGAGGCCAATCCCGGGCCCAGTAATGGCGGTTGCAGGATCAAAGCCCACGCCGGCATCGCACACCGAAAGCTGGATGGCTCCGTTCTTCCCCGACAACTCCACGCGGACGCGGTCCGCGCCACTGTGCTTCACGCTGTTCCGCAACGCCTCCTGCGCCGCTCGGAACAGGCAAATGGAAATGTCCTTGGGTAACGAAGTGGGCAGGTCCACCGCAACAAAATCGACCCTTATATGGTGAGTTCCGGCAATTTCGTCGCACAGACTCTGCACCGCACCGCCCAGGCCGAGCAGTTCAATCTTTGGGGAATGCAACTCATGTGACAGCATTGCTGCACCTAGCAGGATTTCCGCAACCCGTTTGCGCAACTTGACGGCCCGCTCACGCGCCTCCGCGCCTGAACCAGCCAGCATGTCAATAAGCCCGTCCATCCCGTGGCCCAGGATTGCCAGCTCGAAGCAAAGGTCGTCATGCAGTTCCTGCCCAATCCGCGAGCGTTCTTCTTCCTGCGTTTCGATGAGCCGTCTTCCCAGGTTCGCCAGTGCCAGTTCCGCGTTCTTCTGGTCCGTAAGGTCGATGAAGGTCACCAGGCTGGCGCCACCCAGTGGCGCAAAGTGAAACTGAATGTAGCGGTAGGCCCCGTTCTTGCACCGCACCCTGGCTTCCATAGGCTCGATGTCCGATTGGCTCCGGATCGCCTCGGCCACGCGCGCTTGCCAGTCTTCCCGAATGGCCGTCCGGTACGATTCATCGGGATAGGCGAGCGGCCACCAGTCCTCAACCTCAGCGATGTCCTCCTTGGTGTAACCAAACAAAACGGTGAATTTGTCGTTCATCACCACGGCTTTTTGCTCGAGTCCGCCGTTCACCACCAGCATGGCGACCGGTGACTTCTGCACGATCTGGCGGCTGAACTCCTCGCTCGTCTGCAGCTTTGCCTCTGCCTGCTTGCGCTCGGTGATGTCTGCGGTCATGCCCACCAGACGCACCAGCTTCCCCGCCCTGTCGAATGTGGCGTGGCCGCTCTCTTCCAGCCACAGCAGCACTCCGTCGGTTCGAGTCCTGCGGTACTGCATGCGATAGTCCGGTGCATCCGGCGTCAGCGTGTCTACAACATTCAATAGCCGGGGCCCATCATCCGGGTGGATGAATGTGAAATAGTCTCGTGCCACGCCTTCTGGCGACGACTCGTCGTTGCCAAGAATGCTCGCGCATTCCGCCGAGCGCCGTACTAAATCGGTGACGGGGTCCCACTCCCACGCGTACATCCGGCCGACCTCTGCCGCCACCCGCAGACGTTCTTCGCTCTCCCGCAGGGCTTTCTGTGCGCGCAGAATTTCGGTGACGTCGTGGGCCACGGAATGCACAAACGGAGCGGCCACCCCTTCCGTCCGCCGGGTGCTGATGTAGCTCCACGTCCGCTTCTCTCCCGCCGTCGTCTGCAGGTCAACCATCCCGGTCGCTGTGCCCCGCTCGCGCAGCACAGCCAGGTAGCCATCGAGCTCTGAGTGAAGGTCCGGCGCCAGCAGTTCATGCAGGTTCCGGTTCACCAGAGCAGCCGACTCATAGCCCAGGCTGCGGGCAGCAGCCAGATTAACGGTCAGCAGGACGCCGTCCAGCGTGTGCGTGCAAATCAAGTCGAGGCTGTTCTCAACCAGGTCGCGGTAATGCTCTTGGTTCTCAGGCAGGGCCGGGTCTCCGGGTTTCGCGGGACTCATGGCGGGCGTGGCTATGATTTTACATCGTCAGAGATTTGATTGCGCCCGAGTCATCCGTAGCAGCGAGAGTTGGGGCTGGTCACCCCGCCGCCGTTCGACGCGCCACGTTTCCTTACGGCCGGTAAATCCACGTTTGTGCCGTGGCTTCGGGGTTGTATGCGTATCCCCCCGCCAGCAGCACCCGCCCATCTTTGAGCAGCGTCTCGCTCATGAAGTGCCGCGCGTCGCCCAGGTCGCCAGTGACCACCGTGAACTTGCCGCCGTGCGCGTCGTACACCTCGGCCTCTCGATTGCCGCCCGCTACCAGCACCAATCCCGAGTGCAATTGCACTGCCTCCGACGGCAGCTTGAAACGGGCGTCATGCAGCGATGCTGTCGCCGTGAATGTCCCACGTTGTGGGTCATAGACCTCCGCGCTACTCATCGTGCCGTTCCAATCGTGGTCGTTCGATCCGCCCGCGATCAGCACTCGCCCGTCGGGCAGCAATCCGGCGGTATGTTTGTAGCGCGCCGCCAGCAGCCGTCCCGTCTCGGTAAACGTGCCCGTCTTCGGATCATAAATCTCCGCGCTGGCTGTCACCTCCGACCCGCGACCCCCTGCAATCAGCACCCGGCCGTCAACCAGCAACGTCGCAGTATGAGCGACGCGCGCCTGATGCATCGACCCGGTCGCCCGGAACCTCACGTTGGCCGCATCGAAGATTTCGGCAGAAGTGATGTTGGTGCCGGCGCCGCCGCTGTCCGCGCCTCCGGTGACCAACACATTGCCATCGTGCAGAAGAGTTGCCTCGGGCCGGCCCCGCTTCGTGGACATGTGCGCAATCGCCGTGAACTTGCCCGTTGCCGGATCGTACAGCTCGGCCTCATCCGTCGGGCCGAAGCCGATCCATCCTCCGGCGATCAGCACCTTCCCCGACCGCAGCAGCACGGCCACGTGGCCTACGCGACCCAGCGCCATTTCGCCCGTGGACTGGAACTTGCCGCTGGTGGGATCGAACAGCTCCGCCGAACGGTAGAACTCCTGGTTGCGCCGCATTCCTCCAGCGATGAGTACTCGCCCATCGGGCAGCAGCGTCGCGGTATGCCCCGAGCGCGGTGACAGCATTTCCGCGCCCTTCGAGATCGAACCGGCCTTCGTCGCCGGTTCCGGCGCCGACGGCGCCAGCGTAATCGTGCATACCGCCAAAACCGCTAGCAGCGTGAGCAATCGAGACTGAAACATAAGCCCTCCTCACCCCAGTCAGTCGAGCGCTGGCCACAGATTGTACTGCTGCCCCTCTGGACGCGCTACCTGCATTCCCGTTAGCGCCAAGACGACAACTGACCACCGGCAACCGACAACTTGCCGCGTGTTACGTTATCCCCTGGACGACACCCCATGTCCCTCCTCCGCCGCCTGATGAACCGCAACATGTCGCTCTACGACCAGCTCGACGCGCTGGCCGAGTGCGGCATTGCGCCGCGCCCGGGCATCGGCCCGGCCGAGTTGCTCGCCCGCCACCGGGAGCGCGCCTATGAGACCTCGCCTTTCAAGCTCCTGCTGGCAGAACTCGGCGCCGAATCGGACGAGACGCCCCACCACCCCATGTCTGACAATGTGTGGCACATGCGCGCCGAGTGCGCCGCCCGCGGCGGCGACTACGTGAAGATCGCGCATCGCATGGCCACGCTTGCCGGTGATGTGCTGCCCATCGAATCCG
>Ga0207862_1000455_pt1 | contig 12407 bp, 11 predicted proteins | sample LuqExpMetageno81_FD_187838 | JGI IMG/M metagenome (GOLD analysis project Ga0207862, IMG submission 187838) | Tropical forest soil microbial communities from Luquillo Experimental Forest, Puerto Rico - Sample 81 (SPAdes) | ecosystem: Environmental > Terrestrial > Soil > Tropical forest ... | reverse complement strand
GCAAGGAGGATGGGCTTAATCATGATTTCTCCTTAGGTCACAGATGCGTGGCCAGTAGCTCTACGGTTCGACGCCTGCCAGGGCTTGCAGCAGTTGCTTACCGATCTTCTGCAACTCGCCGAAGCGCTTCTGGTACTCGACGAAGAGGCGATTGTATTCCAGAGAATGGTCGGCATCGAGATGGGCGCGCAACATCATGTCGCGCAGGTGTACAGGGTTAGGCAGCACGACGTCGTCATTCAGTTCTTCCAGCGCTATCGCAGGATCGTAGTGATACATGGTTGGGACCTCGCTGCTTGGTAGATGATGCGGCTTGCGGCAACGACAATGCAAGCAGAGGAATCCGGTAGAATAAAGAATTCTCTTATCCCTATAGAAAGCAACTAAACGCATGCATCGTTGGTCCAAGCTGTTTATTCCTACCCTTCGTGAGGCCCCGGCGGACGCCGAGGTCGCCAGCCACAAGTACCTGGTGCGCGCCGGATACATCCGGCAGTTGGCCGCCGGGATCTATTCGTTCCTGTTCCTCGGACACCGCTCGATGCTGAAGATCGCCGATGTTGTGCGCGAAGAGATGGACACTATTGGGCAGGAGTTTTATCTCCCGGCGCTGCATCCGCGCGAAATTTGGGAGGCCAGCGGGCGCTGGCAGGTGATGGGCGATAACATGTTTCGCCTGAAAGATCGCGGCGGTCGCGACTTGTGCCTGGGCATGACCGAAGAAGAAGTCATGACCGAGATTGCGCGCAAGGAGCTTCGCAGCTACAAGCAGTTGCCGCAGATCTGGTATCAGATCCAGCAGAAGTTTCGCGATGAACCACGGCCGAAGTCGGGACTGCTGCGCGTCCGCCAGTTCACCATGAAGGATTCGTACTCCTTCGATATGGATGCTGCGGGCTTGGACGTGAGCTACCAGAAGCACCACGACGTGTATTGCAACATCTTCACGCGCTGCGGATTGAAGTTCGTGGTCGTGCATGCCGATTCGGGCGCGATGGGCGGCTCGGGCTCGCAGGAGTTCATGGTGTACACCGACGCCGGCGAAGACCTTGTCGCAAGTTGCGGCGATTGCGGCTATGCGGCCAACCTCGAGAAGGCGACGTCGCGGCTGGAGCCGGTGGAGGAGTTGGCTCCGACCGGTGATGGGGAACCGGAACTCGTACACACGCCGGGACAAAAGACGATTGAGGATGTGGCGCGTTTCCTCGGGGTATCGCCGAAGAACACAATTAAGACGCTGGCCTATATGGCTCAATACTTACGGGCCGACGACATTGTGAGTGAGGTGCCGGTGGTTGTGTTTCTCCGGGGCGACCACACGCTCAATGAAGCAAAATTGATGTCGCATGTGATTGCTAATGGTTTACGCCCTATGCATCCGGAGGAAGTGGAATTGCACTTTGAGAGTTCCGGTGGATATTTGGGCCCCATTGGCCTAAATGTGCTTCGAACCATGACTCTTGACGATCTACGAACCGGCCGACGTGATTTGTTCGAGAGTTCCAGGGCTACCGAGCCCGTTTGGGTATTTGTCGACGAAGCCCTGAAGTCGAGAGTAAACCTTATCGGGGGCGCGAATCGAGAGAACTACCACCTGAGGAACTTAACGCTCGGTGAAAATGGCTTTCAGTTTTCGCAAATTGCCGACGTCCGCAATGCCGTGGAAGGCGAGGGCTGCCCCACGTGCGGCCATCCGCTGAAGATCGGCAAAGCGGTCGAAGTCGGCCACATCTTTAAGCTGGGCTATAAGTACTCGGAGTCGATGGGCGCGCGCGTCCTCGATGAGCATGGTAAGGAAGTGACACCCATCATGGGCAGCTACGGCATCGGGCTGGAGCGCATCCTGACAGCGTGCGTCGAACAGAATGCCGATGAGAACGGCTTCTGGATGCCGGCAAACATTGCGCCCTTCGAGGTTGTGGTAACGCCGACCAACACCACGGACGAGAAGATCAATACCGGCGCAGAAGACATCGCCAAGGCGCTTGAGGCAGCGGGTCTCGATGTGCTGCTGGACGATCGCGACGAGCGCCCCGGCGTGAAGTTCAAGGACGCTGATTTGATCGGCGTTCCCTATCGCATCAACGTGGGCAAGAAGTTAGGTGACGGCATCGTCGAGGTCGTCACGCGCACGGGGAGCGCGCGAGAGGATGTTGCTGTGGGTGCGGTGGTACAGCACGTGAAAAAGCTGGTGCGGGGATAACAGCCGGTCCCTCGGCTCGGACGGCGACTGTATACTCCGTCTTCGCTCAGGATGAGGCCTGCGAACTAGTTTGCGTCCCCGCCAGCCCCAACTCCGGCGCGATCGACTTCATCGCCTCGATGCAAAACGCGATGTGCTCCTCGAGGTCAACGCCCAGCTCGGCCGCGCCGTTGATGATGTCGTCGCGGCTCACCGAGCGAGCAAAAGCCTTGTCCTTCATTTTCTTGCGCACCGACTTGGCGTCGCATTCAGCCAGAGACTTGTTGGGCTTCACCAGGGCGCTGGCAGTGATGAAACCCGCAAGTTCGTCGCAGGCGAACAGCGTCTTTTCCAGAAGGGTCTCGCGCGGCACGCCGCTGTAGTTGGCATGCGACAAAATTGCGCGACGGATTTCTTCCGACACACCGCGTTCCTTTAGGATCTCGCTGCCCTTGAAGGGATGATCTTCGGCGGAGGGATTCCGCTCGTAATCGAAATCATGGATGAGTCCGACAACACCCCAGAGTTCTTCGTCCTCGCCAAATTTTCGGGCGTAGGCGCGCACGCAGGCTTCCACGGCGAGAGCGTGTTTGCGCAAACTTTCTGTGAGGGTGAACTCAGTTAGTAAACACCAGGCATCATCGCGCGTCATTTCGGTTTTCTCCCGTATTTCTTAGGGTTTTTCCGGGTACTGTAGGCCCACCGCATTGCTTTTGCACAGATTTTTCCGGTTTCGGCCATCTCGACCCTTGACTGTAGCAGACCGATGCCGCAAAGTACGGTTAGTTTCAATGGATCAGGGGGTCTTTGAATTGGTCCATGGGGAAACGGTGCCCTGCTCTGGCACTCCCGAAACTTAGATGGCCACGACTCTCGCACCCGTAGAAAACCGGGAAGTGTTGAGATGCGACCAATGTCATCTCGTCCAGTTCAGAACCGTCAATAATTTATGCCGGAAGTGCCGCACGTCCTTGGATGAGGACGAGCCGGAGCCGATCCTGGCGCGACCGGTACCGGCGGTCGAACCCGCGAGCACGAATCGCTCCGAGGTGCAGGTCGCGCAGGCCATCCGCAGCTTGCGGCAGCGCAACGGCTTGAGCCAGCGTCAACTTGCCCTGCGCATGGGCGTACCGCGCACCTACGTTTCGAAGATCGAGAACGAGAAGGCGACCCCGACGCTGTCATCGTTGGCGCGGCTCGCCGATGCGCTCACGGTGTCGGTGCCGGAACTGCTTACAGCGTGTACGCCGTCGCGACAGAACGAAATCGACGAATTGCTGGGCGACCCATTCATCGCGGAGATGGCGACGTTTACCAGGCAGCTTGACGCCATGCAACGCACCAGCGTTCTGACGCAGATTCGCGACATGGTGGCGCATCCGCGGCGCGGCGCGTAACGCGTTTTGATCAAGTTTCGCGTTGTATTTCAGCGGTGACGTGCAACGCGAGGCGGAGCGCAGGCTCCGCCGGTGTTCTCCAACCTGCGCGGATCAGCCGCCTATGGGCTGACCGTGTGAACCATAGCCGACCGGAAAACGCCGAGGCGTAAGTCTCGGCTTTTCTATGTGTGGGTCACTTCTCTCGCCGGATGTAGGTCAGGGTGTGGTGGGTCAGAAGGCGCCCAGTGAGGTCACGGCAGTCGGCGGTTCCGTAGATCAGGCGCGATCCCGATTTCAGCACCGTGGCGGTGCAGCGGAAGTCCTGTGCCCCGGAAAGCGCGGCGAGAAAATTGGTCTTCATCTCAACCGTAACGGTGGATGCTGCGTCCGGCCCGAGTGCACTCATAATGGCGAGCCACATGGCGACATCGGCGGCCGTCATGAACACCGGTCCGCTCAGGATTCCGTCAGGCCGAAGAAAACTAGGGTTCCCGGGGCAGTAGAGCGTACACGTGCCTTCGACAGCGGACTCAACGCGAAAACCGTAGTGCTTCGCAAATGGCGAACCGTCGAGCACCGACTGCAAGTGGGCGAGGGACATCGAATCTCCCGAAAGTGAGGTAACGGACGATGGTAAATTGCGCACGCGGCAACTCCCGCCCTACTTCAACTCAAACTCCACAATCTGACCGCCTGTGCTTCCCTCATTGCTCAGCGAATGAGTAACCGGAACATTGACCCAGTGAAAGTCGCCAGCCTTGACGGTCTCCACACGTGACTGGCCGTCGGGTGCGGTCATCTTAAGTTGCATCGGGGTGGCGGCAACGATGAGGTAGGGCCGGGTGTGGGTGTGCATAGCAGTGGACGTAGCCGGCGCGATGACCCACTTGTACACGCGCACACTCGGGTTTTCGATGGCGACCGGCCCGGCAGTGGAGGTCGATGGATGTTCGGGGCGGTGGAGCAACTCAATATCGATGACGTCCATCGTGGTGCTCCCGACATTGTGGACGCGATGGATAAGTGGCTTGTCCGTACAAGAATCCGAAAATACGTCGCCCGGTGACGATGGCTTGGGTGAGTCTTCGGCCTCTCCAAATCGTTGCCCGGTGGTGGTGTTGTTCGAGATTTCGACACCGGTCCGGTCGCAGGAGTGAATGTGGTACGCCGTACGCTCGCCCGGCGGCAGGATTGCGTGGATGACAACGATGTCGTCGTTCTTCAACTGCACATGGTGGTAGGGCTCCTCTTCCACGGGAACCGGCTTGTCTTGCGCCGTGCCAGGAGCAACGAATAACGCCAAGTACGCGGCGAACACGAGATGAAGTTTCAGGATGAGGCTCCTTTTAACGGAGACAACCGCAGAGTTGTTGAGTCTGTCTTGTTGCAACCGTCAGCGCCGGATTATAGTCCATCGCCCTCGCGCGCGACGCCCAATTACCCGCTGCATGAGCCTGCGGGCCTTCATTGCAAACGCTGCTATCCTGTGCTATTTTCAATAAGATACGAGAGGTTTTGCGTTGCGCGCGACTGTTCCCGTCGGGCTGAACCGCAAAGAGGCTGAGGTGTTCGCCCGCCTCGACACGGAACGGCTTCCACATCACGTAGCCATCATCATGGACGGTAATGGCCGCTGGGCCAAGCGCCGCCATTTGCCGCGCATTGCCGGGCACCGTGCCGGCGTGGCCGCTGTGCGCTCGACCATCGAGACGGCGGCGCGCATCGGTATTCCGGCGCTGACTCTGTACTCGTTTTCGGCGGAAAACTGGAAGCGTCCCAAGGGCGAAGTCAGCTACCTGATGAACCTGCTGAGGCGCTACCTGAAACTCGAACTGCCGACCATGATGGAAAACAACATCCGGCTACAGTACATTGGTCGGCAGCAGGAACTTCCGCAGGAAGTGCAGGAGCGCATGGCCTGGGCGCGCGAATCCACCGAAAGGAACACCGGCATGGTGCTGACGCTGGCCTTGAATTACGGCGCGCGCACCGAAATGGTGGACTGCTTCCATGCGCTGGCGCGCGAGGCGTCGCGCAACGGCGGCTTCGACCACATGAAGGTCGATGAGAAGGCGATCTCGCAGCATCTCTACACCCGGGGACTGCCGGAACTCGATCTTCTGATCCGCACCAGCGGCGAGATGCGGTTGAGCAATTTCCTCCTTTGGCAGGCAGCCTACGCCGAAATCTACGTGACCAACACGCTCTGGCCCGACTTCCGCGGCAGCGAGTTGCTGGAGGCCATCGAGGCCTTCCAGAAACGTGAACGTCGTTTTGGCGGACTCATCGGCGACGGGCACTCGTCGTGAAGCGCGTTCTTACCGCAGCCATCCTGATTCCCATCGTTGTGCTGGCGCTGTTCAAGGCGCCGCTGTGGCTATTTACGCTGCTGGTCTTCGGAGTGGCGGTGCTGGCGGCAAGGGACTACTTCGGCATCGTGAAGGCCCAAGGATTCAGGCCGTTTCAAAGCCTGAGTTACATTCTCCTGCTATCACTGTTCGCGTTTGTCACTTGGGGAAGTCTCGAAGTGGCCCGTCAGATGCCGGCCTGGCTGCGCGGCGTTTCAATGGTGGAAGGAACCTCCGGGGTGTTGCTGGTGGCGGCGCCCTTCGTACTGATGATTGCCAGCCTCCGCCGAGATCCGCTCTCGCATTCGCTTCCGGATGCGGCAGTTTCGTTTCTCTTGCTGCCATACGTGGGACTGTCGCTGGTATGCCTGGTGCTTTTGCGGGCATATGAAGCAGGGGCGCTGTTCGTTCTTGTTCTGATGCTCGTGGTTTGGACGGGTGACATCGCGGCGTATTACGTTGGCAGCGCGATCGGAAAGCATAAGTTGGCGCCGAGGGTAAGTCCCGGCAAATCGTGGGAAGGCGCGGTTGCGTCTGCGGTGGGCTCGGTGATCGTGGCACTGATTCTGTTTCATTCCGTCCCTCCAATCGTCCATGTGCTGCGCTATCTGCATCTGTTGGGGCAGGCAGGTATGATGGGAGCCAGTTTGGGGACCAGCATCGCCCCGGGGTGGGTGGTCGCGATGTTCGCAATCTTATTGAATGTCTCGGCACAGCTTGGTGATTTGGTGGAATCGGCGCTGAAGCGCGGGGCAGGGGTAAAAGACTCAGGAACGTTGCTGCCGGGGCACGGAGGGGTACTCGACCGTATTGATGCACTGCTATTCGCAGCTCCCATGGGTTGGCTGTTATACGTGAGCGGGCTGGGACAGTATTTCACTGGCATCTGACGCGGTGACCCAATCACGAACAGGAACCGTCGGATATCCTGGTATTTGGGATTTCGCCCCGCCACTCACCCTTGGGTTACCATAAACTAGATCGTCCATGCGACACATTGCCATCCTCGGCTCCACCGGCTCCATCGGCAAGAGCACGCTGAAGATCGTTGAGGCCTACCCTGGCCGCTTCTCGGTAACCAGTCTGGCTGCCGGCGGCAATGTCGAACTGGCCTTCGAGCAGGCGCGGCGCTGGCATCCGAAAGTCGTATCGATGGCGTCAGCAGAATCGGCCGGCCACCTGCACGACAAGCTGAAGAAAGTCGGGCTGGGTCACTCAGTCCTGGTTACCTACGGCACGCCTGGTACGGTAAAGGTAGCCACACATCCCGAAGCCGACTTCGTCGTCAGCGCCATCGTCGGTGTCGCCGGCCTGGAAGCCACCTACGCAGCCGTGAAGGCCGGCAAGACAGTCGGGGTAGCCAACAAGGAGTGCCTGGTCACAGCAGGCGAACTGATCGTGGCCGAGGCGCAGAAGCAGGGCAAGCCGCTGCTGCCCATCGACAGCGAACACAACGCCATCCATCAGTGCCTGCGCGGCGGACGACGCCGCGAGGTGCATCGCATCTGGCTGACCGCTTCCGGCGGACCTTTCCTGCACACGCCGAAGCGGCACTTCGCCCACATCACCGTGGAACAGGCTCTGGACCATCCCACCTGGAAGATGGGCAAGCGCATCACTATCGATTCGGCCACTCTCATGAACAAGGGCTTCGAGGTCATCGAGGCCTGCCGTCTGTTCGACATGCCGGCCAACCAGGTCAGCGTGCTGGTGCATCCCCAGAGCACGATTCATTCCATGGTCGAGTTCGTCGACGGCAGCCTGCTGGCGCAACTGTCTGTTACCGACATGCAGTTGCCCATCCTGTACGCTCTGACCTATCCCGACCGCGTAAAGTCGGACCTGCGGTTTCCCGTGAGCGAGCTTCGGCAACTGGATTTCAGTCCTCCCGACCTGGATAAATTCCCCTGCTTACGTTTGGCTTACGGGGCAGTCGAACAGGGAGGGGCGAAGACCATTGCCCTCAACGCGGCCGACGAGGTGGCGGTGGCGGCCTTCCTGGATGGCGTCCTCGGATTTGAAGACATTCCGGCCACAATTGAGTCTGTAGTTCGTGAAACGCCGGCACACAAACCCGAATCTATTGAACAGGTACTGGATATGGACGCCGACGCCCGGCGTCGTGCCCGGCATCTGGTGCGGGAGACCGGACGTGGGGTCGGCGCGACAGCGAACCTTCCGGCGGGCAAGCACAAATAGTCAGCAACAAAGACGAGGTTTATGGAATCGATTTTGACAGCAGGGTTGTGGAATATTCTCTGGTTCATCGTATTCCTGGGAATCCTGATCCTGGTACACGAGTTCGGCCACTACGCTGCAGCCAAGTTGAGTGGTGTCCGGGTGGAAGTCTTTTCGCTCGGTTTCGGCAAGCGTCTGCTGGGCTTCCGCAAAGGCGACACCGATTACCGCATCAGTGCCTTGCCCTTGGGCGGTTACGTCAAGATGGCGGGCGAAAACCCGCTTGAATCTCACTCCGGCGCGCCGGACGAATTCACGTCCCATCCCCGCTGGCAACGCCTGGTGATCGCTCTGGCTGGGCCGGCGATGAACATTCTGCTGGCGGTCGGCGTTGTGACCGGCGTCAACATGGTGCACTATGAGCACCCGAAATTCCTGGACGAGCCTGCAGTAGTTGGCGAGGTAGAGCCGAATTCGCCTGCGGATAAAGCGGGCATTCGGGCTGGCGACCGCATCATTCGTATCGACGGCTGGCAAAATCCTACATGGGAAGACGTTGGGCTGAAGTCATCGATCCAACGCAAGATTCCTCTCGATGTGGCGGTCCAGCGTGGCAACGAAATCCTGGAGACTCCGATCGCCCCGGCCGGAGATGCCGCCACTTCCGACCTGCCCCAGCCGATCGGATTAGTTCCCGACGAGCCCATCGTGGTTTCGCAGCTTGAACCGACCATGCCCGCCGCGAAGGCGGGCATGAGGACCGGCGACCAGATCTTGGCGATCAACGGCGTGCCAATGCGTTCCCTGCACTCTGTGATCTCGTATCTGCAGAAGAACGAAGGTAAACCTGTTGTCATTACGGCCCTGCGCAATGGTGCGGACGTAACGTTTACTGCGGCTCCGGTGGTGACCACGGATCGGGGCGACAAGCGTTATCGCCTGGGTTTCGGGGCAGAGCGCTTTACGGTTGGCAAGCTTCCCTTCGGGAAGGCGCTGGAACAATCTCTGGATAAGAACAAGAAGTACTCCCTGCTGATTGTTGACCTGGTTCGCAAGATGTTGCGCAACGAGGCTTCCATCAAGCAGATGGAAGGCCCGATTGGCATCGCGCGCGCCGCCGGCGAGGTCGCTCAACAACCGGGCTGGGCGATCAAGCTCGATTTTCTTTCCGCTATCAGTCTGAACTTGGGCATCTTCAATCTGCTGCCGATTCCCATCCTGGATGGCGGGCTCATCCTGATGCTGCTGATCGAAGGTCTGCTGCGGCGTGACATTAGCATTCGCATCAAGGAGCGGATTTACCAGACAGCGTTTGTTTTCCTGGTGCTGTTTGCCGTGGTAGTCATCTACAACGACATCATGAAGGTGGTTCCTGGACTGGCGCACCGGCTGCAGTAAGACTAGGCGCTTCGCGCGTGGCTCCCCGAAGCCACAACTGGGATCATCAGATGTGCCGACAAGTCGAACCTAAACAAGAAGGCTCCCCCGCAGGGAGCCTTTTACTGATCCCACACCGGTCGCTTGCTTACTTCAGCGACGATGAGGAAGAAGACGACCCATCCGTCCGTTTCAGCGTCGGCCGGTCATCGTCGTTCTGCGTGCCGTTCGGGTTGGTATTGCTCGGATTGTCGGCAGTGCTGCGACGCAGCGTCGGACGGCTTCCATTGGTGTTATCGTTCTGCAGCTTGTGCTTGTTGTTGATGGAGGCCAGCCGCGACTTCACCTGGTCGAATTCCGAAGTGTTCAGCACATACTCATCACGCGGAGGCAGCACCGTCACCATCTCCTGCTGGGCGTGGGCCACGCGGTCCGGAGTCATGGGGTGCGAGGAAAACGCCTTGGCGATGGCGCCCGGCTTCTTCTTCTCCTGCGCTTCGATCTTCTCAAAGAATGAGATGAACGACTGCGGATCATACCCGGTCTTGTACATGTACTCCATGCCCAGGAAATCGGCTTCACTCTCGAAGTTGCGCGAGAACTTCATAAACGTCAGCGGCACGCCGATGCCCATCGCTATCTGCGTGGCCTCGTAAACCGCCCATCCGCCCGGAACGAAGACCAAGGGAATGCTGGCCAGGTTCACGATGTTGCTGCGGGTCTGTTCGCGGGCCACGTGGCAGGCAGCGACGTGGGCAATCTCGTGCGCCATCACGCCGGCAAGCTCCGCCTCGTTGTCCGCGGCAAGAATCAGGCCCGAATTGACATAGAAAAAGCCGCCGGGCAGAGCAAAGGCGTTAATCTCGTCCGTGTCGATCACCTTGATGGTGAAAGGCACTTTGGAGTCAGAATTCCTGACGAGGTTCTGCCCAATGCGGTTTACGTATTCCGTGATCACCGGGTCCTGCACCAGCTTCACGCCGTGCTCCACCTGCTGCGAGTACTGCTGCCCCATCGCCACTTGCTTTTCCAGCGAGTACCAGTTCCCCGCCCCGGTGTTGCAGCCGACATTGCGGTTGCCAATGGCGTCAATGTTCTTCAGCGTCGACGGGCTGGGAGCGTTCTTGTCGGGCTTGGAAGGCGGTTCATCGGGCACGTTTGCCGGGGCAGGCGCCGTCTGCGTCTGGGTCTGGTTCTGAGCGGGTGCGGGGTTTGCGGGATCTTGCACCGGATAGCCCTGCTGACCGAGCGCCGAACTCGATGCAATCACCAGCAGCGCGAGTGCGATTACGCCATAATTTCGAATTGAACAACTCATCTTTTCACCTTCCCGGGACTCAGTCGCATCAGGAACCGACCACAGTGTCGCGCTCGACACTCCTCGACCGTACTAACACGTGATGGATGATTGAGTTTCCCGCCCGATCTTATTCTACGCCGGTTGGGATTCTGCGGCGCATCGGTCGCACAGCGGAAACGCTTTTCAAGGAATTCACCGTTTCCGCCAGCAAGAGTTCCCGATTCTTGTAGCTGAACACCGCGACCCAAACGGCCACTCCGGCTCTCCTGCCGCAGGAACCGAGGTAGAGACCCTCCCATCGATTCAAGTCTAGTATTGACAATGGGTTATGGGCGTTTCCGAAAGTAGCAAGCAAGCCATCAGGCGTGTCGCCGCAGGCAGAAGACCAGCCGCAACATGGTAAACTGGACTCTACCTGTATGGCTCAAATACAACGCAGAAAGACTTACACGGCCACGGTCGGAGGCGTTCGCGTCGGCAGCGATGCACCGGTTGTGGTGCAGTCCATGACCAACACCGACACCGCCGACATCGAGGGCACAGTCCGCCAGGTGGCAGCCCTGGCGCGGGCCGGTTCCGAGTTGGTACGCGTCACCGTCAACAACGATGCGGCAGCCGCGGCCGTGGCTCCCATCGTTGACGGCCTTGACCGGCTCGGCATCCGCGTGCCCATCATTGGCGACTTCCACTACAACGGACACATCCTGCTTAAGAAGTATCCCGAATGCGCCCGGGCGCTGGCGAAGTACCGCATCAACCCCGGCAACGTCTCCATCGGCAAGAAAGATGACGACAACTTCCGCACCATGATCGAAGTGGCCATCGAGAACGACAAACCGGTGCGCATCGGCGTGAACTGGGGCTCGCTCGACTCGCAGCTGCTGACCCGCCTGATGGACGAAAACTCGAATTTGGCCGAGCCCAAAGACGCGCGCGACGTGACCATGGAAGCGATGGTGCAAAGTGCCCTGCGTTCGGCTGAGCTGGCAGTAAGCTACGGGATGCGCCGGGAACAGATCATCCTGAGCGCCAAAGTCAGCGGCGTACAAGACCTGATCGACGTGTATCGCGAGTTGGCGAAGCGCTGCGAGTATCCGCTCCACCTGGGGCTGACCGAAGCTGGCATGGGCGCCAAGGGCATCGTGGGCAGCGCCGCTGCATTGGCCGTCGTGCTGCAGGAAGGCATCGGCGACACCATTCGCGTCTCACTGACGCCCGCTCCGAATGGCGATCGCACCGAAGAGGTCACGGTCGGCCAGCAGATTCTGCAGTCGATGGGTATCCGCAGCTTCACCCCGCAGGTCACGGCCTGCCCCGGCTGCGGCCGCACCACCAGCACCTTCTTCCAGGAGATGGCCGAACAGATTCAGGGCTACCTTCGCGAACAGATGCCCACGTGGAAGTCGCGCTACTCCGGCGTCGAAGAGATGAAGGTTGCCGTCATGGGTTGCGTGGTCAACGGCCCCGGTGAATCGAAGCATTCCAATATCGGCATTTCCCTTCCCGGCACGTTCGAGGAGCCCAAAGCTCCGGTGTACGTTGACGGGCGCCTTATGACGACTCTTAAGGGCGACCACATCGTGGCCGAATTCATTAAAATCCTCAACGATTACGTGGACTCGCACTACGCGGCGAAAGAACAG
>Ga0207862_1000453_pt1 | contig 12409 bp, 10 predicted proteins | sample LuqExpMetageno81_FD_187838 | JGI IMG/M metagenome (GOLD analysis project Ga0207862, IMG submission 187838) | Tropical forest soil microbial communities from Luquillo Experimental Forest, Puerto Rico - Sample 81 (SPAdes) | ecosystem: Environmental > Terrestrial > Soil > Tropical forest ... | reverse complement strand
CGCCTCTGCCTGGGTCAGATCCATCTTGCCATTCAGGAACGCCCGTTGAGTGAACTCCCCTGGATTGGCCATTCGAGCCCCGTTCGCCAACAGCAGATCCAGCACTCGTCGAGTAACCAGCACCCCACCGTGGCAACTGATCTCCACGACATCCTCCCCAGTGTAACTGTTAGGGGCGCGAAAATAAGTCACCAGTACCTCGTCTACTTTCCCGGCACGATCATGGATTTCCCCGAAGACCACCTGCCGGGGGACGAACTTTGCAGGAGAGAGCGAGCCGCGAAAGACCCTAGCGCAAACGGATAGTGCACTGGGACCAGATAGCCGAATGACGGCGAGCGCTCCCTCGCCGATCGGAGTGGAGATTGCAGCGATAGTGTCTTCGATAGTCACAGGAGAAAATTAAACCGCAGATTTCACAGATTACACAGAGTATTTTTATGTTATGATAAGTTAAAATGGATCAGCAAACATACGATATCATCGGTGCGGCACTGGAGGCTCATAAAAGTTTGGGATCCGGCTTTTTGAGACGGCCCAGGTTCTGAACTATTTGTGGGCGACAGGTTGCCGCAAGGATCTACTATTTAATTTCGGCGCGAAAAGCCTGGAAAAGCGGAGGCTTGTGATGTCACCCGAACATTTTACCGAACAAAACAACAATCTTTAGTTTGTGAAATCTGTGTAATCTGCGGTTAAAACCTGGTCCAAATCTTCAAAAAATCTGCGGTTTTGTTCCGGTGTACCAACGCTCACTCGGATCCATTCCGGCAGCTTGTATTCGTGCATCGCACGCACGATCATCCCTCGTTTCAGTAGTTTTTGGAATACTTCTCTACCCTCGCCAACCTTTACGAGAACGAAATTTGCAACGCTCGGGACATACTCAAGCCTCCGCGCCCCGAACTCTGCTTCGAGAAATTCGCGCCCTTCTCTAATCACTTCTCTCGTTTTCGCCTGATGTTCATCGTCCTGCAAACCGGCCAGAGCGCCGATTTGCGCGATTGAATTGACATTGAACGGTTGGCGGGTTTTCTGCAGCAACCTGATCAACTCGGGATGGGCCAACCCGTAACCGATCCGCAACCCAGCCAAGCCCTGAATCTTTGAAAAGGTCCGAAGCACAATCACGTTCGGGCGGTCACTCAAATACTTCAGCGTATCGGGAGCTTTGGGTAAAAACTCGTAGTATGCCTCATCCAAAGCCACCACAACGCTCTCCGGTACACGGTCGATGAACCGGTCCAGTTCGTCCTCCCCAACCATCGTACCAGTTGGATTGTTCGGGTTCGCGATGTAAATCAATTTTGTCCGATCGTTGATTGCGGCTGCCATCGCAGGCAAGTCATGCGTCAAATTTGGATCCGGAACTTCGACGGTTTCGGCCCCAAAAAGTTTTGCCAGGATTTTGTAAACGACGAATGCATGTTCGGCCGTAACAATATTGTCGCCCGGTTGGAGAAAAGCGTGCCCGAGGAATTCAATGATCTCGTTCGAACCGTTGCCGAGCATCACGTTATCGATACTCAGCCCAAATTTCCGCGCGATGCCGGCACGCAAATGATACCCGCCGCCATCGGGATAAAAATGAGCTTTGAGCAAGGCCTCCTGCATAGCTTTGACGGCAATCGGAGAGGGCCCAAGCGGGTTCTCGTTCGAGGCGAGTTTAACGATCTGACTCGGCTCCAGCCCGAGTTCCCTCGCCACGTCCTCGATGGGCTTACCGGGGACGTAACTTACGAGATCGTTGAGCCATTGGTTTGCTTTTTCGAAAATCTGGTTCATGAGCGTAACGGACGGAACTCTGCGTTCGGGCGACATTAGGTGAAACAGGGTTGCTTGTCCATTGGGCAGCGTTCACGCGAACCCGGACGCTCAAACAAGATTCGGCAATATATTCCTGGAATATTTTCCCGAGAAAAGAGGTTTATATTTGTATGAGGAAGCCTTTTTACTCGCTGCTTGTACCAATCATCAGTTTGGGTTTGTCAACGGCCCATGCGGCAGAACCGAGCAACGTTCGTATCGATTTTGTGCATCCGGAGCGCTTCAGTGACTTTAGCATCCAAGGCCGCCAGGAAATCCAGTCGGCCTCAATCTTTCGGGACCGCATCTCTGCGTATCTGTCGCCAAACGTGGCCAGACGCTTTCCCGGTGCGACGCTGACCTTGAGGTTTACCGATATTGATTTAGCCGGTCGCTTGGAGCCGTGGCGTATTCGCAAGTTCACTAACGTCCGATTTGACCGCGATGTTGCTTCGCCGCTGCGTCTTTTCTTTGATTACACACTGACCGATTCGAAGGGCAGAGTTCTTGCCAGCGGCTCAAGAAGCCTCGTGGACGGGGATTACCTCTATCGCTACGCGTATTATCCCAGCATTGAACGGACCCAAACTCTATTCTACGAGCAGGTGACACTTAAGCGGTGGCTCGACTACTTGACGCCTTCCGGTTCTCGGGGCTAGGCGTTGGCGTTGGCGTAGTCTCCGGTATTTCGAATTCCGACCGTCTTAAATTCTGGTCGGCCACAACTGCACCTCCTCCTCGTAAGTATGATTAATGGGATGCTGGCGTTGCGGGTGCTGCAGGGGTCCCGGGCGAGGCAGAACTTGCACTGGAATCAAACGCCTTGATCTCGAGCCCTACTTTTTGGATCCCGGCGGTTCGAGCTTTATCCAGAACGAATACAACCGTCTCGTATGTCGCATCCTTGTCGGAGCGAATGAAAATCTTGACGTCGTGATTTGCTTCGTAAAGCTTCTGGAACCTCGGCAGAACTTCTTCCTTCGGTACCTTCTCCTTCTCAAAGTAGATATCCATGAGAGCATCGATGCTCACCATAGTGAAGTCGGGCCTGTTGTTCGGTAGAGAGCTCGTCGCCGTCGGGAGATTAACATCGATACCCTTCATGTTGATCATCGTCAGGCTCACCAGCATGAATGCGGCGAGCAAGAAGAACATGATATCGATCAGGGGGATAATCTCGATCCGGGCCCTCTTAATTGCTACCGGCGAACTGCTGTGGCTGCTGATGTGCATCTTGATCAGTGATGTTGTTTCGATTCCGTAACGAGTTGAGCATCAGAATGACGTTGTTACTTGTCGATTCGAGCTCGAACAGGAGCCGCGCCACTCTGGCGTTGAAAAAGTTAAAGAAAATCAAAGTGAAAATCGCAATCCCAAGTCCGCAAGCCGTCGCTATCAGTGCTTCCGCGATGCCGCCGCTTACCTTGGTCGGTGCCAAATCGGCATTTCCAACGAAGTTAAAAGAACCCATAATCCCCGTCACCGTACCGAGAAGACCCAGGAGGGGTGCCAGCGTTATGGTAGTATCCATCACCGACATAAAACGCCCGGCTCGTTGAATCTCCACCCCGGCAGCCACCTGTAGAGCTCCTTCCAGGGAAGCGTGAACGTGATTCAAACCGTGCCAGACCGTACGGACCAGCGGATCTTTGGAACCGCGGGCGAGATTGATGGCCGCGGCGATGTTCCCTTGTTCCAGAGCTGCGTAAACCTTATCTAATTTATCCGGATCCCGTCGAGCAGTTTGAACCGTCCACCAAACAAGTCGCTCCAGAATCACCGCAACCGCTACAACCAGAACGGCCACAATCGGGTACATGACCGGTCCCCCCTTAAAGAATGTCTCAAACACCGTGTTGCCTTTGGCCCAATCCGGTATGGGGCGACCGCCGGACGCGGCAACCTCGGCGGCCAATATAGGAGCAAAGTTGGCTATCAATGTGACCATATTATCTATTCCAAAGATCTTAAGTTTATCTGCTGTTTATTGAATTTTGGCAGACGAGCCTGCAAAGCAAGATTCTTGCCACACGTATAAAAATCGCTACAACTGGGCTTCGATCTGCTGATGCAGGTACTCGGTAAGTTGCCCGTCCGGTAAACGGTCGACCACTTCGTTGAGAAAGCCGCGTGCGATGAGGCGCTTAGCCGCGAGATCATCAATGCCGCGGCTCTTAAGATAGAACAGTTCTTCGGGTTCCACTTGCCCGGAGGTTGCTCCGTGCGTGCAACGTACATCGTCCGCCAAAATCTCGAGACCGGGCATCGAGTTCGCCTCAGCTTCGTCGCTCAACAGTAAATTCCGAACCTTCTGGTAGGCGTCGGTTCGGTGCGCGCCCGGCTCGACTTTGATCAGGCCCGAAAAAATCGTTCTCGACTGGTCATGTAAAGCGTTCTTATAGAGCAGGTCGCTGGTCGTATCCGGTTTCAAGTGATCCTGGAGTGTGCGTTGATCGAACTCTTGTTCGCGCCGCGCCACACTGATCGCCAGCATGTCGCTGCGCGCACCCCTGTCGACCATTCGGCTGACGCTTTCGAGACGTGAGTATTTGCCTCCGAAGTTTAAGGCGAGATTCATTGCTGCGGAATCCTTCGCTGCGACCGTGGAGTTCACTTGAACCGATACAAAGTTCTGGCTCCACTCTTGAATACTGACGTAGCTCAGCTTGGAACCAGGCTTTAGAACCAGATCATTCACCCCACAAGCGAATCCGCAATGCTCCGGGTTCGCCGAAACGAAATGTTCCAGAAATGTCACCCGGCTATTATCATCGGCGATTATCAACGTGTGTGGAAAAACGGCGACCGAATCTCCCTGGACCAGATGAAAAACTTCGAACGGCGCCTGGATCTCGACGCCGCGGGGCACCCATAGGAACGTACCTGCGTGAACGAGGGCCTTGTGCAAGGCCGCGAATTTTGCCGAGCCCAACCTGGCAGGTTGCGCCATGAAATGCTCTCGCAACAGGTCGGAGTGCTCTTCCAGCGCATGCGACAGGGTGGTAAAGATTACACCGGCGCGTTTGAGCGCCGGATCCAGGAGTTGCGACGTGAGCACGGTTTCATTGGCAAAAATGATGCGGCCGGCGGGGTTCACGAATTCTCGCGCACGCGTTAAACTTGAAGCATCGTCGGAAAAATCTGGAGCAACAACGTAACCATCAAGTGAAACGTTTTTCACCGAGGAGAACCGCCACAGCTCATTGGTGCGAACGGGCAGCGGTTCGGCTTCAAATTCATCCCAGGCTTGCGTTTGAAGATCCCTGAACCAGTCGGTCGCGGATGGCTGTCGAGTTCCCGAAAGAATCGAAGAAAGTTCGGTCGTTATCATTGTTATGCGAATCCCCTTGTGCCGGGTCTAGGTGTTAGGCATTCAGCTCCTGGAGGGGCGATGCTTCCAACGCCCAAAAGAACCGCGAGTGGCTTGTCTCCAATCGTCGACGTCGTTTCCTCTACCCTACGGACCCCTCCATCTCGAGATCGATCAATCGCTTGAGTTCAACGCTATATTCCATCGGAAATTGGCGCACTAGATCGTTTACAAAGCCATTGACCGCTAGGCTCATGGCCTGGCCCTCGCTGAGCCCACGTTGTTGCATATAGAAAATTTGTTCGGCGCTGATCTGGCTCACAGAAGCTTCATGCTGGGTAGCGTTACCCGTGCCTCGGACCGTGATAGCCGGGTATGTGTCGGTACGGCTGCTGGAATTGATCAACAAAGCGTCACATTCGGTGTTGTTCTTGCAGCCCTTGAGGTGTTTCGGCACGTGCACCAGGCCCCGGTAAGTGGCGCGGCCCTTGCCGATACTGATACTCTTGGAAACGATGTTGCTGGTAGTCTCATCGGCCGCGTGCACCATCTTTGCCCCGGTATCCTGGTGCTGGCCGTCGCCGGCCAGCGCAATACTGATTACCTCGCCACGTGACTTTCGCCCTTTCAAGACAACTCCCGGATATTTCATGGTTAGCCTGGAACCAATGTTGCAGTCGATCCACTTAATCTCGGCTTCCTCCAACGCCAACCCTCGTTTGGTTACGAGATTAAACACATTAGGGGCCCAGTTCTGGACGGTAATGTATTGGATCTTCGCTCCCGGCAAAGCCACCAACTCGACGACGGCGGAGTGGAGCGTTGCAGTCGTAAACTTCGGAGCCGTACATCCCTCCATGTACGTGACTTCGGAGCCCTCATCCGCGATGATCAAAGTCCGCTCAAACTGCCCGAAATTTTCCGCGTTAATCCGGAAATAAGCCTGGAGCGGATGTTTCACCTTCACTCCGGGCGGCACGTAGATGAAGCTGCCTCCGCTAAAGACCGCGCTGTTCAAAGCGCTGAATTTGTTGTCCCCGGTCGGAATCACTTTGCCAAACCACTTACGGAACAGTTCAGGACGCTCTTTTAATGCGTCGGTACTCCCCATGAAGATCACGCCCTGGTCTGCGACGGCCTTTTTGATATTTGAGTAGACAGCCTCGCTATCAAATTGAGCTTCGACACCGGCCAGGAACTTTCTTTCGCTCTCCGGGATACCCAGTCGTTCGAAAGTTTGCTTAATGTCTTCCGGAACCTCTTCCCACGTCCGCTTGGCGGCCTCTCCGGATGCAAGATAGTAACGAATGACGTCGAAGTCGATTTCCTTGAGTTCGTCGCCGGCCCAATGGGTCGGTAACGGCTTGCTGTTAAAAACGCGGTATGCGTTTTTGCGGAATTCGCGGAGCCACTCAGGCTCCTTCTTTACATCGACGATGTAATCAATCGTTTTTTCGGTCAAGCCAACGCCGGCATCTCGCGTCGATTTGACATTGTAAAAAAAGTTACCAATACTCCGATCAATATCGATTGAATTAGTTTCGGCGCTCATCTTTTTTTCTCCTCCATTCCATTCAGTTCGCACCGACTGGCTCGCCTTTTTTTTCTTTCAACCAGTCGTAGCCCTTTGATTCCAGCTCGAGAGCCAACTCCCTGCCGCCACTGCGGACAATGCGTCCTTCGGACATGACGTGAACAAAATCCGGTACGATGTAATTCAACAACCGTTGGTAATGAGTGATCAGTAAAATGCCGATCTCGGGTCCGCGAATCTTATTGACCCCGTTCGCGACCACTTTCAAAGCATCGATATCCAAGCCGCTATCAGTCTCGTCGAGGACGGCAAAAGCCGGTTCCAACATCGCCAGCTGCAGTATTTCATTTCGCTTCTTCTCACCGCCGGAGAATCCTTCATTGACCGAGCGAGCCGTGAACTCCCTGCGAATATCCAGCAGATCCATTTTCTCGTAAAGCCGCTGATAGAACTCGATCGCGTCGAGTTCTTCGTCTTCGGGCAACCGCGCTTGCACGGCCGCGCGCAGAAAGTTGGCGTTGCTCACCCCCGGTATCTCCATCGGATATTGGAACGCCATGAAAAGCCCCTTGCGCGACCGCTCATCAGGCTCCATTTCAAGGATACTCACACCGTCCATCAGCACATCGCCCTCTGTCACTTGATAGTCCGGATGTCCAGCCATCACCTTTGCTAAGGTACTTTTCCCCGAACCGTTCGGTCCCATAACGGCATGGGTCTCACCCTTGCTGAACTCGAGGCTCAGTCCGCGGATAATTTCTTTTTCACCAATGGAAACGTGTAAGTCTTGAATAACAATCGAACTCATGAATAGCGTTTTGAGTTTTGAAGTTTGAACTTTGAGTATTGAACGGGGAGTCCGGCTGCTTCAGAAGACACGGCTCCAAGGGAATTGTGGTCGGTCGAACACTTCGCACAGAGCCCTCTTAATGACACTTCGGCTTCTGCGACAACGAAGCCCGGTGGCAAGTTCCAGGTGCCATTAAAAGGCATCTCGACGTCTGAGATTGCCCCACAGGATTCGCAATAGAAATGGCTATGTTCCAGTAAATTGGCACAATACCGGGTCGGAGCTCGGTCCAGATTAACCTGTTTTACCAGACCACAATCGACCAAAGCTTCCAGACAGTTGTAAATTGTCGCCAGCGAGATGGATGGCATATGCTTTTTCGCGCGGAGAAACACCTCAGTTGCGCTCGGGTGATCTCGCTTCTGGAGTAAAACCCCGAAGACCTCTTCTCGTTGTTTGGTTAGCCGAATTCCACTGGCCGCCAACTGCTGCGCTACTTCCGAAGAAACCTTCACAGTCCCGTAACGTGCCATCGCCAATAACAATATCAAGAATAATTCTAAAGTGGTAGGGGCCGCGCTCCACGCACGTCCAAGTCACGTGAACGCGCGCACAAAAACGCGGGAATTAGGGATACACGGCTTAAGGGCGCGCAGCAGCGCAACGCCTGGCGTCGCATGTCTCGACGCGTTCCCGCGCAACGGTCCTGGAGGGACGCGCGCCCGCTTGATCCGCCTCAGCACGTCCGATGGTCATGTGCGGTGCACCGCCCCCGATGGTAGAGGCACTCCGGGCGCGTCCGGCGTCACATGTCCGGAACGCCTATACGATCAGAGGCGTTGCACTGGATGTTACCATCAGACGTCCTGCCGAGGTTCGCGCGGGAGCGCGTCCCTACCGTCAAACGCGGGTCCCTACCGTCACCTCAAGTATTCTGCGGAAAATATGTCTTCGGAGTACCGCTCGGAGAAGTCTCTGGCGTCGTTTGCTTTTCTCGCGTGTCGCCCGACTTACTCGGCTCTTCCTTCCCAACACCCTCACCTTCTTTCGGCAATTGACTTGCCGGATGGCGTTCACACGCCCAGAGAGCGAGCGATACAGTTGCAATCAGCATCAAATACTTCTTCATCGAGTTTAGTAATTGGATCACACAAAGGTCGCGAAGGTCACGAAGGTTTTAAGAATTCGACAGAATTCGAAATGGTACGGTTCAGACAACCCTAATATACCCTTAGTGACCTTCTCTGACCTTCGTGACCTTTGTGTGAGTCTTTTCCACGCCCGGCATGCCCACACGCTCATTCGGGCCTGTAATCGAACAAATTAAGCTGCGGCTTTGTTTCTTCCTTCCGCTTTGGGCGGCTCCGGAAAACCTTCGCTTCGGCCAATCGCGGTTTGCCTTGAGCATTGAGTTCTGAGGCCTCCAAATTGGCAAGGATTTCCTTGGCTCGCTGGATGATTTCATTGGGCAAACCGGCGAGACGCGCCACCTGTATTCCGTAACTTTTGTCCGCGGCACCGGGCTGGATCTTGCGGAGAAAGATGATTTGGTCGTTCCATTCCCGAACCGCCACATTGTAGTTTTTAACGCCGGTACAAACTACCGCTAATTCTGTCATCTCGTGATAGTGCGTTGCGAAGAGTGTTCTGGCCCGGAGGACGTCGTGGAGATACTCCGCGATGCTCCAGGCGATCGATAGTCCGTCAAATGTCGACGTGCCCCGTCCGATCTCGTCGAGAATCACCAGGCTGCGCTCACTCGCGTTGTTGACAATATTCGCAGCCTCATTCATCTCGACCATGAACGTCGATTGCCCACGCGACAGATCATCGGAAGCGCCTACCCTAGTGAAAATGCGGTCGACCAATCCGATCTCGGCGGTGGCTGCCGGTACAAAACTGCCAATCTGCGCCATCAGAACAATTAGCGCGACCTGTCGGATAAAGGTCGATTTACCGGCCATGTTCGGCCCTGTGATCAGCAACAGGCGGTTCTCCTCGCCATCCAACAAACAATCGTTTGGGACGAATTTCTCTTCCGTCACATTCTGGTCGAGAACCGGGTGGCGCCCGTCTCGGATACAGATGCGCGTCCCATCGTTCACAGTGGGTCGCCCGTAGCCGAATAGGCGCGCTGTCTCCGCCAGAGAACCGATCACATCAAGAACTGCAATGGAGCGAGCTGTCTCCTGCAGCTGAGGCAAGTACTCCAGCGCGCGCTCACGCAGTCGAAGGAAGAGTTCGTACTCCAAGGCCTTGGAGCGCTCGTCCGCGCCCAATATCTTCGACTCGACTTCTTTCAGTTCTGGAGTTACAAACCTTTCCCCGTTCACGGTCGTCTGTTTCCGAGTGTAGTCCGAAGGTACCGCGCCCAGATTCGAATTGGTGACTTCGATGAAATAACCAAAAACCGAGTTGAACCGCACCTTCAACGACCTGATTCCGGTCCGCTCGATTTCCCTCTGTTGCAGCGCTGCAATCCAGTCCTTTCCACTGCTTGAAGCGCTCCGCAATTCGTCGAGCATCGAATCGTATCCCTGTCGGAACATTCCGCCCTCCCTGATCAATGCCGGAGGTTCCTCCACCAGGGCATCGCCTAAAATCGCAACTAAATCGGGCAACTCACGAATTCCTGAGGAGATCTGGATCAACAATCCATCTTCTCCTTCTGCCAGAGTAGACTTCGCGAGAGCGGCAAGCTGCTCCTTGACATCTGGCAGGCACTCGAGGGACAGTCGAAGAGCCACAACATCACGGGCATTCCCACTCACCTGGCTCAACCGCCCCAGGGTGCGTTCCACGTCGCGAACGTTGCGCAAGATTCCCCTCACGGAATTGAGTAGAAACGGCTGATCCAGGAATTGTTGAATCATCTCTTGTCTCCTGCGAAGGTCGGTCACCGACCGAAGAGGCTTCAAAAGCCATTGGCGCAGGAGCCTCGCACCCATCGGCGTTAACGTTCGGTCCAAAGCGGCTAAGAGGCTTGTACCACCGTTCACACCCCTCGATCGGATCAGTTCAAGGTTGTGCTGCGTCGCGGCATCCAGCGCAACGTATTGATCAGAGAGGAAGACTCCCAGCGACTGAATATGCGTCGTTCGCCGGCGCAGCTGGTGTTTGAGGTAATGGATGATCGCCCCTGCCGCGCCTATCGCGACCGGCATGTCGCTGCAGCCGAAACCGTCAAGTGACTGGACGCAGAACTGCTCACGAAGCAGGTAAGAAGCGTGATCGAGTTCGAAACTATAACCGTCGTATGACACAGCGCGCGGAATACGGCGAATCAGATCTTGATCTGATTCAGGGATCAGCACCTCCGAAGGACCAAAACGCGCTAGTTCATCTTCAAGCGCGTTGCCGGAAGAGAGTTCTGTAACTCGAAACTCGCCCGTGCTTACGTCGAGCAACGCCAAACCGAACCGCTCCTTTCGCCCTGTGGCAGAAGACTGCTTCTCGCCGTATGAGTATCGCCCTACGGCAGCAAGGAAGTTGTTCTGGCGAGATTCAAGGAGTTGGAGATCATTGACCGTCCCCGGGCTGATGATTTGACTGACTTGCCTTTCCACGATTCTTCCCGGCTGCGGATCGCTGATTTGGTCACAGATGGCGACCCGGTGGCCGGCCTTAATCAATTTTCCGATGTACGCCTCTGCAGCGTGGAACGGCACGCCACACATCGGCATTCCGTTGCGCTTGGTCAACGCCACGTTCAAAATCGGTGCGGCGATCTTGGCGTCTTCGAAGAAAAGCTCGTAGAAATCCCCGAGACGAAACAGGAGCAACGTTCCCTCGGGCAGAGTCCGCCGGATGCTCTGATACTGCTGCATCATCGGAGTAGCGGACATGATGCCGGCAAGGTTACTGATGCCACACGCAGGATGCAAGGGCTTGTGGCTAGCGCTGGTGGCTTGGGCGAAGCGCGTTGCAACTGGTAGACAAGGGACGCGCTGATCCGGCGTGGTGCGTCAATGAAGGTTGGATCATCAATAGACGCGGATTCAAACACTGTTTTATTTTTGTCAATCGGTGTGTATGCGCGGTTCCGGTCTATTGGACAGACGACGCCGGACCGCGCCGCGCGCGCTCTAGCCACTAGCCACCAGCCACTCTGATTGATCACTTTTCAATTTGTTACTCACTTCTTTTCTGGCAACATGGATAGTCAGCCGACCGCGGGGGGTCGCTACCCAGGACGTCCGTTAGATGGTCGACCCGGGCGACAACGCAGCTGGCTATCGTTTGCCTGGTTAACTATGCCCACACCGATTGGTCAAAAGTTTCGTCAGAAAGTCTTTCGGCTATTCGGAAGCCTTGTCGCCGGGACCATTTACCGCGTAAAAACGCTTGGCCTCGAAAATCTGCCGAAGACGGGTTTTTTGTTAGTGCCGAATCACATGACATACGTCGATGCGGTCGTTCTCCAACTGTCTTGCCCGCGGCCAATTCGATTCATCGTACATGAATCGATCTACCGGATTGTGTGGCTTAACCCGATCTTTAAACTGATCGAAGCTATACCGATCTCCAATGTTCGCGCCAAGGAGGCAGTTCGAGAAGCAGCTGATCGGATAAAAAGTGGAGAAATTGTCTGCATCTTCCCAGAGGGTGAGCTGAGCCGCACCGGCACGCTGTTGAAACTGCGAAAGGGTTTCGAATTGATCGCGCGATTGGCCGAGTGCGAGGTTGTCCCGGTTTGGCTGGATGGTCTATGGGGCTCAATATTTTCGTTCGAAGGCGGCCGGTACTTTTTCAAGATCCCAAAGCGAATCCCGCAACTCGCAACGATCGCTTTCGGCAAACCGATTCCCGCGCGCTCCGTGGACATCGGATTAACCCGCGAAAGACTTCTTGAACTTGGCGAGGTCTGTTTTCAGAAGCGGCCGGAGCTAGAGGCTCACTTAGGTCGCGCCACCCTACGCGGCTTGAAGCGGAGACAGTTTGACCAAGCGATCATTGACGGAATGGACGG
>Ga0207862_1000450_pt1 | contig 12466 bp, 11 predicted proteins | sample LuqExpMetageno81_FD_187838 | JGI IMG/M metagenome (GOLD analysis project Ga0207862, IMG submission 187838) | Tropical forest soil microbial communities from Luquillo Experimental Forest, Puerto Rico - Sample 81 (SPAdes) | ecosystem: Environmental > Terrestrial > Soil > Tropical forest ... | reverse complement strand
CAGCAGCCGCAGCCTGCGGCAAGCAGCACAAGTCCCCCTGCGCAGAAACCGAAGTCGAAGAAGACGAGGTTTCTGCCTTGGCTTGCTCTGGCCTGCCTCATCGTGGTCGGCGGCGCCGCGGCGGGTTATGTGGCCTGGAAACAGTATCAGGCCTCAGCTTTGCCGGCAGGCATCGTGAGCATCAACGGCCGGGTCGAGGCGACTCAAGTCGACATCTCGACGAAAATCCCCGGGCGTGTCATGCAGATTATTCCGCATGAGGGCGACATGGTCTCGCCTGGGGAGATCGTCGCCCGTATCGACACGTCCGAAACCGCCGCCCAGTTGCACCAGGCCCAGGCCTCAGCTGAGCTCGCCCGCCAAACGCTCACGACCCGTTTGGCAGAGGTCGCAAGCGACCAGGCCCAGTTGGACTTCGCCAACCAGCAGATGGCTCGCGCGGCAGCGCTGGTGGACAAGGGCTTTGCCACGCACGAGACGTACGACCAACGCGTGCAGCAGGTGAAGAGCGCCGATGCGGCGCTCAAGGCAGCCCAGTCGCAGGTCGAGGAAGCGCGCGCGTCCATCAAGACCGCTGATGCCAAAGTTGAAGAGCTGCAGGCGGTTGTCACCGATTCGACGATCGTGTCGCCTGTCCAAGCCCGGGTGCAGTATCGCCTGGTCGAGCCGGGCGCGGTGCTTCCGGCGGGCGGCAAAATTGCGACTGTGATCGATCTCGCGGACGTCTACACGACCGTGTTCCTTCCCGGTCCACAGGCTGGACGGCTTAAAGTCGGGACTGACCCTGACGCCGCGCGCGTCGTAGTGGACGCCTACCCGGAATTCGTATTCCCCGCATCGGTCTCGTTTGTCGCGCCCGAATCGCAGTTCACCCCCAAGACGGTCGAGGTCCAGTCTGAACGTGAGCAGCTCATGTTTCGGATCAAGCTGCAAAAGCCGTCCGGCGTCCTCAAGGGAATGGAGGAGCAGATCAAGTCGGGCTTGCGGGCGATGGCCTATGTGAGACTCGATCCTGCCGTCGAGTGGCCCGCTCGGCTGGCGGTCAAGATGCCGCCCAATTAATGAGCGTGCCCGCCAAGTAAGGCCGCCCAGATGATGGATGCGCTCGTCCAGACAGAAAGCGATCGAAAGGCCGCCCTTGTCGCCGCGTCGCTTAAAGGCGTCACGCATCGCTATGGCAAGACCCTTGCGCTCGACTCCGTGACGCTAGAAATTCCCGCGGGTCGCATGACTGGACTCATCGGCCCCGACGGCGTTGGCAAGTCGACACTTTTGGGGCTGATCGCCGGCGTGCGCAGGGTTCAGACCGGCGAAGTGCGGGCGCTGGATGGCGACCTGAAGGACGAGGCGTTCCGCCAGGGTTGCTGCGCGCGCATCGCCTATATGCCGCAGGGCCTCGGCCGCAATCTCTACCCAACGCTCAGCGTCTTCGAGAACCTGGACTTCATCGGCCGGCTGTTCGGCCAGGGCGAGGCGGAACGGAAAGCGCGTATCGACGATCTGACCCGCAGCACTGGGCTCGATCCCTTCCTCGAGCGCCCCGCCGGCAAGCTCTCCGGCGGCATGAAGCAGAAGCTGTCGCTATGCTGCTCGCTCATCCACGATCCCGATCTCCTGATCCTTGATGAGCCGACGACCGGGGTCGACCCGCTGTCGCGGCGGCAGTTCTGGGAACTGATCGACCGCATCCGCGCGCGGCGGCCGCAGATGAGCGTGGTGGTCGCGACCGCCTATATGGATGAAGCGGAGCAATACGCCTGGCTCGCGGCCATGGACGATGGCCGCGTGATCGCGACGGGCTCGCCGGCCGAGATCAAGAGCCGCGCTGGTGCGAAGGACCTCGAGTCGGCGTTCATCGCGCTCCTACCCGAGGAAAAGCGGAAGGGCCATAAGGCGATTGAGATTCCGCCACGGAAGCATGAGGGCGGGACGCCCGCGATCGAAGCTGACGCGCTCACCAAGCGCTTTGGCTCCTTCGTCGCGGTCGATCATGTGAGTTTCCGCATTGAAAAGGGCGAGATCTTCGGCTTTCTCGGCTCGAACGGCTGCGGCAAGTCAACGACCATGAAGATGCTGACCGGCCTTTTGCCGCCGACCGAAGGCAAGGCCATGTTGTTTGGCGAGCCCGTCAGCGGGGAAGAAGATATTGAGATGCGTCGGCGCGTCGGCTACATGTCGCAAGCGTTCTCGCTTTATGGCGAGCTCACGGTTCGACGGAACCTCGAGCTCCACGCCAAGCTGTTCGATCTCCCGGTCGCCACGCGCGGCAAACGCGTCGACGAGATGCTCGACCGGTTCGGGCTGCGGGAGGTCGCCGACGTTCAGCCAGAAAGTCTGCCGCTCGGCATTCGTCAGCGCCTGCAACTGGCTGTGGCGATCCAACATCGCCCCGAAATGTTGATCCTGGACGAGCCGACATCGGGCGTCGATCCGGTCGCCCGCGATCAGTTCTGGGAATACCTGATCGCTCTCTCGCGTAATGACGGGGTGACGATCTTTCTCTCTACGCACTTCATGAATGAGGCGATGCGCTGCGACCGCATCTCGCTGATGCACTCCGGCAAAGTGTTGGCCGCGGGCACGCCCCCTGAGCTGATCGAAGCCCGTCGCGCCAAGTCGCTGGAGCAGGCGTTCATCGGCTTTCTCGAGGACGCCGCCGGCGCGGCCCGTAAGGGCGAGAAACCTGCCGAACCGGAGCCCGCGCCAGAGACGAAGGTGTTCGCGCCGCCGAAAGCGAGCGAACGCGGCTTCAGCATTCCCCGGCTCTGGGCCTATGCACGCCGTGAAGCCGTTGAGATCATACGGGATCCGGTGCGGATCGCCTTTGCGCTACTCAATCCGATAATCCTGATGTTCGCGATCGGCTATGGCATCTCGTTCGACGTCGAGCACTTGCGCTATGCGGTTTTCGATCAGGACCGGTCGCTCGAGAGCCGGCAATTCCTGGAGAGCTTCGAAAACCCAAAATACTTCGACCGAAAGCCCGATCTCGCCACCGCGGATCAGATTGTATCCGGGCTGCGCAGTGGCGAGCTGAAATTCACAGTCGAGGTCCCCACGAACTTTGGCCACGATCTGATCACGCAACAGACTCCGGAGATCGGCGCCTGGATCAGCGGCGACATGCCGTTCCGCGCTGAGACGACGCGCAGCTATCTTGGAGGCGTGATGCAAAGCTATCTCGCCGACCTATCGGCGCGCCTAACCGGCAAACCCTCATCGTTCTCGCTGATCAATGTCGAGCAGCGCTACCGCTACAATCAGACCTTCAAGAGCATCTATTCGGAGGTGCCCAGCACCATCATGGTGATGCTGATCCTCATCCCCGCGATCATGACGGCGCTTGGCGTCGTGCGCGAGGTTGAAACCGGCTCGATCGCCAACTTTCGCTCGACTCCGGTGACGCGCCTGGAATTCCTGCTCGGCAAGCAGCTTCCTTACATCCTTATCGGGGTCTCGAGCTTCGCCACGCTCGTCCTGTTGGCGCTCTTCGTGTTCGGCGTACCGGTCAAGGGCTCCTGGGCGGCGCTGATCGTAGGTGGTTTCCTATGCGTGTGCGCGGCGACCGGATTTGGACTCTTGATATCGACGGTCGTTCGCACGCAGGTGGCGGCAGTGTTCGGCACGACCTGCATTGCGCTCATTCCGACGGTGAGCTTCTCCGGCCTGCTCGTTCCGGTGTCATCTCTGTCAGGCGCTGGGCGCGCCATCGGCTTCGGTTTTCCATCGTCCTGGTTCCAGCAGATCAGCGTCGGCACCTTCACTAAGGGGCTCGGGTTCCCTGAGCTCTGGTCCAACCACGTGGCACTCGTGATCTTTACTCTCCTTTACATAGCCGTAGCGGCGCTAATTCTGCGCAAACAGGAGGCCTGAGGTGCTCAGGAAGCTGCTTCACATCCTCGCGCTCGGCTTGAAGGAACTGAACAGCATCCGCGCCGACCCGGTCCTGTTGGCGCTGACGATCTATACGTTCAGTTACGCCGTTTACGCCGTGGCGACAGGAGCCAAGACCGAAGTCGATCATGTCTCCACAGCCATTGTCGACGAGGATCGTTCCGAGCTTTCCCGGCTGATCCGGCAAGCAATCCTTCCGCCCTGGTTCAGACCACCGGTCGAGATTCCAGCGACGGAAATCGGTCCGTCGATGGACGCCAGCCGCTACGTATTCGTGATCGAGATTCCGCCCAAGTTCGAGCAGGACGTCATCTCGAATCGCTATCCGAGCATCCAGATCAATATGGATGCGACGGCGGTCGCTCAGGCCGGCAACGGCGCGGCTTATCTGCAGCAGATCATCAACCAGGAGGTGCAGGCCTACGCCACGCGCGCCGGAGCCGTCAACCCGCCGGTCAACCTCGCCCTCCGCGTCGTGTTCAACCCCAATCTCAAGTCGGAATGGTTCAATTCGGTGATGCAGGTCATCAACAATATCACCATGCTTTCAATCATTCTGACCGGCGCCGCGCTCATTCGCGAGCGCGAGCATGGGACCATCGAGCATCTCCTGGCGATGCCGGTGACGCCGAGCGAAATCATGCTGGCGAAGATCTGGGCCAACGGGCTTGTGATCCTGGTTGCGGCGATCCTCTCGATGAAGTTCGTCGTCCAGTTGTGGCTTCAGGTCCCGATTGCCGGCTCGCTCGTCCTGTTCCTGGCCGGAGCTTGCGTTTATGCGTTTTCGGTGACGTCCATGGGCATTCTGCTCGCCACCTATACGACCTCGATGGGGCAGTTCGGCCTCCTGGTGATCCCGGTCCTCGTCATCCTGCAAATGCTCTCCGGTTCCGCCACGCCGATGGAGACCATGCCGGTCTGGCTGCAGGATGGCATGCAAATCTTCCCGACGCCGCATTTCGTCAGCTTCGCTCAAGCCGTCCTCTACCGGGCAGCCGGCATCGATATTGTCTGGCCGGAACTGCTCATCATGGCGGTCATCAGCGCCGTGTACTTCGCCATCTCGGGCGTGCGTTTCCGCCGCACGCTGGTCGTTCTTCAATAAGGAGGATTCGTCGGTCGGAGGCTCGCCGACGGACGTTTCCACCATGGTCGCCCGAACCCTGTATTCGTTGAACAGGCCCAAGGTTTCGTACAGCCTGGTTGCCTGCGCTATCGGCCAATACATTTTGTTGCTTTGCGTAGAAGGCGACCTACGTAGACGCACCGAGCGTCTTCGTCCGCAGCCGTCGCCATTTTGGTCGTCTTGGCCCGAACGTCACGTCCACCTAGTCGGTGGCTAAAAGCACCGACGCGGAATCGGAGTGTCGACCTAATCAGACGCTTTAATCCGGTAGAAATCCGTCAGCCCAAACTCTTTCTTCAAAGCCGCCAACAAGCTCAACAATTTTTTCTCGTCTTGTTCGGAAAGGGTCTTATGGCCAAGTCTTGCGTCAACGGCGCTTTGAAAGGCCGCGATAACCAGGGAGTACAATTCCGCGCCCCGCATGAAATGGCGACCGGCTAATTCCCGTATGCGCTTACCTAGCTGATCAGCAGGCACGTCGCCTTGGAAGTATCCATCGAGGCCTTCCATTACCAGCCGCCGCCTGGTGCGGCGGCTGTGTTGGTAGAGGATGTAAAAGGATATGAGGATTGCGAGGAGAACCGCTGCCCCAACGACGCTGCCGAATATGTATATGTCCATGGCTTCACGCGCCGGTTGTTGGGTAATGGTCGCCCGCAGGTTTGGTAATGCATTGACGTGGATCAATTCGCACGCATGAAATTCCTCCGCGCGACTCGACAATAGGTGACCTGCATGCGTCTCCAAGTCCTCGCTTGAAACCATCATGAGCGAACGCATCAGCGATAGGCGCAGGATCGGCTAAAGAGGGAAGTAGAACGCATGTCATGAATGTGATCAGCCCGAGCCGCGCTTCGTAGTTTTCGCTCAGGATGTGCTTTATCGCGGAGCCGATTTCCCAATTGTCTGGACCGAAATTCTGGCCACATTCGTTATCGGCAGCGTGTATTTTGGAGTCGCTCTGTATCGCTTCCGCCGCGTCATTTTCAGCGGTGAGTTCGTTGTCTAGAGTTCGTTAGCAGATTGAGGCGGTTTCTATGGGCCCGACGAAGGGTAGGTGTTCGCAGTCGATGTTGAGCGCGTGAATGCGGCGAGTGCCGATTCGCAGCCATTTTGATGTAGATCAACTAAGGCTCTCGCTGAGCGATTATTTTTCCCCAACCGGACCTTTGCCGACTAACTCAGAGGGAGGTTAGGTAAAGTGGACATCCCTTTGCCTGGCACGTTAGCCATGGATGCGATTCTTGTAGTTAATGCCGGCTCTTCAAGCGTCAAGTTCCAGATTTTTGCCGTGGTGGATTGCGGGGATCCGCAGCGTTTAATCAAAGGACAAGTCGATGGAATCGGTACGCGCCCCCGCTTGCGTGCCGAGACGCGCGAAGGCGTCTCGCTCATTGATAAGTCATACGAAGCAAAGCAAATCGCCGACGTGCCAACGGCAATCGGGGCTGCCGGCGATTGGCTGCGCGAAACCCAGAAAGTCAAGCTAGTTGCCGGGCAAAGGGTCGCGTGATTGTCGCCCATCTTGGCAGCGGCGCTTCGATGTGCGCGCTCGCTGACGGCAGAAGCATAGAAAGCACCATGGGATTCACTGCGCTCGATGGTTTACCCATGGGCACGCGGCCGGGCCAAATTGATCCCGGAGTGCTACTTTATTTCATGGAGCAAAAGGGGATGTCCGCGAACCAAATCCAGGACCTGCTATACCGCGACAGCGGCTTGAAAGGATTATCCGGCATTAGTAACGACATGCGTGAGCTTGAAGCCAGCCCCGCCTCTGGCGCCGCACTAGCCATTGAATATTTTGTCTATCGCATCGCTTTGAACGCAGGAATGCTGGCTGCGGCGCTAAACGGCCTCGATGCATTCATTTTTACTGCCGGGATTGGCGAAAACTCAACGACCATCCGTGCCCGCGTTGCCGAGAAGCTCAGATGGCTCGGCGTGGACCTCGATACCGCAGCCAATGACTCAGGAGGGCCGCTGATTTCGCGGCCCCGGAGCAAGGTTGCAGCCTATGTGATCCGCACCGACGAAGAGCTCATGATCGCGCGCCACACAGTCGCGTTTCTGTCCGTACCGATGCGCCGCAGCGGCAGTTCGGGCCCCCAGATGTCTGCTGTCTAGGGATTTAGTCGCTCTCCGCTGTGGCTATCAACGCAAAACGGCATTGGCCACCCGGTCTCTCACCGACGCAGTCGGAGGCCGTACCAACTTGGCGAGCCGCTTATTCGGATCGCACCTCAGCACTGATGGCCCCTTTTCTGTGAGCTTGCCCATGATACGTTTGTGTCCGAGCAAGTACCTCCAGATCAGCCAGCCGGCGCTCCAACGATCGCGGGAAAGGTTGGCCGCAGTGAACTGAAGCGTCGCCTAGAGGCGGGCAACTTTCGGTTGGTGCAGGTTTTCAGCAAGGATCTCACTTTTGCAGCGACTGAAAACTTCAAGGAAGCCACAGTGCACCATTACTCTCGCTACTCCAGGCAAGGGGACGAGTCGGAGATTAAGATCAATTTAACGGGAGCGGATTTGAGGTAACTCAATCTCCAGAACGAGCACGAGCAGTGCGCGGACCCGCATGGGGCGAGCAGGATTGAGGGGCCAATGAGGGCGTCATAAGTCTACCTTGTTTGCGGCCAAGACGCGCAACAGGTCGGCGCGGGCAATAATGCCGGTGACGCGGCCATCTCGGACGACCGGCACGCGCTTGATCCGGTGAGTGACGAGCACACGCGCTATCTCGCCGAGCTCGGTATCCTCGGTCACGGTGATAAGAGGCGCCGACATAACCGCACGCGCGCTGTGGCTCTGAGAATGCAGCCAATCAAGAAGCTCGGGGGCGAGTGGCTCGCCTTCAGCAAAGACCTCCAACCACGACTGGCGCCAGGCCTCGCGTGCGGCTCGCTCGGGACGGATCAAATCGCCCTCGCTTACGATCCCTATCGGCGCCCCATTGTCATCGACGACTGGCACTGCGGTGATGCCTTTGTCCAGCATCAGCCTGGCGACCTCGCGCAATGGTGTGTCGGGATGCACTGACACAACGGGCTTACTCATGATATTGCGTGCATTCATTGTGCTTGTCCTCGACTTCATCGCACGATCGCGATGCGACCTGGCTAGCCTACCGTAATGATTCATGCTTGTAACTGCATTTGTACCAATTACGTTTTTGTCGGTCGGCCAAGTTTGATAAATATCTGAAGTCGCCGGCGCTACACCCGACTATCATCCACAACATCCCGGGTTCGTCTGCCTTTGCCAAGAACACACAGCGCAACGATGAGGATAACGACAACCGTCATGCTCGGCCTCGACTTCCCGATTAAGCTGCTCGCCAGCGTCGCCGAGGTGATCGATTAGGGACGTGTTTTTGCGACGCCGCTTATGCGCAAAGCGGACGATGCGCTTTGCCAATTATAAACGCTTCAAATAATGGAACCCATAGGTTAAGCTCGGTTGCAATCAATAATCGTCCATCTGCTTGCGAAGCCCGTCGTGTATTTTGTTAATTGTTTGATAGCCTAGGTCTAAGTCTAGCAAATTGCCATTATCGGTTTCACACGAGACCACAGCCAATTGCGATCAAAGTCTACGTGGACTTCTACTTTATCGGTGATTTTGAAGCTAAAATTTGGATGCGCCTCACCTCTTATGCGCTCAGTGGTGAAGAAACGGCGTTCTAACCGTGGCGCTGCCCCGAGCGGTAAGGCGAGCCGAGCAGTTTTAATCGACGTGATTGGGGAAATTTATCCACACTCGCGGTAAAAGCCACGTATCTTTTCTCCGAAATCGAGAGCACCGCTGAGAACGGCTTCAATACCGCTGTGATCCGCTTAAAGGTTCGGAGACGCGGCGCGCTTGAATGCGTCCCACGAAGCCTGATTGGCCCGGTCGAAAGCCTTGCGCGAGTCCGCAAGCGCTGCGCTGAGCGCCGACCAGGATTCGGCTCTCGCCTGCTTCAGTTTCTGCAATCGTGCTTCAGCTTCGGACGCCTGTGTCTTCATTTGTTTGACAGCAGCGTCGAGTTCAGCACGATTTGCAGCCGTCATCTTAACGGCTGAATCATGGAGCTTGTCGGCCGCCTCGTGCCAAGCCTTTATCTGAGCGGCAGCAACATCTCGGAATGTAGCCTGTTGCTGCTCGATTTGCTTGCCAACAGTATCGAAGTAGGCCTTAACCTGCGTTTCGAAAACGTTCCACTGTGATTCTAGTTGGGCCTTGGTGCGTTGCCAGGCGGTTTCACCTGCTTCAGCCTGTGATTTGGCTGTGTTTTCAAACTCGTCGCGCCGTTTTTTTAAGTCGGCAAGGAATCGGTCAGCTTTTGCTTTGGCGTCGGCGCCCACCTGGCTCGCTTTGGCCTCGAGGGAGGCCAATGTAGCATCCATCTCGTCGATCCGTTCCTTGGCCCAGTTTAGGTAGAAATGGATACTGCTGTGCTCTGCCATAATCGCCTCCATTTTGAACGCCAATGCATTCTAAAGATTGCATCCAGGAGCACCTTTGATCTAAATCAACAAGATCCTGAGTGGTTGCGCGATCTGATCGTAATTAGCACGCGATGAAAGAGTAGAATCTTAGAATCTGTTGTAGTATTTGGACAGTGAATTGAACTCATAAGTCGGCTTGCACATTGCATGCGGGAAGTAACTACATATCCCCAGCTTTCCGGCGGATAGGTGGTTCGTCTGAGAAGTGCAGCGGACTACTTTCGGAGCCTACTTGAAATCAAACTAGGATTCATCGCGTCAGACTATTGCCAAAGAGCGCTCAAGCGAGCGAGTTGACACCATGGATGCGAACCTCCGCCTCGCCGACTTGCGCCGGACTGGAAGGTCAAATCGAGCTGAGCGCGCAGGTGTGTCGCTGACCCCAAGGGTGCTGGTCGTCGATGTCGGCGGAACTTCGGTCAAGATACTTGCCACTGGCCAGGATGAACACCGATCGTTTGCCTCCGGGCCGAGACTGACCCCCGGTCAGATGGTGTCCGCCGTCATGAAACTCGCTCGAGGCTGGAACTATGACGCGGTGTCGATCGGCTATCCCGGCCCGGTTCTGCACGGCCGGCCGATTGCCGAACCGTACAACCTTGGGCGCGGATGGGTTGGGTTCGATTTCGCAGCAGCATTCAACCATCCCGTGAAGGTCATCAACGACGCCGCAATGCAGGCTTTGGGAAGCTACACGGGCGGCAAGATGCTCTTTCTAGGTCTGGGAACGGGGCTTGGCTCGACCATGATCGTCGACGGCATCGTGGAGCCGATGGAGCTCGGTCACCTGCCGTACAAGAAAGGCACTTATGAGGACTATGTGGGCCACGCCGGATTGAAGCGCCACGGGAAGAAGAAGTGGCGCCGTCACGTTGCCGACGTTGTAGCGCGCTTCTTTGCCGCGCTCGAGCCCGACGACATCGTGATCGGCGGAGGCAACGTCAAAAAACTGAACGCGCTGCCGCCGCACGCTCGCGCCGGCGACAATGCAAACGCCTTCCGTGGCGGGTTTCGGCTGTGGGAGAAGGACGCTGCACCCCCGCGCGCCGGGTGGCGTTCGAAACCACCGGCTTGAGCCAGGGAGGTACGCAGATGGCGGCACATTTGGAGATACCGCGGACGCAGTGGACTCGCAAGCAGGCAGCGTGGCGCGGGCTCGAAGATCACCGGCGGGCGATGCGGGGCCGTTACTTGCAGACATTCTTCGCCGACGATCTCGCGCGCTCTGAAAGGATGACGGCGGAAGCTGCCGGCGTCTTCCCGGACTATTCCAAAAACCGCATCGATGGCGAGACGCCTCCTAGTCGACGGCAAAACGTCATGCCAAGGGTTCACGCCGCGGGGGCTCCGGTCTCTGCCCTGTCATGGCGTATGAGGCGCTTAATCATTTCAGCGATCGCGCCATGATGTTTGGCTTCGTATCCAACGTCGACGGCACTGAGTTCGCCGAGGCCGCCTTTCATCGTCTCCTCAAAAACTTTTACGACGCTGGAAACGATGACCAACGCGCACAGCGCACACGGACCTGGTCGCTTGCCAGCCTGATGGCAAGGCCGTTGCCGGGCATGCCGCCAGGGTGGGGATGGCGACCTCGCGCGGGTGCGTCCGGCTCCCCTTAAGGGGTTTTCGGTTCGCACCCGAGCGTGTGACGGAGGGTCGCGAAAGAGCTGCTCGGCAAAACCAAAAGTTGAAGCATTCCGGCGTGGCGTAGCGCCGCGTTGAAAAGGACAAGAGACTGCGATGTCCAAAACAGCCGCTGTTGTATTCCTGTTCGACGTCGACAACACTCTTCTCGACAACGATTTGGTACAGAGCCATCTCAAGGAGCACCTGGCGGACGCATATGGAACCCCCGCTCGTGACAGGTACTGGGACATCCTGGAAGGATTGCGGAGCGAATTGGGCTACGTCGATTACCTCGGCGCGCTGGAACGTTTTCGGGTCGAAGAGATGCACCGGCCGGACGTGCTGCGCATGTCAAACTGGCTGGTCGATTATCCGTTCGTCGATCGCCTGTATCCCGGAGCTCTGGACGCGGTGAAACATGTGCAGCAATGGGGGCCCGCGGTCATTCTCTCTGATGGCGATGCCGTGTTTCAGCCGCGCAAGGTCGAGCGCTCCGGCCTGTGGCGCGCGGTTGATAATCGTGTGCTAATCTACATTCACAAGGAATGCGAGCTCGAATACGTAGAGCGCCTCTATCCTGCCAATCATTATGTGCTCGTCGACGACAAACTGCGCATTCTTGCCGCGGTGAAGAAGATCTGGGGCGAGCGGGTTACCACGGTATTTCCCAAGCAGGGCCATTATGCATTTGATCCAAAAATTATGGCCGAGAATCCGCCCGCGGACATTGAGCTTGCCAAGATCGGTGATCTACTCAACTGCGATTTGGCGGCCTTCCTGAAGAAGCAGTAGGCGCGTGCGATGAACGCAGCACTAGCGGCCACGCCAACGGCAGGCCAGGCGGGCATTACCGAGTTTCGGGCGATCCTCATTGTCGCAGGCATCTCGGGGAGCGGAAAGACGACGATCGAAATAGCGCTTGGCTAGCGACTAGGCCTGCCATTCCAAGAAGGTGGCCAGCTCCACCCGCCACCGGACATGGTCAAGATACACCTTCGCCCATCCGCTCGATGACCGCGAAACAGTAGTTCTGGCTCGAGAAGATCGTGGCATGGATTCGACGGTTGCCGGCCTTGAGAAACTTGCTCGGTTTCCTCCATTTCATCCTTAGCAAGGCTTGCCTGCAAAGCACGTCCGTGCTCAGGGCATAGAGCAAAACTTGCTGCTGTGCCGGATGACAGTCGAGTGTCGGCAACACAGAAAAGCAGTGTCGTCGCCATAAACACAGCGCGCGATCCGCAAGTGTACCCGATCAGCGATCGACCGGTGCGATCATGCCGAGTAGACCCAGAAGTGCGACCAATGAGCGGGCGACGATGCGTACCTAGCT
>Ga0207862_1000449_pt1 | contig 12491 bp, 11 predicted proteins | sample LuqExpMetageno81_FD_187838 | JGI IMG/M metagenome (GOLD analysis project Ga0207862, IMG submission 187838) | Tropical forest soil microbial communities from Luquillo Experimental Forest, Puerto Rico - Sample 81 (SPAdes) | ecosystem: Environmental > Terrestrial > Soil > Tropical forest ... | reverse complement strand
CGGGGCTTGAGGCTGGGAGAGGGTTGTGATTTCAGGTCCGGCCGGTCCCGAGCTCGCATGGAAGACCAGGTGCCGACCGCGCGCATCAGGTTGAAGTTAGTCCTTGAGTTGTGTCGGGGCCGCGCCCGCGTCTCTTGCAGCCATCGAAGGAGCCACTGTCGGCAGTTTTAATGGTGGGAGCCCCAGGCGAGAGTGCTGGTGCTGCACTGGATCGCGACGCTGCATTCATAATGGGTACCTCCTCGAAGAACCAGCCCAATACCCGAGGGAGCGGCTGGAAGAGAAATGGGACATGGTACCGAACGGAATTCCGGTCGGGGCCGGGCCGCGAGTCGAACCGGCCTCGGGACGAGATACCGCAGCATTCGTCTCAGGTTGCCAACGGCGGCCTGGTCTGTACGGATAGTGACGGAAGACTGGAAAACGTATCAGGAAACTTTAGGGCAGGACGGAGCGGAGTTTGCGCTTTTTTTCGGGCCGGGCTGTTTGGGGGTTAAGTCGCGCGCCAGGTGGCCCTTAATCGAACCTCGGAATGCGTTTGCGCACGGAGGGTTTCATGACGAAGAGCGATCCGCAAAGCGAAAGACAGCGGCTACGGAAGTTAGGCGCGCCAAGCGTCTTCGGTTGCCTTCTTCAGTTCTAGAATTAATTCTTCTTAGACGAGCCGAATCTCCTACCGTTCTTTCGGGGTGTTCTCGATTTCATCCGCAGGACTTTCACTCAAAAGCCTCTCCGCCTCTTCCGCCTCCTGAAATGGCGTGATAGTGTGAGCGGCTGAGCGCCTAAGAACCGAAATTTCCTGGAGGAGAAGTGGGATACGCGGATTTGCGAGAGTTTGCAAAGCGGCTTGAGAAGGAGGGCGAGCTCAAGCGGGTGAAGAGGGAAGTCGATCCGGTGCTGGAGATCACCGAAGTGGTGCAGCGCACGCAGGCGCAGGCCGGACCCAAGGGCATTCCGGGAGGAATGGCGTTGCTGTTTGAGAAGCCGAAGGGTTCGCGGTATCCGCTGCTGATCAATACATTTGGCAGTGTGAGGCGGATGGAGTTAGCGTTTGAGGTCGAGAAACTCGATGAAGTGGCGGCGCGAATGCGCGGATTCATGGATATGCAGACGCCGCAAGGGCTGTTCGACAAGATCAAGATGCTGCCGAAGCTGGCGGAGTTGGGGTCGTTCTTCCCGAAGAGCGTGAAGGAAGGTGCCTGCAAGGAGATGGTGCGGAAGGGTAGCGACGTCAACCTGCTGGACTTTCCGATCTTGAAGTGCTGGCCGGAGGACGGGGGGAGGTTCATCACCTTCCCGCTGGTGTTTACGAAGAATCCGGAGACGGGCAAGCGGAACGTGGGCATGTACCGGATGCAGATCTACGACGAGCGAACGACGGGAATGCACTGGCAGACGCAGAAGCACGGGGCCGAGCACTTCCGGCGGGCCCGCGCGAAAAATCCCGAGGGACGGATATCGGTGAGCGTGGCGATAGGGTCGGACCCGGCGACAACGCTCGGGGGAATCTTGCCGATTCCGCCGGACCTGGATGAGATGATGTTCAGCGGGTTTCTGAAAAGGGAGCCGGTGGAGCTAGTGAAGTGCGAGACGAATGAGCTGGAAGTGCCGGCCAACGCGGAGATTGTGCTCGAAGGATATGTGAATCTGAACGAGATGCGGACCGAAGGGCCGTTCGGCGACCACACGGGGTTTTATTCGCTCGAGGGAGAGTACCCGGTGTTTCACGTGGAGTGCGTGACGCACCGGAAGGATCCGATTTACCTGACGACCGTCGTGGGGCGGCCGCCGCAGGAAGACTTCTATATGGGGTATGCGATCGAGAGGGTGTTTCTGCCGTTGATGAAGATGACGCACCCGGAGATCGTGGACGTGTCGCTGCCGGCAGAAGGGATTGTGCACAATTTGATGATCGTGTCCATCCGGAAATCGTTTCCCGGCCACGCGCGGAAGGTGATGAGCGCGATCTGGTCGCTCGGGCAAGCGATGTTCACGAAGGTTCTCGTGGTGGTGGACCACGACGTGAACGTGCACGACTATCGCGAGGTGGTGTGGAAGGCGTTGTGCGCGATCGATCCGGAAAGGGATGTGCAGTTTACTTTTGGGCCGGTCGACACGCTGGACCATGCGGCGCGGATGCAGGATTACGGTTCGAAGATGGGGGTGGACGCGACGCGTAAGTGGGCGACCGAAGGGTTTACGAGGCCCTGGCCGGGGGAAATCCTGATGGACGAGGCCACGAAAGCGCGGGTCGATGCGCTTTGGAAGAGCTTGGGATTATAAGAATGGCGTTTTTTCTTCATCAATTTAAGAGGAATTCCTCTCCTGGCAAACTCGAGTGTAAGAGCCTGCTACTAGTCGACTGACGCAAAACGCATTCGTTCGGATTTTGTCGAATCCAGCTTTTCTCGCCGAATGCACGAACACCCGGCGAGGCGATGGCCTCCTGCAAGCTGATTTGAGCCGGGACGCATCGGCTCTGAGAGCACGAGATCAGCGTGGATGGCGCTCTGAGGCCTCTGCGCGCCAGACGGATGGGACCCCGGCAGGTTAGCGACACGTATCGAGTCGGATTGGGACTACAGAGAAAGGGCAAGCTCGTCGTTGGATCGCTTCTGTTCGGTGTTGATCGTCTAGGAGGAGGGAATTGCTTTCAGCGAGCGCGAAAGGGATTGCAGGGCGGTCAGAAACAAGCTGGTTCGCAGGGCCCGAGACACGAGAGAGGGAGGGATGCAGACAAAGGATTACCGTCCAACGGGACAGGGCGATTTGCGCGAGAAAGCGCAAGTAATAGTGGTATTTTGCCAACCGCGTGTCGATATGTAGCGTTAACGACCTAGAAATCCCGTGAATTGCCTAAAACTACCGATGTTCTTAGGACAACTGCAGGAGAGAATCCCTTGACGGTTGGGCTGGCGCGATGACATAACGGATTCACGGATGCACCCATGGGGAATCGGGTGTCACGAAGTGGAAGGGTGCGACGCACGTTCAGCTAGTGAGCGTGTGAAACAGGGTGGACATTCCTCGTGAGTGAATCGCGCGAAGTGATGAACGTACGGCAGGCGTCCCAGTACCTGGGAATCAGCCCGGATACGCTGTACCGGTACATCACCGAGGGCGAAATACCTGCGTTTAAGCTGGGAAATCGTTGGAAGCTCAGGAAAACGATCCTGGATCGCTGGATGGAACGCAAGATGAACCAAGTGGTGACCAAGCGCCGCTAGGTTCGCCGAAGGCGTGAGGGAAAGAGGCCGCGATATGTGGTTACTCGGGGGCAAGAAAAGCAAACAGCTCGTGGGGCTGGATATCGGATCCAGTTCAATTAAGGCTGTGGAGCTGAAATCGACGAAGGCCGGATTCGAGTTGGTGAGCTATGGGATGGAGTCGCTGGCGCAGGACACGGTGGTGGACGGGGCGATCATGGACGCTCCGCAGGTTGCCAACGCCATCACGAAGATTTTTGACATCGAGAAGATCAAAACAAAGAACGTAGCGACGTCTGTTTCCGGGCACTCCGTGATTGTGAAGAGGGTGCCGCTGCCCCTGATGACCGAAGAAGAGCTGTACGACCGGATTCCTTCCGAGGCGAGCCAGCACATTCCATTTGATATCGCGGACGTGAACCTGAGCTACCAGCTGCTGGAAGCGATGGACGCGCAGATGGACGTGCTCCTGGTGGCGGTCAAGAAAGACAAGATTCTGAACCACACGAACGTGCTGGCGCAGGCGGGGAAGACGCCGGTGGTCGTGGACATCGACGCATTTGGGTTGCAGAACTGTTTCGAAGTGAACTACGAACCGGATGCGGGCCAGACCGTGGCGCTGTTGAACATCGGCGCGAGCGTAATGAACATTAATATCGTGCGCGGGGGAATACCGTTGTTTACGCGCGACGTCAGCGTGGGCGGGAACCAATACACGGACGCGCTGCAGAAGGAACTGGACCTGAGTTTCGACGACGCGGAGCGGCTGAAGAAGGGCGACACACTGCCGAGCGTCACCGACGAGCAGAAAAGCCAGATTCTGCGGAGCGTTTCCGACATTCTGACGCTGGAAATCCAGAAGACGTTTGACTTTTTCCGGGCCACGGCGAGCGGAGAAAACATCCAGCGGATCATGGTGGCAGGGGGAACGGCGCGCGTGCCGGGGCTGGTGGACCTGCTGCGGGAAGAATTTGCGATGCCGGTGGAGGAACTGAATCCATTCCGAAAGGTGCTGATCAATCCAGGGAAGCATAGCGAAGACCAGATCCGGGAACTGGCGCCAAGGCTGGTGGTCGCGGTGGGATTGGCACTTAGGAGCTTCGACTAGCCATGATCCGCATAAACTTACTGGGGCAGATACGGCCGAAAGCCGCACGGAGGCCGGTGGACACAGGAGCGGCGATGCCGCTGGTGTTCATCGGGGCTGGAGTGCTGCTCGGCGGACTCTTCCTGTTCTACTTCTACCATTCCTGGCAGACACAGCTGGATCAAGAGAACAAAAGGATCAAGACGCTGCAGGCGCAGAAGACGGAACTGGAGCAGATCAAACAGCAGGTAGAAGCTTTCGAAAAGCAAAAACAGGTGCTGCAGCAGCGCGTAAGCACCATCGAGCAATTGCAGAGAGACCGTACCGGCGGGCAGGAACTGCTGGACCAGGTGGCGAACACGGTCTCGCGCGCGGAAAACTTGTGGCTGACTTCAATGACCAAGCGCGGAAATGCGCTAACGCTGGAAGGCGCGGCGGCTTCGATCAATTCCGTCGCCAACTTCATTACGGCGCTGAAGCGTTCCGGGTATTTTCAAAAGATCGAGATTAAAGACGCGAAACAAGACGACAAGAACATGAACGTGCAGACGTTCGTGTTCACAATCAACGCAGAAATAGCGCCGTACGGGCCTGAGGCAGGCGGCGCGCCACAAGCCAAGCCGGCAAACGCGCCCGCGACGGGTGCTCCGGCAAGTCCGGCACCGGCGAAGAAAGGATAAGGGGCGAACATGGCGAATCCTTTCCGAGACATGTCGGTGATCATGCAAGGGCTGGTGGCTCTGGCGATCGCGGTGATTTTGGTTCTGGCGGGGCTGTATGTGCCGTTTTCACCGGTTGCGCAAGAGCGAGCCGACTACGACAAGGCGGTGCAGGCGCGGACCAAGTTGAACCAGGAAGTCACGCAGCTTCAGGTGTACAAGCAGCGCTACGGCGAGCTGAAGCAGCAGATGGATGCGTTGAACAAGCAACTGGATACGCTGAAGACAATCGTACCGGAAGAGAAGGAAGTGGACGAGTTTATTCGGCAGATCCAGGGAGCGGCGAGCGCGTCGAATGTAACGCTGCGGCGGCTGACGGCGCAGAATATCGTGCCGAAGGAATACCATTACGAGATGCCGTTTGAGGCGCAGGCAGATGGGCCGTACTTCAACGTGCTGGACTTCTTTTCACGCCTGAGCCGGTTGTCGCGGATTATCAACGTGGGCGACCTGGACTTTACCGATCCGAGCGCCGGGCAGGTAAAAGGGACGAAGTACCCGGTGCGGCCGGGCGAGACGGTGACGGGAGTGTTTACGGTGACGACGTTTTTCACGAAGCCGGCTGATACGACTCCGGGAGCGGGTGGAGCGAAGGGTCCGACTCCGCCTGTGAAAAAACCGTGAGCAGGAATGAGCGAGCCATGCGTCGAGCGATAACACTGGTAATCGGAATGGTGCTGACAGCCAGCGGGTTCGGGCTATACGCGCAGACCGCGCCCGCGCCGCCGGCAACGAAGACCGCGAACAAGCCCGCGAAGCCGAGCGCTAAGAAGGCTGCGGCCGGCACGGCGGCCAAGCCCGGCGGCACCGAAGGCGAAGTAAAGGTAGCGCGGCGCGATCCATTCGAATCGCTGGTAGGGCGGGAGAAGGCACAGGCCGAAGCGGCAAAGAACCTGCCGCCCGGGAAAGCGGGATTGCTGGTGGCGTCCCTAAGACTGGACGGAATTGTGCGTTCGCCAAACGGGATGATAGCGGTGGTCACCAATCCGCAAGCAAGAACGTACTTTTTGCGGGAAGGGGACCAACTGTACGACGGAAGAGTAGAAAAGATAGCAATGGATGGGGTGTCGTTCCACGAGGTGGGGAAAGACGCGTTCGGGAAGCCCGTGGAGCGCCAAGTAAACAAGAGAATTTACTCGAGTGCAGGAGAACAGCAATGAAGACGAACTGGCCGGCCTTTCGATGTGGCTGCCTGATACTGACGGGCGCGGTGCTGGGGGTGATCCCAGCGAGCGTTCGCGGGCAGGAGTCCGCTGGCACGAACGCAAGCGCGGCAGTGATCTCGAGCGTGGCGATCACGCAGGATCAGCAGCGCGCGGCGGTGCGCGTCGAAGGCGCGGGACACCTCGATGTGCACGCCACGCGGATCGGAAATCCCGAGCGGTTGGTGCTGGATTTCGCGGGCGCGCGACTGAACGTGCAGAAGACTTCGATCCCCGGGGTGTCGGCGCCGGTGCGCGCGGTCCGGTTGGGCCAGTTCCGTCCAGACGTAGCGCGGGTGGTGATTGATCTGACGGCATCCGCACCGTACCAGATCGAGCAAGAAGGCGGTGCGATTGTCGTGTACCTCGAAGTGGCAGGACAGCCGGCGAGCGGTACCGCACCGGCTGAGTCGGCGCCAGTACAAACAGCAAAAGACACCCCTCATAGCGCGAATGCTCCTCAGGCGAGCAGCCGCGACGAGAAATCCTCGAACGCCACGGCTCCTCAATTCCCGTTGCCGAGCGAACTGACCCAGCCCTCAGCCGCCCTGGCAACGCCGAGTGAGAAGCCCGAGACAGCGCGTGCCGCGGAAAACGGTCAGCTGGCGGCTCAGCAGGCGGTACAACAGGCGACCACTGCGGCCTCGACGCTTGCGGCGCAGCAAGGCGCAGGGCAGGTCTCACCGGCGCAGGCAGCGCCGAGCCGTTACACGGGCGAACCGATTTCGGTGAACCTGAAGGACGTGGACCTGAAGGACTTTTTCCGGTTGGTTCACGAGATCAGCGGCCTGAACGTGGTGCTGGACCCGAACGTGAAGGGAACGCTAACGATCGTGCTGGACGAAGTGCCCTGGGATCAGGCACTGGACATCGTGCTGCAGAACAACGGACTGGATAAGCAGTTGAATGGGAATGTTCTGCGGGTGGCAACCAAAGACACGTTGAAGAAGGAAGCGGAAACGGCTCGCGACCTGCAGAAGGCCCAGGCAGAAGCCGTGCCGCCGGTGACCGTAACGCGCGTGTTGAGTTATGCCAAGGCCGCTACGATGCGGGACACGCTGAAGAAGTTCCTTTCGGCACGGGGCGATATTTTCTCCGACGACCGCTCGAACCAGCTGGTCATCCGAGACATCCCGTCCGTGATTCCGACGATTGACAACCTGATCCGGCAGTTGGATCGCAAGTCGCAACAAGTGGAAATCGAGGCGCGGGTGATCTCGGCGACGCGCTCATTCTCGCAAGACATTGGCGTGCAGTGGGGCTTTGCGGGGACAACGACGAGCGGCCGGTCGATATTTGGCGGCGTGCCGGGCGTCGGTGTCAGCCCGGTGCAGACAGGCACAGGCCTGCCGCAGCCTCCGCTGATTGCTACACCGACGGGGTCGGGCGGCGGCAGCACGCTTCCCGGACTGCCGTTTAACGTGAACCTGCCCGCCGGCGTGCCGACCAGCGGCTTCTATTTTGGCCACCGGTCACCGAATTTCGCGGTCGACCTGTTCATTACGGCAGCGGAAGCGAAGGGCGTGGGCAAGCTGCTATCGAAGCCGAAGGTAATCACGCAGAACAACGAAAAAGCCACGGTCAAGCAAGGTACCAAGATTCCGATTCAGACAACCATCAACAACACGATTTCGGTGCAGTACATTGACGCCGTGTTGAAGCTGGAAGTGACTCCGCAGATCACGGCCGAGGGAACCGTGTTCATGGATGTGCTGGTCGAAAACACGCAGATCGACAACGGTATCCCGCGCGTGCAAGGCATCCCGGCGCTCGATACGCAGTCGGCGGAAACGAAGGTTCTCGTCGCAGACGGCGGAACCGTTGTAATCGGCGGCATCATCGTTGGCCAGCAGCAGACTCAGATCAACGAGGTGCCGATCGTGGGCAGTTTGCCGATCATCGGATACCTCTTCCGGCGGAACAGCGTGACCGTGCAGTCGCAAGAGTTGCTGTTCTTCCTTACGCCGCGAATCATCCCGGGGTAATTCCGGGGGGTCCGGCAAGCAAAATCCAGATAAGCTAGAATCGAGGAGACGGCGAGTCTCCTCGATTTTTTTATGAGCGATCAGCACGCGAAAAGACGGACAGAAGTGCTCCGAGCACTGAATAAACGCGGATTGGACTGCCTGCTGGTGACTCATCCACCCAACTGGTACTACCTGACGGGATTTACCGGCGAATCCGGGGTGCTGGTAGTGAGCAGCGGAGCAACGACACTGGTAACGGATGGGCGCTTCACCGTGCAGGCCAAGGAGGAAACGCGTGGAGTAAGGGTGGAATTGCAGCCGGGCGCACTGTATCCGGCGCTCGGCGAGTTTTTGCGGAAGCGCGGTATGAGGAGGGTTGGGTACGACCCGGGACAGTGGACGGTAGCGCAGTTGAAGGCCATGCGAAAAGCGGCCGGGGCGAAGTGCCGCGCGGCCGAAGCTGGGGGCATCGTCGAGCGGCTTAGAAAAACGAAAGACGAGCAGGAACTGGGGGTGATGCGGCGAGCAGCGGTGCTGGCCGGAGAAGTGCTCGAAAGCGCACTCAAATTGATACGACCAGGCGTCCGCGAGCGGGAGATCGGAGCCGAGATCGAGTATCAGATGAAGCAGCGAGGGGCGAGCGGCCCGTCGTTTGAGACGATCGTGGCGTCAGGAGGAAGGTCGGCCCTGCCGCACGCCAGGCCCACGGGCAAGAGGCTGAGGAAAAATGAGTTGGTGGTGCTAGACCTGGGTGCTATACTCGGCCACTATTGCAGCGACATGACGCGCACGGTATACCTTGGCCGGGCGCCGAAACGGGTCCGAAGCTGGTATCGCGCCGTGCAAGAGGCGCAAGTAGCCGGGGTGGCGGCCGTCAAAGCGGGAATAACCTGCGGGGAAGTAGACTCGGCCGCGCGGGAAGTTTTGAAGAAGAACGGGCTCGACAGGTACTTCGTGCACAGCACGGGCCACGGCTTGGGTCTGGAAGTTCACGAGGAACCGCGGGTCGCCAAGGGCCAGACGATTCGACTCGAAACCGGAAATGTGATTACCATAGAACCTGGTGTGTATGTAGAAGGCGCCGGCGGAATTCGGATTGAAGACGACGTAGCGGTGCAAGCAGGAAAAAACGAAGTGTTGACCCGCGTCAAGCGGGATCTCATCGAAATCTAGAAAAAGGCATGAAACGGAAAAAGCCGTCGAAGGGGAGTGGAAGCCCATCGTTCGCAAACCCCGAAATCGGGCAAATTGAACAGTTGCTGCGCTTCATGAGCGAGCACAATCTGGAAGAATTTGAATATTCGCGGGGAGATCTGCGTATCCGGCTGAAAAAACCGGGCGCCAACGTGGTTTACGCGGCGCCAAGGCCTTCGGCCGAGATTATTGTGCCGTCGGCGGTCGCAGCGGGAGCGGCGGAGAACGCGGCGCCAGCCGGGGCAGAGTCCGAGGTGCGAGGCGGCGAGGACCTGCAGCTGGTGAAGTCGCCGATCGTGGGTACGTTTTACGCGTCGCCGAGTCCGGGAGCCGAGCCGTTTGTGAAGGTCGGTCTGCACGTGGACGTCGGGCAAACGCTGTGCATCGTGGAAGCGATGAAGCTAATGAACGAAATTGAATCGGAATTGAGCGGGGAAGTGCTGCGGATATTCGTGGAGAATGGGCAACCCGTCGAATATGGGCAACCGCTGTTTGGCATTCGACCGAGCCGTAAGCGGTAAGCGGCCCTCCGGACCATGTTTCAAAAGATTCTCGTAGCTAATCGCGGGGAAATCGCCCTGCGAGTCATCTGCGCCTGCAAAGAACTGGGCATCGCGACCGTGGCGGTGTATTCGGAAGCAGACCGGAACGCCCTGCACGTGAGGTACGCGGATGAAGCGGTGTGCATAGGGCCGGCGCGAAGCAGCGAGAGTTACCTGAACATTCCGCACGTGATTAGCGCCGCGGAAATCACCAACGTAGATGCGATTCATCCCGGATACGGCTTCCTGTCGGAGAACGCGAACTTCGCGAAGGTGTGCGAGGCGTCGGAGATCACGTTCATTGGCCCTAAGCCGGAAGTGATCGAGATGATGGGGGAAAAGGACCGCGCGCGGCGGGAAATGAAGGCGGCGGGGCTTTCGACGATTCCCGGAAGCGACGGCGTCGTTGAGGGGGAAGAGCAGCTTGCGGTAGAGGCGAAACGAGTCGGTTTTCCGCTGATCCTGAAAGCGGCCGCGGGCGGCGGCGGACGCGGGATGCGAGTGGTGCGGAACAGCGAGGAGTTGTTGTCCGCCTATCAAACAGCGCGGAGCGAAGCGCAGCAAGCCTTCGGGACGCCGGATGTGTATATGGAGAGATTCCTCGAGCATCCACGGCACATCGAGATCCAGGTGTTGGGCGATCAGCACGGGAAAGTGATTCATATGGGCGAACGCGAGTGCACCATTCAGCGTCGCCATCAGAAACTGGTGGAGGAATCGCCGTCACCGGCAGTGGACGCGAAGCGGCGGAAAGAGCTGGGCACAAAGGTGGTGAAGGCTCTCGAAGCCGTCGGGTATACGAACGCGGGGACGGTGGAATTTCTGATGGATGAGGACGGTTCGCTCTATTTTATCGAGATGAACACGCGCATCCAGGTGGAGCACCCAGTAACCGAGTTGGTGACCGGAGTGGACCTGGTAAAAGCACAGATTCGGATCGCGGCAGGGGAGCGGTTGGAAGAAGCAGTGGGAGAGATGTCGTTTTCGGGACACGCGATCGAATGCCGGATCAACGCGGAAGATCCGGAGACGTTTGTGCCGTCGGCGGGACGAATCACGACCTTTCAGCCTCCCGGAGGGACGGGAGTGCGAGTGGACTCGGCGGCCTATACCGACGCGGTGATTCCGCCTTATTACGATTCGCTGATCGCGAAGCTGATCGTGAAAGGGCGGGATCGGGCGGAGGCGATCAGCCGGATGAAGCGGGCGCTTGAAATGTTCGCGATTGAAGGAATCAAAACGTCGATCCCGTTGCACCGGCGGATCCTTGCCGATGCGGAATTCGTCCAAGGGAAACTCGACACGCACTTCATCGAAAGACTGCTAAGCAATGGGAAATAAAGGTCCCAAACACGATCGTTTCGGTGGCGGGCTGCAACCTACGAACCACTGTCGGGAGAGCGGCTTCTCATTTTCTTCCCTTGACGTGCCCCAATTCAGGACCACGCCCATCGGCTGAGTGTCGGCGTTCCGTACCTGCGTATTAATCAGGAGGTTCCGGCCATTTTTGCTCACGTCATAGATGAGCTGTTCCGACGTCGCTGCCGGCTCCTTGGCATTTGCTTGAAACAATCATCGGAGCTCCTACCGCACCTGGCGGTCCGGTTCTGACCTACTTCCGATCGGGGGAAGACCGGCCGCGGCGCGAGGCAAAAGTGGCTTTCAGAAGCCTTCACTCGGCGTGAGTCGTCCGCGGGGGAGCCGCAGATGGCGCTTGCGTGCGGAATTGCGCAGCAAACTCTGACGCCACAGCACGGTCTGGAGGTCAATAGGCAAGCGCTCGTTGAATCTCACGTGGTTGTGAGACACCATGGAACACCAGTAAGCTAGAAGGAGGTTTCTTGGCGCTTTTCTTGCCACGGTTGTATGTGATATTAGACGCAGGACTCTTGCGGGAGCCTGCGGCGGAGACTGCCCGAAAACTGATCGAAGCCGGCGTCGAAGTGTTGCAGTACCGTGCGAAGAAGGTTCCGGCAAAAGAGATGCTGGCGAGCTCTCGCGAATTGGCCGAAGCGGCGCGCGCCGGCGGCGCGCGGTTTTTTGTAAACGACCGGCCGGACGTGGCCTTTCTAGCGGAGGCCGACGGGGTGCATGTGGGCCAGGACGATCTAGGCGTGGAAGAGGCGCGGGGGGTGGTCGGGCCGGATGCGTGGGTGGGGCTTTCGACACACAACATCGAGCAATTTGAGAAAGCCCTAAGGAGTTCGGCGGATTATATTGCCTTGGGGCCGATTTTTGCGACGAGCAGTAAAGCCAGTCCGGATCCAGTTGTGGGGTTGGGATTGCTCCGGCGGGCGCGACGGTTGACCGGGCGGCCCATCGTGGCCATTGGTGGAATCACGCTTGAGCGCGCCGCGGAAGTGATTGAAGCGGGAGCGGATTCGGTTGCCGTGATCCGCGACGTTTTGAGGGCCGAGAATCCGGCGGACCGGGTAAGGCAGTATCTGCGAAGGCTGGAAGCCGCGAAGCCCGCGGCCAACGATTGAGGCGCGCAAAGAATGGCAGAAGTGAGTATCGTCGCACCCGCACAGGGCCATAAAACAGAGCACGAATTTGTCCGGGCGATCGGGCTGT
>Ga0207862_1000447_pt1 | contig 12538 bp, 12 predicted proteins | sample LuqExpMetageno81_FD_187838 | JGI IMG/M metagenome (GOLD analysis project Ga0207862, IMG submission 187838) | Tropical forest soil microbial communities from Luquillo Experimental Forest, Puerto Rico - Sample 81 (SPAdes) | ecosystem: Environmental > Terrestrial > Soil > Tropical forest ... | reverse complement strand
AGCCGGACGCCGTTCGAGACGGCGAAGGGTGCGCCTGTTGCCGTGCGGACCTTGGGGTAACGTCCAGCGCGATATGGTCGCTGCGGACTGCCCGCACTCAACGCATCCTGAGCTCGAACTGGCCGATTCGGTGGCGCGATGGTTGCGGGTGCTGCGGGCAAGGCGGAAGGAGTGCGCTGCCCACAGCGGCAAGGAGCGGAGCTGCCGGCTCCCGCCCCGTGCCTTGTACCACGATCCATTGCGCAGCACCGCGACTACGGTGTGCAAATAGCTCGTGCCTGATTGGGAGCAACGATATTGCAGCGAGAAGACAGTCTCAAGCGCAAAACGACGGCGACTGTGTATAAGGTGTGCGTTGCGGAAAATAGCTGTGAAAAAGGAGGACGGAACATTCGTGGTGCCGCAAGACAGCTCAAGTTCGACTTCAGCTCGCTCACCAAGCCCTACCCAGTACTGTTGTCGCGAATGAGATCCCTCGCCCGCCGCAGCGGGCTCGGGATTTCGCCCTTCGACTTCGCTCAGGGCAGGCTCTGCGGGCTCGGACGCCCGCAAGACGGCTCAAGTTACCGTCTGGTTACTACCATGTTGGAGCGGTTCCGGTTATTCTCGGCTTCATGGCAGTTGCGATGACGGTGCTGGCGAGTGGCAGTAAGGGCAACTGCACCCTCGTCTCCGCTGGAGGAACGCGACTGTTGGTTGACGCCGGACTCTCGTGCCGCGAACTGCTGCGGCGACTGGCGCTGTGCGGAGAGAACGCCACTGGCATCGACGCCATCCTCATCACCCACGAACATAGCGATCACGTCGGGGGAGTGAATGTACTGGCCAAGCGGCTGAAGGTTCCGGTGTATATGACGGCGGCAACGTACGAGATGTACCACCGGTACGCGCGCGACAGTGCCGGGAATCGCATCACGCTGCAGCGACTGGAGACGTTCGAGGCGGGACGGATGTTCGAGATTGGCGACGTGACGGTGACGCCGTTTACCATCCCGCACGACGCCGTGGACCCGGTGGGGTTTACGTTTCGCAGCGAAGGCATCAAGGTCGGGGTGTGCACGGACCTTGGCTACATGCCGGCGAGCGTGAAACACCATATCCGCGGATGCCAGATCCTGATGATCGAATCGAACCACGATCTGGAGATGCTGCGCGGAGGGCCGTATCCGTGGGCGGTGAAACAGCGGGTGATGAGCAGGGTGGGGCACCTGTCGAATGATGCCCTCGCGGATTTCCTGACGACGGACTATGATGGGGGTGCGGAGCACCTCATCCTGGCGCACCTTTCGGAGCAGAATAACCACCCCGAAATCGCGCGGATGACGGCAGAGCGCGCGTTGGGCGAGCAGCAGAATTTCGTACGCAATCAATTGATGCTTGCAGCACAACATGAACCGCTTCCGGCAATTCGACTGTAGGCAGGGCCCCGACGGGCAGCGTAGTAACACCCTCCGGAAGCAGGGTCTCCAACATGGCAGAGTGTACTGATCGCGTCATCGGCAAGATTCTTGCCGGCTGGCGCTATGACATATCGGGGCTGGCTCCGGAGATGCGCGGTGACTACGAGGCGCATCTTGCCGAGTGCCCGCATTGCCATTCGCGGCAGCGGTTGCACCGCGGCATCGACATCGGGCTGCTGGTGCTGGCGTCGGGATCGATGGTCGTGTTCCTGCTGGCGTACGGAGTAATCCGCCACTTCCACCCGCACAATGCGTTCCTGTTCGAGATTGGAGCGCTGGGGGGCTTCCTGCTGTCGATGATTCTGTGGCTGCTGGTGGCCATCGCGACGCCCGCGCCGCTGGTGGTGAAAGACGCGGCTTTGACCGGGGCGCGGCTGGGCCTGGACAAGCTTCCGGAAGAGCTGCGCGCCAAGATACCCGAAGACCTTCGGGTGAAGATCAGCGGACGCTAAAGGCGGTCCAGGTTACTTCGCCGCTTGCGCGCAGAGCCTGAATTCCCACACTCGTACGCTACCCGACTTGGGTTGGGGCGGCTCTCCACAATACTCGCCCCGATGCGCCTCCGCGAAGGCGGCGGCTTCGTCGGCCCAGTTGGGCGTCAGCAATACCGGTCCAATGAACCAGACATTCGGCGGCGGTGGATAGGGCAGCGGTGCGGACGCGGAATCGGCCAAGCGAAGGTCCACGATCTTCCTTGGGTTGCGCTCGCGGTAGTAGTCGAAGGTGGGCGGGCCGAGGCCGGGCAGGAGCACGACCTCATCGCCGGGTTGCGCCCTGGCAAGCAGATAAGCGGTGGCCTCGCGCCAGTTCTCACCGTACTCGGGATGGCGGAAATAGTGACGTATGTTCGAGGCCGAATAGAAGACCATCAGAACAAGGAGCGCGAGACCAGCGGCGCGAGACCGGCGGGCAATGATGGCGATTCCGGCGGCCGCCAGCACGGCACAAGCTGGAATGCAAACCGACAGGAAGCGCTCCACCAGAAGTGGCCGCCAGATGGAACCGGCGAAAGTGAGGAGAACGGGAACGAAGAGCCAGGTGGCAGTGAAACGGTACGGCCAAGCGTCATCGCGCGAAGATGACTCCGCGGCGACCAAGGCGACAATCCAGGCGGTCAGATAGGTCAGCGAGCGCCACTTGGAGAGTGTGAGGGAATACAGCAGATCAAGCACCTGCTGGCGGTGCAGAGGCCTGACCCAGGAGACGTGTCCTACGTTGCTATGCCGCAGCATGAACGCGGCGAAGGGCAGCAGGAATAGCGCAAGCAAGAACGCGGCGAGAACGATTCGTTTCGCCGGCAGTTTTCCGGGATAGAACACCAGTGCTACCGCGTGACCGAAGATGACCAGCAGAGCGAAGAAATGGCTGTACACCGCAGCGGCGCTAAAGAAGGCATAGCCGGCGGTGTTTGCCCACGAAGGTGATTGCAATCCACGCAAGAAGAACAGGCTTGCCAGGGTGACGAGCATTATGACAAGCGAGTAGGAACGGGCGTCCTGCGAGAGCATCAGGTGAACAGGATGGACAGCGAGCAGCAGCGATGCGATGAGCGGCGTCCAGCCATCGGGGAACAGCCGGCGCGCCAGGAAGTACACCGCGGGGACAGTGGCCGCGGCAAACCCAACGCTAATCAGACGAATGACGAACTCCGAATGGCCAAGCTGCATCCATAGGCGAAGAGTTGCGTAGTAGAGCACCATGTTGAACTCGGAATTCCACACCGTGGCGGCGAAGTCGGGCAGCGTGGTGCGGCCGAGATAGGCGCTGAAGCCCTCGTCGAGGTTGAGGCCCTGCGCCGTGAGGTGAGAGATACGAAGCAGCGCGGCAGCAAACGTGAGAAACGCGAGGAAGAGACATTGCGTCTTCGCAGGGAGTTGAGATAACTGCCTGGGAGGAGGCGCCGTCGCTAACGTGGTTGGTGTCATTCGAGCCGGGTTGTATCTCTTAGAACTTCCTCGGCGTGATGCGGTCCGCCCTTACGTACGGCCGCAACACTTCCGGAATCACCACGCTCCCGTCGGCTTGCTGGTAGTTCTCCACGATCGCCACCCACGTGCGACCGATCGCCAGGCCACTGCCGTTCAGCGTGTGGACGAACTCAGATTTTTTCGCGCCTTCGGGGCGATAGCGGATGTTGGCGCGGCGCGCCTGAAAGTCCGTGAAGTTGGAGCAGGAAGAAATCTCGCGGAAGAGGCCCTGCCCCGGCAGCCAGACTTCGATGTCGTAGGTCTTCGCCGACGAGAAGCCCATGTCGCCGGTGCAGAGGACGACGGTGCGGTAGTGCAGTCCGAGTTTCTGCAGGATTTGTTCGGCGTCGCGGGTGAGCTTTTCGTGCTCTTCGTAGGATTGCTCGGGCTTGGTGAACTTCACCAGCTCGACCTTCTGAAACTGATGCTGGCGGATGATGCCGCGCACATCTTTGCCGTAGGAGCCAGCCTCGCTGCGGAAACAGGGTGTGAAAGCAGTAAGACAAATCGGCAGACGCGCGGCGTCGAGCGTCTCATCGCGGTAGAGATTGGTGACGGGCACTTCGGCGGTGGGAATCAGGTAGTAGTTGCGCTCGTTGAAAGGGACCTTGAACAGGTCGGCTTCGAACTTGGGAAGGTTGCCGGTGCCGTACAAAGAGTCAGCGTTGACCATGAGCGGCGGGAAGACTTCGGTGTAGCCATGCTCGCGGGTGTGCAGGTCGAGCATGAAGTTCATCAGGGCGCGCTCGAGGCGGGCGCCGAGGTCCCAATAGACGGCGAAGCGCGCGCCGGTGATCTTGGTGGCGCGTTCGAGGTCGAGGATGCCGAGCGATTCGCCCAGCTCCCAGTGGGGCTTGGGGGTGAAGTCGAACTGCGGGGGCGTGCCCCAGCGGCGGACTTCGACGTTGCCTTCGGCGTCACTGCCAATGGGAACGGTGTCGCTGGGCAGGTTGGGGATGCCGGTTAAGATGTCGCGCAACTGTGCGTCATACTCTGCGGCCAACTTCTCCGCAGTGTCGCCTTTGGCCTTGAGGTCTTTTTGTTCCTGCAGGTTGGCGGCGGTGTCTTGCTGAGCCTTGCGGAGCTGCTGAAATTCTTCCGTCAGCTTGTTGCGCCGAGCCTTCATAGTTTCGGCTTCGGTGATGGCGGTGCGGCGCTGGGCGTCGATGGCACGGAAGTCCTTGAGAACGACGGCGGGATCCGTGCCGCGCTGGCGCAGCTTTTCTTCGACGAGGGCCAGGTTATTACGAACAAATGCGAGGTCAAGCATAAGAGATAAGGGTAATTGATGCGCAGGATGTAACCAAGCGGGCTGGTATTCAATCTGATCGAAGCGATAGTGGAGTTGTGACGGTGCGGAAGGAGAAGAAGCCATGAAGACTCTGATGGTGCTTGTCTTAGTTGTTGTGGTTTTGTTGCCTGCTTACCTGTGGGCTGCTCCTGCGAAACCGGCGTTGGAGGTCGTGGTGCTGGGCTCCGGCGGACCGCGGGCGTTCGGCAGAGCCGGGTCGAGTTTCATCGTGCTGGTCGAAGGAGTACCGCGAATTTTGGTGGATGCCGGGCCGGGTGCGTTCTTGCGAATCGGAGAACTCGACATTGACTTGGAGAAAATAGACATGGTTCTGTTGACGCACCTGCATATCGACCACAGCGGGGACCTGGCGGCGTTTTTCAACGCGCGGGCGCTGACGAGCGATGGACCCATCACCTACCGAGTGTTTGGACCGGATGGAGCAGGACTCTTCCCCAAGACCTCGCGATTTGTAGATTTGCTGGTGGGAGAACGCGGTGCGTTCGCCTATCAGAAGACGTTTGGTGCGCCCGAGACGTTTACAGTTCGCGACCTGGCCATCAGTCTGGATTCGCCACGAATGAAGATTGTGGATGAGGGCGGTTTAGTGGTCGAGGAGATTGCGACGCATCATGGCGACTGTCCGTCGGTGGCTTACCGAATTACTTACAAGGGCGTTGCGGTGGTGTTCTCCGGGGACATGGATGCGTCAGCGCTGCCGAATCTTGTGCAACTGGCGAAGAACGCGGACCTGCTGATCTTTAATTGTGCCGTGCTTGATCCGCCGGGTTCGCCTTCGCAGTTGTACGATTTGCACACGCCACCCACGAAGATTGGCGAAGCCGCACGCAAGAGTGGAGTGAAGAGTCTGCTGCTGAGCCATCTTGCTCCAGACGTGGAAGGACAGAAGGCTGCGGTGCGGAAATCGATTCGCGCGTCCTATACAGGGCCGGTTGCGTTCGCCAGCGACAAACTGCGCGTGCCGGTTGGAAAGTCAGCGACAAATTCGGGCGCCGGTAACTAGTGTTTGCCGGGGAGGGACTCGAAGTCCTGCTGCCTGGCCGGGAGCTTTTTGTGCCAGTCGGCAGCGGCGCGAATGAACGCCTGGAACAGGGCCTGCGAGGCGGGGTCGCGGTCGTAGGTGCGCTCGGGGTGCCATTGGACGCAGAGAACGAAGTGATCGGGGGAGGTGCCCTCGACGGCTTCTTTGACGCGGTCGGTGGGGCACCAGGCGACGAGGCGCAAGCCATCTCCGAGAATGTCGGCGGCCTGATGGTGGCTGGAGTTGACGGCGATCACGGGCGCCTCGCGGTCATGGATCGACCCGGCGAAGCTCAGGATTTCCGCCAGCCTGGATTCGGGATCCACTTCCACGTCGTGCGCTTTGAGTACGGTGCGGCCGGCATCGTGGTTCATGCCGGTGTCGAGATGCTGCTCGAGCGTGCCGGTGCGCCAGACGTTGAGCGACTGCAGGCCGTAACAGATGCCAAAGACGGGCTTCCGCATGTTGTAGGCATCCTGCAGCAGCAGCTCGTCGGCATTGTCTCGAAGCGGGTCGGCGGCGGCGGTCTTGTCGTGCTTTGGGGCGCCGTATTTCTCCGGATCAACATCAGCGGGGCTACCGGGGAGCAGCACGCCGTCGCAGGTCTTCACCTTCTGGGCGATCTTGTTCGAGGCAGCGGTGACATCGATGATGACGGGTTCGCCTCCGCCCTCGCGAATGGCGTGCTCGTATTGCGGGAGCGCGCGCATGACGTACTTCGAGTCGCAGGAGTGGGGAACCGGGATGGCGATGCGGGGTTTCATGGCACTATCGTTCGCTCACCCGAGGTGCTTTCCGATGAAAGGCGTCCCTCGACTCCGCTCCCGTTGGTCGCTTCGCTCAGGATGACACCGGAGGAAATCATTGGCGTTGCTACTGGTTCAGGCAGCTTTGAGTGTGCGTAATAGATGTCCGCCATGACCTTGCGCACGCGAGCCGAGAGTTCGTTCATCTGACGCGGGACCATGCCCGTGGTGGGGATGGGCTCACCGATAATCATCTGAATTGTGCCGGGGCGCAGGTGGAAGCTGTTCATCGGCAGCATCTCATACGTTCCGACGAGAACGATAGGCACAACCGGCGCCTGTGCCTTGATGGCCATGTAGAACGCGCCGCCCATGAAATCTCGAAGATGGCCGTTGTGTGACCGGCCGCCTTCGGGAAAGATGGCAAGCGGCATGCCATGGCGTAGCGATTCGCTGGCGCTGTTGAGGCTACGCAGCGAGGTGCGGGCGTCGCCCTGGTCGATTGGAATCTGGCCGGAGCGCGTGAGGTGCCAGCCCATGAAGGGGTAGCTGAAAAGCTCGCGCTTGGCCATGATGCGGAACTGCCCGGGGATGCAGGAGTAGAGCACGGGAATATCGAGCGCCGAGAGATGGTTCGCGGTGTAAACCGCAGGCTGAGACGGATCGATATGCTCGGCGCCCTCGACACGCACGCGAACGCCGGAGGTGGCGAGGATCATGCGCGCCCAGTGTACGGCGAACCAGTGCTGCATGCGTCCGCCACGATCGATGAATGATGACAGCAGCGAAAGGCTGCCCATGATGGCGGTGTAGAGGTAGATGAGCGGGACGAAGACGCAGTAGGAGCGCAGACGGGAGAAAGACCCGCTCTTCGCCGTTCGCTGTTCGCTTTGAGCTTGGGTGGTCATGATTATGCGGGAATACCCAACTCCCTCATGGTATCTCCGACGAGGAAGATGGAGCCGGTGATAACGATGACGTGGTCAGAAGGTGCTTGCGTGAGGGCGCGGTTCAGGGCGTCTCTTACGGACGGTTCGGCGACGATGTTCGCGCCGGTGCGCGAGCCGGCCTGCCGCAGTTCTTCGACGCCGGCGGCGCGGGGATTGTCGATGTGGGTGACGATGACCGTGGCGGCAATCGGAAAAAGAATGTCGGCCATCTCCTGGATGGCCTTGTCGCGCATGGCGGCGAAGACGAGTGTGAACTCGCGGTCAGGAAAAGTCTCGGAGAGCGCGGAGCGCAAGGCCCAAGCGCCTGCGGGGTTGTGAGCCACATCGAGGACGATGGCGTGGTTGTGAGTCGCAGGCGAGGGCGGCAGCAGTTGGAAGCGTCCAGACCAGTGAGTTTCGCGGATGCCTTGCTCGATCTGGCGGGGCGTGACTTTGAAGCCGAACGACGCGAGCTCTTTGGCGGTGGCGATGGCCAGCGCGATGTTGCGATACTGATGGCGGCCCACGAGCGGGGAGTCCACGAGGATTTCTTCGCCCAGCACGGTCAGGGGATAGCGGTTGCGACCGGGGACGGGCGTGATGTGTGAGGACAGGAATTCGGCAGCGCCGGGCGAGACGGGCGGCGTGTACTTGACGGCGCCGATGCCGGTGGCGTGGCGGTCGAGGATGGTGTTGCCTATGACGTCGTTGGCTGCGGGATGCTGCGGCAGCGTGACCACTACACCGTTTTCGCGGATGATGCCGGCCTTTTCCCGGGCGATTTCGCCGACGGTGTCGCCGAGATACTTCTGGTGGTCGAGCGAGATGTCGGTGATGACGGAGATGAGTGGGTCAACGACGTTAGTGGCGTCGAGGCGGCCTCCCATGCCGACTTCGAGCACAGCGATATCGATGCCGACGCTGGCGAAGTACTCAAAGGCCATGACGGTGAGCATCTCGAAGAAGCTGGGATGCCAGGGCAGCTTGCTGGCGTGTAGAAGTTCCTGCGCGGTGCGCTCGGCGCGGTCGTAGATTTCACTGAACTCGACGTCGGTGATGGGCTCGTCGTTGACGCGGATGCGCTCGTTGATGCGGACCAGGTGGGGCGAGCTGTAGAGAGCGGTCTTACATCCGGCGACGCGGAGGATGGAGGAAAGCGTGGCGGCGGTGGAGCCTTTGCCGTTGGTACCCGCGATCAGCACGCTGGGAAAACGGCGCTCAGGGTGGCCCATGGCGTCGAGCATCGTGCGCACATAGACGAGGTCGAATTTGTGCGAGGACGTCGAGGCCAGCTCGTGGCCCAGGGCGCAGAGCTGCTCGACGGTGGACTGGTAGGTCATGCGGAATAATCAGATTACATCAGGCGAGGTTATGCGGCGGACCGTCCTATGGCGCGCTCCAAGGCCTCGCGGATGAGACGAGTGTATGGGATCCCGCGCTCCCTCGCCTTCGCCTTCAGGGCAGCGAGCAACGACGCCGGCAAACGCATGTTGATCTGTTTATCTTTCTTCGCGAATTCGAAGTGGACGCGACGGAACTGAGAATAGTCTAAGTCAGAGAGATCCTGGGCCAGAAATTGCTCCGCAGCTTGGTCGGTCATGAGTCTAGGAACCTTCTTCTTCCTAGCTTTGTTCATAAGAATCAATCTCCTTCGCGTGCATGTAACGGGCTGACACCGGACGAATCAGTTGCTGGCGATCCCTGATACGTAACGTAAACGCCACGAACACATACCGTCCGGCATGAGTAGTACCGATGGCGATCAATCTCTCCTCTGCATGGGAGTGCTTGAGGTCAGGTGCAACGAGCGGCTCACCCTTAAACACAGCCTCGATTTCCAGAATGGAGACGCCGTGCTTCTGACACTTCGCGCGGTTGCTGCTATCCCAATCGAATCCGTCAGCTTTTAGAGTCATCATAGCAGGAAGCTATGCAAATGTATATACAAATGTAAATGGCGGGGAAAAGTCTGCTCCTATTGACGGTTCATCCTATTTTGCTGCGAGTGCCTTCTTCACCGTCTCGCTGACAAGTTTGCCGTCGACGCGGGCGCCGGCGAAGCGGGCCATGACGTTCTTCATCACGGTGCCCATGTCTTTCATGGTGGGAGAGCCCATCTCGGCGATGGTGGCCTTCACGGCGGCGACCACGTCTTCCTCGCCGACGGCCTTGGGCATGTAGGCTTCGATGAAGGCGATCTCGTCCGCCTCTTTCTTGGCCAGCTCAGGGCGGCCACCCTTCTCGAAGGCCTCGATGGAGTCCTTGCGCTGCTTGATCATGGTGCTGAAGACCTGCAGCTCTTCTTTTTCGTCGAGGGGGGCGCGCTTGTCGATCTCCTTGTTCTTGAGGGCGGACTTCACCATGCGGAGGGTGGAAAGGCGCAATTCCTCGTGCGCCTTCATGGCGGCAATCATGTCTTTCTGCACCTGCTCGGAAAGGCTCATGGCGTAATTATAGTGGCCTGTCCACAGGGCAACGCTATATCATGGATATCCGGTGCCTCTCAGCCGGAATCCCTACGTGCCAAGGTGGCAGCCATGCTCCGTAAGACCCGACTTTTTACTCCCGGCCCTACTCCTCTCCTTCCAGCAGCCCAGCAGGCGATAGCCGCGGCGGACATGCATCACCGTACGGCGGAGTTCCGCGACATCTTCACCCGCGCGCTGGCCGACCTCAAAACCTTTATTGACACGCAGAATGACGTGCTGATCCTCGCGGCCTCAGGCAGCGGCGCAATGGAAGCGTCGGTTTCGAACCTGACCTCGCCCGGCGACAAGGTTGTCGTGCTGACGGCGGGCAAGTTTGGCGAGCGGTGGCGCGATATCGCCAAGGCGTTTGGATGCCAGGTGGAACTGATCTCGGCTCCGTATGGGCAGACGTTTGACCTCGCTGAAGTGAAGTCGAAGCTGGACGGTGCGCGCGTGCTCTACATGCAGGGCACGGAGACTTCGACCGGCGCGCGGCACGATGTGAAGGGCGTGGCGTCGCTGCTGAAGGGCACGGACACGCTGCTGGTGGTGGACGCCATCACCGGCCTGGGCACGACGAAATTCGACGTGGACGGCTGGGGCATCGACATCATCATAGGCGGCTCACAGAAGGCAGTGATGATTCCGCCGGGGCTGGCGTACCTGGCGGTGAGCGAGCGGGCGTGGCAGCGGATGGAGACGGCCAAGAACCCGCGCTATTACTTTGACCTGCGCAAGGAGCGGAAGTCGGCGGCCAAAGGCGAGTCGGCTTACACTCCGGCGACCGCGCTCATCGCGGGCATGCTGGCTGCGCTGGATTACATTCGCAAGTCGGGCAAGGGCGATCTGGCGGCCGGACGCGACGCACTCATCCACAACGCCGAGACCTCGGCGCAGATGGTGCGCGCCGGCGCCAAGGCGCTGGGGATGGAGCTTTTCGCTCCGACGTGCCCAGCGGCTGCGGTGACGGCCCTGATACCACCGCCGGGAGTGACGGATTCGGGCACGCTGGTCAAGGAGTTCCGCGAGCGCTTCGCAATGGTCGTCGCGAATGGGCAGGGCGAGATGAAGGGCAAGATGATTCGCATTGCGCACCTGGGCTACTACGACTACCTCGACGCGATCGGTGTGATCGGTGCGCTGGAGCAAGTGCTGCTGCAGGTCGCTCCGGGGCACCGGTTTAAGCTAGGCGCGGGCGTCACCGCAGTTCAGGAGACGTATGCCGAGCAGTTCGCGGCGGTGAAGGCGTAAAGCAGTTGTCAGTGGTTAGAGCCGCGCGGATTGAAGTCCGCGCGGCGGATTGATAGAAGCGCCGTTACAGCACGACTGAAGTCGTGCCCTGATACAAGACAGCCGCAGGCGCGGTCGTTTCGCAATCTCTAAAACCGCGTATGTCACACAGGATTGCTATGCAGCGCTGGAGCGATACGTCACTCGTTCCAGAGTTTCTTACTTCTTACCCAGGGGCCTTTTATGAAAATCGTGGTTGCTGAGAAAGTTGCACCATCCGCACTGGCTGTATTCAAAGAACAAGCTGATTGGAAGCTGGTCACTCCAGAGAAAGAGGCGCTGGCCGCGGAGTTGCCTGAAGCCGACGCGCTGCTGGTGCGCTCGGCGGTGTTCGTCGACGCCGCCATGATGGACAAGGCGCCCAAGCTGCGCGTCATCGGGCGTGCGGGTGTGGGCGTGGACAACATCGACCTTGACGCCGCCACCAAGCGCGGCATCTGCGTGATGAACACGCCGGGCGGAAACGCCATCGCCGTGGCCGAGCATACGCTGGCGCTTATGCTGGCGCTGGCGCGTCACCTGACGCGGGCCGACGCGACCACCCACGCGGGCAAGTGGGAGAAGAAGTCACTGCAGGGCACGGAGCTGCGGGCCAAGACGCTCGGTATTGTCGGCCTGGGCAAAGTCGGCATGGAAGTTGCCAAGCGCGCGCAGTCGTTCGGCATGAAGGTGATTGCGCACGATCCGTTTGTCGCGGCCAGCCTGGCACAGCAGTTGCAGATCACGCTGGTGCCGCTGGACGAGTTGTTCGCCACGGCGGACTACATCACGCTGCACGTAGGGCTGACGCCGCAGACGCAGGGAATGATCAGCGCGGCCACGTTGGCGAAGATGAAGAAAGGCGCGCGGCTGGTGAATTGCGCGCGCGGCGAGTTGCTGGACGATGCGGCCGTGGTGGCGGCGCTGGAGTCGGGACAGTTGGGTGGCGTTGCGCTCGACGTGTTCGCCAAGGAGCCGCTGAAGGAGTCTGCTTACTACGGCAAGCCAAACGTCATACTGACGCCGCACATCGCGGGCTCGACCAACGAAGCGCAGGACGCGGTAGGCGTGCAGATTGCGATGCAGGTGCGCGAGTATCTGCAGAAGGGCGTCATTCAAAACGCGGTCAACGTGCCCTCGGTAACGTTTGAGGAATATGAAGAGATGTTGCCCTACATCGGGCTGGCGGAGCGGCTGGGAACATTTCTGGCGCAGTCGGGCGACAACGGCGTCGAGGAGATTACCATCGCGTACGGCGGCGATCTCGCGGAGTGGAAGACTGACCTGATCCGCAACGCCGCAGTAGCGGGCGTGCTGAACCAGATGGCGCACGAGAAAGCCAACCTGGTGAACGCGCGCTCGATTG
>Ga0207862_1000445_pt1 | contig 12587 bp, 8 predicted proteins | sample LuqExpMetageno81_FD_187838 | JGI IMG/M metagenome (GOLD analysis project Ga0207862, IMG submission 187838) | Tropical forest soil microbial communities from Luquillo Experimental Forest, Puerto Rico - Sample 81 (SPAdes) | ecosystem: Environmental > Terrestrial > Soil > Tropical forest ... | reverse complement strand
TATTTCAGGCCGACGCGGAGCTCTCCTCCTCCTACAACCACAAACTCTCGCAGGGAAAATGGGACCACATGATGGATCAAACCCACATCGGATACACTTCGTGGCACGATCCACCGGAAAACGTCATGCCGGAAGTGGTCGAGCTCGACGTTCCCGAAGCTGCGAAGTTCGGAATCGCGGTTGAAGGTTCTCGCTCAGCCTGGCCTGGCGCATCGGATGAGCCGATGCTTCCTCCGTTCGATTCTTTTGCTCGGCAACGCCGCTTCTTCGATGTTTTCAACCGTGGGCGCACTCCTTTTCGATTCTCGGCGGCGGCCAGCGCACCTTGGATTATGGTGAGCCAATCGTCTGGCGCGGTTCAAAAAGAAAAACGCGTGTGGATCGGCATCGACTGGGATAAAGCTCCGGCCGGAACCCACTTCGGTTTCGTAAAGGTCTCCGCTTCGACGGGAGATTCCGCCACTCTGAAGCTCTCGCTATCGAATCCAAAGGAACCCACCCGGGCTTCGCTTCGCGGATTTGTTGAATCCGGCGGCTATGTTTCGATGGAGGCGGAGGATTTCACCAGCAAAGTGGACCGAGCATCAGCGCGCTGGGAGAAAATCCCTGATTACGGGCGGACGGGTTCGGCTATGTCGGTGTTTCCGGTAAAAGCCGCGAGCATCACTTCGGTCGAGAAGGGTCCCCGCCTCGAATATCAGATGTACCTTTTTAACCCCGGCCGGGTTGAGGTCGACGCCTTTCTCGCGCCGTCTTTGAATTTCGTTCCTGGCCGTGGGCTCCGTTATGCCGTTTCCTTTGACGATCAGCCTCCTCAGATCATCGATGCCCTGGAGCGGAATTCATTCGAGGATTGGGCAACCTCCGTCAAAGACAACATTCGCATCAGCAAATCCGCACACGCACTGACTGGAACGGGTTATCACACGCTGAAGTTCTGGATGGTTGACCCGGGAGTGGTGCTCGAAAAACTGGTCGTCGATCTCGGTGGAGTCAAGGCTAGCTACCTTGGGCCTCCTCCGAGTTTCCGTGGCCCGAACCGAGTCGACCACATCAAGCGCGTTCAAGCTGACGAGCCGAACAAAGGAACACAATGAAGAAAACTGAACTCGCAGTTTGCCTAGCCGCATTCGCGTTCGTGTCTCTCGCTGGCTGGTTGTATGCCGGCGACCCGCCCTCGACCGCGTTGCAGCTCACCCCGCAGGATGCTCTTGAGACTCACGGTTTGAGCGTTTTTGTGTTTCACAATTCCTACCACGGCGTCTTCGGCGACGAAAAAATGAGCGGCGTCGAAATCGTTCTGCACGATGAGCGCATTGCCACCAATGGCGATGTGCGCCTTTCTCCCACTCCCGCGCAGTGGGACGCGATCCCCCGGTTTCAGGATCGCAAGCGCGGGCTTTCTCCGAACGAGCTGATTGCCTCGCTCGCTTACCCGGATCGGGGTCTGGCCTACCACATTGACGTGCGCCCCGAAGAAGGCGGCTTTCGCGTCGCTGTCCAACTGGATTATCCGCTGCCCCCGGCGCTCCAGGGCAAAGCCGGCTTCAATCTCGAATTCCTGCCCACGGCTTACTTCGGAAAGTGCTATCTCCTCGATGGCTCATTTGGCATTTTCCCGCGTCATCCGGGCGGGCCGATGGAAAAGCAAGCCGACGGTGCGGTCGAGCCGGCGGCGCTGGCCCGTGGTGGGCGGATCGAGCTTTCGCCCGAGGATCCCATGACGCGCGTCAGCATCACCTCGGAAAGCGTTCCGCTCATGCTGTTCGACGGCCGCAATCAAGCACAGAATGGCTGGTTTGTCGTTCGCAGCTTGATCCCGCCCGACAAAACGGGCGACGTTGTGGTCTGGCACGTTCACCCCAACGTGGTCGCAGGCTGGACCCGTCCCCCGGTTATGGCCTACAACCAGGTCGGCTACACGCCCGAGCGCCCCAAGATCGCCGTGCTGGAACTTGACCCGTTCTACAAAGGGCCGGGGGACGCACGCGTGCTTCGGGTGGCCTCGGAAGGTTCTTACAAACAGGTCTTCCAAGCGGAAGTCAAGCCTTGGGGGAACTGGATGCGCTATTCCTACGCGCATTTTGACTTCTCACCGGTCCATGAACCTGGAATTTACGCGATTGAATACGCTGGTCACACGAGCGCGCCGTTCCGCATCGCAAAGGATGTCTATCAGAATATCTGGCAGCAAACGCTCGATACCTACCTCGCCGAGCAGATGGATCACGTCAAAGTGCGCGAAGGATATCGCATCTGGCACGGGCCGTCGCATCTCGATGATGCCCGCCAGGCGCCCGTCAATTACACGCACTTCGACGGCTATGCGCAAGGTCCAACGACGGATACGCCTTTTGCCCCCGGAGAGCACATTCCGGGATTCGAAGTTGGCGGATGGTTCGATGCCGGTGACTTCGACCTTCGTTCACAAACGCACTCGCGCGTAATTACCGACTTGACGCTGGCGATCGAAAACTTCGGTTTGGATTGGGACGGCACCACGGTGGACGAGCAGGCTCGTTCGGTCGAGATTCGCAAGCCGGACGGCGTTCCGGACGCCCTTCAGCAGATCTTCCACGGTGTGCTTTACCTCCTGACGCAATACCGGCTGTTCGGTCATGCCATCCCCGGCGTGATTGCGCCTACCCTTACGCAATACACGCACCTTGGCGATGCGGCTTCTGCAACCGACGAAAAAATCTATTCGCCCAAAATGCCGCCGCGCGAATCGGATGGCATTCATTCCGGTGTACCGGACGACCGCTGGGCGTTTACCACGCATGTGACGGCACTAAACTACGACGTTGCCTCGTCTCTCGCCGCGGCGAGCCGCGTACTCCGCGGATACGACGACAAGACGGCCGTCGAATGCCTCGAAACGGCCGAGAAAGTCTGGGACGAGGAGCACAAGCAAGCTCCCTCGCTCTTTCATTCTTTCAACACTACCGGTGGCGATCTTCACGAGGATGAAACGAAAGCGGCCGTCGAGCTGTTGATCGCCACGAAAGGCGGTCAGGCTTATCGCGCGCGCCTCAAGGAGCTCCTTCCCACGATTCAAGAACGATTCTCAACCTTAGGCGCCACCGCAGGGCGCGCCGTCCCCTTCATGGATTCGGACTTCAAGAACCGTCTCAGGTCCATGCTCATCGCTTACAAGACGAAGCTCGACGAGGGTCTGGCGCGAAATCCCTATGGCGTTCCGATTGCCACCGGCACTTGGGGAGGCTCTGGCCTCGTCGCAGAATTCGCTTCACGGATGTATCTTCTGCATGTCGCATTCCCGGACGTCATCGGCAGCGACTACACGTTGCGGGGTCTCGATTATCTGCTGGGCACGCATCCCGTTTCGAACGTGTCTTATGTGTCCGGTGTGGGAGCCCAATCGAAGCTCGTCGCCTATGGCAACAACCGCGCGGACTACACCTTCATCCCTGGAGGCGTCATTCCAGGGGTGACCATCATTCAACCCGATTTCCCGGAGCTCAAAAGCGACTGGCCGTTCCTGTGGTACGAGAATGAATATGTCGTCGATACGGCAAGCGCCTATATCCTGGCGGCCAGAGCGGCGAACGCCATCGCCGAGTAGCGGTATTCCTTCAAAAACAACGTAATCGTTCTCTTCCTTTGAGAACCCGGACAGAGGCTCGGGGGGGCCTCGCGTAGGGCTCGATGGCTTCGGCCGATCGTCGGCCGGCAGCGAAAAGCATCTTGGTTTCTTCTGGCACGCTTCGCTTTTTCAGTCCACGCAACCGCGGCAACTAGCTATTTGTCAACTGCTTGCATAGAGCGCTCGCTCTTCGTTCGGTTTTGTGGTACAACGCGCATAGTCTCATTGGTGCTTCACAGATCAAGCTGGCTCAGGGGGATGGTTGGGAATCTGGAGCAAACTCGGTGCGTTTGCGAACGTAATCGTTCCCGGGCTCCTCAGCCAGACTCCCCTTGTCAAAGAACAGTCGGTGGCCCTTCCGAAACCGGCGATCGAGAAGTCCATGTTTGGTCGACTCTCGGACGGGACCATCGTCGAGTCCTACCTGCTTCGGAATGGCCGAGGCTCCGCGGCAAAGCTGATCCCTTACGGCGCGTCCCTCACCGAGCTTTGGGTGCCGGATCGCGCGGGGAAACTCGCCGATGTGGTTCTGGGACTCGACAACCTCGAGGCTTATCTCGCCCCTCATCCCTTTTTCGGCGGGACGATCGGACGGTACGCCAACCGCATTGCCAACGGCCGCTTCGCTCTGGAGGGCAACGAATACCAGCTCGCGATCAATAACCCTCCCCATTCTCTTCATGGCGGCAAGATTGGATTCGACCGGCGGGCGTGGAAAGCCGAAGCGCTCGACCATCCGGCTGGCGCGGCCGTGCGCTTTACCTACCTGAGTCCCGACGGCGAAGAAAGCTATCCCGGAAATTTGCAGGTCACCGTGACCTACACGCTGACCGAAGCGGATGAGCTCAAACTCGAATACCGTGCGGAGACCGACCAGGCGACGCCGATCAATCTCACGAACCACAGCTACTTCAATTTGGCGGCATCCGGAGACATTCTCGGCCACCGGCTCTACCTGAACTCGGACCAATATACGCCGGTGGACACTACGCTCATTCCCACGGGCGAGATTCGGACCGTTGCTGACACTCCATTCGACTTTCGGGGTTCGATGGCGATTGGCGAGCACATCGCCGAGATTACGGATATCGGCGGCTACGATCATAATTTCGTCGTGAATGGACAGGCTGGGGCGCTGCGGATTGCAGCTCGGCTCGTCGAGCCCGGCTCCGGAAGGCAAATGGAAGTGTGGACCACCGAGCCGGCAATCCAGTTTTACTCAGGTATCCACCTCGACGGCAGCGTGGTGGGCAAGGGCCGTGTCGCCTACAGGAAATTCGCTGGGCTCTGTCTTGAAACGCAGCACTATCCCGACTCACCCAACCACCCCAACTTTCCGTCGGCCATCCTTCGACCGGGTTCGCGCTTTCGGTCCGAGACCATTTACAAGTTTTCAGCCCAGTGAAAACCGAACGGTGCTACAGCGAAGAGAACAGGCACCAAGGAGCGCCTGAAGTCCCATGACAATTGCCCTGGCCGCGCTCAATTCCGAGCAACTCGTGCATCTCTCATTCGTTGACTTCGTAATCGTTGTTTTTTACTTCGCCCTCGTTTTGGCCATCGGCTTTTATCTGAAGGAGCAGGCCAACACCGGCGAAGACTTTTTCCTCGCTGGGCGCGAAATGACCGCGTGGGTCGCGGGCCTCAGCTTTCTTTCCGCAAATCTTGGCGCGCTCGAACTGATGGGCTGGGCGGGCGCGGCCTACCAATACGGCATCCTCGCAGCTCATTGGTATTGGGTCGGCGCCATTCCCGCGATGCTGTTCCTCGCCCTGGTGATGATGCCGTTCTACTACATCTCCAAAACGCATTCCGTTCCCGGCTATTTGAAACTGCGATTCGGGGAATCGAGCCGGGCCCTTTCGTCAGTCAGTTTTGCGTTCATGACGGTTCTGATGAGCGGAATCAACATGTACTCCATGGCCCTGGTCCTGAAGATTGTGCTCGGGTGGAACATCAACGTCAGCATTCTGGTTTCTTCCGTAACCGTGGCCATCTACGTCGCGCTCGGCGGACTGCGATCGGCGATTTTCAACGAGGTGCTGCAATTCATTTTGATCTGGGCGGGCGCCCTGTTGATCCCCATACTCGGACTCGTGGAGGCCGGGGGCTGGTCGGGCTTGAGAGCGCGGGTTGCCGCCAATGCCTCCGCCGAATACACGCACTTGTGGAGCACGCTCGGCAAGTTCAGCGACAACCCCATGGGCATTCATTGGACAGGTATCGTGTTCGGCCTTGGCGCGGTCATCTCCATGGGCTACTGGACCACCGATTTCCTGGTGGTTCAGCGCGTGCTCTCGGCAAAGGATCTGCGCGCCGCAAAAATGGCTCCGATCATCGGAGCCGGCTTCAAGATGCTGGTGCCGTTCATCGTAATCCTTCCGGGACTTCTCGGCCTGGCGCTTCTCCCCGTGAAACTGGTTGGAGAAGGACAAGCGATCGGATCGGGTGGGCACAGCTACAACGAAGTTTTGCCGCTGATGCTGGCGCGCTACTGCGGACCGGGTCTGCTGGGCCTCGGAATCACCGCTCTGATTGCCGGCTTCATGTCGGGAATGGCCGGAAATGTCAGCGCTTTCACAACCGTGTGGACCTATGACATCTATCGCGCGCTGATCAAGAAAGACGCTAGCGACGCTCACTATGTCAGCATGGGCCGCTGGTCCACCGTCGTCGGCGTGGCAATTTCCATCGGCACGGCGTATCTGGTAATGGATTTCAAGAGCATCATGGATTACGTGCAGGCACTTTTCAGTTTCTTCATCGCCCCGCTCTTCGCTACCGTCCTTCTGGGCATGTTGTGGACGCGCGCGACGCCTGCCGGCGGTTTCTGGGGTTTGCTCGCGGGCACCTGTGCCTCGGTGGGCATGTGGGCCTGGGTAAAGATCGATCCAACGGCGCTTCGTTACGTCGCGCTCTCGCCGTATGCGCGAGACATGGCGGAAAACATGTACCGCGCGCTGTGGTCGTGCCTTACCGCCGCCCTGGTGACGGTCGCCGTCAGTATGCTCACGAAACCGAAGCCCGTGTCGGAACTCCATGGCCTCGTCTACGGCGTCACCGAGATTCCCTCCGAGAGTTACGTTTCGATGCTTCATCGGCCCTGGTTCTGGGCCGCGGTTGTCGGCGTGGGATTCGTTGTCTTGAACGTTATCTTCTGGTGAGGTCCAATGAAACCTGGCGGCTCCATCTCCATCTGGTTTTTCATCGGTATCTCGCTCCTGGTAAATGGCGTGCTCATTCTGGGGGCGGGCATCTACGAACTTTTTCATCCGCCCGAAACGCGGGTGGTGTTGTTTGACTTGCACGCCGGCGTCTGGTGGGGCGGGATTCTCACCGCGCTAGGAGCCGCCTACACAATCTACTTTGCGCCCGGAAAAGGGCGCGGCTAGAGATATTCGAAAGGAACGGAAGAAGTCATGGCCAACGCAACAAAAATGACGATGGGCCTGATTGTCGGGAACCGCGGATTTTTCCCGGATCACCTGGCGAAATCGGGCCGCGAAGAAATGATTCAAGCTTTGCAGAAGGCGGGAATAGAGGTCGTCGCGCTGAGCGTCGAACAAAGCAAGTACGGCGCGGTCGAGACCCACGAGGAAGCGAAGCGTTGCGCTGAATTGTTCGGTTCGAAGGCGGAGGCCATCGACGGCGTAATCGTCACCTTGCCGAACTTCGGGGACGAGCGCGCGATTGCCGACACCCTGCGCCTCTGCCGTCTGGCTGTGCCGGTCCTGGTGCAGGCCACTCCGGACACGACCACAAAGATGGGGATCACGCACCGCCGCGACAGTTTTTGCGGGAAAATGTCGGCCTGCAACAACCTCAGACAGTACGGCATTCCCTACTCGCTTACCTCACTTCACACGGAAGCGCCGGATTCGCCGGAATTTACGAAGGACCTCGAGTGGTTCGCGCGGGTCTGCCGCGTGGTGAAGGGATTGCGCAACTTGCGCGTCGGCGCCATCGGTGCGCGCCCCGCCGCGTTCAACACGGTCCGCTACAGCGAGAAGCTGCTCGAAGCCAATGGGATTTCTGTCGAAACCCTGGATCTTTCCGAGGTGCTCGGCCGGATCGCTCGCATGAAAGATACAGACGACGCCGCGCTCCAGAAGCTGCAGTCGATCCAGAAGTACGTGACCACGAGCTCTGTTCCTCAAGCCGCCCTCCTCAAAATGGCCAAGCTCGGAGCCGTCGTCGATGAATGGATGAAGGCTGCCGACGTGCAAATCAGTGCGGTTCAGTGTTGGACCTCGCTCGAAGAAAACCTCGGCGTTGTGCCTTGCACGGTGATGAGTATGATGAGCGACTCATTACTCTCGAGCGCGTGTGAAGTGGACGTTTGCGGTGTAATCGGCATGCACGCCCTGCAACTCGCTTCGGAAACGCCCAGCGCCCTGCTCGACTGGAACAACAACTACGGAAATGATCCGAACAAAGCGGTCTGCTTCCACTGCAGCAACCTTCCGAAACATTTCTTTAAGGATGTGCGGATGGACTTCCAGGAAATCATCGCGGGCACGGTCGGCAAAGACAATACCTTCGGCACTTGTGTGGGCCGCGTAAAGTCGGGCCCGATGAGCTTTGCGAGATTTTCAACCGATGACCTGAATGGCAAAATCCGCGGTTACACAGGAAGCGGCCGGTTCACCGACGATCCGCTCGAAACATTTGGCGGCGCGGGTGTCGTGGAAATTCCTGGCTTGCAGAAACTGCTGCACTATATCTGCGAGCAGGGCTTCGAACACCATGTCGCGGCAAATTTCTCAAGCGTAGCCTCCACCGTTCATGAAGCCGCGGTGCGCTATCTCGGCTGGGATATGTACGCGCACAGCGCGTAGCAACAAACCGCTCGGGCCTTCTGAAATCAACGAGCCGGGGCCGTGTCCGTGGCCGCAAAGATGGAGTGCAGCGCCGGATAAATCCGGCGATAGATTTGGTACCCGCGGTTCATCGCACGGGTATTGGCCGGGTCCGGTTTCACGGTTTCTGCGACTCGAACCACCGCGTCGCACGCCTGGTCCACGCTGGCCCAGGCTTTTGCACCCACCCCGGCCAAAATCGCAGCACCGTAGGCGGCGCCCTCTTCCGCCACCACGGTTTCTACCTCGTGCCCGTAAACGTCCGCCTGAATCTGACGCCATAACCGGGAGCGTGCGCCTCCGCCACCGAGGCGAATCCGCTCCACGGGCACTGCGATCTCGCTAAAGATGCTGAAGGAATCCTTCAAGCTGTAGGCCACGCCTTCGAGAACGGCACGGATCAGGTGCGCACGGGTGTGCGAAGCGGAAAGCCCCACGAACGCGGCCCGCGCTTCTGGATCCAAATGCGGGGTTCGTTCTCCCATCAAGTACGGGGCCCACTGCGCGCCTCCAGCCCCCGCTTTCACCCGCGCCGCTTCGTCGGTCAAGCGTTCATAAGGATCGCGCCCGTCTTCGGCGCCGGCAGCAAAGAGGCCGCGGAACCAGCGCAAGGACAATCCGGCCGCTTGCGTCACTCCCATCACGTGCCAGCGCCCGGGAATCGCATGGCAGAATGTGTGTAAACGTCCTCGCGGATCCATCGCCGGACGATCCGTCGCCGCGAACACCACTCCGGAAGTTCCGATTGTCGCGCTCACAACACCCGCGCGGGTTATTCCCATACCCACGGCGCCCGCGGCTTGATCCCCGGCTCCCGCGACGATGGGAGTGCCGGGCCGCAAACCGGTGGCTTTGGCCCCTTCCTCCGAAACCTTTGCGCAGATTTCCGGCGACTCGAACAGCCCCGGAAGAAACCTTCGGTCGATGTTCGTCTTTTCCAAAATCTCGTTCGACCACGCCCGTTTTGCGACATCGAGCAGCAACGTTCCAGACGCGTCGGCCATATCGATCGCGCTTTCTCCACTGAGCCGCAAACGCACGTAGTCTTTGGGAAGCATCACTGTTCGGACGCGCTCCCAGTTTTTCGGCTCGTTTTGCTGGACCCAAAGAATTTTGGTAAGGGTGAAATTGGTCAGTGGCGGATTGCAGGTCAACTGAATGAGCCGGGGAATTCCGAAAGTGCGGGCCAGTTGTTCGGACTCTAACGCGGTACGCTGGTCGCACCAGATCAGCGCCGGACGAATGAATCCCGAATCCTTATCGAGTAGAACGGCTCCGTGCATCTGGCCGGAAAACCCAATACCAGAGATCGATTCGGCGGAGACGCCGGAGTCTCGAACCGCTTTTTGAATGGCCAGCGTTGCCGCACGCCACCAGTCCCGAGGGTCTTGTTCCGCCCAACCTGGCTCGGGACTCCGAAACGGCTCGTGCTCGGCCGTTCCAGACGAGAGAATGCGGCCGCTCTCGTCGACAAGAATCGCGCGCGTTCCGCCCGTGCCGACATCGATGCCGAGGAAGTGGATGGATCCCCCTTTTTCTAGCCAGCCGCGAATCTCCCTGCTTGTCACCAACTCGGAAAAGCCAAGCACTAGCCCACCGAGTAGCCTTCCAGCTCCGCGGCATCAATCGACAGCCGGCCCTCTTTGTCGGTCTTGGATTCGAGCGACTGCCGCTGCAGGAAAAAGTCGAGATTCCCCCGCATGACCAGGTGCGGGGCCAAAGTGACCTGATAGGCGGGGCACGAGCCTTCGACAAGAAATTCGTAAAGCACGCGAAAAGCCATCCGCCCCTGGGTGTAAGGACGCTGGTAGATGGTTGCGAGTACGCTGCCGGCGCGAATATGTTCGACGAGCGCCGGGAAAATATCTGTGGCGACGATCGCAAGACGAGGCAGGATTCCCGTGTCGCGAGCCGCCTGAATCACCGGAATCGACGCTTCGGTTGTTACATAAACAGCCGCCAAGTCCGGGTGCTCAAGAAAGAGTTTCCGGGACTTGTCGTAGGCCTCCGCCTCAATATCATGCTCTTCGATCGTTTCCACCAGCTGCATGCCGGGATGGTATCGCTTCAGGGTCTCCTCGAAAGCCTCGCACTTTTCCGCGTGCTCGTTCACGTCAAGATCACTCAGAGTGACGGCGACTTTCCCTTTTCCGTGAAGCAATCGGCCAAGAAGGTCACCGGCGAGCGAGCCACTGACTTTCGTGTCGATGGACACAACCGCAAGGCGGCCGGTGCCTGGCGCATCGGTCGCCACGCAGACGACCGGGACGTGCGAGCGCATCGCTCGTCTCATGCACTTGCCCATTTGCTTCGCCCGGCTCGGAAAAATAATGATCCCCTTTGCACCCGAGTTCAGCGCTTCTTCGAAAGCTTCCTGCTCGCCTTCTCCGAGTTGTGGATAGGTGCGAAATTCAAGCTGCGCCCTTCCCATGGTCAGCGACTGGGCTTCACTTTGAATTCCGGCGCGAACATCATCCCAAAAGGAAGTCGTGCCCTTCAAAGTATTCACGGAGACCAGGATTTGCTTCCGGCTCGAAAGATAACGAGCGGCCAGATTGGGCCGGTAGCCCATCGATTTGGCCATCTGCACCACGCGTGTTTTGGTGAGGGCATTGACTCCGGAATGGTTGTGCAGGGCGCGATGGACGGTCCCCGTCGAGACTCCCAACGCCGCGGCCAGATCGAGCAGTGTGACTTTCCTGTCCAAAGCCCACCTTTGACCCAGACAGCCCCATCAAACGAAATACGATTGCCAGCGCCCCAAAACAACAGCGCTGTAAGCGTTTACGGTTGCCATTTAAGGACACATCGCTGACCTTGTCAACGAGAACCGCCTGGCGTTAGCGCTGCGGTTCCCGTGACGATTCGAACGGAGACCGCAACGGCTTGCGAGCGCGAGGTTTAAATTGGACTGGAGGTGGTGCGTAATGGGCAGAAAGGCAACGAATAGAAGCTTGGCCTCAATTCTTGTTCCGCACCTGCGTCGCACCGGGCCCGCAAAGTTACGTAAAGGTTTTCGCGGCGGCCCAGATTGCCTGCCCCGTTGCACCGGTTGACGGCTGGCAGTGGGTTCCCTTATACTATGTCACTCTATGCCTGTAAGAAAATAGCCTCATTGGTTTGCGACCGAGGAACGCGACTCGCATGAGCAAAGCGGATCAACGCGACCTTTTCCCTGGCGCGCTCGAAATGATGATTCTTCGCAGTCTGAAACGACGGCCGCTGCACGGTTACGCTCTCGTGCAACACATCAAGCGCACCTCGGACGATCTTCTGCAAATCGAGGAGGGCTCCCTGTACCCGGCGCTTCAGCGTTTACTCAAGGCCGAACTGGTGAAGGCCGAATGGGGCGTCTCTTCGACCAACCGGCGCGTGCGCACCTACGAGTTGACCAAGGCCGGAGCGAAGCATTTGGAGCAGGAAGTCTCGCGGTTTGAACGCATGCTTGATGGGATTACGCGAGTTCTCGCCGCGGATGAGTCATGACTTGGTTAAGGCAACTATTTTCGCGCCGTCGCCTCTACGATGATCTGTCGGAGGAGATTCAGCAGCACCTCGAAGAAAAAATTGCGGGGTTGGTCGCGGAGGGCATGTCCAGGCCGGACGCCACCCGAGCGGCCCGCCGGGAATTCGGTAATGTATCCCTGACGGAGGAAGAAAGCCGCGAAGTGTGGCAGTGGCCTTCCCTTGAAAGCTTCCTTGCGGACATACGTTTTGGCGCGCGCACATTGCGCAAATCCCTGGCCTTTACGGCCATTGCGGTCTTTACGCTGGCCCTGGGGATCGGGGCCAACACCGCAATTTTCAGCCTCGTAAATGGGATCCTGTTGATCCCGCTTCCGTATCCTGAACCGCAGCGCCTGGTGAGCGTCACCGGGGCGTACCCGCAGGGAGCGCTTGTCGCCATGCGCGAACAAGTACGCACGATGGATGTGGGCGCCTACGCCGAAGGCCATGACTTTAATCTCAGCGGTCAAGGAGAGCCGGTTCGTCTAACGGCCACGTTGGTGTCCGCGGAACTATTTTCCGTTCTTAAGGCGCAACCAGAACTCGGACGTGTCTTCGAGCGCGGCGAGGACCTCCCGGGCAAGGACAACTACGTTATCCTGAGCCACGCGCTT
>Ga0207862_1000444_pt1 | contig 12596 bp, 12 predicted proteins | sample LuqExpMetageno81_FD_187838 | JGI IMG/M metagenome (GOLD analysis project Ga0207862, IMG submission 187838) | Tropical forest soil microbial communities from Luquillo Experimental Forest, Puerto Rico - Sample 81 (SPAdes) | ecosystem: Environmental > Terrestrial > Soil > Tropical forest ... | reverse complement strand
CGAAGGCCGAGACCGCTCACGGCATCGCGCGTGTCCTGATGAATTGCGCCGGCATCGGCGGCTCACAACGCATCGTAGGACGAGACGGTGTGTATCCGCTTGCCAAATTCGCCCGCATCATCAACGTGAATTTGATCGGCACCTTCAATTGCCTGCGGCTGTTTGCCGAACGGCTGGTCACCGCGGAGCCGATCGGCGAGGAACGCGGCGTCATCATCAACACCGCGAGCGTCGCCGCTTATGAGGGCCAGATCGGCCAGATCGCTTATTCCGCCTCGAAAGGCGGTATTGTCGGTCTTACCCTGCCGGCGGCGCGCGATCTCGCAAGCCAGAAGATCCGCGTCAACACGATCGCGCCCGGCATCTTCTTCACGCCGCTTTTGATGGGGTTGAACGAAGAGGCGCGCAAGAGCCTCGGCGCACAGGTGCCGCATCCGGCCCGTCTCGGCGAACCCTCCGAATATGCGGCGCTTGCGGTTCACATCGTCGAGAATGCGATGCTCAACGGCGAGACCATCCGTCTCGACGGCGCGATCCGCATGGCGCCGCGGTAACGAGCGGAGGTCGGCACCCATGAATTTCGATTTCTCCGACGAACAGAAGCAGTTGCGCGACGAGGCGCGAAAATTCCTGAGCGAGCAGTGTCCGCCGAAAGCGGTGCGTGCCGTGCTCGACGGCAAGCTCGCTTACGACAAGGGCTTGTGGAAAGGGCTCGCCGAGATGGGCTTTCTCGGCGTTGCGATCCCGGAATCCTATGGCGGCACGGGCGCCGGTCATCTCGAGCTCTGTGTGATCGCGGAGGAAATGGGCCGTGCGCTGGCGCCGGTGCCGTTCCCCTCGACGGTCTATCTCGCGGCTGAGGCGCTGCTGCTTGCCGGCACCGAAGCTCAGAAGCAGAAATGGTTGCCGGCAATCGCCAGGGGCGATGCGATCGGCACGCTGGCGCTGTTCGAAGGCAAAGGCAATCCGCGGCATGAAGCCATCAAGCTTTCGGCCAGCGGCGGCACGCTCAATGGCATCAAGAAGCCGGTTCCCGATGGCGCAATCGCCGATTTTGCGATCGTGGCCGCGCGGACCGGTTCGAGCGGGCGCGAGACCGATATTTCCTTGTTTCTGGTCGACCTGAAGGGCGAGGGCGTCGAAGTCAAGGACCTGATCAATCTCGATCCGACCCACGGGCAGGCCGAGCTCACATTCAAAAATTGCAAGGCCGAGCCGCTCGGCCGTGTCAATGAAGGCTGGAGCATCATCACGCAGGTGCTCGATCGCGCCGCCGTTTTGACCGCGTTCGAGCAGGTTGGCGGCGCCGACCGCGCACTGGAAATGGGCCGGGACTATGCGCTCGACCGCATCGCCTTCGGCCGCCCGATCGGTTCGTTCCAGGCGGTCAAGCACATGCTGGCCGACATGTATGTATCGGCAACGCTGGCGCGGTCGAACTGCTATTACGGAGCCTGGGCACTTTCGACCAATGCGTCGGAATTGCCGGAAGCCGCCGCCGCCGCGCGTATCAGCGCGACGCAGGCGTTCCAGCACTGCGCCAAGAACAATATCCAGGTTCATGGCGGAATGGGCTTCACCTGGGAATTCGACTGCCACATGTACTACCGCCGTGCCAACGCCACGGCGCTGGGCCTTGGCAGCCTGTCCTATTGGGAAGACGCGTTGATCGAGCGCATGCGAAAGAAGAACGCGGCATAGCGGCATCGCCGTGGGGTGATCGAGGCCTGATGAAATGAGCTCCGTACCCGTCACTGTATTTTTCTACGGATTGTTCATGGACGCCGAAGCTCTGCGCGAGAAGGGGCTTCATCCCTTGAGCAGCCGCCAGGCCTCGGTCGCGGGACTGTGCTTGCGGATCGGGCGCCGGGCCACGCTGGTCCCCGATCCCGCCGGACGGGTCCATGGTTTTGTCATAGGACTGCCGCAGCAGGAACTCGAGAAGCTTTACGCCGATCCGAGCGTTGCCGGATATCAGCCGGATCCGGTGATCGCGCAGCTTGCCGATCGCTCTCTGGTGCCGGCCTTGTGCTTCAACCTTCCGCCGTCGCAAGCGACTGCGGAAGCAAATCCGGAATATGCCGCAAAGTTGCGCGCGCTCGCCGGCCGGCTGGGGTTGCCGGCAGAGTACGTGGCAAGCATTCAATGATCTCAAATTCAGCCGCCTGGCAGAACGAAGGATGCTGTACATGAATTTCGACGACACCCCGCAGGAGGCCGCCTTTCGCGCCGAGGCGCGGAGCTGGATCGCGGCGAACGCCCCAAGACAATATGAAGCGGAGTTGCGCAAATCCTCGCTCGGTCGTACGCGACTCAAGGACGCCAACATTCTGGAGGTCGCAAAAGCCTGGCAGAAGAAAAAGGCCGATGCCGGTTGGGCCTGCCTGCACTGGCCGAAGGAATATGGCGGTCGCGGCGCCTCGCCGATCGAGCGCGTGATCTGGCAGCAGGAAGAGGGCGCTTTCGGCAAGCTCAGCGCGATGTTCATCATCGGCCACGGCATGTGCGGTCCGACCATGATGGCGTATGCGGGCGAAGAGCAGAAGCGCAAATATCTGCCGCCGCTCGCCTCGGGCGAAAAGATCTGGTGCCAACTGTTCTCCGAGCCTGCCGGCGGCTCCGACGTTGCCGGCCTTCGCACGCGTGCGGAAAAGCGCGGCGACGACTGGATCGTCAACGGCCAGAAGATCTGGACCTCAGGCGCGCATTATTCCGACTACGGCATTCTGCTCACGCGGACCGATCCGACATCGCCGAAGCACAAGGGGCTCACCATGTTCTTCCTGGACATGAAGAGCAAAGGTGTCGAGGTGCGGCCCATCAAACAGGCGAACGGGCAGTCGGAGTTCAACGAAGTCTATTTCAACGACGTGAAGATTCCTGACTCCCAGCGCCTCGGCGAGATCAACGACGGCTGGAATGTCGCGCTGACCACGCTGATGAACGAGCGCATGTCGATCGGTGCGGGCGTTGCCACCGGCTTTCCGGAGATTTTCGAGTTCTGCAGCAATCTGATGCTGGAGGACGGGCCGGTGATCGACGACCGCAGCGTGCGCTCGAAACTCGCCAGTTGGGCAGTGAAAGCAAGCGGACTGAAATATACGAGTTTTCGCGCCATCTCTGCGCTGTCCAGGGGAGAGCGTCCCGGTCCGGAAAATTCGATCGGGAAATTGGTTGCGGGCTCGATGATCCAGGAGGTCGCGATGTACGCGCTCGACCTGCAGGGTGCGGCCGGCGTTCTGAGCGGCGAGCAGGCGGAATTGGCAGGAAGATTCCAGGCGATGCTGTTGCGCGCGCCAGGTACAAGGGTCGAAGGCGGCACGGACGAGATCATGCGCAACATCATTGCCGAGCGCGTGCTCGGTCTGCCCGGCGATATCCGCGTCGACAAGGACGTGCCGTTCAACCAGATCCCGACCAAGGGGAGAGCGTGAAGACCCTCATCCCGCGGAGCGCACGCGCCTTCTCACCATGAGGATTGAAACAGAACCAGGATTTGAAAGGGAAGCGCCCAATGAACTTCGACGACACCTCGCAAGAAGCGGAATTTCGCTCGACTGCGCGCAAATGGATCGAGGCCAACGCGCCGAGGGAATTGGAGGCGGAGCTTTCAGCGTCTTCGCTCGGTCGCATCCGGCTGCAGAATCGTGACATGGTCGAGGTCGGCAAGGCCTGGCAGAAGAAGAAGGCGCAGGCCGGCTGGGCGTGCCTGCAATGGCCGAAGGAATATGGTGGGCGCGGCGCGTCACCGATCGAACGCGTGATCTGGCAGCAGGAAGAGGGTGTCTACGGCAAGCTGACGCAACCCTTCCAGATCGGCGAGGGCATGTGCGGTCCGACCGTCATGGCCTATGGCGGCGAAGGGACCAAGCGGCGCTATTTGCCCAAGCTCGCCTCCGGCGAAGAGATCTGGTGCCAGTTGTTCTCCGAGCCCGCCGGCGGCTCCGACGTCGCAGGCCTTCGCACCCGCGCGGAAAAGAAGGGCGACGACTGGATCGTCAACGGCCAGAAGATCTGGACGTCCGGCGCGCATTATTCCGACTATGGTCTTTTGATCACCCGCACCGATCCCAATGTGCCCAAGCACAAGGGACTCACCATGTTCTTCCTCGACATGAAGAGCAAAGGTGTCGAGGTGCGGCCCATCAAGCAGGCTAACGCCATGCAGGAGTTCAACGAGGTCCATTTCACCGACGTCGTGATCCCGGATAGCCAGCGCCTCGGCAATGTCGGCGACGGCTGGAATGTGTCGCTGACCACGCTGATGAACGAGCGCATGTCGATCGGCGCGCGGCTTGCGACGGGTTTTCCCGAACTATTCGAGTTCTGCTCCAACCTGATGCTGGAGGACGGGCTGGCGATCGACGACCGCAATGTGCGTGCAAAACTCGCGAGCTGGGCCGTGAAGGCGAGCGGCCTGAAATACACGAGCTACCGCGCGATCTCGGCGCTCTCCCGGGGAGAGCGTCCTGGGCCGGAAAACTCGATCGGCAAGCTGGTCGCGGGCTCGATGCTGCAGGACATCGCGACCTACGCCATGGATCTGGAAGGCGCGGCCGGGGTGTTGACGGGCGAAGCCGAAGAGATGGCGCGCGGCCAGTTTCAGCAGATGCTGCTGTCGTCGCCCTCGATGCGGATTGCCGGCGGCACGGACGAGATCTTGCGCAACATCATCGCCGAGCGCGTGCTGGGTTTGCCCGGCGATATCCGTGTCGACAAGGACGTTCCCTTCAACAAGATCCCGACCAAAGGGCGCTGACGGAAAAGATAAGAAAGAACGAGGATCGTTTGCCATGGCGGATGCGGCGCCCACGACGAAAGCGAGCTACACGAGCGAAGAGCGTATCGGCGTACTCGAGGAACTCCTCAACGAGCGCTTCTCGGTGCGGGCCTTTCTGCCTCAACCCGTGCCGCGCGAAACCATCGCGCGGGTTCTCGCCGTTGCGCAGCGCACCGCCTCGTGGTGCAACAGCCAGCCGTGGCAGGTGATCGTCGCAAGCGGCGAGGCCAAGGAGCGCTTCCGCAAGGCGATCTACGCGGAAGCCGGCTCCGGCGCGCCCGAGGACACCGACTTTCCGTTTCCGCGCGAATATAAGGGCGTCTATCTCGAGCGCCGGCGCGAAAGCGGCTTTCAGCTCTACAACACGCTCGGCATTCCCAGAGGCGACAAGGCTGGCTACGCCAGGCAGATGCTGGAGAACTACAATTTTTTCGGTGCGCCGCATGTCGCGATCATCCATACCGACGAGCCGCTTGGGGTTTACGGCGCGATCGATTGCGGTGGTTATGTCTCCAATTTCATACTGGCGGCCCAGGCGCTCGGGCTCGGCACCATTCCGCAGGCAGCGCTCGCACGTCACTCCGGCCTGATCCGCCGGCATTTCAATCTTGCCGACGATCGCCGCGTAGTCTGCGGCATTTCCTTCGGTTATGCCGACCGCGGCCACAGGGCGAACAGCTATCGTACTTCGCGCGCCAAAATCGCGGATACCGTAACGTTTGTGGACAGTTAACGCATGATCCGGGAGAAGGCCGCCTCGCGCTTGGATAGCGGGGTGGGACCGGTTTCCCCCGCGACAAGCGCGTGACGTGTTTGCGCGGAGATCATGCGCGAACAAAAAGCTCGAGCGCGATGGCGATTCGACATAAAGCTATCGCGTTTCATTGGCCTGTTATAATGATGTTGCGGCGCGCGCTCGTTCGGTGCATTGCCAGCGCCGGGCAGCGTGCTTGCTCTAACCGCTGCCGTTATCGCCCTTTCTTCGCGTTTTCTCTATGTTTTCATAGGCTTCAAGCAACGCTATTGACAAAATCCGCTCCAACATCTTGAGTTGCAGCGCCCTGGCATCAACGATGCATGATTGCAGCCGCGCAATAATTTCGTCGAGCGAGGGATCCGTCACGACTTCAAATCCGCAGTGTCATCAGTGGATCGCATCGAGATGCAGCCAAAGCTTGGAGCATTGAAGGTTGACGAGACGACAGCGTGCGGCTTGCGGCTGATGCGCTGCTTCCTCAAGCTGCGCGAGCAGCGCCATCGCGACGAGTTGATCGCGATGGCCGAACGACTCGTGGAAAAAGAAGAGGAATATCCGGTGGAACCGGGCGAATGACGCCGTTTGATCGGCGACGCGTCGCTCGGTCTCCAACGTGGCTTCGACTCCGGCATCCTGAAATGATCTCCCGCGCGTCGATCAAACTAGCCGTCTACAACCCTGAGTCAATAACAAAGAAAAGATAATGCGCAGGTTGTATCTTCGGGTGCGGCTTTCCGAGCGGGCGGGGCGGTAACACGCCTTATTGCCCCGTGAATGCAAGCGCCGGGCGTCTCAGAATTTCGGCGGCCGCTTTTCCGCGAACGCCCTGATGCCTTCCTGGATTTCAGTGGAATGCATGCTTTCGACGGCGCGCCGGTCGGCGGCCGCTTCATCCAACCGTCCGCGGGCAATTTCGTTGATTGTCCGCTTCATGCCGCGCATTGCGATCGGCGCGTTGCCCGCAAGGACCGTCGCCAGACGGTCGACCTCCTCGTCGAGCGCCTCCAGCGGGACCATCGCGGTAAGATAACCGATGCGCAGCATCTCCGGCGCGTCGATCTTCTGCGCGGTCAGGAACAGCTTCTTGGCGTTGTCGGCGCCGAGCCGCGATACGTAGCGTCCGATCCCGCTCTTGTAGTAGTGCAGGCCGAGCCGCGCCGCCGGCATGAACATTTCGGCGGTATCGACGCCGATGCGAAAATCGCAGGCGAGCGCAAGGTCGGTGGCACCGCCATAGACCCCACCATTGAGCCGGCAGATCGTCGGCAACGCGAGATCCTCGAGCCGGTTGACCATGACCTCGAAGGCGCTTCCCGCCGTCTGCTCGTGCCCGTTGCTCGCGCGCTCCGAGATCGAGCCGAGATCGTACCCTGCGCTGAAGGCCCGACCAGTGCCGGTCAGGACCAGGACGCGGAGCGTCGGATCGGCCTCGATGCGATCGAACAGTTTGAGCAGCGCGTCGAGGTCTTCCGGCTGCAGGCGGTTGAGGTGCTTCGGACGGTTGAGGTGGATGGTTGCGCGTGCGCCGTCGATGGCGAGCACCGGCGTGCTTGCCGCCGCTGCCGTGCCGGCTGATTGCTGTCGTGTCATTTGTTCTCCAGCGCGCGCCGCTTGGCCTCGGCGTCGATGGTTTCGGCGAGATCGGGATGACGCGCCATCAACACGCGGAAGTCCACAAGGTCAAGCACCAGAAGTTTCGACAGCCGCCTGGTGGTGATGTTGGCGGAACGCAAATTGTTGCCGAGCAGCGCCATCTCGCCGAAGAAATCGCCTTCGCCGAGCCGGACTTTCTTGCCGGGCAGGTCGACCTCGACTTCACCGGAGGCGATGAAATACATGCAGTCGCCCTTCTGGCCCTTGCGGATGATCATGGCGCGCGCCGGCAGGTCGATGGTGCGCAGCATATGTGTCACGTCGGCAATCGCCGACGGGCCAAGGCTGGCGAAGAACGGCACCTTGCTGACGGATTCCCAGGTTTTGAGGAAATTGTCACGCCGCGTCTCGGCGGCAAATCCGGTCGCCAGAATACCTGTCCACAGACCGAACACCCCGAGGCCGCAGATCATGACGACCGCCGCGACAAGCCGCCCCATCGGCGTGATCGGCACCACGTCGCCATAGCCTGTCGTGGTCAGCGTCACCACTGCCCACCACAAGGCCGCCGGCACGTTGCCGAAGGTCGCGGGCTGCACGTCGCGCTCCAGGAAGTATTCCGCAACCGAGCCGAGGAAGAGCACCATCAGGAACAGCACGAGCACGCTCAGGAGCGGTCCGGATTCCAGAACCAGCACGCGCCGCAATTGCCGCAAACCTGGAATCCCCGGGATCACCTTGACCAGCCAGAGGACTGCGAACAGCCACGCCGTTTTCGGGTTGGCGCCGGATAGAAGCGCCAGCGGAACCGCGACCACGCAAGCCGCATCCACCAGCCCCCGTCCCGAAAACGCGTAAGCCAGTCCGCGTCCCATCGTTGCGGCATGACGCAGCCGGACCAGCCATTCGAAGGTGAAGAAGCCGAGACAACTCCAGAGGACGGCATCGACCCAATGATGTGCCGCGTCATAGGCCGGGTCGACGGTAACGATCACAACCATCAGCACGCCGATCACGACCGCGACATAGGCCGCCTTGGTCATGTTGCGGCCGGCGGTCGCAGTCATGAATTCGGAAAAGCCGGGAAAAGCCGGCAGCTTGAATGTATTGGCGGGGTCGCGCATTCCTGAAAAGACCTGATCCGGCCAAGGCGTTAGCTGTTGCCTGGACAGGGTGCCCCCACCGGGGGGAGGCCGTCAACGAGGCTTACCGGGCCACGTCGCCGGCCGGCCCCGCCGGGCAGGTGTCGGAGGGGAGATATCCCGGGCGAACGGCCGTGCAACATGGTCGAAGAGGGGGATATTCCCGGCATGGGTTCAAATCCTCGACAAAACGTCGCCCTTTCCTCGTATATCGCAGCCGTCTCGTCGGCATTATGATGACGCGTGCACGACGAATAATTTTGCAAATACTCCGCTTCCCAAACGCTGGTTGGTCCCGATGGATACCTCACATCTCGCAGAACACGCAGGAACCGCCGGTACCCTGTTCGCATCGGTCTTCGTGGTCGCCACCCTTTCGATGCGCACCATGATTCCTTTGCGGGTCTTTGCGTTGCTCCTCAACTTTGTTCTGATCGGCACCGCCATACCGAACCATAACTACCTGGTCATTCTGGTGCAGACCGTTGCGCTTTTTCTCAATTCCTATCGCCTGCATCAGATGCTGCAACTCGTTCGGGATGTGAAAAAGTCCGTCAACAGCGACCTGTCGATGGAGTGGCTGAAACCGTTCATGACCGAACGAAAATGCAAGGCTGGCGAGGTCCTGTTCTACAAAGATGAGAAGGCCGACAGCATGTCCTACATCGTCAGCGGCCGGTTTCGCCTGGTGGAATCCGGGATCGAACTGCCGGTCGGTGCCATTGTCGGCGAACTCGGCATGCTGTCGCCGTCGAAAGTGCGGACCCAGACGCTGGAATGCGTCGAGGACGGGTTGATTCTGAGTGTGAGCTACGACCAGGTCGAGCAGCTCTATGTGCAGAACCCGGCGTTCGGCTTCTACTTTCTGCGGCTTGCCAGCGCCCGATTGTTCCAGAACATTGGCACCCTGGAGCAGCGCCTGGCACAGCAGACGGCGCTTGCGGCGGCGAAGTCAGCTTGAGGGAAAGCATTCGCGTGTCTGACGACGGCCTGTTGTCATCGCTGCGGTATCTGTTCGCCGATTTCCTCGACGAGGAAGACCAGACGCCGCCGTTCCTGCCTGACGGCCTGCCGGAGGGTGCTGCGCCCATCGTCAGCGACGGCATCCACCTCTTGATGGATTACCAGGGCGCGAGCTACGCCCGGCTTTACGTCGAGCGGCTGACGCGCTTCGTCGGCAAGCAGGGCATCGATGCCGCGACTTTCGGCGACATCGCCCGCCTGATGGCGAACCGCATGGCCTATGAGGATGCGATCCGGATCGCCCAGCTCAAGCTCGCCCAATACCACGACAGCGGCGGCGCGGTCCGATCGACCGACATCGAAAAGTTCCGTTTCGACGAGCTGGTGGACGCGCTTCCCGCAGTCGCCGCCGAACCCGTGCTCATGGTGCTGGACAAGCTCGGATGGGCGCATCGGCGCGTCTCAATACCGTTTTCGACGGCCAGCAAATGGGGTATTCGCCGTCTCAAGGTGGAAGCCTGGCTGAGGCGCTGGCGAATGTTCTCGATCCGCTATCTTCAGGAGCGCGCCTGGGTCGAGCGCTGGCTGCACATGATCAACCGCTGCCTCGACAAGCAACCACAGTCCGTGCCGGCGATCGTCGAGAGCGCGACCATGGTGCAGGGCTTTGGCGATGCCTATCGCCAGGGATTGGCCGCCTGGCACGCGATCATTGACGGCCTGGCGAAGCCGACCTTCGACGACGTACTGCCGCTCACCGATCTCGCCGGCGCGATTGAGGAAGCACGCGCCGCCGCGATGCCGGATCCCCGGCAGGCCGCGCTCAAGCGCACCATCGCGCAAATCAGGGCCCGCGCTCAAGGCGCGGGCGCCAATGCGGCGGCGGGTTAGAAGGACCCTTCCCTGAACGAGCGCGCCGAACCTCAGGCGCTTCGCGCCGTCTTCACGATCGAAACGTTGTCTTCCGCACTCGGCGTCTTGTCGCCCGGATGGCGCGTGAGATAGTCGCGGCGCAGCTCGATCTCATCGCGCACCAATTCGTAACCAAGCTTGAAAGTATCGAGGCCGTCGCTGGAAATCGTTCCGTCTCTCAGTCCGATCACCGCGCCGCGCAGGATTCGCTCCAGCTCGTTCTGCAGTTCTTCCAGTGCCTCGAGCGTATCGGCATGCTCGATCTTCTCGCCGACGATGAGAATCGCGGTTGCGAGCTCGCTCGCCCTTTCGGGTGCAATCCGCGTGACCTTCGCGTAGATCGCGGCAAAGATCGACCCGATGACGGAAAGCGCACCGGCGCCGAGATACATCATGTCGCTGTAGCGATCCATGAACGACTTGATGTCGTCGTTGATATATTCGGCCGCGCCCGGATGCGCGATCACGAAGGCATCCTTGTCGGTCGTCGCCGGCTCGATCTTGGAGGCAAAGCCGTCGTCGAGCCCAAGCTCCAACTTGTTCTCATAGATGATGCGGGCAAGGTCCGCAGCCGTCGTGGTCGAAATTCTGGATTGAGCGATCAAAAGCCATTCGAGTCCGATGGTGTCGAGATCGTCGTCGGGAATTTCCGGCGAGGACGACAATATGCCGGTCTCGATCGTCTCGGCCGTAATCCCGGGAATCTTGCGCGCCAGCGCCTTTGCCGATTCGATTGCGTTCAGGGTGAAGCCGCCCTTTTTGGCATATTGCTCGTAGCTCTTGTCCTTCATCACCTTCGAAGCGTGGGTGACCGCGATCACCACGCCGAAGCCCGAGGCAAACAGTTTATCCAGAGTGGAACCGGCAGGCGCAAGCTGCACCTTCGAGGCGGTGTCAGGGCTCTCGGTAACACCGAAGATGTTGCGGACGAAGGAGAACGGTGGCCAGCTTGGCGGCAAAACGCGCGTCTTCGCCGTTTGGGTTGCCGACCGCGAAGGTGAGCGTCTCCGAATCCTTCAGCAGAACGCGGCCGGCTCCGACGGTGGCAAGCGACAGAAGCAGCGTGAGCAGCACATACAGCAGCACCTGCCTGCGATTGGTCCTTGCTACCTGTGAGCGCGGGCGCGGCTGTTCGGGCGGCTTTCGGATGTCAGCGCTGATGGCTCTACCCCGGAGGCCTGCCGTTTCGCCACCTTCAGGTGGCGCCCGGTAAAATCGTAAACAGTCGAAAAAGAATGATAATTCTGAGCCTTGCGATGATATCCCCAACCATGCCGATTGCAAACCGGCAACGGCGGTAACCTTACCGGCGACCGGCCTCCGGAATGGCGCGGGTAGGCCACACTTTGCGTTTACTTGGTATTTTTCGGGTTCCCGGCAGGTGCAATCCGGCCGCGGAGGTGTCATAAAAGATCAACACGGGGCGAATTGGCCGGTTAAAGAAGAAAAGTTGCGCTGAACGCCTCCACCAGTCCCCGTGCGATCCTAGGTTTCCAGAGGGCGTCAGTTTTGTCCTTCCCTGCTATGTCGTCGTCGGTTCCGGTTGGTGCGCTGGTCGGATGGATGGTGCTGCTCACGGTCAAGCACATCATTGCCGATTTCGTTCTGCAGACCGCCTGGATGGCGCACGGCAAGGATCAGAAGACCGGCTGGGCGCTGCCGCTTCTGGTCCACTGCCTGATACACTTGGCGGTTGCAATGGTCCTGATCCTCATTGTCGCGCCAAAATTCTGGTTCGTCGCAGTGATCGACTTCGCCATCCACATCACGGTCGACCGCGCCAAGGGACTCTGCTCGTCGACGTTCCGTATGACGCCCGAACATCCGTGGTTCTGGACGCTGATCGGCGTCGATCAGGCCTTGCACCATCTCACCGGCTTCGGTCTTTCCATCTTCATGGCGGCGAACTGACAGGTCCGCCTGCGGATCACTTGACGTCGCGAATGAATACGCCGAGATGTGGTTGTGCGGCAGGGTGCAGATATCATCGGATTGGAAATCATGACCGAGCAGCCGCTCAACAAAAAGATCGTCAGCGTCCTCGATAGCCACATGGCCTATCACGAACGCGGGGCTGGCGCGCCGGTTCTGTTCCTGCATGGCAATCCGACCTCGTCCTATCTCTGGCGCAACGTGATCCCGCAGCTCGAAGGCCGTGGCCGCCTGATCGCGCCGGATTTGATAGGCATGGGCGACTCGGGAAAGTTGAAAAATCCCGGCCCCGACACTTATCGCTTCGTCACGCACCAGACTTATATCGCTGCCTTCATCGATAAGGTGATCGGAGAAAACGAGAAGATCCTGTTGGTGCTCCATGACTGGGGCTCGGCCCTCGGATTCGACTGGGCCAACCGTCACCGCGATCGTATCGGCGGCATCGTCTATATGGAGGGCATCGTTCGCCCCATTGCCGGCTGGGAGGAATGGAGCGCGGCCGCAACCCCGATCT
>Ga0207862_1000442_pt1 | contig 12602 bp, 11 predicted proteins | sample LuqExpMetageno81_FD_187838 | JGI IMG/M metagenome (GOLD analysis project Ga0207862, IMG submission 187838) | Tropical forest soil microbial communities from Luquillo Experimental Forest, Puerto Rico - Sample 81 (SPAdes) | ecosystem: Environmental > Terrestrial > Soil > Tropical forest ... | reverse complement strand
CTTGCAACTGGCCGTCAACTTCAGCCAACTTCTTCTCAAACTTCATCTCCGCTGTTTCCAACCGCTGCTTCAACGACGCCGTGTTTCCTCCGGAGGCCTTGGCCTCGCGCAATTCGTCGAGCGACTCGTTCAACTCGAATACTTCCTCCAGCAATTCCGGCGGGGCCTGTTGCTTGTTCTGCCCTTCTCTCCGCTCGCCTTCAATGGCCAGCAGGTACTCAACCCGGGCGATCGGATCCCGCAGAGTTCGATACGCGTCATTCAGCTCCGAACTCCGCCTGAGCGCGATCTCCCTTTCCTCCGGCGAGGCGTTCACAAAATTATCCGGATGGAGCTTCCAGCTCAGTTCGAGGAACTTCTGCTCGAGCAACCCTATCGCAATCCAAAGTTTCCGCGGCATTTGCAGCACGGCGAAATAGTCGCTTCGCTGGGGCAACTGGAGGACTTTGCCGCAGCCCGGGCAGAAATGGGTGCCGATAGTACGCTCGTGGCAGTTCCAGCATACCAATGGCGGATTCGGAGTCGTGGGTACGGTACTCATGGGAACTCTCGCAAGCCCCAAACACAAAAAAAGTGGCTGGCAATTGCGGTGGCCAACCACTTGTAAGACCAAGTCAGCACCAACCGGGCACCGACGGAAGCCCGTGCGACCGCTACGCCGTGAACGAACTGCCGCAGCCGCAACTCCGCGCGGCGTTGGGATTCTGGAAGACGAAGCCTTGCCGCATCAGCGTCTCCTCGTACTCGAGCGTAGTGCCGTTCAGGTACAGGAGGCTCTTGGGGTCAACAAAAATCCTGGCACCGAATTCCTCGAACACCTTATCGCGGCTGCGGGCCTGCGTATCCAAGCGCATCGCGTAAGAAAGCCCCGAGCACCCGCCGCCCTGCACTCCAACGCGTAGCCCGCCGACTTCCGGTGGAACACCTTCCTTGGCGAGCAGTGCAATAATCTTTTTTGCCGCTCGCTCGGTCAGGTGGATCACCGGCCCGACCATAGCCTGAGTCTTGACTTCCGTTTCCGTTGTCATGCTCGCTTCCCTAAGCGCTAATCCGAGCCTCCGGACCGGCAACCCTGTCGGGCGCCCGGGTCCGACCGCCGGAGAACGCAGCTCGCCGCGCTCCCCGCTTAGTGCGAAGACTTTTCGTGCGCCGGAACCTCCACGCCGTGCTTTTTCTTCCAATCGCCGATGGCCGCCTTGATGGCGTCCTCCGCAAGCACGGAGCAGTGAATCTTGACCGGCGGCAAAGACAGCTCGCGGACGATGTCCGTGTTCTTGATGGCCATCGCCTCTTCGACGGTCTTACCCTTCACCCACTCGGTTGCGAGCGATGAGCTGGCGATGGCCGACCCGCAGCCAAAGGTCTTGAACTTGGCTTCTTCGATCACTTGGGTCTCCGGGTTAATCTTCATCTGCAGCTTCATCACGTCGCCGCATTCCGGAGCTCCCACAAGGCCGGTCCCGACGTTGGGATCCTCCTTGGGCAAGCTTCCGACGTTGCGCGGATTGTTATAATGATCGACTACCTTTTCGCTGTATGCCATAGCCCCCTCACCCTTTCTGATTCTTGCCTACGCAGAAACCTAGCCCCTCGCCGCCGCGAGAAGCGCGCTAAAACCCGCATTTTTGATGGCCTTTTCGGTCAGGGCGATATTGGTTAGGAACGCCGAGCGTCCCGCAGCCAATTCCCGCAGCGCGTCCCGAACATACTGAGCGCCGACGCCCAAAACATTCAGAAACTCGCGCACATCCTGAAGATGATAAAAAGCGCGTTCCGCGGCAGGGGCCGGTTCATCGCCGTCCTGATACGGTTGATAGGTCACACGGAACGGTGCGGACGTGCCGGCAATCGACCGGTGAATCCTGAGCGTCCCTTCGCTTGCAATTACTGATGCCATTGTCTTCCTTCCATTCCTTACGAAAATTACGCGGTCTGCCACTTGACCTTGGAAATATCGATTCCTTCCTTGGCCATTTCATAGAGTGGCGAAAGCTCGCGAAGCTTGGTTACAACCTGCACCATTTTGTCGATCACGTAATCGACTTCTTCCTGCGTCGTGAAGCGCCCCAGGCCGAAGCGTATCGACGTATGCGCCAGATCCTCACCTACGCCTAAAGCTTTGAGTACGTAACTTGGCTCCAGGGTTGCCGAAGTGCACGCGGAACCGCTCGAAACCGCCACATCGTTGATCCCCATCAAGAGCGACTCGCCTTCGACGTAGGCAAAGCTCATGTTGAGGTTGTTCGGGAGCCGATGCTCCATCGAACCATTGATGAATACCTCGTCCAATTTCGCTTCCAGGCCCTTTCTCAGCCGCTCCCTCAGCCCGCGCAGCCTTTCGCCTTCCTGCGCCATCTCCTGCTGGCACACTTCACAAGCCTTACCAAGACCGACGATTCCAGGCACATTCAGTGTTCCGGAGCGCATCCCGCGCTCGTGCCCGCCGCCATCGATGATGGCCGAAAGCTGCACGCGCGGATTACGGCGGCGTACGTAGAGCGCGCCCACTCCCTTCGGTCCGTAAATCTTGTGCGCCGATATCGCGAGAAGATCAATATTGTCCTTCTGCACGTCCACCGGAACCTTCCCGACCGCTTGCACGCCGTCAACGGCGAAAATGATGCCGTGCTCCTTCGCGAGCTTCCCGATTCCCGCGATCGGATTGATCACCCCGATTTCGTTGTTCGCATACATGATCGAAATCAGGATCGTCGTGGGCTTGATGGCCTTCCGCACCGCCTCCGGATCAACCCGTCCGTCCCTCTGCACGGGCAGGTACGTCACTTCAAACCCGTGCTTCTCCAGATTCTTGCAGGTGTCCAGCACGGCCTTGTGCTCGATCGCCTGCGTGATAATGTGATTGCCTTTCTCACGGTACATTTCCGCGACGCCCTTGATCATCAGGTTGTCCGATTCCGTTGCGCCGCTCGTAAAGATGATTTCCTTCGCCGTGGCGTTGACCAACGAAGCTACCTGCTGGCGCGCGTTCTCCACCGCCTCTTCTGCGCTCCACCCGAACGAGTGGTTACGGCTCGCGGCATTGCCGAATTTGTCCGTGAAGTATGGCAACATCGCGTCAAGCACGCGTGGGTCGATCGGCGTGGTCGCGTGATTATCCATGTAAATCGGCAGCTTGACAGCCATTTCGTCTTCTCCTGTTCCCCGAACTCGCCTAGCTGCTTACCGCCAGGCCTTTCAATTCCACGAGTGGCGTTTCTTGCTTTTCTTCGCTCAGATGAGCAATCGTCACCATGCTCAAAACATTCAGAATGCTCTCGTTCACTCGCTGCAGCGGCTCCTTGACCGAGCAGCGCTCCGTCGCGTCACAATTCCCGTGACTCGTGACGCAGGAGGTGATCAGCACCGGGCCATCGATCGCCGTAAGCACTTCTAGCGCGCTGATCTGCTCCGGCCGCCGAGTTAACTGGTATCCCCCCGTTGAGCCGTGCTTCGCAGCCACCAATCCCTGCTTGGCGAGCTTTTGCAGCACTTTGGCCATTAAGGTCGCAGAAATCCCGTATTCCTCGGCGATCTCGTTCGCGCTGCAAGCGTGCCCTTGGCGGTGATTCGCGAGATGCTTCATCGCAATCAACCCGTAGTCTGCCTTCTTCGACAGTTTGAACATGCTCGTGTCGCTTCTACCTCAAGCAGTTAGATGCAAGTACGACTGAAACAGTCGTATTTGAACGATACTCCTCTTGTTCCTATTCTGTCAACCCCCAACGCGACACGAACTCCACCAAGCCTTTGCAATAACGGCACTTACAGTAAGACTGATTTAGTCTCAGATCGAGCTTTTTTCGCTGAATGGCGCCCCACCGCGGGTCAACGGTTCAATTTTCACCTTCAACGGCAGCCCCTGACCCGCTCGGATTCCGGTATGCTTCTCGGCGCTCTACGCTTTGGAGTGGATGCCGATGGCCCTTTGGGCAAGAGCCTTGCGCGGGGCTTTATGGGGGTGGCTGCTCTTGGCCGCTCAGAGCGGGTTGCGCCCGCAAGCACCGCCGTCCGCCTCCGACAACGGCTCGAAATCAGCCCAGCCAGGGCGTCTCCCTGCGAACACATTTATCCTCGTCGGTGCAGGCGACATTGCTTCCTGCGTCAGTCGCGCGGGAGCCGCGGCCACCGCAAAACTGATCGATCAAATCCCGGGCACTGTGTTTGCAGCTGGCGATCTTGCTTACGAGCGCGGAACTTACGAAGAATTCGAGGCCTGCTATCAGCCGACCTGGGGACGTTTCAAAGAGCGAACGCGGCCGGCGCCTGGAAACCACGAGTACAACGGCTCACAGGCTTCCGGATACTTTCGCTACTGGGGAAATCAGGCTGGTGCACCCGAAAAGGGATACTACAGCTACGACCTCGGCGCCTGGCACATCATCGTTCTAAACACGAATTGTTTCGTCAGAGCGCTCGGCGGGTGCGACAAGGGTTCGCCCGAGGAAACATGGCTAAGTGAGGATTTGGCCGCTCATCCGAGAGCCTGCCTTCTGGCCTACGGGCACCACGCCCTTTTCAGTAGCGGCCTCCTCCCAAACCATGCCCGTCATCCGGAGCTTCATGCCTTTTGGGAGGACCTCTACGCCGCGCACGCCGATCTGATCCTTGCAGCCCACGAGCATTCTTATGAGCGATTCGCCCCGCAGAACCCCGATGGCGTTGCCGATCCCGGCCGTGGCATTCGCGAAATCATTGTAGGCACCGGTGGCAGGAGCCATACGCCCCTGGGCCCGCCGCTCGAAAACAGCGAGGTCCGCAACGACAACACCTACGGCGTCCTGAGGCTGACCCTTTCGCCAAAGGACTATAAGTGGGAGTTCATCCCGGAAGCGGGCAAGACGTTTCACGACTCCGGAGGGGCGGTCTGTCAAAACGCCTCCGATTCTTCCAGGTAGCCTCCGCGGCGATCCACGAATCGCGACACTCGGTACCCTCTACCTGGAGTTCACGCACGCACTGCCCGAGGTGACTGCCTCGATCAATTTTTGAAATGCCGCTCTGGCTGGTAGCGTCAGTTGCGACTTGTGCGCCTGCAACTCGAGAGCATTCAATGCGTCGATTTGTTGCTTCTTCAAGTCCTCCGTCATTGGCAGCCCCTGGGTCAGCCGATCCAGCGCGTTTAACGCTAGTTCCGCGGCCTCTGAGAGCGCCGCGGAGGCAGGGCTGGCTTCCTTTACCAGGTAGGAACGCTGCGCCAGCGCTTGCAGCCGGGAATCATTTCCGGCCCACATCGTTAACTGTCGGCGGAGCTCCGAGGCCTTTCCAGCATCCTGGCAGGAACCGGCTACGAATTGGTCCACGTCAACCGAGAAGCGCCGGGAACTCTCGCTTTCCGGCTGCACCGCATCCACCACCCGGTTCAGCGGTACCTGGCTGGTTGCTTCGGTCGCTGCAAGTTCCTCCCGCGTGTAGTCCTTTACCGGCTCGAGCGCCTCGGTAAGCCTGTCCAACGCCGCAAGTTCTGAAGGAGCCGCCGGTCCGGCCATTCTCTGTACCATCTTCCTCTGGAACGACCGATGCGTAAGCCCGAGCCATTCGAGCCGCTCGCTCTCGGCTTCCATGCGCCGGTACATTGAGGCCACGTCAACGGTCCCTTGGGGCGACCAGAATCTTTCGGCGATCGCGGCGTTACGCGGCCAGATGCGTGAATCAATGTTCTCCGCGTCCACATACTCCGACCACATTGTGGACTCACCGCCGAGAATCCTCTGCTTCTCCTCCGCCGTAAGGTTTGCCGCGGCTCCGCCCATCGGATCCACGGCGTAGTGTCGCGCCGCGCTCCATCCGAGATCAATGTAGTAGCCGTTCGAAAGGATACCGCGATAGCCCATCTTTGCGGCCGCGGCCAGCGAATCCGCGCCGCGCCAGGACTGAATCACGATCGTCTTAGGTACGCCCGGCACGAGAATCTCGTCCCAGCCTACCGGCGTCTTCCCGTGCTTCACCACCAGATCCTGAACATGCTGGCTGAAATAAGCCTGAAGTCCTTGATTGTTTTTGATCTCGTGCGCTTTCATGAACGCCTGAATGTTCGGGTTCGCGTCCCATTCTTTGCCGTTCACCTCGTCTCCGCCGATGTGAAAAAACTGGTCGGGAAACAGCTTCGCCATTTCGCCAATCAACTCATTCAGGAATTTGTAGGTCTTCTCGTTCGTGGGATCCATCGCTGGATCGAACACACCCCACTTGCGCTCGATTTGATACGGTCCCTTGCCGCTTGCCAACTCTGGATAACCGACGAACCACGCCGTCGAGTGCCCCGGCATATCAAACTCCGGCACGACACGCACACCTCGGTCGCGCGCATAGGCGATCAAGTCCCGGACTTCCTCCTGGGTGTAGTAAAGGCCGTCCGAACCGTTTTCCTGCAGCTTGGGAAACTTGCGGCTTTCGAGGCGGAAACCCTGGTTATCCGACAGATGCCAGTGAAATACGTTCATTTTTACTGCTTCGAGGCCGTCGATGTTTCGCTTGATCACTTCAATTGGAATAAAATGCCGGCCGGAGTCAATCATCAATCCCCGCCAGGGAAAGCGCGGCTGGTCTTGAATGCTGACGGCCGGGACGGCAAATCCATCCGGCGTGACGGAAACTAGCTGAAGGAAGGTCTGCAAGCCATGAAGTGTTCCGAGCGGATTTGCCGCATGCAGTTTCGCACCGGCAGCCGTTATATCCAGCGTGTAAGACTCATCTTCATCGAGTTCCTGCACGGGTTTGCTTTCGTGATCCGTCGTGATCAGCAATGTAGCCTTAGAAGGATCCTTCGCGAGGACGGACACTGGAAAAACAATTCCGGTTTCGCGCTCAATTTGAGTTCCAAACCGCTGTGCGGCTCGGTCCAGGCGCGCTTCATGGTAGCCGGAAAACGCCAGTGTGAATCCTCGATCGATCTTCAGCAGGCCGCCCGGGACTTGCACCTTCGCCGGAAGCGGCATGACGTTCAGCTCCGATGGAGTTTGCGCAGGCATCGAGATCGCGCCCCACAAAGCAAAGCAAAGCACACAAACACCGCCACGGCTAGCTATCAGGCCTCTCCTCATCACACAACCCTCCGCGGAACTTGCACAACAAGGCTCATTAAAACGTTACAACACTAATCGGCCGAGGGTGCCACATTTTTCCTCCCGGGACAAAGTAAACTCCGCTACTCGAGTTTCCTCTTGCCACGAACGAACAACCTTGTCTTCACGCCGAACTTCTGGGTTAGAATGTGCCGCGGAGCTTTCCCGAATCTCACCATGAAAACTTCGATCGCCATTTATCCGGGTTCGTTCGACCCGGTCACCAACGGGCACTTGGATCTGATCGAACGTGGCGAAAAGATGTTTGACCGCCTGATCGTCGCGGTTCTGAAAAACGTCGAGAAGGAGCCGCTCTTTTCGGTTTCGGAGCGCGTCGAAATGCTGCGCCAGGTCACCAAACGCTGGGATTCGGTTGAAGTCGACGTCTTCGAAGGACTCCTGGTTGATTACGCACGCAAGCGGAGCGCGGCCGTAATTCTTCGCGGCATTCGCGCTGTTTCCGATTACGAATATGAACTTCAGATGGCGCTGATGAACCGCAAACTCGAACCCCGGCTGGAGACCGTTTTTATGTTGCCCGGCGAGAGCTATAGCTACCTTAGTGCGAAACTGGTCCGCGAAATTGCAAAGCTCGGTGGTCCGCTCGCGGGACTGGTTCCCCCCTTGGTCGAGCAGCGTATCCGGTCGAAGGTATCCTGAAATCCGACCCCGACTCGCGACTTGTCCGCCGTCCAAATTGCCCTCTCCGTGTTTCGGATTGAATTTCGACTCAAATTCCTGAAAACTGTATGATTATCCTGAGCCAGTCTGATCTTTAGGAGAGCCCGTGGAACTGACCAATCGCATCAACCGGATTCAAATATCGCCGACGGCTGTGGTCATCAATGCCGCGGAACAGTTAAAAGCCAAGGGCGTTGATATCGCTGACTTTGGCCCGGGCGAACCCGATTTTCCGACGCCGGACCACATCAAGCGCGCGGCGATCAAAGCGATTGAGGAAAATCGCACAAAGTACACGCCAACGGGCGGCATTATGCCGCTGCGCGAGGCCATCACGGCTTGGCACAAGCGTGAACTAGGCTCCCACTACACCCCCAAAGAGTGCGTGGTGAATGTTGGGGGCAAGCACTCCATCTTCAATACAATTTGCGTGTTGATTCAGAACGGCGATGAGGTCATCATCCCTGCTCCCTATTGGGTCAGCTATCCCGACATCATCAAGTACGCCGGCGGCACCCCAGTGGTCGTTCGAACGACGGCCGAGCACGGTTTCTCGGCAAAGGCCGCCGACATCGAAAAAGCCATCACTCCTAAGACCAAGATGGTGATCATCAATTCCCCCAGCAACCCCACTGGTGGTGTTGTCGATGGCGACGAGTTCGAACGCATCCTGGCCGTCTGCAAAAAGCGGGGTGTGTGGCTCATGGGCGACGAGTGCTATTCGCACTTCGTCTATGAGCCTCACAAGCCTTATTCCATCGCGAGCCCGAAAGATTCCAAGGACCGGGTCATCATCGTCGGTTCCGTGTCCAAGACCTTTGCGATGACCGGCTGGCGCGTCGGCTATACCCTGGCACCCGAACCGCTCATCCAGGCAATTGTCAAGATTCAAAGCCAATCGACTTCGAACCCGACTTCGATCGCGCAGTACGCGGCCTTGGAGGCGATGCGCGGATCGATGGACACGGTACCGGTCATGCTCGCCGAGTACGCCCGGCGCAGAAAGGCCATTGTCGAAGGCTTGCGGAAAATCGATGGCGTAACGTGTGAATGGCCGGGCGGGGCATTCTACGCGTTTCCAAACGTTGCTGCGCACTTGGCCGGTCCAAACGCGGTGGCTCCGAGTTGTACCGCACTTGCCACGGAACTCCTCGAGAGGGCTCATGTCGCGCTCGTCCCTGGAGAAGCGTTCGGCGCGCCCGGCTTTTTGCGCTTGTCCTACGCGACCTCCCTCGAACGGATCGAAGAGGGACTGCGGCGGATGAGAAGGTTCCTGACCCGGGCCGAAGCTGCAGTTTGAGCCGTGCTCGAATCTGTCCTAACACGCATCGAACCCATCTTCAGTCCGCGGCCTTGGGGCGCTCGTTCCTTAGCGCCCTTGTTTCCCGATCAGAGCAACCTGGCGGAACCGCTCGGTGAAGCATGGCTCACGGCCCTTGAGTCTCGGGTCGCGAGCGGCCCGTTCACTGGAAACTGCCTGGGAGAGAGTTGGCGATCGATGCCGCCGGAATGGCGCGGCACACGTCTCCGTGCCTGCCCGGAATTTCCCGTGCTGGTGAAGTTTCTTTTTCCCAATGACCTTTTGTCGATTCAGGTTCATCCTGACGATGCCTTTGCAGCAAGGTTCGAACGGGCCGCCGGCGGCCGCGGGAAGACAGAAATGTGGCATATCGTCGCGGCCGAACCGCATGCGGAACTCCTGCTTGGTCTCAAGCCCGGCGTCACACGTGATCGATTTTTGAACGCCGTCGCCAAAGGAACCGTCGAGCAGCTCCTCTTGCGCTATCCGGTCCGTGCGGGCGAGACTTACTTCGTCCCGGCGGGCACCCAGCACGCCATTTGTCCTGGGATGATCGTTTGCGAAGTACAGGAGTATTCGGATTTGACCTATCGCGTCTATGATTATGGCCGCGTCGATTCCGCGGGCAAGTCGCGTGACCTGCATATCGAGAAAGCGCTCCAGGTGACTGCCTTCGAAGGAACGCGCAGCGGAAAGATTCTGCCGCTTCCCTTGCATTCTCCGGATGCCAACAAGCACTTGCTCGCCGCTTGCCCCTTTTTCGCCACCGAGCGTTGGGAGTGCGACCGAACCACCTTCGTCGAAGGCGACCTGGTTGAGTTTCAGCTTCTGGTTTTTCTTCGGGGCGCCGGCAAACTTCACGATGCCGAGGGCACGTATCCTTACAAGCCGGGACAAGCTTGGTTTTTGCCCGCATCGCTGGAGATGACAACGCTCCAGCCAACCGAGCCAACCTCGCTTTTGCGCGTAACGGTGCCGGACGCGAAACTGCTCGAGCGCCAGCTGGTAAACCTCGGTTTTAGCCCCAAGGACGTATCCCGTGTTGTGCTGGTGTGACGACAGATGACCGAGCAGAAACTCAGTCTTCACGCTGTCATTCTTGCTGGCGGCCGCGGCACCCGCTTCTGGCCCCGCAGCCGGACACGGACTCCGAAGCAGTTGCTCACGATTGTTGGAAAAACCAGTATGCTCGAGCAAACCGTGGCTCGGCTGCGGCCCCTCATTCCTCCGCGCCACATCTGGTCTGTAACAAACGCCGAGCAGGCCACGGCTCTCCGCAGGCAACTTCCGGCGCTCGCCCGCCAACACGTTCTCGCCGAACCAGTGGGAAGAAATACAGCGGCGGCGATCGCTCTTGCCGCTATCCATATTTGGCGCGCCGCGCGCGGTGACGCTTTAATGGCGGTTTTGCCGGCCGACCACTTTATCTCAAAACCAAAACGATACCGCGAAATCGTCAAGAACGCTCTCATCTTTGCGAGCGAACCCGGTCGCATCGTCGTTCTCGGCATTTCACCGACACATCCAGAAACAGGCTATGGCTACGTTGAGCGAACCGGCGAGACACTTACGATTCACGGGTGTTCCGTGTTCGCTGTGCGCCGCTTTACCGAAAAACCGGCGCTGGCACTTGCCAAAGAGTATGTAGCGTCCGGCAACTACCATTGGAACGCCGGCATGTTTTTCTGGCGCGTGTCTACTTATCTCGATGCCCTCAAGGAATTTCTGCCTCAATCCTTTGCCGCGCTCGAAGAGCTGGCACGTCACATCGGGAAGCGAACCTACGAATCACAATTGAAGCGGATTTATTCCCGACTGGAGGATATTTCGGTCGATTACGCCGTTCTCGAGCGGGCCACTCGCGCCCCGGGCGCACCTCGTGTCTTCGTCATCCCGGCGGAAATCGGTTGGAGCGACGTCGGCTCCTGGGCAGCGGTCTATGAACTCCAGGCCAAACAGCCAGGCGAAAACATATTCTCTGGTCCAGGCTACGCGTTGGACGCGGAAGGCAACTTCTTCTGGGCCCCGGGCAAGCTCGTCGCTGCCATCGGTGTGCACGATCTGATTGTTGTGGAAACATCGGATGCGCTATTGATTTGTCCTCGCAGCCGCGCGCAGGATGTCGGCAAAATTGTGAAAGAACTCGAAGCGCGAAATCAAAAAAGCTTTTTCTGACAGCGCCCTTTTGGGTGGCCTGTGGCTATTCAGTTTCCTTGCTCGCTGTTTGGCCGTTCCTCGGCTTCGCGTATACTCACCCATAATGGAAACAATCAAATTCGGTACAGACGGCTGGCGCGGCATTATTGGTGAAGATTTCACCCCTCAGAACGCACGCAGGGTCGCTCACGCCATCGCTCGTTACGTCGTCCGTGGAGAAGAAGCACGCAAAGGAATCCTGATCGGCTACGATCATCGCCACAATTCTGATGGCGTGGCTGCCGCAGTTGCCGAAGTCATCAGCGCCACGGGCACTCCCGTCTGGCTGGCGGATAAGCCTTGTCCCACCCCGACGATTTCGCTGCTTGTACGGCAACGCAACGCCGCCGGCGGGATCGTCGTCACCGCAAGCCACAACCCTCATTCCTGGAATGGCCTTAAGTACAAGGCAAGCTACGGCAGCAGCGCTTTACCGTCCGTCGTTGGGCAAATTGAAAGCGAACTTGCCGGCGTCATGGCAACCGGTGTCCCTCCTCTGCCTGCGCGTCAAGAACTGATTCAGCCGCTCGAGCCAATCGCCCCTTATCTGGAGACGATTGAGAAACTGATCGATTGGCAGCGCCTCCGCGAAGCGAACCTCCGCTTCGTTGCGGATCCCATGCACGGGTCTGCCGCAGGGTTGCTGCGGGAACTCTTCACCCGCAACGGAGTCACGGGCGACGAAATTCGCGGAACGCGTGACCCTCACTTCGGCGGCGTTCATCCTGAACCAATCGAGCCGCACATCGAAGCCTTACGTCAAGCTGTGCTCGCCGGAAAATACGACGCCGGCTTCGCCGCCGACGGCGACGGTGATCGCATCGGTGCCATCGACCGGGATGGCTCCTTCATCAACCCGCACCAGATACTTTCTTTGCTCGTCTGGCACCTGATTGGCACGCGGCGCTTGCCAGGAGATGTCGCAAAGACCTTTTCCGTGACCAAACTCGTCGACAAACTGGCCTCGAAATTCGATCGTAAGCTCCACGAAGTACCCATCGGCTTCAAGTACATTTGTGAACTGATGCTCGAACGGGACATTCTGATCGGTGGCGAAGAGAGCGGTGGAATCGGCACAAGCCTTTATCTGCCCGAGCGCGACGCCACTGTTTCTGCTTTGTTACTGGCTGAACTTATGTCTTGGCATCGCAAATCGCTCGGCGACCTGGTCAACGCGCTCCACCAGGAATTCGGCGAACACCATTACGGCCGCATCGATCTGAATGTGAAACATGGGCAAAAAGAGAGAGTCATTGCTTTTTTCTCTGACGAAAAGCTCAGGCGATTCCACACCTGGCCGGTTAGCCGCCGGGAGGATCTCGATGGCATCAAACTATACTTTGACGGAATCGGCTGGCTGATGG
>Ga0207862_1000441_pt1 | contig 12602 bp, 14 predicted proteins | sample LuqExpMetageno81_FD_187838 | JGI IMG/M metagenome (GOLD analysis project Ga0207862, IMG submission 187838) | Tropical forest soil microbial communities from Luquillo Experimental Forest, Puerto Rico - Sample 81 (SPAdes) | ecosystem: Environmental > Terrestrial > Soil > Tropical forest ... | reverse complement strand
GAGCCACACCAGCAAAGGATCTTTGAATGAAAGACTACATCGTTTCACGCCAGAAAATGGTGGATGAGGCGCTGGAAACGTTTCTACCAAAGTCGAGTGTCAAGCCGAAGACGATTCACAAAGCAATGCGCTACAGCATATTTGCTGGCGGCAAGCGGCTAAGACCAATCTTATGCTTCGCCGCTGGAGAATGTTGCGGCGGTGAAGCGGCAGCGTCTATCCCGCTGGCGTGCGCGGTCGAATGTATACACACGTACTCGCTTATTCACGATGACTTGCCTTGTATGGATGACGACGACCTTCGCCGAGGCGTGCCGACCTCGCACAAGGTATTCGGCGAGGCGATCGCCGTGCTGGCAGGCGACGCTTTGTTGACGTTCGCTTTCGAATTAGCGGCCCAGGTTCCAGGGTGGCCCCGCTACTCGCTAAAGGATATTGTCAGGGAACTCGCAGTTGCTTCCGGCAGCCGGCATCTAATTGCAGGGCAGGTTGTCGATCTGGAGAGCGAGGGACGGCGAGTTTCACTACCGTTGCTGCGGTTCATCCATCAGTCAAAGACCGCCGCGCTCCTTTGCTCATCGATTCGATTGGGTGCGATGAGCGCAAACGCCACGCCTGCGCAACTGGAAACTCTGTCAAGTTTTGGGAAGGCTCTCGGACTCGCGTTTCAAGTCATCGACGACATCCTTGATGTCACGCAAACCTCCGAGGCCCTCGGGAAAAGTGCGGGCAAGGACCTGGCTTCTGAGAAAGCGACCTATCCATCAGTTGTCGGACTGGAACGCTCGCGGAAAGTGGCGAAGAAATTGACGGAGGAAGCTCACACCTCGCTCAAGTCATTCGGGCAAAAAGCGGGTATCCTGCATGGCCTCGCCGATTATTTGCTTGCCAGGGAGTACTAGGGGAAGAAACCATTTGTCAGGCGGCACGGGCTATGGCAGTTTCTGCGTCTTTCCAATTGGACATTCAACATGGCGTACGCGATTATTCGTTCTGGAGGTAAGCAATATCGGGTGAGCCCCGGGCAGACCATAACGGTTGACAAACTCGCAGCCGCCAATGGAGAGAAGGTCACTTTCGGAGATGTCGTTTTGTTCGCTGACGGAGCGGCGGTCACAGCCGGTGATCCGATTATTGCCGGGGCAAAGGTGGTCGGTGAAGTGGTTGAACAATTCAAAGATAAAAAAGTGATCGCTTTCAAGTATAAGCGGCGCAAGGGATACCATCGGACTGTGGGTCATCGCCGCCAGCTGACTCGTGTGAAGATCGAAGCGATTAACTGACAGCTCTTCCTAGATTGGAGTTTTGAAGCATGGCTCACAAAAAAGGTCAGGGTAGTGTTAAGAATGGGCGCGACAGCGTTAGCAAGCGCCTTGGGGTGAAAAAATTTGGCAGCCAGCAAGTGGTCGCCGGCAATATCATTATAAGGCAGCGCGGTACCAAGTTTTTGCCGGGGCGAAATGTCGGTCTCGGTCGGGATTACACGATTTTCGCTCTGGTAGACGGAATTGTACGTTTCGACCGTGAAGGTCGGAGGGTAAATGTCGAACCAATCGAAGCGGCGCAATTGAGTTCGACAAACTGATCCAGAGATAGATTTCCCTCCCGACGGAAAAAGCGCCTCGAACGTTGAGGCGCTTTTTTTGTTTTTAGCGCGAAAATCTTAGAAGGCAAAGAACTCAAGAAGAAGTCCTGAAGCCGCCGGCCGATCGCCGCTTTTTGAATTCTTGAGTTCTTCTCTTAGCCAAACATGTTCAACGTTGTGCTGATCGAACCCGAAATTCCACCGAATACCGGAAATATCGCCCGGCTCTGCCTGGCGACCAAGAGTCGGCTGCACTTGGTTAAACCTCTTGGCTTTTCCGTCGATGACCGCCGGCTCCGCCGCGCAGGAATGGATTACTGGCATCAAGTGGATATCCAGTATTGGAAAAGCTTTGCTGAATTCGAAGCTGCGACCCAGCCTCCAATACGAAGATTTCTTCTGACGACGAAGTCCGGGCGACGGTATTGGGATGCGAAGTTTCACGAGGGAGATTATCTTGTGTTCGGTCGCGAAACAAAAGGGTTGCCGGAACACTTCCTTTTGGTCCACGCGGACAATTGTTTGACGATACCAATGGCGCCGGAGGCTCGTAGTTTAAATCTGGCAACCGCGGTGGCTGTTGTATTGTTCGAAGGCGTTCGCCAGCTCCACCAACATTGTGATTGATCACCCACAGCTTAGTGCCACCGACGTTTACCGCTCTTTTAAGATCGGTTCACGAAAAATTGAAGTGCTTCGAGGCATCAGTCTGGAAGTTCAGCGAGGGGAGGCCGTCTTCCTTTGCGGCGTTTCAGGCGCGGGAAAGACAACGTTGTTATACACGTTGGCCGGGCTGGAGCGACCCGAAGCCGGAGAGGTGATCTTCGAGGGTCACAGGCTCTACCGCAATGGCTCTTCGGCGGACGCAAAGGTGCGAAATGAGAAAATGGGATTTGTTTTTCAGAGCTATTTCTTGCTGCCTGAACTCACCGCGCTCGAGAACGTGCTCGTTCCATCTATGATCCGGAAGAAACAGCAGCCTGAACTCGCCGTCCAACATCTGGAGCGCGTCGGTCTGGGCGATCGGATGAACCATTTGCCAAGCGAAATGTCCGGCGGAGAACAGCAGCGTGTGGCGATTGCGCGCGCCTTGATCAATGATCCGGCAATCATTTTCGCAGATGAACCGATCGGAAACCTCGACACCGTTAACGGCGATGCGATCATGGAATTGCTGCTTGCTTTGGCCAGAGAGAAACAGAAAACATTGGTCGTGGTAACCCACGATCAACGGCTTGCGTCGGCTGGTGACCGGCGTGTAAACATCCGAGACGGACTGCTTACCAACTAACATTTGAACCGCTACCTATGAACCTCAAAATCTACATCGACGGAAACTTCCACGACCAGGCCGAGGCGAAAATTTCCGTATTTGACCATGGTCTACTCTACGGTGATGGGGTATTTGAAGGGATCCGGTTCTACAATGATCGAGTGTTCCGTCTGGAAGAGCATATTGACCGCCTCTGGGATTCAGCCCGGGCGATCGCCCTTGATATTCCAATGTCGAAGTCGGAACTGGTCGCGGCTACCCTCGAGACCATCCGGCAGAACGATCTTCACGACGGTTATATTCGTCTGATTGTGACTCGTGGTGTGGGCTCATTAGGGCTGAGTCCGGATACTTGCCGCCGGCCGAGTATCATCATTATCGCCGCCACGATTACGCTTTATCCTGAAGAATTGTATCATAAAGGTTTGACCATGGTGACTTGTTCGACACGGCGAACGCCGCCGGCGGCGTTGAGCCCGCGGGTCAAGTCACTTAACTACCTGAGCAACATTCTGGGAAAGCTCGAGGCCCAGAACGCCGGCGCCGGCGAAGGCCTGATGTTGAACGAACAGGGATACGTTAGCGAATGTACCGGAGACAACATTTTCATTGTCAAAAATGGCGAGATTTCCACACCCCATCTAAGTTCCGGCATTCTCGCGGGGGTAACCCGAGGCGTCGTCTTTGAGCTGGCAGAGAAACTCAGTATTCGGGCGGTAGAGCGAGAGCTAATCAGACACGACATTTACACGGCGGACGAATGTTTTCTGACCGGGACGGCGGCTGAAGTCATCCCGGCGGTGCAATTGGATCGGAGGTTCATAGGCAACGGGCAGCCTGGACCGATTACTTTGCAGCTGATTGAGAGCTTCCGTGAGTTGACACGCGCGACCGGCACTCCGATTTATGAGTAGGATACTTTAGATACTATGAGAGCGTCCGAATAACGGGAGTTATAACAGACATGATTTGCGACGTCTGCAAAACAAACACGGCAACGGTATATCTGACCCAAATCGTCGATGGGAACATGAAGAAGATTAATTTGTGCGAGGCATGTTCCAAAGATAAGGGTGTCTCGGATCCGACCGGTTTTGCTCTGGCGGATCTGTTGCTTGGTTTAGGGGAGACACAGCAGGTCGAACAGGCTGCTCCCACGGAGCATTGCCCGGTATGTGGGTTCACGCAGGCTGATTTTAAGAAGACCGGCCGACTCGGGTGCAGCGAATGTTACAGCACGTTTGCAGAGGGTTTGGGATCGCTTATCAAAGCGATGCATAAAGGGACAAAGCACACGGGCAAGGTCCCGGCCCGTCTATTCAGAAACATTGTGCGCTCCGGTCGGCTGAACGAACTAAAGAAGAACCTGGAAGACGCAGTTTCTAAAGAAGATTACGAATCGGCGGCAACGATCCGGGACGAGATCCGGCAGTTAGAGTTGGAGGAACAGCCGTAGCATGAAAATCGGCACGATTTTGACGACGCGCGGAGATTGGCTGTCGCCGGGTAATGGGCATCATCCGATCGTCATCAGCAGCCGAGTCAGGCTGGCTCGCAATGTGGCCAAGCTGGCGTTTCCTGGCTGGGCCAAGAAGACGGAGAGGATCCGTATCCTGGATGAGATCAAGCCGGAAGTGGACGGTCTCGCACAGATGCGAAACTCGTTCTCAGAGCAGTTGAATGAACTTTCCGCTACGGAGAAGCAGGTCCTGGTTGAGCGCCATTTGATCAGCAGGGAACATGCGGCGAAAGGAATGGGCAGCGCAGTTGTGATCAATTCGACCCAGACTGTCAGCATCATGATCAACGAAGAAGATCACTTGCGGATGCAGGCAATCACTTCAGGGTTGGAATTGCAAAAGACTTTTCGGGTCATCGACGACGTAGATACCGCCCTGGAAGCGCACCTCGATTTCGCTTTTGACTCGGAGTTGGGATATCTGACGGCGTGTCCGACGAACGTCGGGACGGGGATGCGCGCCTCTGCGATGGTCCATCTACCCGGCCTGGTGCTGAGCGAACAAATCAATCAAGTGATCAACTCGGTGAACAAGATCGGCTTGGCGGTGAGAGGATTGTACGGTGAAGGGACCGAGGCAATGGGTAACCTTTTCCAAGTTTCCAACCAAACTACGCTCGGAGAAAACGAAAGCCAGATCATCGAGCGACTGAACAAGGTCATCGAGACTTTGGTCCAGCGCGAGAACCAGGCTCGCGAGAATCTCCTCGAGACAAAGCGTCCGATGCTGATGGACCAGGTAGGTCGAGCATACGGGATTTTGACCCACGCCTATGCGGTTTCGTCTAAGGAGGCCCTAAACTTGCTATCCGTGATGCGCCTCGGGATTGACTTAGGCTTTTTCCCGGAGGAGGGTCGTCTATTGATTAACTCATTGTTAATGGAAACACAGCCGGCACATCTCCAGCATCTTTCACAGCAAAAGCTGGCCGCGGAAGAACGCGACCATCTTCGCGCCGACATTGTCCGAGAGAAGTTGAAAGGGTTGCCTAAACCAAATAAAAATAAGTTGTCGGGGGGGCAGGCAGCGGGACCGGCATCGGAAACGCAATGATGAATAATTTTACTCCACGTGCTCAGCAAGTGTTGGCGCTGGCCCGCAAAGAGGCTGACCGGTTTAACCACAATTATGTTGGAACTGAGCATCTTTTGCTCGGGCTGATCAAACTTGGCCAGGGCGTTGCCGTAAATGTGCTGCAGAAGATGGGGCTCGACTTGGAGACGGTGAGGATGGAAGTCGAGAAACATGTTGGCTCGCATCCCGAAACAAAGATGGTCGGGAACATTCCTTACACGCCGCGAGTGAAGAAGGTGCTGGCGCTCGCAGGGAAGGAAGCTAAAGCTTTAAATCATTCCTATGTAGGTACGGAACACATATTGCTGGGACTCTTGCGGGAAGGGGAAGGCGTTGCCGCCCGAGTATTAAAGAGTCTGGAAGTTGATATCGAACGAACTCGGAACGAAATTTTAAAAGAATTGGACCCGAACTTTACACCGCCGGAGAGCGAGGCTGAATCCCCGCAGGAAGGCAACAAGAAAGATGTTAAGACGCCCGCTTTGCGTGCGTTCGGTCGGGATCTGACCGAGCTGGCGAAGAAGGGTGAGCTGGATCCGGTAATCGGTCGGAAAAATGAGATCGAAAGAGTGATCCAGATCCTCTGCCGACGGACAAAAAACAACCCTGTGCTTCTTGGCGAAGCCGGCGTTGGCAAGACCGCTATCGTCGAAGGACTTGCTCAGGAAATTGGTGCCGGAAACGTGCCTGAGCTCTTGCGTGACAAACGAGTGATTACTCTCGATCTCGCCCTGATGGTAGCTGGAACGAAATACCGCGGGCAGTTTGAAGAGCGCATCAAAGCGGTGATGGATGAGATTCGCCGCTCAAAAAACGTTGTTCTTTTCATCGACGAGTTGCACACGATCGTTGGTGCCGGCTCCGCGGAAGGCGCGATGGATGCCTCCAACATAATCAAGCCGGCACTGAGCCGCGGCGAACTGCAATGCGTTGGTGCAACGACCCTGAACGAATACCGGAAATACATCGAGAAGGATGCGGCACTGGAGCGTCGCTTCCAGACGGTTAAGGTCGAGGCTCCCACCGTTGACGAGGCCGTACAAATTCTCAAGGGGCTACGCCCGAAGTACGAAGCACACCACAAGGCTCGGCTGACAGATGAGGCTTTGGAGGCTGCAGTTCGACTCTCGGATCGGTATCTGACGGGGCGTTTCCTGCCGGACAAGGCCATCGACGTGATGGATGAGGCGGGCGCGCGAGCGCGAATCAACGCGATGACTCGGCCGCCCGACGTGAAGGAGATCGAGAAGGACATTGAGAGTATTCGCACCGAAAAAGAGGGCGCGATTAAGGCACAGGATTTCGAGAAGGCAGCCGCGCTTCGTGATTCAGAAAAACAAACGAAGGATAAGCTGGAACGTATTCTGACCGAGTGGCGCGAACAGCGTGAAGAACGCGAGGTGGTCGTCAATGGGGATGACATCATGCACATCGTATCCAAGTGGACCGGGGTGCCGCTGAATCGCATGGAGCAAAAAGAAGCTCAGAAGCTTCTGAAGATGGAGGATGAGCTCAAAAACCATGTGATCGGCCAAGATGAAGCCGTTATCGCTATCAGTAAGGCGCTACGGCGTTCCCGAGCTGATTTGAAGGATCCGCGCCGACCAATTGGCTCATTCATCTTTCTTGGACCAACTGGCGTTGGTAAGACATTTCTGGCGCGCTCCCTGGCAGAGTTTATGTTCGGTGACGCTGACGCTCTGATCCAAATCGACATGTCCGAGTATATGGAGAAGTTCACCGCGTCGCGCCTGATCGGTTCACCTCCGGGCTACGTTGGATATGAGGAAGGCGGTCAGCTATCGGAAGCGGTGCGCCGCAGGCCTTACTCAGTGGTTTTGTTTGACGAGATAGAGAAGGCGCACCCGGACGTCATGCATCTTCTCCTGCAGATATTGGAGGAAGGCAAAATCACGGACAGCCTCGGGCGGAAAATCGACTTTCGGAATACGATCATCATTATGACGTCGAATGTCGGCGCCGAATTGATCAAACGTCAAACCTCCCTGGGTTTTGGCGCTGCTTCCAGCCACGAGTCCTACGAGCAGATGCGCGACAAGATTCTTGAAGAATCCAAACGGGTCTTTAAGCCTGAGTTTTTGAATCGATTGGACGATATGATCGTTTTCCACACGCTTGGGCGAAACGATCTGGCTAGAATTGTCGATCTCGAGGTGGCAAAGGTCGTAGAACGCGTCCGCATGAAAGCGATCGTGGTACATCTGGATGCGTCCGCAGTCGAGTTTCTCATAGATAAGGGATACGATCCGACATACGGCGCCCGGCCTATGCGGCGAGCAGTCGAAAAATTCCTGGAGGACCCACTCGCGGAAGAATTGCTGCGCGGGAAAGTCAAGTCAGGCGACGCCCTAGACGTATACGTCGCGAGCGAGCGACTCGAATTCAAGGTGAGTCAGCCGGAGCACAGTGAACCGGCAACCGCCTAGGCGTTCGGCGTTTGGCGTTCGGTGCCGGGAAGGCACGGTAGGGACGCGCTTCGTCGTGGCACGTCCTTTAAGGTAAGAACTCAAGGAGCCCAGGAGTCTAAGACCCTAGAATTCAAGAAGTGGATCGCTTGGCGGCTGTTCCCGTTTGATAACGTCTTTTATTAGACGTGCGACGCCCGATCGCGCGGGAGCGCGTCCCTACCCGCTGTGTTTGAATTGCCGACTCACTATGCCCTGGGCGTCCCGCCCGTGATCGGGCTTGCTTCGCAGAACGCCGAACGCCGAACGCCGAACGGTGAACGTCAAACGCAAAACTACTTGCTAATCGGTACCTTGCGCCGTGAGTGTGCCGCATGATCTGGAAACTCCGAAAGCGCTCGGTTGATCTGAGCCGATCGGGTCTGATAATGGGCGTTTTAAATGTCACGCCTAACTCTTTTTCGGACGGCGGCCAATTCATGGACGAGGAAGCCGCATTTCGGCATGCCGAGCGGATGGCCAGTGAAGGAGCCATCATCCTGGACGTAGGTGGAGAATCGTCGCGGCCGGGGTCTGAGCCGGTGCCGGCGGAAGAAGAACTTCGGCGCGCCATCCCGATCATGAGGCGTCTTCGCAGTCGGTTTCCGAATCTATTCCTTTCGATCGATACGTACAAGGCAGAGACAGCTCGCCAGGCCCTTGCAGCCGGCGCAGATATCGTCAACGACATCTCGGCTTTACGCGCTGACCCGGCAATGATCGAAGTTTTGAACCGCTCGGATGCCGGCGTCATCCTGATGCACATGCAAGGAACGCCCAAGACCATGCAAATAAATCCCTACTATGAAGACGTCGTCACAGAGGTCATTGAGTTTCTCCGGCTACGCCGAGATGAGCTCGTTAACGGCGGCATTGATCGAGCCAGAATCGCAATCGATCCGGGCTACGGGTTTGGAAAGCGCGTTCAAGACAATGTTCAGCTTGTTCGGTGGCTGAGTCGGTTCGCCGAACTTGGTCAACCGGTGGTCGTCGGCATCTCCAGGAAATCTTCCATTGCTCAATTGCTTGGTAATCCGGCGCTGCCTCCGCATGAGCGGTTGTGGCCAACGGTCGCCCTGACTAGTTTACTCCGGGAGAAAGGCGCTCACGTTTTCCGAGTACATGACGTGCGACCGAATCTGGAGGCTCTGCGGATGACGGAAGCGATCGTATCTGATGATTGACGCGATTTTAGAATTTCTACAGAATTATTGGAACGCCGCGATAGAGATCGCCTTGCTGGCCACGGCGATCTACTACGGCTACCTCTATTTTCGCGGAACCCGGGGCGCAAAGGTGCTGACAGGCCTGGCGATTCTTTTCATCAGCCTCACTCTGGTATCTCAGATTTTGAATCTGACCGTGATCAGCTGGCTCCTTCGCAGCTTGACGGCGTTTCTGGCGATTGCCCTGGTTGTAATATTTCAGCCGGAGCTGCGCCGAGCTCTTGCAGAACTCGGCAGCAGCCAGTTTTTTTCGTCGGCGACGCAAAAGAAGGAGACAATCGACGTAATCACCGATGCAGTGTTTGAGCTTGCAAGCAAGCAAACCGGAGCGTTACTGGCCATTGAAAGAGATACCGCAATCCGAAGTTTCGCTGAAAGCGGTGTCAGCATTGATTGTGAGATCTCGCAGGAACTTTTGCTGACGATTTTTTTTCCAAAGACACCTCTCCACGATGGCGGGGTGATTATTCGGAACGATCGGATTATAGCGGCCGCCTGCATCTTTCCGGTAAGCCAACGCGAGGACCTTGACCGCACGCTCGGTCTGCGGCATCGTGCGGGACTCGGAATCACGGAAGAATCGGACGCAATCGCGATCGTCGTATCGGAGGAGACAGGGAACATTTCGATATGTCACCGGGGAAAAATCGAGCGCGGGTTCAAACCGGGGCAGTTCGAGAAAAGGCTGTCTGAACTATTGCTACGAGGGAATGGTCAGTCGGAGGACAACGAGGACGACACTTTACCTGAGCCGGGTACAACGCCTTAAAACAATGAAACGACTTTTTGTGGAGAACTGGCGAGCCAAGTTGATGGCGTTGATCGTGGCCACCGCGGTTTGGTACCTGATCAAGAAGAATGTCGACGAGACACCTGGCCGTTGGAAATTCGACCGCCAGCCTGCGGCGATGGGACCGGTGCACTCCTAGGGTACCCTATGCGTAAGCTCTTTGGTACGGACGGCGTCCGCGGAACTGCAAATATCGAGCCCATTACAGCCGAATCTGCTCTCAGACTGGCTCAAGCCGCCGTACGCGTATTGGCGAAGGAGGAGAGCACACCGGTCGTGATCGTCGGAAGGGATACGCGTGCATCCGGGGAGATGCTGGAGTCGGCTATCGCCGCGGGCCTCGCTGCCAGCGGCGCGCAGGTACTGCTACCGGGCGTTGTTCCTACGCCCGCAGTCGCTTTTTTAACCACGTTTCACGGGGCGTTATTTGGCATCATGATCACAGCGTCGCACAATCCTTTCCAGGATAACGGGATCAAGTTCTTCGGGGCGAATGGCTACAAGCTAAGCGACGAAATCGAACTCGCGATCGAGTCGGAATATTTCAGTTCCGCTCCGAACCAGCTGGCGGTTGCCAAATCGGTTGGGCGCATTCGATTAATGCAGGAAGCGACAGAACAGTATGCTGCCTTCGCTGCTTCCACCGTTCCGAAAGATTTTTCGTTAGCAGGAATCAAAGTGTTGGTCGACTCGGCAAACGGCGCGGCATATCAGACGACCCCGATCGTTCTGACGAAGCTCGGTGCCGAAGTTGACCTGCGCTTCGGCGCTCCAGATGGATTTAACATCAACCTGGATTGCGGGAGCACCCATCCCGCCACACTGTCTCGTCTGGTTCAACAGTCGGGCGCAGCGTTCGGGGTCGCACACGATGGAGATGCAGACAGGGTTTTGTTTTGCGACGAAAAGGGAGTTCCGCTTGACGGGGACGAGCTTCTAGCGATCGCAGCGGCCGACTTATTGACACGAAATCAATTGCGCGCAAACACGCTCGTCACAACAGTGATGAGCAACTTAGGCCTCGATGAAGTCCTGCGTCGGCACGGAGGCAAGGTGTTGCGCACGGATGTGGGCGACCGATTCGTCATAGACGCCATGGTTCAGCACCATTTGAACCTCGGCGGAGAACAAAGCGGCCATCTCATCTTCAGGGACTTTTCGACCACCGGGGACGGCCTAATCGCCGCGCTGCAAATTATGGCCATCATGGCGCGCACCGGAAAAACTCTCAGCGACCTTCGTCAGATCCTGCACAGATTTCCACAGATCCTCCGGAACATCACCGTCCGGGAGAAATTGCCTTTTGGGCAATTCAGCCGCTTGACAGAGCGAGTGGCCGAGGCCGAATCCAGGCTGCAGGGGAAAGGTCGTCTCCTACTGCGATATTCCGGAACTGAACAGAAGGCGCGTCTACTTCTCGAAGGTCCCGACGTCGATGAACTCAAGGGCTTGGCAGAGGGAATCATAGACGAACTGGCAAAGAACCTCGGCGCGTGAATTACCTTGTGACAGGGACAGACACCGGCGTTGGCAAGACATTTGTCACCAGCGGTTTAGTTCGGTTCGCACGATCCAAGGGCCTCGACCTGGTCGGGATGAAGCCAATCTGCACGGGTGATAACGACGACGTACGCCAACTCCTCGAGGCCTGTGGCTTCTGTGAGCCCGAGCACCTTATCAACCAGGTCTGGTACAGAACCCCTGTCGCACCGTACGCGGCATCGGTCATCGAGCATCGTTTAATAGACGTCAGTGCGATTTGCGAGGCATTTGAGGAACTCGCAACCCGGCATTCAAGCGTGCTGGTCGAAGGGGCCGGAGGTATTGCGGTTCCAATTCTGGCAGACTATGACTTTCGTGATCTCGCGCGAGAGATCGGCCTGAACGTAATCGTCGTAGCTGCGAACTGCCTTGGCGTTCTGAACCACACGCGGTTGACCGTCGAGGCGATTCGGTCAGCAGGTCTGGAGTGTTCATTGATTGCCCTGAATTCGGTGCAACGCGAGCCCGATATTTCGCGGACCACGAATCTGAGCCTGATGGAAGGTCTTGTGGGTGTGCCGATTGCGACCGTAGAACACGACCAGCGGGAGTTCGGGAACCTCGTCGGGCGGTTGCGGTAGCGTAAGCGAGAGCGAATGATGAGCCAAGAACTTGGAGGGTCGCTGCTTCCACCGACGCCTGGACGCGTCCGATACGCCTCTGGGAGCCGCAAGCGGCTCCCCTCCAGCTCAGTCAGACCCCGACGGTTTTCAAAATGAAGGACCGGAGCGGTCCGCTCGATCTTCTGGTGTGCAACGCGGCCTACCAGGAAAAGAAGGGATTTTTTGAGACCGATCTTGCGTTGATCCGGCGGACGCTTGACGTTAATATCCTCGCATGGCTCGAGGGGAACTCAAGACCTTAAAAATGGTGATTCGAGGCCACGGCGAACATGCTGCAGCATGAAATCGGGGTCTTCTCCTTCCACCAGGCTGAATCGATACCAAATCTCTCAGGATTGTCATCGAGTCAGGCTAGGCCGACATTGGCAATCTGTTCTTCGTCCCACCCGAAGAAGTGTCCCAATTCGTGAAGGTAAGTAATCCGAACCTCGCGAAGAAACACGGTCCTCCGGTAATTTGCTGCTTGAGCTAGGGTCTCAATAAAGAGGGTGATCCGCGGCATCT
>Ga0207862_1000440_pt1 | contig 12608 bp, 10 predicted proteins | sample LuqExpMetageno81_FD_187838 | JGI IMG/M metagenome (GOLD analysis project Ga0207862, IMG submission 187838) | Tropical forest soil microbial communities from Luquillo Experimental Forest, Puerto Rico - Sample 81 (SPAdes) | ecosystem: Environmental > Terrestrial > Soil > Tropical forest ... | reverse complement strand
TTGTAGCCCCAGCCCCAAACCGTGGCGACGTACTGCGGCTTATCGCCCACGTCACCCAGTGACTGACACAGCAGCTTCACCCGCTGCGACAGAGCTTCATCGCCGACAAACTGTTCAGGCCAAACGGCTTCCAGAAGCTCTTGCCGGCGCATTACCCCCGGCGCTCGACGGGCGAGCGCGAGCAGCAGTTCAAAACTGAGAGGGGACAATGGGATAGGCTGCCCGGCACGCGAGACCAGAGCATGCCTCACGTCCAGCCGTAGATCGCCGATTTGGTAACGCTCAGCGGAGCCTGGCTCCCTTGGACTTGGAGGGAACTGTGTGACCTGACGTTCTGAACCTTCCACTTGCACAACCCGGATCCCGGCCTCGCATCTTGAATTGCTGAAAGTCCCCTATGCCATTCCATGGGCAACACTTCAGCGAATCTTCAGCCAGGCTTCATGCAATCCAGGCTGACCCGGAGCAATCTGGGACCGCTTCATTTCACATCGTACGGGCTGTGCCCACCGAAGAGGAGAGTTTATGAGCGTACTGCTAGCCGTCCTTATGATTGGAACCTTAGTGTTTGCCGACCAGGTCCGCGAACGGCATGAAGGCTGCGCCGACCTATCCAATTGTGCCTTCAGGCCGGGATCCCATAGCGAAAAGAAAAGGAAATGTCGTATCCTCCCGATGCTAATGGGGATCGTTTTCACTCTGTCGTTATTGGCCGCCCTACTGCTAATCGCCGGCCGCATGATGATCCCGGCGGAAGTTTCGAGCGTCAGCGCCCAGGTGTCCGACCCGCTGGTGCAGGAAGCCGACCGGCAGCAAACTCGGGCGGTACTGGCGGACGTCGCAGTCCTAAGCGACGTGGAGACGCTTAAAGCGTACAAACTGGCTCTTCAAACTGAACTGAAGACCCTCGACCACGGACTGGCCACCTCGCCGTCGGACAGAGAATTGCGCAGCAAGAGACGGCTAACGGAGATACTCCTTTGCAATACAGGTCACACCGGCGTAAGTGATCGGCTAGCGGAGTTTGCCGAAGCACAAAGGCTGGTCGATGCCAACTCAGCATTCTCGTCCGAGGAGAAAAACATCGCACTTCGCGCTGTGGCTGACCTTCGTACCAGCGCTATGTCTTGGAAAACAGGAGCCCTTGCCAGTGCGGGAAGCCAGTTGGGTCTGCAATGGGATGGGAGCAAAGGTCTTGTCGCTAACGTTCAATGGAAATGAATCTGGGCTCAGTTGCCATGTTGTCGGCCAGTGTTTACGAATGCCATTGCGGGCCGGGATTCCGACCGTCGCCCAACGTGCTCAACGTCCGCCATGGTCTTGGCCTTCCCGAGGGCTGCCTCTTCATCGAGATAGTGCATGATAAAGGACGTTATCGTGCTCTGTTCGTAAGTCGTTGTGAAACGCCCGTCCCGTCATTTGGGCGAGAAGGCGGCATCCCGTACAAGTTGCCTCCAAACGGCGTTATAGAAGTTTGTAGCGGCGTCAATCACGGCACACCGACAGCAGACGTGGCTAGAAGGTTACCGCCAACGACATGCTCGTCAAGGACAAAATAAGAGTATTAGATCTGGGTCAACTGACCCCTCCAAGACTCACGGCACACATTTCTGACAGCCTCAGGCGTATCTTCCTGATGGGAAATGAGTTCGCTATGCTGCACGATGCCAGACCAACTCACTCGGTAAGCGTCAGCAGTTTATTTAAAACTCTTGTAAGTTGCTGATAATAAAACGACGTTGACGAGCAGGAATGGCTTGCCCTGCGACATGATTCACTGGTCGATTGAGGACACCGATCGTTCGTTGTGGTTATACACGGCATGCGGGCTCGTGCGCATCGCGCTCACCGAACAGGAGGGATGGATCGCCGACCCGCACCACAGGGTCGCAACCTCGCTCTTGGATGCGGCCGATGGCGTCGGGCTCCGCGCGGTTTCGGCGAGCAAGTACAGTCCTACGGTGGCCAGGTCTACCGATGGCAAGCTGTGGTTCGTGGGCGATTTTCTGGACTTCGATATCTCTCCCGCCTGGTACCAGACCAATGGATTCCGCGCCGCGGGTGTGGCAGCGTTCCTGTTGGTTCTCTGGGCGCTCTACCGATTGCGTTTTCACCAGGCCGATTTGTACCCTGAAGTCGGCCAGCGTTTACGAATGCTTTCTTTTCATCTTCCCTAGCCCGTGGTTCGAAGGGAACCCAAGTCTCGCGAATGACCAGGGCTCCCCTTTGACTCTTGCTAACGCGTTGGGGGCGTTGAACCGAGTGAGTCCCACTCGACGCCGTGCATGTCTCCGCAATCGAGGTATCGGCAGTGAAATGCGAAGGCGGCACGCAGGGTATGCGGAGTATGACCGCTCTTCACCATGCGTAAATAGGCGTGCAGTTCGCTGCGAAATTCCGGATGAGCGCAGTTCTCGATGATCAGCTCCGCCCGCTCGTGCGGTGAGCGACCGCGAAGGTCGGCGATGCCGTGCTCGGTGACAATGACCTGCACCGAATGTTCGCTGTGGTCAGCATGGCTGACCAGCGGAACAACCGTGCTGATCTTTCCACCCTTGGCGGACGATGGACAGGTAAATATGGAAAGATAGGCGTTGCGGGTGAAATCACCGGAGCCGCCGATGCCGTTCATCATCTGGCGTCCCATGATGTGGGTGCTGTTCACGTTGCCAAAGAGATCGACCTCGATGGCGGTGTTGATCGAGATGAGCCCGAGGCGGCGAATGACTTCAGGATGATTGCTGATCTCCTGCGGCCGCATCAGAATGCGTGGCCGGAAAAACTCCAGATCGCTGTAGACCTTATCCAGTGCAGGGGGGCTGAGGGTCAGGGCACAGGTGCTGGCGAATTTGACGCGATCGGAACAGATGAGATCGATGACCGAGTCCTGCAGCACCTCGGTATACATTTCGAACTGTGGAATCTGGGGATGGCGTCCAAGGGCGGCCAGCACCGCGTTGCCGACATTACCCACACCGGATTGAACGGGCACGAAGGAGGGCAGTCGGTGAGCTGCGATCTCCGCCGCAAGAAACTCGGCGACGTGGTTGCCGATGGCATCCGTCTCTGGGGTCGACGGATCGTACCCACCGGTTTCGTTCTCGCGATCGGTTTCGACGACGCCCACTATGCGTGAGGGATCGACCGTCATGATCGGCGAGCCGATGCGGTCCGAGGCATGGAAGATCGGGATCTCGCCGCGATGAGGAGGATCGGCGGGCTCGTAGATGTCATGCATGCCGAGCAGTGTGGCCGGATGTTTGCGATTCAACTCGATGAGCACACGCTTCGCCTGACGGCCAAAGGTTGGAGCAGCGCCGACAGAGGAGGTCAGGACAACTCCGCCGCCCGCGGTCACGTCGCAGGCCTCGATAACCGCCCAATCGATAGGCCCGAGGAACCCATAGCGGACAGCTTGCGGCATCATCGACAGGTGCATGTCGAAGAATCGCGTATCGCCGGCATTGATACGGGCGCGCAGGTCTGCGTCAGACTGATAGGGCGTGCGGAAGCTGATGGCATTGGCTTTCGCCAGTGCGCCGTCAAGCGCAGGGCCGGTAGAGGCGCCGGTGATGACGCCGATCTTGAAAGGCTCGCCGCGTTGATGTGCTGCCTCGGCGCGATCGGCGATCGCGGTTGGTATCGCTTTCGGCGCCCCCGCCGGAGTGAATCCGCTGAAGCCAATCGTCTGTCCGTGTTCGATGTGCGACGCCGCCTCTTCTGGCGTCAGCTTGGGAAATGGCAAGCTCATTGCTGACCTCTCGATCAAAAGAACGCGGGCTGGGCGGGCACGCGCGATCTTAGGCTTCGTGCTTCGTATAAACTTCCAACAAACGATTGGCAGCGTGGAAGGAGGTGACACGGCCTTCCGTGACCTCGCGTTCCAACTCCGTCAGTTTCTGCTTCACCAATGGATGGTTGCGAAAGTTGCGCACCAGTCCGCGCTCGATCACCTCGTACATCCACTTCTTAAGCTGATTGCGGCGAATCCGTTCGAACCATTGGTTCGACTTCAATAGTTTCGTGTGTTCGCAAACACAACTCCACAACTCCGGAATTCCTTCGCCGGTGAGCGCCGAACACGTCAGGCTGCAGGGCGTCCACCCAGTCGGAGGAGGCGGGAAATAGTGCAATGCATTCTGAAACTCAGCCCGTGTTCGCTCCGCTTTGATGCGGTTATCGCCGTCGGCCTTGTTGATAGCGACTGCATCGGCCATCTCCATGACGCCGCGCTTCATGCCCTGCAGTTCATCGCCGGCGCCTGAGATCATCAGCAGCAGAAAGAAATCGACCATGGAATGCACGGCAGTTTCCGACTGTCCAGTGCCAATGGTCTCCACGATAATGCGCTGAAATCCTGCGGCTTCGCAGAGCAGCATGGCTTCGCGGGTGCGCTGAGCTACGCCGCCCAGTGCGCCCCGCGAAGCCGAAGGACGAATGAATGCGTTTTGGTTTTGCGAGAGCGCGTTCATGCGCGTCTTGTCGCCCAGAATGCTGCCGCCGGAAACCTCGCTGCTGGGATCGATGGCCAGCACCGCAACCTTCTGCCCGTGCTCGCGAATGAGGTGCATGCCCAGCGCGTCGATCAGGGTGCTCTTGCCGGCTCCAGGAACGCCGGTGATGCCGAGACGGATGGAGTTGCCGGTGTGAGGCAAACACGCTTCCAGGATCGCCTGCGCGAGTTCGGCATCGTCGGCACGCGAGCTCTCAATCAGGGTGATGGCGCGGGCCAGCATCTTGCGGTCGCCCGCCAGCACGCCATCAATATACCGCTCGCGGGTCAGTCTGCCGCGCCGTTTGGGAACCCTTGTGCTGTCAGGCGGCGAAGGGATGCGAACTCCCGGCTGCACCCGCAACGCACTGTCTTTCGGCTCCAAGCCTCAGTTTCCCTCGGTGACCAGGCTCGCCGTCAGCGCCTTGACGATCTGCTGGGCCGCCGCGGGGATGACCGTTCCTGGTCCAAAAACGCCAATCGCGCCGGCTTTATAGAGGAACTCGTAATCCTGTGGCGGAATGACCCCGCCTACCACGACCAGAATATCGTCGCGTCCGATTTTCTTCAGCTCCGCGATCAACTGCGGCACCAGCGTCTTGTGTCCCGCGGCGAGCGACGAGGCACCCACGACGTGAACGTCGTTGTCGGCGGCATGCTGCGCAACTTCGAGAGGCGTCTGAAACAAGGGGCCGATATCGACGTCGAATCCCAAGTCGGCGAAAGCGGTGGCGATCACCTTCGAGCCGCGATCATGGCCGTCTTGTCCCATCTTGGCAACTAATATTCGCGGCGGCCGGCCCTCACTCTCTGTGAATTGGGCAACGGCTTCCTTAGCCTTCCGAAATTCCTCGTTGCTCTGGTTCTCGGCCGAGTACACACCCGCGATAGAACGCGTCGTGGCGGCATAACGTCCCCACACTTTCTCTAGCGCGAAGGAGACTTCGCCGAGCGTAGCGCGCTTGCGGGCGGCGTCAACCGCAAGGTCAAGCAGGTTGCCTTCTCCTGTCTCAGCAGAAGCTGTTAGCTTGCCGAGTGCGGCGGTCACAGCAGCGCTATCGCGACTCTGCTTCAACTCCTGCAGGCGGCGCACCTGCGACTCGCGCACTGCGGCGTTGTCGACGTCGAGAACCGGAATCAGCGGTTCTTCCGGCGAAGGATAAGCGTTGACGCCGACGATGATGTCGCGTCCGGAATCGATGCGAGCCTGCTTGCGGGCGGCGGCCTCTTCGATGCGCATCTTCGGCAATCCGGTCTCGATAGCCTTCGCCATGCCGCCGACCTCTTCTACTTCCTCGATCAGCTTCCAGGCCGAGTGCATCAGTTCGTGCGTCAGCCGCTCGACGTAGTAAGACCCGCCCCAGGGATCGACCACCCGCGTGATGTCCGTTTCTTCCTGCAGGTAGATCTGGGTGTTGCGGGCGATGCGTGCCGAAAAGTCGGTGGGCAGGGCCAGCGCTTCGTCGAGAGCGTTGGTATGCAGGGACTGCGTGTGTCCCAGTGCGGCGGCGAGTGCCTCGACGCAGGTGCGCACGATATTGTTGAACGGATCCTGCGCGGTGAGGCTCCAGCCTGAGGTCTGCGAATGCGTGCGCAAGGCCAGCGACTTTGGGTTCCTGGGATGAAAGGTGTTGACCAGCTTCGCCCAAAGCATGCGCGCCGCACGCATCTTGGCGATCTCCATGAAGTGATTCATTCCGATATCCCAGAAGAACGAGATGCGGGGTGCAAAGCTGTCGACGTCCAGACCGGCTTTTACGCCAGTGCGCAGATATTCAAGACCGTCGGCCAAGGTATAGGCGAGTTCGATGTCGGCGGTCGCTCCTGCCTCCTGCATGTGATAGCCGCTCACGCTGATGCAGTTGAACTTCGGCATCTTCCCGGCGGTGTAGCGGAAGATGTCGCCGATGATCCGCATCGATCCACCGGGCGGATAGATGTAGGTGTTGCGGACCATGAACTCCTTGAGGATGTCGTTCTGGATAGTGCCGCTCAGCTGTTCCGGCTTCACGCCCTGCTCTTCGGCGGCGACGATATAGAAGGCCATGATCGGCAAAACAGCGCCATTCATGGTCATGGAGACCGACATGCGATCGAGCGGGATGCGGTCGAACAGGATCTTCATGTCGAGCACGGAATCGATGGCAACGCCCGCCTTCCCGACATCGCCGACGACGCGCTCGTGATCGGAATCATAGCCGCGGTGCGTGGCAAGATCGAAGGCCACAGATAGGCCCTTCTGTCCTGCGGCGAGGTTGCGGCGGTAGAAAGCGTTTGACTCTTCGGCGGTGGAAAATCCTGCGTACTGGCGGATCGTCCATGGCTGCATCACGTACATCGCCGAGTACGGACCACGCAGATAGGGGGGCAGCCCGGCGGCGTAATCGAGATGACGCAGGTCTTCGAGGTCAGCCAGGGTGTACTGCGACTTGACCGGGATATGCTCCGGCGAGAGCCACTCGGAGGGCTCGGGCTGCGAGCTGTGCTCAACCTGTGGTGCGTAGTCGATCTTAGAAAAGTCCGGCCGCATATTAGCTCTGTCCTATCTGGAAGTGCCGTTGCCAGCGGGAAAGGGTTTCGATCGGGTTGCTGCGGACGTGTACGAAGTCAACCACGCCGGCGGCCTTTAGTTGCTCCGCAGACTCCGGATTGCCGGCAATAACCACGGGCGTCTTCATTGCCCTCGCGTCGAGCGCGGCCATCAACTGCTCGACGATTGCAGGGTATTCCGCATCGGAGCTACACAGCACGATCACGTCCGCTTCTGCATTGGCGATGGCCTCCGCCGATTGATAACGATGCCTATCCAACTTGAAGCCGGCACAGCCGAAGAAGTTGGAGGCGAAGCCGGAACGTGCGGCGCGCATGCGGGGATCGCCGATTTCGGCCAGCAGGAACAGCGGATTCTTTCCGCCCTGCTTCACGTGCTGCTCGGTGCGCAGCCGTAGTTCCTCGTAGGCACGAGCGCCTCTTCGAACTGCAAAGACGCGGTCAAGCTCGGCACGATCGAGTGCCCTCTCCTTGGAATTCGGATACCGGTTGGTCCCTAACAACACGTGCCGGCGGGATGCCACCGCCGACTCGCGCGCGGTCTGTGACTTGTCGAGTTCGACCTGCAGCCTGCCTTCAGCTTGGAAGCGCGTGAAGCCACCAGCGGCTTCCACCGCCTGCAAAATCTCCCACGCTTTGCGGGCGAGTTGGTCGGTGCTTGTCTCGAGATAGTAGGAGCCGCCCCCCGCGTCAGCGACACGGGCGATCTGGGCTTCCGCTTTCAGAATGATCTGCGTGTTGCGCGCCAGCCGCCGGCTGGCCTCAGTGGGTCCGGCATAAGGTTCGTCAAACCGGGCAACTGTGACGGCATCTGCACCGCCCAGGGCGGCTGACATAGCTTCGGTGGTCGCACGCAGAACATTGACGTACGGATCGTAGACGGTGGTGTTCCAGCGCGAGGTGCGAGCGAAAATCGCAGTTCTTCCCTCGCCATTCTTGCCGCCGAAGCTCTCGACTACGCGCGACCACAGCAGCCGCAACGCGCGCAGCTTGGCGATCTCGAGAAAATAGCTGGATCCGATGCCGACGGAGAACGACAGGGCCGCAGTAGCGCGAGCCACGCCGATGCGGCGAGAGGTTACGCCGTCGAGGTAATCAATGCCTGCGGCGATGCCGTAACCAAGCTGCTGTGCCGCTGTAGCGCCCGCTTCTTCCAAGGCAAGCACCGGAATCGAGAAGGGACGGAACGAAGCTGGCACCTTGGACAGTACCTTCGCTGCAAAATCCAGATCACCCAGCGGATCGAAGTCGGCCGATCCGTTCGCCGGAACCCCAGACTCGGCAATCAACTGCAACAGTTGCGGAGTCGCTTGACTGAAGTGGACTGACGCGGTACCCAGGCCATCAAGAAGTCGAACCAGATCTTCGCGAACGCTTACTGGAGCGCTCTGGAACGCGATTTCTTCGGCGCCTGCGGCCAGCGCCTCGCGGGCCAGGCGATTGGCTTCTTCCGGATTACGAGCTTCGATTTCTTCGCGAATCTCCCAGCCGCCGGATGCACGATTGCCGCGGACGTACGGGAACTCGCCGGCAGCGGCATCGAGAAACGTAATTCCGCCCAGGTCTTCACTCCGGTAATACGGCTTGAGGATAAGGCCGTCTTCCGTCTTCCACAGGAGTTTCTTGGCGTAATCCGCGCCCTTCAGGTCTTTCTGGATGACCTGCTCCCACTGCTCGGTGGAGACCGGGGGAAATTCTTCCAGCAGATTTTCGCCTGCAGTCGTCTTAGTGCTCATGGGGATCTTCCACGACCTCGATCAGGATTCCAAATGGGCTTTCGGCGCGCGACTTGGGATGAACGAAGAAAACCGTGGTGCCGCGCGATCCGGGCCGAGGCCCTTTGTCGATGATCTGAAAGCCCTTGGACTTCATGTCATCGAAGGCTTGCTGCGCATTCCGCACCCGAAAGGCAATATGCGCCAGCCCACCGCGCCCACCGTTCTTATCGATGAGCTTCTGAACCGGCGAGTCCGTGCTCAAAGGCTCCAGCAACTGGATCAGGTTGGGACCGTCACCGACACGCAGCAACGATTCGCGGACCTGGTCGCCGCCGTACACCTCTTCGCGATGAATCTCCTCGAAACCCAGCAGCTTGTAGGCTTCGACCTGGGCATCGAGTTCGCCCGGCTTCACCGCGATGGCCACGTGATCGATAAACCGGAAGCCTACGACAGTTGCAATCTCCTGCGACACTTGAGTCATGTAAAGCCTCCTATCAAACTTCGGTTCGCGGGCTAAAGCCCTCAAGTAATTGCAACGGCATAGACGCCGGCCTGAAGAGCAGCACCACCCGGCTATTCAAACTCGACCAGCACCTGGTTCACCTTCACGCCGTCTCCGTGCGCGACGTTGACTTTGTTCACCTTGCCCGCCACCGGCGCGGTGATGTTGGTCTCCATCTTCATCGCTTCCAGCACCAACATCAAATCGTTGGTCTGTAACGCCTGTCCGGGCTGGACGTTCAACTTGACGACCACGCCGGCAACCGGGCTGCGGCAGACTTTGGATTCATCGACATTCTCACCGCCTGGCGGCACGTCCAGGCCCGGAGTCGGCACCGACACAGGTTGCACTGTCGTGGCCGGCCCATGGGGTGGAAAGTAGCCACCGGCTACGGTGTCATCTTCCAGTATCTCGATATCGACTTCGTATTCTTTACCGTCGATCCCGATCTTCAGTTTCAAACCTGGGCTCCTTTGGCTATTCTGCGGCTGGCTGGCATCAATTCAGCTTCTGCGCAGGTAGTGCGATGCCTGGACAAAGACGCGTCCCTGTTGCGCCCACGGATTAACGATCTCGTAAGGAGACTGCAACATTTTCGCGGAACGAATCCGCACCTTCTTGCCGAGAAAAGCGGTGACCGCTGCCGCGATGACCACTAGGACTTCGGGACTGACCTCGGACCGCGCTGCGAGTCCTTCTGCTGGCGCTGGCGCCTGGGATTGCACCTGAGCGCCCGGGCCACTGAGACGAGCCGCGAGAACCGCGAGAAGCTTTGCCTGGTCAGCCAATTGCGCCTGCAGTTTCTGCACCGAATCGGCAAGCGAAGCCACCTGCTGTTGCAACCCGGCCACGTCAAGGCCTTCAGCTTCTTGGTTCGTCTCTGCTTTCAGCGTCTCCATCAAACTTCTCTCCAACGGTGTTGCTGTCACATCACTGCTTCGCCATTTGCAAACAGGGCGACTCTATAATGGAATCAGGCCGTGCTTCTTCGGCGGCCGCAGTTCCCTCTTGGCATGCATCGCTTCCAGCGCCTGTACCAGATACTTGCGTGTCAGCGATGGTTCAACGATATCGTCGACCAATCGTCTCCCTGCCGCAAGGTATGGATTGGCGAAGGTTTCGCGGTAGGTCTCGATCAACTCCCTGCGGCGCGCCGGCTTGTCTTCGGCTGAATCGATTTCTTTGCGGAACACGATTTCCGCAGCGCCTTCGGCGCCCATAACCGCAATTTCGGCCGTCGGCCATGCGATCACGCGGTCGGCGCCCAGATCTTTAGCGCACATGGCGAGGTAGGCTCCGCCATAGGCTTTGCGCAGAACCACCGTGATCTTGGGAACGGTAGCCGCCGAGTACGCGAACAGCATCTTCGCGCCATGGCGAATGATGCCACCGTATTCCTGCTGCACTCCGGGCAGGAAGCCGGGAACGTCGACAAACGTCAGCAGCGGAATGTTGAAAGCGTTGCAGAATCGCACGAAGCGGGCCGACTTGTCAGCGGCATTGATATCGAGCGCTCCCGCCAGAACGTTGGGCTGGTTGGCGATCACTCCCACCGGCCTGCCCTGCAGGCGTCCGAACCCGACGATAATGTTGGCAGCGAACCCAGGCTGAATCTCAAGGAAGTCCTGGTAGTCCAGGACCCGTACCAGCACGGTTCGCATGTCGTACCCGAGTTTCGGATCGATCGGCAGGAGATGATTCATCTCCGCGTCTTCTTCAATCGGCAGATTGAAAGCGAGTCGCGGAGGATCTTCCAAATTGTTGGAAGGCATGAAGCTCAACAGGCGTCGGCAGACATAGGCCGCTTCCTCGTCATCTTGCGCGATCAGGTGCACCACGCCGGAGTGGTTCATCTGCGCCCCAGGGCCCCCCAGCGCTTCGGCGGTGACATTTTCGCCGGTGACTTGCTTGATGACCTGCGGACCCGTAATGAACATCTGCGACTTCATGGTCTGGATAATGAAGTCGGTGAGTGCCGGACTGTAGGCTGCGCCGCCCGCACAGGGACCGCAGATCAGCGAAATCTGCGGAACCGTGCCAGACAGCACAACGTTGTTGTAAAACACGCGGCCGTATCCGGAGAGGCTGTCGATGCCTTCCTGCACGCGTGCTCCACCGGAGTCGTTGATGAACACGAACGGACTACCGGTCTTCAGCGACAGCTGCATCATGTCGGCGATCTTCTTGCTGTGCACCTCGCCGGCAGCCCCGCCCGCTACGGTGAAGTCCTGGCTGGCAAGATGGATCAGACGTCCGTCGACGGTGGCGGACCCCGTAACCACCCCATCGGCCGGCATGGGTTTATCGGTCATTCCGAAGCTGGTAGCTCGGTGCTGAGCGAAAAGTCCAATCTCCTGGAAGCTGTCGCGATCGACCAGCTTCTCCACGCGCTCGCGGGCGCTGAGCTTTCCTGCCGCATGTTGCTTGTCGATGCGCTCCTGTCCGCCGCCGAGTTCGATCTTGGCGCGCTTCTCGCGAAGTTCCCCAATGCGATCGTTGAGCGTCTTGTGCTTGCGCTTCGACTTCGGATGATCTACTGACGTCGCCATTCTTTCTCCTCGGGCAGGACCCTTTACAATCCAGCCGCTGCTGATTTCGCTACCCGGCGGGTGCGACGGTTACTTTGTGCTCCTGGCCATTGAGCGTAATAACGTACTTCACGGCTGGTCCCGGCGCAGGCTGGCCATTCACCGTAACTTCGTCCTTGGCTTTTGCCGTAGGCGCGGGCACGGAGGGCTTTCCCGGTTCCTTACCCAGGTTCCGCGGCCCCTCAGCACGGGTCTTGAAAAACTTCGGTGCCACCTGCGGGAACATAGCGCAGGTCAGCACATCTTCATCGGTCCCGTTGCATCCTTCGATGGCCAATGCCTGCGACCGAAGCGACTCCCACTCCGGTTTCAGCAAGTCAGCGGGACGGGTCTCGATGGTCACTTTCTTGGCATGTTCCTCGGCCATCTTCACGACCTCGGGATTCTTTTCGCCTAGCGTGCTCCCGTAGTAGCCGAGCATGAGATCCGCGAACTCCCCGGTCAACACCTTGTAGTGTCCCATCAACACGTTGAACACTGCCTGGGTGCCGACGATCTGACTGGACGGCGTGACCAGCGGAGGATAACCGGCGTCCTTGCGCACGTTGGGAACTTCGGCAAGAACTTCCTGCAGCCGGTCGGACGCGCCTTGGCCTTTGAGCTGGCTCTCCATGTTGGAGATCATCCCACCCGGAATCTGGCTTTTGAAGATCTCCGTATCTACACCAGTGAACTCGCTGAGGAACTCGCGATAACGCGGTCTGATTTTGGCGAAGTGCTCCTTGACCCGCAGAATGCGTGCCATGTCCAGTCGC
>Ga0207862_1000438_pt1 | contig 12639 bp, 12 predicted proteins | sample LuqExpMetageno81_FD_187838 | JGI IMG/M metagenome (GOLD analysis project Ga0207862, IMG submission 187838) | Tropical forest soil microbial communities from Luquillo Experimental Forest, Puerto Rico - Sample 81 (SPAdes) | ecosystem: Environmental > Terrestrial > Soil > Tropical forest ... | reverse complement strand
GGGGCAGGGGTCCGCCGACCCCTGGCCCCCTTCCTCAATATTTCAATCTCACTTGACCAGCTCGAATTTCCCGTCTTTCACCTGGACAATGACCATGGAGTCCTCGCCCAGGCCGTTGTGGTCTTCCGGCGTGATGTTATAGATTCCCGAGACCCCCACGTACCCCTTGGTCTGCTCGATGGCGTCCCTGAGCTTGGCGGGGTCCGTGCCGGCCTTTTTCATGGCGTTAGCCACGATCATGATGGCGTCCCAGGCGTAGCCCGAGTGGGTGTTGATGGGGAATTGCTTGTCGTAGTGATAAACGTCTTTATAAAGGTGGATGAACTCCTTGATCGCGGGTTTCTGGGGGTCGGTGTCCGGCAGTTCGTCCACCGCCATGAGCTTGGTGGAAGGCATCCGGTTTCCTTCCGCGGCCTTGCCGGCCAGTTCGATGTACTTGGGGTCCGGCAGGCCATGGCACTGGAACAAGGGAATGTCGGTGATGCCCAGTTGAGTCTTGTTTTTGGCCACGATGGCTCCGGCCGGGCCGATGGTCCAGCAGATGATGGCCTGGGGTTTGGCATTTTTTATCTTGGTCAACTGTGCGGTCATGTCGGTATCCTGGGGGCCGAAGCATTCCTTGGCCACAATTTCGAGGCCATAGTCCGGCGCCAGTTTCTCGAGCCACAAAAGGCCGTCCTTGCCGAAGCCGTCGGTGGCGGTCAACAGGCCGATGGTCTTGATTTCCTTGGTTCTAAGATAGGAGTAGAGCTTTCCCACCGCGATGGAAGAGCGCTGGGGGGACTTGAAGACATACTTGAAGGGGCCGAATTTTTCCCCGTCCATGATCACCGGGTCGCCGCCCACAGTCATGAAGGTGGGCATGCCCGCATCCTCCACGATCTTTTTGACGCTCATGCCGCTGTCGGTGCGGGTTGGTCCGATAATGGCCGCCACCTTGTCCTGATAGATAAACTTCTTGGCAATGGTGGCCGCCTTGGCCGCATCGCTCTCGGTGTCGCCGATCACCAGCTCCAGGGGACTGCCATTGATGCCCCCCTCTTTGTTGATCTTGGCCACCGCCATCTCGGCCACCAGTTTGGTAGGCGTGCCAATGGCCGCAGCCGGCCCGGAGAGGGCGAAAAGGGCCCCGATTTTGATGGGTTCCTTGGCCTTGGCAGGTTCACCTTCTGTGGCGGCCTGGGCCCTCCCCACCCCCATGATCATGATCACCGCCACTGCAATTGCCATGAACCTTCTCGTCATGATGACTTCTCCTCTCCTGGTCATCGCCTTCCTGCAGGTATGGAACCCGCCAGAGCCGGAGCAATCAAGGAAAACCACGCCTCAGACCTTCATTCACCAGGTCTGATGCGCGCCAGGGGGGCAGCCCGGGGAACAGACGGGATCCGTACCCCACCAGGTATCGTTATAAAAAGGTCTCGGTTCCATGTGGGCAGGATAGGTGGTGGGCTGAGCACAACCAGCGGCCAGGAGCCCAACTAACCCAACTAAGAGCAGCAAACCCACCTTGGTTATGAATCTTGTCTTCATGGGTCCCTCCTTGGGGCTGTCGCCCGGGCGTGAGTCTTGTGACTCCTCAGCCATACCCCCGAATAGGCCTGCCGTGATGGTTCAGGAAGGGAGTGAGGGAACGTCTCCGGGAAAGCCCCTTCGATGTAAAACTACCATAAATTCCAGGGAAAAGTCATCAAGAATCAAATCCCCTGCGGCATTTCCGGCTGCCGAGCGATCACCAGTTGGTTCAATAAAGGACCTAGTCCTTGACCTACCCCCCTCCTCCATCAAGGGGGAGGGGAGTTGAATACCGGAAGTCTTTGGCAAGATACTCCTGGGACGAAAACCAGAGAGTCATGTCAAAGTTATCTGACTGGTAACTGCAAGTATCATCAGATCTCACTGCAGACAATCCGGGGTAGACATGACCGGGCCATAGTGCAACAATTCGCTGACGGTGACAAAGGTATACCCCTGGTCGCGAAGTTTCGGCACAAACAGGGGCAGGGCATCGGCCGTCCACACCCCGCGGCCGTTGGCATGACAAATAATGATTGCTCCCGGTTGAATCTTACTTAGTATTATCCTGGCAATTCTCTGGGCATACTGGTGCCTGTCGGGGTCTCCGGTGACGATGCTCCACTGGATGGCGGGGAGTCCCAGGCGGGTCAGGACCCGCAGGGCTTCCCCGTTGCAGGTGCCGTAGGGAAAGCGAAAGGCCCGGGGAACCCGGGGGATTTTTGCCATTTCGGCGGGATCAATGCCCCTGGCCTGGGCCCGGCGGGCCAATTCCTGCCGCAAAGCTTCGTATTGGGCCTGGGTTCTCAGAATCTGGTCTTCCATGGCCATCTCAGTCAGGACCTGGAAATGGGGATGACTCCAGCTGTGGTTGCCGATCTCGAAGAGGGGGTCGGCCATGAGCTGCATGGCCTGTTCGGGATGAGAGTGGAGCCATTTGCCGCCGGCGAAGAACGTGGCCTTGAGCTGCTGGCCCCTTAAATAGTTGACGATCCTGGCATCATAGCCCGAGATCTCCCGGGCCCCTTCGCACAGGTCAAAGGTCAGGGCCACCACTTTGCGGCCCTGAACCGGGTTGACTCCCCGAATGGAATTCTGCCATTGGGGCGGGACCGGTGGCAGCATGGTCTGAGGTTTCACCTTGGCCGGGGGCGGGGCCTTAAGAGGGGGGAGAGCCGATCCTCCTTCCAGTTCCCCAGGGGTCCACAGCCGGTCCAGGATGATCCGGGAACCAAAGGTGAGTTGGGCGGGGACTGGGCTTTGAGGGGTGCTGTCAGGAGATGGTGCGGGATTTTGGGGGGCTGGATTTGCCGCCACCAGAGATTGAAGCAGAAAAGTGAGGCTGACAGCGGCAACAATAAGTAAGAGTTCAAGATATCTTTTCATTGAAAGTGAGGTGGCGGCCTTTTTAGATAGAATATCATGCGGCTTCGAGGGCCTTGCCAAACCCGGCTTGAGGGCGCCGCTTCCTCCCGGGCGAGTCACCCGGCTGCCTTGCTAACCCTGCCTCCCCGGCAAGGCCATTTTGCCGAAGCTCGAAGATCTCATTATGTCAACAATATTTGCAATTTTCAACCTTTTGATTTACTATCGGCTTGGTTACTGAGGTCCCCGACATCAAACAACTGGTATCTCCTCCGGTAGAAGAGCAACATTATTCGATTTAATAGCAGTAAAGTGAAAAGGATTACTGTATGAGCTTTCCCTGGCACCTCAATATTCGGCAAAAAGTCATTCTGGGGCTTTCCGCCGGCATACTGGCCATCGGTTTTATCGGGGCTATTTCTTATCATTATTTGCGCGTCATAGAATTGAAGCAAGATTTTGTGGAAGTTGCTGATGACCTCAGGAATATTACCCTGGAGCTCAGGCGTTACGAAAAGAACTACCTGCTGTACGGCTCGACCGAGGACCTGAAAGAAAATCAGCACTATATTCAACTGGGCCTGGGCATTCTCGACAGGCTTGATCCGGATGTGAGCAGCCTGGAAGGGGCCTCCCAGGTCAATCTTCTGCGACAGGAATTCTTGAGCTACCAGAAGATCATGGAAGAGATCAGTTCCAAGGGTGCGGGCAAATCAATATCCCATGAACTGGAAGAACAATTGCGGGAGCGGGGCAAACGGCTGGTGGAACTTTCCCATCAACTCGCCGATTTCGAACGTCAGAAAATCCTGAAAATCATTCAACGGCTGAAAACGCAGCTGCTGACCTCCATCGGCATCTTCCTGGTCCTGGGCGGGTTTCTGGTGTTCATTGTCAGCCGCAAGATCCTGCAGCCTTTGAAAACCATCGAGAGAACCACCCGCCGCATTGCCCTGGGAAACTTTAACCCCCTGCCGGTGTTGGACACCCGGGATGAAACCCAGCGGGTGGTGGAGGCCTTCAATCGGATGGTGCAAGAGTTGGAAAAGCGCCAGGATCAACTGCTGCAGGCGAAAAAGCTGTCCTCCCTGGGGGTCCTGACTTCGGGGGTGGCTCACCAGCTCAACAACCCCCTCAACAATATTTCCACCTCGTGCCAGATCTTGCTGGAGGAACTGGATACCAAAAACCTGGACTTCTTCAGGAAGATGCTGACCAACGTGGAGCAGGAGGTGGACCGGGCCCGGGACATCGTCAAGGGTCTCCTGGAGTTTGCCCGGGCCAAGGAATTTACCCTCAAAGCTACGCCCCTCAAGACCGTGGTGGACCGGACCCTGCGGCTCATCTCGAGCCAGGTGCCGGCGGGCATCGAGATTGTGGAGGAGGTTCCGGACGATCTGATTCTGCAGTTGGACGCCCAACGGATGCAGGAGGCCTTGTTGAACCTGATGATGAACGGCATCCAGGCCATTGATAACCAACCAGGGCAGATCAAGGTAGAGGCCAGGGCGGACCAGGTCAATCAGCAGGCCGTCATTACGGTTACGGATACCGGAGGAGGCATATCCAAACAAGACCTGGGACGGATTTTTGACCCGTTTTTTACCACCAAGGACGTGGCCGGGACCGGTCTGGGGCTGTCCATCGTTTACGGCATCGTCCAGAAGCATCAGGGCACCATCACGGCCGAAAGCACCGAAGGGGAAGGCACCCGGTTTATCATCCGCCTGCCGTTTCAGCCGGTGGCTCCTGAGGAAAGGCCATCGCCATGAAGCGGGCCCGGATCCTGATTGTCGATGATGAAGCCATTGCCCGGGATAATCTGGAGCACGTGTTGCAACGGGAGGACTACGACACCGTGTCCCTGGACAGCGGCGTGAAGGCCCTGGAGGAGCTGCAGAAGGGGGAGTACGACCTGGTGATGACCGACCTGCGCATGAAGATGGTGGATGGCATGCAGGTCCTGGAGCGCACCAAGGAACTCTATCCCGACACCGAGGTGATCATGATCACCGGTCACGCCACGGTGTCCACGGCGGTGGAGGCCATGCAGCGGGGGGCTTATCACTACCTGGCCAAACCTTACAAAATCGACGAAGTTCGCATCCTGGTGAAGCAAGCTCTGGAAAAAAGGTGGCTGAAAAAGGAGGTCACCGCGCTGCGGGAGCAGGTCAAGAGCCAGAAGGGGTTTCCGCTGCTGATCGGCAAAACTCCGAAAATGGAGGCCTTGAAGAGCACCATCGCCCAGATCGCCCCCACCGACAGTACCGTGCTCATCCTGGGGGAAACCGGCACCGGTAAGGAACTGGTGGCCAAGACCATCCACCAGCTGAGTTCCCGGTCGGCGCACCGCTTCCTGGCCATCAACTGCGGCTCCTTCACAGAGGAACTGCTGGCCCACGAGCTCTTCGGCCACGAAAAAGAGGCCTTTACCGGCGCCCGGGGCGTCAAAAAGGGGCTCTTGGAAGTGGCCGCCGGGGGCACGATCCTCCTGGATGAAATCGCCGAGATGACGCCCTCCATGCAGGTGAAACTGCTCAGGGTGCTCCAGGAGAAAAACTTTTTCCGCGTCGGGGGGACCACCGAAATTCCGGTGGATGTCCGTGTCCTGGCGGCCACCAACAAGGATCTTAAGAAGGAGGTTGAACAGGGGACCTTTCGGCAGGACCTGTACTACCGCCTGAACATCATCACCCTCCAGGTGCCTTCCCTGGCGGAGAGAAAAGACGACATTCCCCTCCTGTGCCGGCACTTTCTGGAAAAATTTGCCGCGGCCCAGGGCAAACAGATGGAGGGGATCTCCGCAGAGGTGATGGACATCCTGGTGCACTACGCCTTCCCGGGAAATGTGCGGGAATTGGAGAACATCATGGAGCGGGCCGTGACCCTGGCCTCGGGCCCCACCGTGGAGGTGGACCAGCTGCCCATGGACTTGAGGGAACACCGCTTCGAGGTGCAACGCCGGGCTAAATCAGAACTGCCTTCCCTGGAAGAACATGAAAAAGAATATATTGCCTGGGTCCTTGAACAGGTGAAGGGCAACAAAACCAGGGCCGCGGAGATCCTGGGAATCGACCGGGTCTCCCTGTGGCGGAAATTAAAGCGTTATCATCTGGATGCGTAGTTACTTGGGGGAGGGGGCTAAGGGCCGGTGGGCCCTTACCCCCTCCCCCAATCCCTTAGCGCTTTTTGGCCGGAAAGTCGGGCCTTGGCCCGCCTTGCCGGCCCCCTAAAGGGGGTTGGGAGGGGAGATTGAGGGGAGGGCAGGGGAGCGGGGCAGCAGGACCACGTTGAGGAGGGCCTCGTCGATTTCCGGCACCAGGATAATTTCCAGGCCTGCCTTGAGTTCTTCGTCGATATCGTTCAGATCTACGGCGTTTCTTTGGGGGAAAATCACCACCCGAGCTCCGGCTCGCTGGGCGGCCAGGAGTTTTTCGCGGATGCCGCTCACTGGCAGGATCATGCCGCGCAGGGTCAGCTCCCCGGTCATGGCCACATCCCGGCGGGCCGGCCGGCCGGTGAGCAGCGAAATCAGGGCCATGGCGATGGTGACTCCGGCTGAGGGCCCGTCCTTGGGGATGGCGCCGGCGGGCAGGTGGATGTGGATGTCCCGTTTGGCGAAAAAATCCGGATCAATCCCGAATTGCCCGGCATGACTGCGGACATAGCTCAGCGCGGTCTGGGCCGACTCCTGTAAAACGCTCCCCAGTGAGCCGGTGAGAATCAGCTGTTTACTGCCCTCCATGGCGGCCGCTTCCACAAAAATGATCTCGCCGCCGAATTCCGTCCAGACGAGGCCCGTGGCCACGCCGACGCGGTTGCTGGCCGCGGTGACTTCGTGGACGAACTTGCGGGGCCCCAGAAGGCTTTCCACCAGGTCCTGGTCCACGGTGCCGGGACAGGAGGCACCCTCGTCCTTCAGGCAAATGCGGGCCAGTTTGCGGCAGACTGTGGCGATTTCCCGTTCCAGATTGCGCAGCCCGGCTTCCCGGGTGTAGCCGCGAATGATGCTCAAAATGGCCTCGTCAGTGAAGGCCAGGGAGCGGTGGGACAGGCCGTGGTGCTGGAGTTGGCGGGGAATCAGGAATTGATGAGCGATATCCCGTTTTTCATTTTCGGAGTAACCGGAGAACTGAATGATCTCCAGGCGGTCCAGGAGAGGCGTGGGCAGGTCTTCCACGACATTGGCGGTGGTGATGAACATCACTTCGGAAAGGTCAAACGGCACGTCCAGATAGTGGTCCACAAAATTGCTGTTCTGCTCCGGGTCCAGGATCTCCAGCAGGACCGAGGCCGGGTCACCCTTGAAGCCCTGGCCGATTTTATCGATCTCATCCAGCATGAAAACCGGGTTTTTGACGCCCAGGCGCCTCATTTCGTTGATGATGCGCCCCGGCATGGCACCCACGTAGGTCCGGCGGTGGCCCCGGAGGTCAGCTTCATCCCGCAGGCCGGCCAGAGACAGGCGCACAAACTTACGTTCCAGGGCCTCGGCGATGGACTGGCCGATGGAGGTTTTACCGGTGCCCGGAGGCCCGGCAAAGCAGAGCACAGGGCCCCGGGTTTTCTGGAGGGTGCGTTTTTTGGCAAAAATCTGTTTGACGGTGGCCCGCAATTCTTCAATTTTAATGGGCTTGGGCAGATAGTGCACCGCGCCTTTCTGCATGGCCGCCACCGCGGTATCCACCGTGGCAAAGCCGGTGATCATGATGACCGCGGCGTGGGGGGCCACATCCTTGACGGCTTCCAGGAGTTGGAGGCCGTCCATCTTGTCCATCTTGAGGTCGGTGAGGATGAGGTCCAGGTCCTGCCCTTTGGCTTTTTCCAGGGCTTCGAGGCCGTTGGCCGCGGTTTTGACCTGGTAGCCCTCCCTGGTCAGGACGTGTTCCATGTTGGTGCGGGCGATTTCTTCGTCGTCCACCACCAGGACCTGGAAGGGCCGCACCAGGCAGAGGGTGCGGACGGCCAGGTATTCCAGGATCCGCTCCTTGACATGCTTTAAGCCAAAGTGCTGGGATGCGAGAATCTTCTCGGCCCGTGGCAAATCCAGATTATCTTCGGTAAAGCTGTGCCAGGGCAGGCTCAGGAGATATTCCACATAATTGATGCCGATGGAGTACTCCGGGAGGGAGGGATCGGTTTTTTCCAGTCGTTCCAGTTCCCGGGCCACCACCCCGGCCACGTGTTCGGGGAGCTGGGCCCCGGGCACGGCCTCTTTGAGTTGGCGCAGCTCCGGAGCAATCTTGGCTTCTTCTTCCTCAGGTTTCCGAAAAAAGATCATCTCGCAGGTCCTTCATTCATCTGAGTATCTAGTTTCCCAACCATAAAGGAAATAAAAAGGGAATGCAATGAGGGCTAAAGTGCCCTGATCGAGATGGGACACCCGGCCCGCGCGTTACAGGATGCAACGCCTGGAGAGTGGAGGTGCAACACTATGTATCTCATTTAATTTACTTATAAAACAAGATCGTCGGCCAAAGTAGTTGCAAAAAGCAACGGGGGGTTGAAAATGAAGTGAAAACGGCAACATCTTGATTGTCTTGTAATACCAAATAGATAAGAGCTATTTGCTTTCTGGCACGGATATTGAATAGAGAAATAGGCAAATAGGCAAGCATCACAAGGAGGACGCCATGAAATTTAAAGAGAAATGGGATGCCATCTGGATGGCCATCACCTTTGCGGAAGCGGGAGAACAGGACACCGCCGCGGCAATCTATAGAGAGACCCAGAAGCGGGCGGAGAAGAGTGTGACGGACCGCAAGCGGCCGGATCAAAGGCCTCGCCAGCGGGTCTAACGATTCTGAGAAAATCAGTACCATCTTGGTTGAAAGGAAAGGTCCACCGTGGTGTTGAAGCGACTGAAAAAGTTCCTGAAGCGGAGCAACGAGCCCCAAAAGCCTCCCGAGGTGGAGGTGAAAAGGCAGCACAGCTTGCAGGACGATTACGATCAAGCCATGATGGCCATCTCCTTCGCCGAGGCCGGGGCCCCGGAACAAGCCGCAGAGGTGATGCGCCAGTACGGCAAACGCAAAATCCTGGTGGTCAGCCAGGAGGAGGCCTTCACCGAAGCGGTGATGGAGTACGCCACGCAGTTGGCCGAGCGCATGGGCTACGAGCTCATCGCAGTGAACATCGGGGCCGCCCCCTCGGATAGGGCGGTATCGGCTTATCAACAGCATATGCAGGAAGAGTTTCAGGGGCGGGCGGCCAAGGCTGCCGCGCTCCTCGAACAAAAAGCGGCCGCCAAGAATATCCGCCTCACCCACGTGGTGAAGTTTGGCGATGTCGGTCAGGCCGTGGAAGCCATTAACCGGGAATATCGACGGATTGAACTGATGATCACCGACTCCCGGACCAAAAAACAGGAGTTGCCGGCCCGGGTGAACCTGCCGGTGTTCAGTCTCAAAACCCATCAATAGGTAAAAAGGAGAAATGGTCGTGTCCAAACTTGCCCAGCAAAAAAGAGCCAAAGCTGTTAAAAGCGCGGTAATCTTCGGCCTCATCACGGCCGCCTTTTATGCGGTTATATTCCTGAATGAAGGCACCGTGATGAAGTATTTCACCAAGGGAGGCATGTATGCCTTTTTACCGGTAGGCGCGGCCTTCCTGGTTTCCTTTATCCACGGCTCCTTTACCGGCAACTTCTGGACGGCCCTGGGCATTGAAGCCTCCAAGAAGGTCACCAGCAGAGTCGAGCAACCGGTCGCGCAGCCGGCCAAGAGGGTGCGCCCCCGTCCCCGGCTTACTCTGAGGGCCTAACCAGAGCATCGGATAATTCTGCAGCTCCGACGCTGCAGGGAAATTCCTCCAGGCGCCTGGCCGGAAGTCCGGTCGGGCGCCCGGCTTGTATAATCAGGTTGATTTCGTTTCATCCTGTTGATAAAATCCGTGGCGATAGTGACCACAGGAGGCTTTAAATGCATGGGGCGGAGACAGTTACCTTCATTGACCTGAGCTTGTATTCAGTCATATTCCTGTTCGTACTTGGCTTTATCGGCGGTTTGGTCAGCGGTTTCATCGGCTCAGGCGGTGCCTTCGTCCTGACCCCGGGGATGATGACCCTGGGCGCCTCGGGGGCGGTGGCGGTGGCCAGCAACATGTGCCACAAGTTCCCCAAGGCCCTGGTGGGAGCCTATAAACGCTACAAATACGGCCAGGTGGACCTCAAGCTGGGTCTTTACATGGCTGCCACTGCCTCGATCGGGGTTCTCCTGGGAATCAAGGTCCAGGAGGCTATTTTAGCCGCCTGGGGGGAGGCGGGCTCCAACCTCTACATCAGCGTGGCCTTCGTCATCGTCCTGGTGGTGGTGGGTGGCTATGTATTCAAAGATGCCATGACCTTAAAGAAGAGCGGCGGTGAAGGCACGGTCAACAAACTGGCCCAGAAGCTGCAGAGCATCAATCTCCCCCCCATGATTCACTTCAAAACCGCCAATATCAGGATTTCCCTGTGGTTCACCATTCCGGTGGGCTTCATGACCGGCATGCTGGCGGCCACCATCGCGGTGGGCGGCTTTATCGGCGTGCCGGGCATGATGTATATGCTGGGGGTCTCGGCCCTGGTCTCCTCTGCTACTGAACTGGTCATCGCCTTTATCATGGGCTTCACCGGCTCGGTCAAGTGGGCCTTTCTCGGCATGGTCGACATCCGCATGACCCTGCTCATCCTGGCCGGCTCCCTGTTCGGGGTGCAGCTCGGCGCCATCGGCACCACCTATGTCAAGGATTACATGGTCAAGTTCGTCATGAGCGTCATCATGTTGATCGTGGCGGTGAGCCGGGGCGTGGCCATCCCCAAATATCTTACCCAGTTGCAGCTCATCTCCATGGAATCCGGCCGGTTGAAACTGTTAGACAGCATCAGCTACCTCTCCATGCTGTTTGCCCTGGGCGTCGGTGCCTTAATCATTCTCGGCGCCATCTGGAGAGGCATCAAGGCCGAGAAAACTGCCCAGAAGTCGGAGGAGGCCGTAGCCTACAAAAAGGCGGAAGCCTCCCAAAGGTGAAAAATCTCAAGGTCCTCGTCCCTCATTGTTAGAAATTCCCTGGACAGCTTTCGGGTAAAGAGCTTAACGTGGGTGGACTCGGTCCACCCATTTTCTTTGGGCTTGAACCTCGACATCTTGGAGTTCTGATCCGAAATCGGTGCGGAACCCAAAGAACAGTATGTGAGGGGAAGTATGGGCATGTACAAAAAACTGCTGGTGGCGGTGGACGGCTCCGAAATCAGCCTCCATGCTTTCAAGGAAGCCTTGCGGATCTCGAGAGAAGATCTCCTGGTGCTAGCCGTGGCCCCGCCCTACTCGGGGGACCTGCGGGTCGTGGGCACCAGTGACCTGGGCAATCTGCTGAGAGAGCCCTGCGACGTCGCCCTCGACAAAGCCAGCAAAATGGCGGCAGCCGAGCGGGTTCAGATCAGGCCCGTCTGTGTCATGGGCGAACCCTATGAGGCCATCGTGGAAACCGCGGAGGATGAAGGCCGGGACCTCATCGTCATGGGTGTCCGGGGGGCCAGCCTGGCGGAGCGTCTCCTGGTGGGCAGCACCACCGCCCGGGTCATCGGCTACAGTTCCCAGGATGTGCTGGTGGTGCCGGAAAAAGGCACCCTCGGCTGGGACAAAATTCTGGTGGCCACCGACGGCTCCGAATTCAGCCGGAAAGCCATAGAAAAGGCCCTCGATGTGCTGCACGATTCCCGAGGGCTTCTCACCGTGGTCTCCGTTTTGGAAATCTCCCCACACATTTACGCCGTGGCGCCTGAACTGGTGGAAGAGAAAATCAAGCTGCCCGAAAAATACGTGGAAGAGGTGAAGGAACTGGCGGCCTCCCGGGGTATCCTGGCGGAAGGGGTCGTGCGGGAAGCCGAGTGTGCCAATCAGTTCATCACCGATGTCGCCCGGGAGAAAGGCATCGACCTCATCGTCCTGGGCTCCCACGGCCGGACAGGATTAAAACGGCTGCTCATGGGGAGCGTCACCGAAAGCGTCATCGCCCACGCTCCCTGCCCCGTGCTGGTGGTCAAGCTTTGAAGTTTGGAAGTTAGTTGAGGGAGAGGGCCAGGGGTCGCAGACCCCTGCCCCTCCCTCAAGCTTCCTCCCCCAAAATACTATTCTACAAGGTTTTGGCTTCCGCAGGGCCGTGGACTACGAGGACAGGATTTTCCGCCAGCCGCACCACTTTTTCCGCCACTGACCCGAAGAGGAACCGCCGCCAGCCTCCATGCCCGTGGGTGGCGATGACGATCACGTCTGCTTCCAGCTCCTTGGCCAGTCTCAGTATCTCATAGGCCGGGTCGCCGGCCGCCACGGTGATAGTTACCGGCATTCCCTCGGGTACATTCTTTTCGGCATAGGCTTGCAAATTTTCCCGGGAGGCCTTGACCAGTTCCTGGAGGTATGAGGTGACGTCGAAGACGGGCGCCGGGCTGCCTATGGGCTGGTACGGCACCGGCACCGGCGGCACCACGTGCACCAGGAGGAGCTGCGCCGAGAAATGCTGAGTTAATTCAATGGCGCCTTTAACGGCCTCCTGGGCCGGTTCACTGAAATCGGTGGGAACAAGAATCCTTTTGAACGGCAACATCTGGCTTCCCCCTGGCGGTAGACTTTTGCAGGCGTTTATCTGGACAGGCAAATTAACCTTGACATGGCGGGAGCGGCTTTGTCAAGCCACCGGAGTGCATAGCGCCGACTCCCCCGGCGGCGCTATAAAATTTTCTGGGAGGAGGGCCAGGGACCTGAGGTCCCTGCCCTCCCC
>Ga0207862_1000437_pt1 | contig 12644 bp, 10 predicted proteins | sample LuqExpMetageno81_FD_187838 | JGI IMG/M metagenome (GOLD analysis project Ga0207862, IMG submission 187838) | Tropical forest soil microbial communities from Luquillo Experimental Forest, Puerto Rico - Sample 81 (SPAdes) | ecosystem: Environmental > Terrestrial > Soil > Tropical forest ... | reverse complement strand
TACGGCCGCGATCTCACAATCCTTAATGCGCTGGATCTGCGTGGCGTGCTGATCCGCGATCTTGCCGCATCCGACGATGGCGATCCTAAGCATTCCTTCCATCCTCGCGGCAGCTCGCAAAAAAGCGCTGCAATCCCTCTGCGGTCGATACCCGCGGCGCCCAGCCTAGGCGGGTCTTCAGTTTCTCATTGCTATAGCTGGTCTTCTTCCAATAAGCGTGCCATCGCCTGCGATTGAAGGCCGGTGGCACTTGGCCTTCGGACCACCGCGAGTACTTCTCCCACAGATAGCACAGCGCGTAGCTGGCCACGTGGGGCACATAAACTGACTTAAAGCCTCTCACGCTCTTCTTGTAGCAACGTAGGAACTGCCGGCTCGAGGGGAGGTCGTCATCGACAATGTTAAAGATCTCGCCATCTACGCCTCGGACCAGCCCGGCCAAGACAATGGCGTCGGCGCAGTTGTCGACGTAGGTGAAGGGAATCGTGTTCGAACCGCCCATATGCAAGAAGAAGCCGAATGTGTCGATGCCCACGCGGCCCACGATCGCCTGCCTCTTGGGGCCGTAGACAGTTCCAGGTCTGACCACCACATAAGGAATCCCGAAGCTCCTGCCGTACTCGGCCAAGAGTTGCTCCTGCTTGTATTTTGCAAAGCAGTACGCCTCCCCGCGAAGATCGCCGTGCTCTTCGAGGGGGCACGATTCGTCCAGAAGCTGCCCGTGCGGTTTCCCGCGGTTCGTGTACACCGAGAACGAACTGACCAAGACGAATCGCCGCAGCTGGCCGCACTCGAGGCTCGCATCCAGCAAATTTCGCGTGGTCACGACCGAATTCATAAAAGCGTCGGGAAATGATTTCTCGCCGGCACCGGCGGCGAGATGAATGATCAACTTCGCGTCCCTGCTGGCCGCTTCGCAATTCCGCCGCGAAAGAAGGTTTCCGGTGATGAATTGCATTTGCGCGTCCGGATAACCCTTGGCGATCTCCGCCAGGCTTTCGAGCTTTCCGGAAGGGCGGCCAAAGCAGACCAGATTGCGGAAGCCGCGCTCGCACAGGCTCCAAACCACCCGAGAACCGATAAACCCCGCAGCCCCGGTGACCAGAACCGGGTCCTCGGGCTTCACAAGGAAAGAACCGCCCGGTTCAGAGAGCGGGGACGGGCTGGTCGTAGCGCCGGCTTCCATACTTGCGGTGCTTAACGTCGAGTGATTCATAGCCTCGTTTGCGATCGAACTCCCAGCCACCGTCAGCTCACGGTGACCGGTTCCTCACAGGTTCTCAGCCACTCTTCGAATACCACGAGGCTGAACAGGACCTTGTGGTGGTCGTGCCGCTCGGCCACATGCTGCTCGTAGAGCTGGCGCACCGCTTGCGGCCGAAGATACTGGTAGATCCTGGAGCTGTCATCGAGCAACGTGTCCACCATCTTGCTGTCGATTACCCCCCGGAACCAATCATCCACGACGTTACCGGCAAAGCCCCGTTTGGGCCGCTTCACGATCGATTCGGGTAGAAACGCGCGGCATACTTGGCGGTGCAACCACTTCCTCGAACCATTCTTTACCTTAAAACTGGCCGGCAATCTCTCGACATATTCGACGATCTCCTTGTCGACAAACGGGACGCGCAGTTCGAGACCGTGCGCCATCGAGAGTTTGTCGGCATACATGAGGAGTTCGTCCGGAAGGGTCGAGCGCACCTCAAGGAACTGCAGGCCGCCCAACTCATCGGTCCCGCTCATCAGCTCGCCCAGATCCTTCCAGCATTCGAGGATCGCGTCTCCAGCCTCGGGAGGAAGGAGCCCATCCTGGAACAGGCCTTCCACTGGCTGTCCCGGCAAGAGCGAAAGAACATGCTGATATCGGCGCATGCGATCGGGGATGGCCAGGGAATGCAGGCCGCGCTTGAGAGTCTCGTTCCTCGGCAATCGGGCCACCGTCCTCGAGATTGGAGTTCGCAGCCAACCCGGCAGGCCTGCCCACATGGCTCCGTACCGCACACCCAGGTGACGGGGATAGCCGCCAAATAACTCATCCGGACCCTGTCCCACCAGGGCCACCTTCACGTCCTGGCGGGCACGTTGGCATACGTAGTACATCGGAACGATGGAAGAGGCGGCGATGGGTTCTTCGAGTGCTCTCACAATCTTGGGCAGCTCTTGCTCGAAAGTTACTCGGGTGATCTCGACGCTGGTGTGCTTCGAACCCAGCAAGCGGGCGGTTTCTCGACCGTCGGCCAGTTCGTCGTCGGCGAAGGAAGAACCATACCCGACGGTATAGGTCGGCCAGGATTTCCCGTTGAGGTTCATCAGGGCGAGCAGGAGTCCGGAATCGATCCCCCCGCTCAGGAGCAAACCCACCGGCACGTCACTGATGAGTTGGCGCTTGATGGCGGCCTTGTAGATCGAGAGCAACTCTTCTTTGGCCTGGTTTACTGACTTGGCCGGCGTGAATGGTTCGGGTCTGAACCGGTACCACCGACGGACCTCGCAAACGCCGTTCTCGACCGTCAGCTTGGTCCCTGGCGCCAGTTTCCTAACGTCTTTCAGAATCGTGTACGGCGCGGGCGTAAACCGATAGCGCAGGAAGAGATCCAGAGAGGTCGCGTCGATCTCCGCCTTCCCCGGCGCGACCGCACGGAGGGGACGCATTTCCGAACCGAAATAAAGCGTATTTCCCTCGAGGCGATAGTAGATCAGCTTAATGCCGAAAGGATCGCGGGCCACCACGAGCCGCCGTCGCCGAACGTCCCAGATCGCCAAACCGAACATGCCGTTCAGACGATTGAGCACCTCGTCTCCCCATTGCTTGTACCCGTGAATGATGACCTCGGTGTCGCAATTGGTGCGAAACACATGTCCATGACTCTGCAGTTCACGCTTCAGTTCGGGGAAATTGTAGATCTCGCCGTTGAAGACCACCCACACCGACTCTTCGCGGTCTGACATGGGCTGATGTCCACCCGACAGATCGATAATGGAAAGCCTCCGAAATCCGAATCCGATGGGTCCGGCGACGAAATAACCTTCGTCGTCCGGACCACGATGAACCATCGATTGGGTCATCGTCTCGATATCCGAACGGCGAACCGGCGCTAGACCGCGGAAATTAAATTGTCCGCATATGCCGCACATAGGAACCAGTCCGTCCGCGATCTCCGAGGAAAAGAAAACGGCCGATCGCGGAAATCAAGTAGGCTTAACCTCGAAGTTGTCGACTTTCTTGAAGCTTGCGAGCGACCGCAGAATCGTTTTCAATTTCCTCAGCTGCTCCTTGCGATGGAAGCGCATCAACTCATCGGAAACGGGTCTTTCCGCCCGGCGCAGGAAAGCCGAGAGGTAGCCCGAGAACAGCGCCGCTCCACCGAGCAGATAGGGTTTCTTGGTCATTCGGTAGGCCACGCGGAAAATCTCCCACAAAGGGTGTCCGCCGAGACAGTAATCTTTTTCTCCGTAGGAAAACGCCGAGGCCAGCGGGGAGCGTTCCGCCGTGCCCAAACTGCGGTAGTGAAAGAAGGACTTTTCTCTGAATGACCGGGTCTTCCAGCCTTTCATGCGCGCCGTGGTCACCGCGATCCAATCGATGCCGCCCGCCTTGTTGGGGACGTATCCGCCGATATGTTCGAAGCAGCGACGCCGAAAAAGCTGGCAGCCGCCGGGAACATGGCTTTGACCCTCGAAACTGTCCCTTCCGGAACTGTACCCTTCTTCCTCGAAGATCGTTCCTGCGACACCGAGATCCGGATCTTCTTGGAACTTTCCCATCAAGAATTCGAGATAGTCCGGATCAAATGATACGTCGGAATCCAAATTACCGACGATCTCATAATCGAGATTCCCGACCCTCTCGAGTCCCGCGTTCACCGCGAATACCTTTGCCGCAAAGCTGCGGTCGCGACGCGAAGGCAGGTTTAGCAGTTCGATCCACTCGTGCTTCGCCAGGTAGCGCGACACGATCCTGGCGGTCGCGTCGGTAGACCCATCGTTCACGATGACCCACTTCACCGGCAGGACGCTCTGGGCGGTAACCGAGTGGATGAGCCTTTCGATGAATTTCTCCTCGTTCCGAGCCGGGGTGATCAGGACGTACTTCGGGAGCGCGCGTTCTCTTTGCATAGCCGCTTTCCCCGCCATCGGGTCATGGGCGTGGTTCAAGTGCTGGACCCGGGTTGTTGCGCGTACACCGCGGATCGCTCCACGGTCAGCGATTTGTCGTACACCTCGTCCGGCTCATGCACAACAACATGACTTCCGCGATTTGAGAACCGGAATGGCACGCACAACAGGTTCTTGAGTCGTGCGCGCAATTCCTTTCGCCGCGCCGGGGGCACGAAGAAAAGCATGAAGCCGCCACCGCCTGCGCCCAGCAATTTGCCTCCGAGTGCACCGGCGTTCCGGCCGGCCTCGTAGATTTCGTCCAGGTTGCTGTTGGTGATGTTTGGCGTCAGCGTTCTCTTGATCTGCCAGGATTCATCGAGCAAGCGGCCGAACTCCTCAATCGAGCGATTGGGATTGCTGACGATCGCTTCCGCTTCGTCCACCATTTGCCGCATGGTTTCCAGTTCGCGCTTTCGTTGCGGTGTCGCCTTGATTTGTGCCTTGGCAATCTCCGAAGCGATGCGCGAGAATCCGGTAAAGAACAAGGCGCAGTGCTGTTCGAGCTCGGCGAGCCTCGCGGCCGGGGCAATGACCGGCTTGACCTCGAAGCCGCCGTCGATCTGGAAGTTAATCCGGTTGAAGCCTCCGTAAGCGGCGCTGATCTGGTCCTGGGAGCCGACGGCTTCCTTTAGAATCTCCTGTTCGACGTGAATGGCATCGAGCGCGAGCGCGTGCTTATTCCTCATCTGCTCCCGCAGCGCATAAAGCCCCAGCAAGAAACCGACCGTAAAGGCCGAGCTGGTTCCGAGTCCGGTCCGGGCGGGAAGGTCGGCAACGTGGTGAACCTCAACTCCCTCCTCGACTCCCAGAAACTCGAGACATCCGCGCACCGACGGGTGCTCGATGGCACTGTTCCTCGCGACGTTTTCAATCTTGCTGTATGAAATACGGCTGTGATACTCGAAAAACGGAGGAAGGTGTCGGCAGGTGATGTAGCAGCATTTATCGATCGCCGTCGACAGAACTGCGCCGCCGAACTCGCGGTACCAGACCGGGTAGTCCGTGCCGCCGCCGAAGAAGGAGATGCGCAATGGGGTACGAGTGATGATCATGCTCTTGTTTCCTTCTCCCAGTTAGCCACTTTCTCGGGAATGGCATCCTCGAAGGCAGCGCGAGCTGTGCGTCTGCCCACAGCCGAGCGCCGCAGCGTCCGGGGACTAGTGCGTCCCAAGCTCGCGTTCCGGCACGGCCGCTTGACAGAGACTCTCCCGGAGCGCTTGCGCCCGCCGGTAATCCTCGGGCGTCCCGATGTCGATAAACATTCCACCCTGTTCGGCGGCGTACACTCCGTAGTCGAGCAACCTCGGAAAGGTATCATTCTCGAGACTCGCTGGCCCGTCGGGGATGTGTTCGAGCACGGCGCGCTTGAACAGGTAGACTCCCCCGTTGACGATTCCTGGTGCCGCGGCGTTTTTTTTCTCCATAAAACCGATGACTCGCTGCCGCGGATCGAGTTGCACCGTTCCATACCGGCTGGCATCCGGAACCCGGCGTACAGCGATGCTCACCAGACCGCCGTGCTCCCGGTGAAAGCGCTGGAACCTTGGAAACTCAAACTCCAGGAAGGAATCGCCGTTCATAACCAGAAATTCGGCCCACGGCAAAAGCAGCCGTTCTGCAAGTTTCAGCGCTCCGGCCGTTCCGAGCGGACGCGATTCCCGGGAATACTCAATCGCCACATCCCACTTGCGTCCGTCGCCGAACACTTCCTCAATCTGCTCGGCTCGATGCCCCGTACACAGCACCAAACGCCGAATTCCCTGCGAGCGGATCTGCAGAACAAGAAGCTCGAGAAAGGGCACCCCGCCGACCGGCGCCAGTGGCTTCGGGGTAGACGGCAGGACTGGCTGCAAGCGCGTCCCCAGCCCGCCAACGAGCAGTACCGCCGGTACCTCGGCGAAAGCTTCCGGCCTCTGCGCGTCGATTGCCCCCGGGTTCACAGCATTTCCCTCACGGTGCCGCCTGCCAGTACTCCAGCATGGACTCGAGCGTCTGTTCGAGCGAGCAGAGCGGCTTCCAGCCCGTGTCCCGGCGAATTTTTTTGGTGCTCCCGAAGATGATCTTTTCGTCGGAGGGCCGCATCAAGCGTGAGACGGGACGAATCTGAACCTTGACCCCGCAGAGTCGGATGGCTGTGCGCAGAATTTCCTGGATGGAATAAGTTCGCGTCGCGCACAGATTGTAGGCTTCACCGCGTTTGCCTCTGCTTGCGGCGAGGTAAAACCCTCGCACCGCGTCGCTGACGTCGAGGAAAGCGCGGCGCGGCTTCAGATTTCCGACTTCGAGGACCGGCGCTTGCAAGCCCTTCTTGATGCGCGCCAACTGCCGCACGAAATCCGACGGCGCATCATTCGTTTTGCCAGGGCCGGTGGTATTGAAAAGACGAACGTTCACCGTAGGAATCTTGTAATCGAGAAAGTATTCGCGCGCCAGCAAATCCTGGCAGACCTTGCTGATGCCGTAGGGGTGAAGGGGACAGAGCGGGTGCTCTTCCCGAACGGGTATTTCGGAAGCGGCTACGTTTCCGTACTCCGCACTCGAGCAGGCCGAAACGACCACCGGAGGCCTCTCGAGCTGCCGGGCCGCCTCGAACAGATACAGTGACCCCAGAATGTTGCTTTCAAAGGTCGTGACAGGATCGGCCCAGGAGACCATCGGCAGGCTCTGCGCCGCGAAGTGAAAGATATGCGTGGGCCGACACTGGTGCATCAGTTGCGATACCCGTTGGCCATTGCGCAGGTCGCAGTGGGCGAAACGCACATTCGCAAGGTCGGGAAAGGTCGCCGGCCCTTCCCGCAGGTAGGATCCGACGACCTTCCACCCGCGCCCCGAAAGGAATTTGACCATGTGCGAGCCAATGAACCCTTCTGTGCCTGTTACCCAAGCCGCTTTGTTCATAAGAGCTACCAAGTGGTTCCGAGGAGGCTGCGATCCGGTCTATCGTGTGGGTAGGCTACCGCCCTTAAGGTCGCCGACAACGACCGACTGTTCCCCTCAAGCATAACTAAGCAACTCAATTCAAACAACTTAAGAAATACGTTGCCAGGAGAATCGAATTTTGTTGTCGCAATCACACTACCAGAATTGACCATCGCCTGTCAGCGGAAAGTTCCCTCGAATCGAGACAGCACGTTGAAAATAAGCGAGTTATCTTGTAGAGCCGGGAATTCTCGAGCGCTCCGGAGGACCCAGAGGGAATGTTCCTACTGCATTTGGTCAAAAACTTTCCACGGTACCCCACGTCCTAGGCGCGCTCCGCTTTCGGCAACCCCATCTTCCCAAACGCATACAGCAGCCACCCAAAATGGTCAGGCCGCACCTCGTAGTGAACCCTGAGTTGCTCCCTCATAGGCTTTGGCGTCGCGTTCAACCAGTTCAGCGCTGCCTCCCAGTAATTCGGCGTTCGGCTTTTGGTTTGAATGGAATCCCAAATGACGCCCTGGTCCACATTGCGAAGATCATTTCCTAGCTGATTGGCTCCTGAAATCCACGACAATCCCTTGCAGATTGCCTCATGAAAGCTCTGTCCCGTGGCTTCACCGACGGCCAGCAAGCCGAGCGGGGCCAATCCGTCTTGCTGCCAGGAGAACACCGGGTATCGGTTGGCCACGCGGCCTGTGCGCTTGTCGTAGAGGAACCACCACTCCCCCATTTCTCCTTGCAGCGCGCGCATTGCGTTTGCGCAGTTCAAGGCCGGCGAGAGCGGCTCTTCGACCTGAAATGCTCTGCCAAAGGTCGCGAGGGCGTAAATGGCGTACATCTGATCGCGGAACGTGCCAAACCGGTTAAAGACCGTCCGCTCGAGCAGTCCGCGGCAGGCCGCTTGTCCAAATACTCCGCCGTTTCCCTGGTTTTCCACCAGCAAGTGGTAGGCATCGACGGCCGCGTCTGTTAGATCCGGCAGTCCGCGGATCCCCGCCAGCTGCGCGTGCGAGATTCCCGCCAAGAAGCGCGCGAGTCCCAGGGTGCGAGCCTCGCGGCCATCTGCATAGGTCTCGAGCGATTTCTCGTAATCAAACTGGCTGAACAACCCGGGAAGGTTGTGGGGCATGAACTCCGCCGTGTACCAGGTCAGAAGTCCAAGATCGCCCGCACTTTTCACCCAACTGGTGTCCGTTAGCACCGTGTCTTCGATCGAGGCAAGGTCAAACGGCTGCGTCTCTCCGGAGCCTGCAACGCGATGCAATCCCAACAGGGCAATGATCGTTCGTTTTCTCGACGCCTTCTCCTGTCGAAAGCCCTGGTTCGCGATCCGCAGCCCCTGACAAAACAGGTTTTCCTTTCGGTCATACAAGGACGCCAGGGAGCGCAGGGCCAGCAGATTCAACGAAGGAATGTCGAGTGACGGCGTACCCTGAGCCACCCAGGCAGTCTTCGGCCCGCTCTGCTGAGCCACGCGTTCGACGAATGGCCAGGTAGAGCCGCCGATTCCGGAAGAGTATTCCTCGGACAAGGTTACCTGTAGGGAGGTTTAGCTAGCGGTGTAACGTGCTTTCCGTAGACGGGTCGTTTCGGAGCGGGCGCGCCTTGCTGGGTGCGTCAATCTTGGGGGTGCGAATGGAAAAACGTCGAGGTCAGCTGGCGGTCAGGGTGCCGGCGAACTGCGAAACGGCTTCTGCCACCCGCTTTTGCTGGTCCGGGGTTAGTCCAGCGAACATGGGGAGGGACAAGATCTCATCGGCGGCCGCTTCCGTCTCCGGAAAATCGCCGCGCTTCCATCCCCGGGAGGCGTAGGCTTTCTGCAGATGGAGGGGAATGGGATAGTGGATTCCGGTTCCAATGCCGGCTTCGGTCAGATGTTTCTGCAACTCGTTGCGCAGGTGGGTCCGCACCACGTAGAGGTGGTAAACCGATTTCGAGGTGCTGGACTCGACCGGACAGACGACACTCTCGCTCATCGGAGCCAAAAGCCGATCGTAAATTCGCGCCGAAGCCCGGCGCTGCTCGTTCCAGCGGAAGAGCTGCCGCAGCTTGATCCGGAGAATTCCTGCCTGCAGGGAATCGAGGCGCCCGTTGTAGCCTTCGACGTCGTGGTAATACTTCCTGGATTGCCCGTGATCGCGTAGCATCGCCGCCGTCCGGGCGATCTCCCGATCATTGGTGGTTATCGCGCCGCCCTCCCCGCAAGCGCCGAGGTTCTTGCCGGGATAAAAGCTAAACGCGGCCCCGTGTCCGACCGAGCCCGCTTTCAACCAGCGGTTCAGCTTCTTCGAGAAATACTCCGCGCCGTGTGCCTGGCAGGCATCTTCGATCACCATCAGTTTGTATTTCGCCGCCAGGTCGAGGATCGGGTCCATGTCGGCCATCTGACCGTACAGGTGCACCGGCACCACCGCCGTCACCGGCTTTCCGAGCTTCTTGTGAATGCACCGGCCTGTTCCGGGGTCGAGTGCGCAGCTCGTCTCGAGGTATTGAGCGAGTCCGTCCGGATCCATCGTAAAGGTCCGCCGATCAATGTCCACAAATTCCGTTTGTGCGCCAGCCTGACTGATGGCTTCTGTTGTCGCGATGAACGTGTGCGGCACCGTGATGACGATGTCTCCAGCCTGGACGCCCGCGGCGGTGAGCAGAAAACGCAGTGCGTCGGTCCCGCTGTTGACGCCCACACAATAGGCGGCGCCGCAAAACTCCGCGAACTCCTTTTCGAAGCCTTCCACTTCCGGGCCTCCGATGAAGCCCGCTGTCCCAAAGACTTTCTTGCACAAGGCCAACAATTCGACTTCGAGCTCGCAGTGCATGGTTATCAGGTCGACGAACGGAACCTTCGCCGTAGTAGTCATCGCTTCTCCTCGGAGGAAGTTCGAATGGAGCGCAACACCTTTGCCGGATTGCCGGCCACAATCGTATTGGCGGGCACATCGTGCGTAACGACGCTCCCGGCGCCCACGATGGCGTTCTCGCCGATGACCAGGTTCGAAAGAATGGTGGCCCCGGACCCGATGGAAGCCCCGCGCTTGACCACCGTGGTTTCCACCCGCCAGTCCTTCTCGGTCTGCAGTTCTCCCCCCGAAGTCGTTGCCCGCGGGTAGGAGTCGTTAATGAAGGTTACTCCGTGACCGATGAAGACGTTGTCCTCGATGGTCACGCCCTCGCAAACGAAGGTGTGACTCGAGATCTTGCAGCGATGCCCGACGGAGGCGTTTTTCTGGATTTCGACAAACGCACCAATCTTTGTCTCATCGCCAATCTGACATCCATACAGGTTGATGAATCGGGACAGCTTGACATCTCGTCCGAGTTTTACATCGGGAGCGATCGAGCAGAATTCGTTCACAAGCGGATCAATTCACCCTTTCTGCGGATGGATTTCTCGGCTGCTTCGAGCATCCGTACAACTCGCAGACCGGCATGGCCGTCATTAAAAGGAACCTTGCTGTCCATGATGCATTCGGCGAAATATCCCATCTCGACGTGCAGGGCTTCGAGTTGTTCGAGTTGTGGCGCCCACATGTCGCCGCTGCGGTAGCTGACGAGGAGATCGCGGATCCCCTCCCCCGAAGCGATCTGAACGCCCCGGTCATAAACGCGTACCTTTTCGTCGGCCACCAGATCGTTCCAGACCACCATCTTCTTCTGGCCGCCGATCAGCGTGGTCCGGATCTTCACCGGCGAAAGCCAGTTCACGTTTATGTGCGCGATGACGTTGCGCGGGAAGTAGATGGTCAAGAAGGCGACGTCTTCCACGCCGTTCAGGTGCTTCTCTCCGGTCGCAACGATGGCTTCGGGTTCGGCCCCGATGATGTGATCCATGATGGACAGATCATGCGGTGCAAGATCCCAAATGACGCTGACGTCATGTTGGAAAAGCCCCAGATTCACCCGCAAAGAATCGTAGTAATACAGGTCACCGAGGGCCCCGCTTTCGGTCAACTCGCGGATCTTGCGAACGGCGCCGGTGAACAGGAACGTGTGGTCGACCATGATGGTCAGTCGCTTGCCGGCCGCCAGTTCGATGAGTTCTTCGGCCTGTGCGGAACTGGAGGTAAACGGCTTCTCAATAAACACGTGCTTGCCGTTCTCAAGCGCCATCTTGGCCAGCTCATAGTGCGTCCAGACGGGCGTGATCACGGCAACCGCATCGATGTCCGGCGAGCGCAGGACGTCCAGCGCATTTGAGACCGTTTCGATGCTTGGATGGGCTTTTCGAGCCCGTGCCAGCGCCGCGGGATTTTGGTCGCAGACCATGACGGTCCGCGCGTTTTTCTGTCCCTGCAAGTTGCGAACGATATTGGGACCCCAATAGCCGTAACCGATCACACCGACTCGAACCATGTCAGTTCTGCTTTCCTGCGGACGGAAGGATGGGACGTGCGCTTGCGGACCGGTAGATGCAGGATCCACCATCAGATCGCTCATAGGACACCTCGGGAAAGGGAGAACCACGTTGCCACGACGTTCATTGTCTAAAGCACCTCAATCACAATTCGGGGACGCTGGAAGCTGGGCTTACCAGGGGCGGTTCATCCACGGAGATCAGTACGCGCCATGGCCGGTAAAGACTGCCAGGGGCGTGGCCAGAAGGATCTTGAGGTCCAGCCAGAGCGACCACCTCTGGCAATAGCGCAGGTCCATTCTGACCATGTCATCAAAACTGGTGCGGCTTCGGCCTGCCACCTGCCACAAGCCGGTCACGCCAGGCTTCACTTCGAGCACCCGGCGGCGATGCCAGAAGTCATAAGCCTCAAACTCATAACGCAGCGGCGGGCGCGGGCCAACCAGGGACATCTCGCCCCGCAGAACGTTCCAGAACTGCGGAAACTCGTCGAGACTCGTGCGGCGCAAAAACCGCCCGAGCGGCGTCACCCGCGGATCATTCTTGATCTTGTAGGCGACCGCGCCGGATTCACTTCCGATCTCTTGCACTTTTCCGGCGATAAAGCTGCGCACATACTCACGGTGAATTTTTGGATCATTGTCCGTAAACATGGTCCGAAACTTCAGGCATTCGAAGGTGTTTCCAAACTGGCCGAGCCGTTCCTGCCTGAAGATCACCGGTCCCGTGGAGGTCAGCTTGATGGCCAGGGCGATGGCCGCCAAAACCGGGGCCAGGATGAGCATCAATAGCGCGCTGCAGAGGATGTCCATTCCGCGCTTCACGATCTTCGAAAATCGCCGATTTGCCGCGACTTCCGAAACGTCAGGGTACAGTTTCATGTCCGCTACACGATCGGCACAGCCGGCGTCCCAGTTTTCGGGAAACACGTGAACACTGAGCGTCAGCTTTCTCAGAATGCCTAGCTCAAGATTTTTCTGCAACGCGTCGACCACTTTGGTCGTGAGAATCTCCGTGACGGAGTAATTCTCATCTGTGCTGACTTCCGTGAAGATCACGGCAAGAACGGAATCTTCTTCGTACCAGCCGATTAGGTCGCTCTCGCGAACCGCACTGGCGACGGCAGACGCGAGCGGCTCGAAAAGAGCGGAACCTCTCTTTTCGGCTTCCACCGCGCTCGTATCGAGCAGCATGAGAACAAAAGGCTGCCGGG
>Ga0207862_1000434_pt1 | contig 12693 bp, 15 predicted proteins | sample LuqExpMetageno81_FD_187838 | JGI IMG/M metagenome (GOLD analysis project Ga0207862, IMG submission 187838) | Tropical forest soil microbial communities from Luquillo Experimental Forest, Puerto Rico - Sample 81 (SPAdes) | ecosystem: Environmental > Terrestrial > Soil > Tropical forest ... | reverse complement strand
CACCGACAATACCGGCGTAAGCCACGGCTTCAGGCACCATGACCGCCCAAAGCGCGACGCCGGCAAGAGTGTCGGGCAACAGCCATTCGCGTCGGTAGGCGGGGATCCAATGGAGGATCGGCAACAGTTTGCAAGCCGCAGATATTCGATAAGTCGATTCGCGCGACATAGCCCAACCTACCGCACATAGACCTGGAATGCGTTACGCCGCCTTACTTCTGAGGGGGTCGGCTTCGACTCGGGGTCTGGAAGTCAGTCGGTATCCAACACCTGCTTGGCCATTTCCTGATCAACATGCGGTCTGATTTCCTTGCGGAACGCATGAACCAGCGTCTGGTATTCCCATTTGCAGTTTGATGACCGCGCTGAAGGTAGAAAATCGCTCGCATCGGAGAATTGCACCGGGTCGGCACGGAAGGCGAGGCACAAAAGATTATGGATCCTCTCCAGTGCATGACGGTCTCTTAAGCGCCCGTACAGCTCCTGAAGCTCGGGATTTTGGGGTGCAACATATTCGATTGAGACTCGATTCGGCTGTTCAACTTGCATCGCTTCTGGCTGGTCACCTCGCAGGATTATTGTCTGCGCTTGTGCGACCGCCAAAGTCAGAGTAGCGGGGCCACCGACGAAGCTTATCGGTTTCCATCTGCTCATCGGATTCTCCAATGTGAAGCGCTGCAGTTCGGTCGGGCGAGGCTGTCGTGTCGGCTGGCGATGACGCGCCGTCGCCGGCAGTCCCCGCTGGGCTGGGACGGACTAGCTGTCTGACCCGCTGTGCAGTTTTCATACATCGCGTGACATTTCCAGACAGGTGACCAAGTAGTATAACTCCACACGCCACCCATCGTCGTTTCTGCAATACAATGCCCCTTATCGTCAGAGTTAAAAGTGGACCATTCGTTTATCATTGCTTCTCGATCGTTTTGTTCGAGACATTGATTTAGATCAAAAAAATCAGGTGCGCATTTGGTTACTGGCGTCGCGTATCTATCAATCTCGAAATTCACCCGACGCAAATGCATCGCCGCGATCGGGACTGCGATGTTGCCGCGGCGCCTGAATGCGCAACCGGCGCCCACGCCAATCATTGGCGTTCTGGATAGTGCGGCTGCAACGGCATTAAAACTTTCGACCTTTTACGAAGGACTGAAGGTTGAAGGCTTTTCCAGAAACCAAAACCTGAAGGTCGAATACCATTCGGCGGAAAACGATTACGCGCGATTGCCAGAGCTTGCAGCCGACTTGATCAATCGCCGAGTTATATTGATAACCGCTTTCGGCGGTCCAGCCGCGCTGGCCGCCAAAGCTGCGACCACGAAAACCCCGATCGTGTTTGCAGTCAACGCAAATCCAATTGAGATCGGGCTTGTCGCCAGCCTTAATCATCCTGGGGCGAATGTGACCGGCGTGACCGGCATGGCAGTCGGGCGAGAGCAAAAGCGGTTGGAATTGCTGCACGCGGCGATCCCAACCGCACCTGTACTTGGATTTCTTCTCAATCCTGAGAATTCAAACCGGGATTCGCAAACCAACGATGCTTTCGCCTCCGCTCAGAACGTGGGCGCACAGATAAAGATCATCCGGGCGAGTACGGCGCGTGACTTTAGCAGCGTTTTTGCTGAGCTGGCGCAATCCCAAGCAGGAGGCCTCGTCATCGCTGACGATGAGGTTTTTCTCAGCGCTAGTGCCGAGCTTGGCTCCTTGGCGGCCCGTCATAGCATTCCCGCGATCTTCCAGGGAACTGCTTTTACCGCTGCCGGCGGTCTGATGAGCTACGGCACAAACCTCACGGAGCTGTATCACCAGGCCGGCGCCTATAGCGGTTTGGTTCTGGCCGGCGCGGCGCCGGCCGATCTTCCGGTCTATCAATCAACCGCAGTCCAAATGATCGTCAGCCTGAGGAGCGCAAAATCCCTCGGCATCGCCTTACCACAAGCAATCATTGATCAGGCTACCACGCTAATCAGATAAGCAGCGGTTTCGTTGATAACGGAACCGGATCCGATAGCTCGCAGGGAAAACGGTATGACCGCGAGCGAACCGCTCACTCATACCCGCGCTTGCCTTCGATTGCCGCCACGTAACGCGCGACCGAGGCTCCCAGCACGGCTTTGCCGTCCTTGGCAATAACGCGATCGAAATAGTGACCATAGATAGTCTCGAACGCGAACGGCTTCAGTGCTGCACCGATTTTGTTAACGGAGCGGGCCGACAGCGGAATAAAATTCGGGTAGCTCCGCATGAAAGACAGCCATTTGCGATCGGTTGCCACGGTAAGAATATCGCCGGCGCAAACGACCCCACGGCCCCCTGCCCCGCCCGCCCAGTGCAGAACTGTGCCTCCTTCAAAATGGCCTCCGCACCGGACCAGCGTGACTCCATCCCACAGCACCTTGGTCTCGCCGTCCCATAGCTCGACCGCGGGATCGCTGCGCATGATCCATTGCTTGTCGGCGGCATGCAGGTGAATGCGCGCCGTGAAGGCGCGCGCCCATTCCACCATCGTCGTATAGAAATGCGGATGCGAGATCGCGATGCCATCGATGCCGCCGAGTCCTTCGACCATCGTCACAGTCGCGTCGTCGAGCGGGGCGATGCAGTCCCATAAGATATTGCCGTTATCCGTGCGCACGAGCAGCGCGCGTTGGCCAATGGCAAATGTAGGCGTCGAGCCGATACCGATGATGCCCTTTTCGTATTCGTGGAACGTGTTGGTGTGGCTTTGTCTGAGCGCGTCAAGCGTGGTCCACGTTTGTCCTCGCGGAGGGATGTATTGCCGCTCTTCCTCACAGATCACGCAGTGAGTGGGCGGCTGCTTGCTCTCGGCATGCTGCGTGCCGCAGGCAGTGCAGATGTAGAAGGCCATTATTTCGTATTCCTTGGGTTCGGGAGGCCCTATTTTGGTCGGGCCGCGCATCCACGCCGATAATCGTGCGCGCTCATCCATTCAAGCGTGGTTTTCGCCGCAACGCGAGCCTTTGCAGACCGTGAAGCGACGATCAGGGGTAGACAGGGTTAAATGTCGCCCGCTTCACATTGACTGCTCGTATCATTTACCGCTTTGATTGAGCGGTGTGGCGGCTTTGGATGAGCTTGAATCGATGAACGACGGACAAGGGTGCACGCTAAACGGCATGGCGGCTGCAAGATCGCTAGCTGTCATTGCCGCAATCTTGATGCTTCCCTGTTCGTCAGCAAATGCGGTGCAGCCCCCCTCCGATCACTGCCGCGCCGCTTCCAAGATCGAATATGACAGCGCCAGAAAGCAATTTCTGTTGCGCAACAGATTTGGCACTTATGTCAGAACCGGGCGTATATGGCGTCGGCATTATTGGTATTGTCAGCTTTAGACCCGACAGCGGCACGCTCCACAATCCCCGAAGTACTGGAGCGGCGCCAGATCATAACGTAACTATCGTGATTAATCCGCCTCTGCGCCCAACGTGTCTAGCTGCCGTCATTTATGGGAATCGGGCGGTTACACGCTGTGAAATGGACGAACAAACCGGGAGTGTAAGTGAAACAAAGCGTCCACCATCAGGCCGCAAGGAAGTGGAAGTCTTAACGGTTTCATGGCCCCGATGTACAAAATCGACGATATTTTTAATCTTCGCTCCTTGGCCTTTTGCCAGCGCTTGCGCCGTTTCCATCAAGGCACGCGAGGCGTCGTATGCGCGACGGCGGTACAAGGCGACGTCCTTCGCCGAGCGACCCGTTTTCGCGAGGCGAGAGTTCGAATTATGATGGCGCATGGACCTGCGGGAAAAAATCGTATTGGTGACCGGCGCTTCAAGCGGCATCGGCAAGGCGATCGCCATTGCTTTCGCCCAGAAACGCGCGCATGTATTGGTGCACTTTGGAAAGAACAAAGCTGGCGCGCAGGAGACGCTCAGAGAGGTTGAAAAGATTTCAAGCGGGCGACTTTGCCAAGCCGATCTTATGAATTCCGAGGCAATAAAATCGCTGTTCGATGAAATCAAACGAACAACGTCCACGCTCGATGTGCTGATTAACAACGCCGGCGATTCACGGCCCGGAGACCTGAACGAAGATTCAATATGGGAATACGAATATAAAAATATTTTTCTGTCGGCGATCCGTATGAGTGGCGAATTTATCGCGATGCCATCGTCGCATTTACGCAAAATCGTAAACATCACTTCGATTTATGGAAATCTCGCTACCGGGGACCCGGAATATCTGCAGTACTCCGCGTTCAAAGCAGCATTGGGTAATGTCACCGCAACGCTGAGCAAATCGGCTGCTCCACAAATTCTCGTCAACGCGGTTGCGCCCGGCTATACCGAAACGCCGGCTTGGGCGGGCGCATCGAACGAGGGCAAAGAGGCTTGCGCGCGGGCTACATTGATTGGACGCTTTGTCCGACCCGAAGAGGTCGCTCACGCCGTGATCTTTATTGCCGAAAACGACGCGCTGGCCGGGCAAGTGCTCACGCTTGACGGCGGGACGTCGCGCAAAGGAATCGCGTGAGAGGCTTGGAAAATCCATCAACAGTTGTGTCTGATCGTTCGTCACTTTCTACCCGAACGATCAAGTTCTGCGTCGTGGTCGTATCACTGCTTACTATCGGACTGAGTATTCTCACTCGCCCGGACTGGAAGCTTCGGGATTTCGATCAGGTGTTTTATGTAACGATTGCTTACGACCTGAACCGTTACGGCGTGTTCAGTGATGGCATCTTCGATCCCGTGGATAGCTCGGTCCAGCCGGCGAAGCCGGGCATGTTCTTCGGCCCGGTCTTTCCGGCGATGGTTTTCGCGGCAATGCAGCTCGACCACCGATTTGCAGAGGCGGTTCGTTGCAGTGTTGATTCGAACCGCGGTCATCAAGATGAATCAATCTGTGAAGCCTACGAGGTGCCAATTCGGATTTTGAATTCTATCCTGCTTGCGATTGGCGCCGCCGCAATTGGTTTGGCGGCTGACCTGATCTTTCGACAGACGCCGTGGACATTCCTATTCGCCAATTTCTTTGCCACCGTCGCTCTGGCGAGTGAGGCTCACATTCTGTCGTTTGTTATGACGGAGAGCGCAATATTCGCGATTTACAGCGTCTTCGCCTGGGCGTTCTTGCGCGCCTTAATGCGGCCGGCAGCCATCCACTTCGCCGTCGCTGGTGCGACACTGGGCTTATTGACCCTTACCAAACCGTCTTTTGCGGCGCTATTGCCTGCAGCTATCGCTATGGTATTCGGCCTCGGCTACTGGATCAAAAAAAGCTCTCGATATCTGATTGTGGTCCAATCACTGGTATTTGCTCTCGCTTTCGTATGTATCGTTGCGCCGTGGGCGGTGCGCAACTACGTCTCGGTCGGAAAATTCGGGCTCACCAAGGAATATGCCTCCGCAGTACTGGTTGAACGCTTTGCCTACGATGACATGACGGCACAAGAGTTTTTCCTTGCATTTCCCTATTGCACGCCGGGACTCGGCGATTTGCTGTTTGATAAGATCAACGGCGCCGATTCAATGCACCGTTTCATGTTCCACACCCCGGAAAGTTTCTTTCATAGCGGACGCGAGCGGCGTGAGGCCTTGGTTAAGCAGAACGGCCAAATCGATCCGTTGATCAGCGAGCTGGTGCACGACGAAATGGCCACGAAGTGGTGGCGTTATTTTCTTGTCAATATTCCTCTCGCCTGGTGTGGCATGTGGCCCGGAGGAATCGTGACGTTGTTACTTCTGCCGTTGTTCGCGGTATCTGTGCTGCAGGCCGTGCGCACGCGCGAGCCCAACCTGATATTCTATGCGGCGCCTGCGGTACTGATGCTCGCGTTGCACGCCGCTGTCACTAACCACTACACACGATATAATTTCATCCTGATCGGTCCCTACTCGGTCGGCGCCGCGGGGATTATTTGTTTGGCTCTGCCTTACGCGCGTCGGCGAGCGCGATCTCTCGCATCAGAATCGTGATCCGCTCCGCCTGTAAGCGGAGCTTGAGATGCAGATTGAGCAATAGGATAAGGCTGATCACGACCCAAACATAGATAATAAGATCAACGCCGCGCCCGATCCCAACCAGTGTCGCAAGCCTGGTTGCATGATTTGGCAGCCACACGAAATAAAGTCCTGCCGTCGCAGCAAGTATCGACAGGACGGAGATTATGGGCGCCCGCCGGTATTCGGTCCAGGCATAGACCAAGACGCCGCCAAGTAAAATCGACAACCCGATTTGAGCGATCATCGGTGCAACTTCTGCGCTGAGAGGTCGAACAGGATGGTCAAGGAATCCCTGAGGCGTTGTCCTTTAGCCAGCGAATAGCGGGTGTAGTCGATGGTGACGGGCACCTCGATATGAGGCAGCCCGCTGGCCGCGATTTGTTCGAGGAGCTCGCTGGCATGCGCCATCCGATTTTGCCGTAATGAAATGCGGCTTGCGCCTTCCCGCGTCATGGCACGCAAGCCGTTGTGCGTGTCGCTGAGGCGAAGACCTGTCATAACACGGGTAAGCCAGACCGCCGCCTGCAGCATCAGACGGCGCCGGAGCGGCATTCCGCGCGAACTACCAAGGAAACGGCTGCCAAGCGCGTAGGCGGCGTGGTGATCGACCAGCGCATCGACAAGCCGCGCGATATCCGAAGGGCGGTGCTGGCCGTCGGCATCGAAAGTCACAACGTAACTGGCGTCTTGCTGGAGGGCGAATCTTATGCCGGTCTGCAGCGCAGCGCCTTGCCCCAGATTGACGGGGTGCGTGACCACGGTTGCGCCGACGGAGAGCGCAATCTGTCCCGTCGCGTCATCCGAGCCGTCATCGACGACAACCACATGATAACCGGGCCGTAGAAGATCCGAAACGATCGGACCGATGACGGCGGCCTCATTAAACGCCGCAACAACGATCCAAATCGACTGAGTATCGAATTTTCGACGATGTTTTGCAGTCACGGTCCCGGCCTTACTCAGTAGCCCACGAGGATCCCGCCGACGAGGCCGATAGCGACAACGGCACCGAACGAAATTGGTTCCACAAACGATAGCACAGGAACTGGTGGCGTCAGCTGCAAAAGCACTCACCCGAACCGGAATGTCAGCCCTCGGCGAATACCCCGTCATTGCCGCAGTCTCACGTCAGCAGGCGAAAAAGGCTGAAGCCAGCGTCAGGCTTGCGGCGCCTCAGGATTGCGGAGCACGCATCGCATCGCGTCGAACAGGTTGACCGGTAGACCTATATGGTTTGCGAAGCCGCTCGACAGGCTACGGCTCGCGGCGAGCAAACGGCGCATTTGAAACTCGATCAATGCAAGCGGCACGACCTTCCAAGGGTGATCGCATCTTTCCACTTTAAGCCCGACCGAGTGCGAGAGACCACGAATGCTTTCCGGTGTGAAAAACCACAGATGCTGCGGCGGCGTCATCAGCCGCCAGCGCGGCCCGGCAAGACGGGCGTAAAAAGAGGCAAAGTCTCCGGTAGTGATGACGATGACTCCCCCCGGGTTCAAACGTTTCTGACAAAGCGCGAGCGTGCTTGGCGGATCAGGCAGATGTTCGATGACATCCAACAAGACGATGATATCGAGCATGCCGAATTGCGTTAGACTGGACTCTTCAGCAACTCCGTTGATGACCGAAAGACCGCGTGACCGGCAAAACGCGACGGCCGCATCCGCGATTTCAATCCCAGCAACGTCATAAAAGCGAGCGGCCTCTTCCAGAAAAAATCCATAGGCGCATCCGATCTCTAAAAGGCGTCCACTGCTACGAAAACGGCGAATAAATTTCACCGTGCGAGCAAATTCGCGGCGCAGAACCGGCTCGCTGCCCCGGTAATCGGCGTAACCGTCCTGGCGTCCCCCGGAAAAATAATCTTCGGTGTAATAGGTGTGAGCGTCAAAACTGCCGCATTCGGCGCGGCCTAAGCCGCACCGGGTGCATTGCAGAATGTCACAGGAGTTTTTTGAATATAGCTTTCGATGCGAGCTTAGGCACGCGCAGGCGGGACAAGCGAGCTGCATGCTCAAAATCGCTCCAGCGTAAAACAGTAGGCATTATCGCTATTACTGGATGGCGTCCATGACTGCTGCCGCAGATAGCGACGTCGTTGTTGCCGGGAACCTCGCGTCCGCTCAACGGCGTCGCCGAGCCACGATGAATTAAGCGGGCGTCGCCGCGCTCAAGGCTTGGCGATAGGCCGCGTTTATTTTCTTGGTTTCAACTTCGGCCAGCTTCTTAAAAGCCTGCGACAGGCCCTGCACCCGATCGGGATGATTTTGTTTGATCAGTGTTTTGTAGGCTTCCTTAACCTCTTGGATGGTTGCCGACTCGGAAACTCCGAGAATGCGGAATCCAGTCTTCGTCGCTGGGGCTATCGGCGGTCGCCGCCGCGACCTCCTCACCGGAGGCAATATCGGATTCGTAGATTGACTCGGCGAGTCCGATATCGGACAGATCCGCGAACACGCAGAACTCAAGGCTATACTGCCAGCGCAGGCTGTAGCGCCGTATGAAATAGATGATTTGCGCTGCAACGGCTGCAAAAGCAACTGCCATTGCATTGACGTAAAAGAATTGCTCGTCGAACGGATACCAGAGAGGCCCATCGTTCGCTTCGGCCTGGAATTCTTGCACCCAGGCCGGCTGATCGGAAATTGTAAACGCAAGCAGCCACAACAGGACGAAACTAACGCAATAAGCCGCCATGGCGTAGCCTAACGCGTATTGCACGCTCCTGCTGCTGATCCAGGATTTCAGTCGTAAAAGCGGTTGACTTCTCAAACGAGAGATCGTCGCCTGTAAATGCTGGGTATAGGCCGTGAGGTCTTCGAGTTCCTCATTTTGCTCGGGAATGCTGCTGTGACGCCTCAACGCGGCACGCCAAAAGCTGTTTATGAGCTCGTTGCCTTCGCGTAATTGCTCAAGCCGATGCCGAACTTGCCCGTACAGCTCAACGGCGCGTTTGAGTTCGCTCCTTTCGGATTTTTGCAACATAAATTCCGGCCGCCGACGTGGTGCGAGCACGCGCTGGCGTGCGTAAGCAACTGCCAAAATTGGCAGAACTGCCCACAGCGCAAGCAAAATCGCATTCACGATTGCTGCCGAAAAATCGCCCCCGCCGCCCGATTCAACCATGGCACGCGACGCTTTACTGTACGCCCCAGAGTACCCCTTTGGCCCCGTTCATATCCATCCTCGCATCCACATAAATGATCGATTCAGACGCTCTCGCGGCAAGAGATTGTCAAAAAATGGTCAAGCCTGGCAAGCCTCGACTTATGCCCAACAGCGGTCGCTAAAATTCGAAGTAATAACGAGTCCCGAAGTAGTCACATTTTCATGACGCCATCCAGATGGGGACCGTCCGCGCGAACAGCGAACGGCCATCAGGGTGGTGTCAATGAGTTATGTACAGCCGATCCAGTCATCCGCAGAGTTCAAAGCAGATCTCGACGTTGAGGAGAGCGTCCGCACGCTGGCAAGTGCCGACGTCGTCTTCCGCCAGGACGATAATTCAAATAGCGATGCGACGACCAACAGTTTGAGCGCTTTGCTCCGCCGAGTTTCCGGTAACTCGACGCGTGAGATCGATACGCTGATCGGCGACCTACGCGACTTGCGTGAAAAGTTGCGATCAGATGGCGATCGCATCCATCGCGATATTGTAGAATACGCTGCTTTGAGCCAACAGGTGATGCAGCTCAGCAAGATCATTTCCGAAAGCGTGAAAAGACTGCCAGACGCTCCGGGTGCGGACGGCTAACCCGGCGGCGCCATCATGGGGTCTCGTGTCCTATTCCGGTATGAAGAAAAGCGCCGGGATCACGACTTCCATCTCCGCGATTGCGCCGCCAGCGCGCGCCAATGATCGCCAGCCATTGCGACCTGACAGCGAAGAGATCGCAACCCTGATCAAGCGTGGCAAGGATTTACTCGACAATGGCGATCTCTCCGCCGCGCGCTTACTCCTTCGCCGTGCCGCCGAGGCGGGCAGCGCCGAAGGCGCCCTCATGCTCGGATCGACATTTGACCCGGTTGTGCTGCAGCGCCTCGGTGCGATTGGCGCGAGACCGGATCTTGTCAAGGCGCGGCAATGGTATCAACGCGCTGCCGAGCTCGGTTCAAGTGCCGCCTCGCAGCAATTGGCGGACCTCGCGGACGGTCGCTGAAGTAGCCGACGTTGGTTGCTGCAAAGGTTGGCATGCGCGACAGCCTTCGCGCATGGCCTGAATTCGATCGCGTGACGCTCTGGTCTCGCTAGCGACTCCCACTAGGAGAGCACCGTGAGAACGACCGAGAAGGCGGACGTCAAATCCCCAAATATCGATGCTGAACAGCGGATGCCTGCGCCAATTCACGCGAATTGCCGACCCACACCACGCGCCCACGCTCGATAACGTAATGGCGATCGGCAATGCGGGTCAGAGCTTTCACATTCTTGTCGATGACCAGGATAGATTGGCCGCTGGCGCGCAAGCGCTCCAGCGAACGCCAGATTTCGTCACGCACCAGCGGCGCTAAGCCTTCTGTTGCTTCGTCCAGAATCAAGAGGCGCGGATTGGTCATGAGCGAACGGCCGATGGCGAGCATTTGCTGTTCGCCTCCGGAGAGCAAATTGGCCATGCTCCCGGCGCGCTCGGCAAGCCGCGGGAATAGCGCCAGTACCTTTTCGAGCGTCCACGGTTCGCTCGCGCCACCATAATTCGCGGCGGTCGCAATCAGGTTCTCCCGGGCGGTAAGATTTGGGAACACCTGGCGCCCTTCAGGAACGAGGCCGATACCACGCTTGGCGATGCGATAGGCAGGAAGGCCGCGGATTTCGTCGCCCTCGAAGCGGATGGACCCAGCCGCCGGCGGCGTTAAGCCCATGATCGCGCGCACGGTTGTGGTTTTGCCCATGCCATTGCGACCGAGCAGCGAAACCATCTCGCCGCGTCCAATATTCAGCGAAATGCCGAACAATACGCGGCTCAATCCGTAACTCGTCTCCACGTCGCGCAATTCGAGAAGGGAAGTCGCGGAATCAGCCATCGGTCGCGCCTTCGCCGAGATAAGCTTCGCGTGCCGCGGGATCGGAACGAATCGATGCGGGATCGCCGGTCGCGATAATGCGCCCGTAGAGGAGAACGCTGATACGGTCCGCCAAAGCGAAGACCGCATCGATGTCGTGCTCGATCAACATGACGGTGATGGCGCCCTTGAGTGCCTGAAGCAATCCCATCAGCCGGATCGATTCCTCCGGCCCCATCCCGGCCATCGGCTCGTCGAGCAACAGCATTCGCGGTCTGCCGGCAAGCGCCAGGACGATGTCCAGCTGGCGCCGCTCACCATGGCTGAGGTCGGCCACCAGTGTGGCCGCGCGCTCTGCAAGGCCAACTCTGGCAAGAGCCGTTCGCGCCGGTTCGCGCAATGCGATTCGCTCCGCGCGTCGGTCCAGAAGTGAAAAGAGTGGCCGCTATGGGCCTGCACCGAAAGCGCAACATTGTTGAGCGCGGTGAAGTCCGGAAACAGTGTTGTAACCTGAAAGGAGCGCGCCAAACCCAGTTGGCTCCGCCGATAGACTGGAAGGTTCGTGATTTCCTGGCCGTCGAAACGGATACGCCCGCCATCCGGCGTGACCTCTCCTGTCAATTGACCAATCAGAGTCGATTTTCCGGCCCCGTTCGGACCGATAATCGCATGCAGCTCGCCCGCAGGAAGCATCAGTGAAATTCCGTCGGCCGCGACCACGCCGCCGAACCCCTTGGTCAGGCCGTCGATTTCGAGAAGAACCTCAGCCACCGCGCCGCCCCGCGATCAAGCCGTCGATGCCGCCGTGTATCGAGATCGCTACGACGAGCAGCAAAGGACCAAGGATCAGGTTGGAATATTCGGTAAGCCGTGAAAGCCCCTCTTCCAGGACCAGAAAGGTGAGAGCGCCGATGAGCGGCCCGAACATTGCCTGCATGCCGCCCAACACTACCATGACGATAAGATCGCCCGAGCGGGTCCAATGCATCATGGCCGGACTAATGAAGTCGGTGTGATTGGCAAGGAGCGCGCCGGCTAACCCGCACATCGCGCCGGCGATCACAAAGCAGACAAGCCGGTAGCGAAAAGTCGGAAAGCCGATCGCGCGCATACGCCGTTCATTCGAACGGGCACCCTGAATGACCATGCCAAATCGCGAATTGACAATGCGCCAGACCAGATAAATACCGACAAGCAGTAGTCCAAAACAAAGATAATAAAATATCGTGCGGTTACTTAGATCGATCAGGCCGCCGAACCCGCTACGGTGATAGATGGTGAGGCCATCGTCGCCGCCGTAGCGGTCGAGCCCGATGGCGACGTAATAAATCATCTGCGCGAATGCCAATGTGATCATGATGAAATAGACGCCGCGCGTGCGCAGACTGAGCGCGCCAACGACGAGGGCGTAGAGCGCGGCGGCGCCGATCGCGATCGGCCACTGGACGAAGCCGGAGCCGATGCCTTCCTTGGCCAAAATCCCAACCGCATAACCGCCTATTCCCAAATAGGCGGCGTGGCCAAAGCTCACCATTCCGCCAAAGCCCATGATCAGGTTCAAGCTCAGGGCGGCGAGTGCCAGAATGACGACGCGTGTGAACAGGGTCAGCGCAAAGGCATTGCCCGTCAGCGCGGCATAGGCCGGAACGATCGCGAGAGTTGCAATCGCGGCTATATTCAAGCCGATGCGCGGAGTGACAATCCCGATTGACCAGCCCTTCCTAACAGG
>Ga0207862_1000433_pt1 | contig 12695 bp, 14 predicted proteins | sample LuqExpMetageno81_FD_187838 | JGI IMG/M metagenome (GOLD analysis project Ga0207862, IMG submission 187838) | Tropical forest soil microbial communities from Luquillo Experimental Forest, Puerto Rico - Sample 81 (SPAdes) | ecosystem: Environmental > Terrestrial > Soil > Tropical forest ... | reverse complement strand
CAGCACGATTCCCGGCGTCGTCGAGGATGTCACCGACATCGTTCTCAACATCAAGAGCCTGGTGGTGAAGAACGCCAGCGACTCGCCGCGCACCCTGCGTATCGAGCGCCACGAACGCGGCGTCGTCAAGGCCGCCGATGGGAAAGCGGTATTTAACAGCAAATGCGCGGTTTGTCATGGCCCCACCGGCGAGGGCAACGGACCGGGAGCCGCGGCATTTAAAACCAAGCCGACGAATTTTTGCGATCCCAAGTTCTGGCAAGGCGATATCAGTTCGAAAATCTCCCATGGTTGCTACAGGCTGGAAAGTCTGTGCCACTATCCCTCCCTTGCCCATCTAATGGCACACCGATTATCCTTTAATGCGATTCCTGGAAGCCGAATACCGGGAATATCTTGTTTAAAATCCAGAACAGCACATATGGCGTTATGATGACCATCAGGGCGCCGAATAGACCTTCCTTGAAGGTCTCGAGATTTTGGGGTATGATTGGCATAACGTATTCCATATAACCGGCAAAAGTGAGTGAGAAAGACTGCCCGCCGATAACCACGTTCCACCTCATCATGAAGACTCCGAAAAGGACGAGAAGAACTCCGAGCACAGTGCGCCGGATGGTCAACCCCGGGATGAGGAAAAGTATGAGCGGGAGGAGATTGCCTACGCCGTACTGAAGGATGAATATGTCCGTGAAGTCCTTGCCGTAGATAACGTTCCTCAGGACGTCCCATGACTTTACCGCAGTGTATCCTCTGAAGATAAGATCAAGGAGTTCAAGGCTTATTGCAAAGATCAGGAAGAAAAGGAGATACTTTGCAGTCATGCGTATAACGCTGATTTCGATGCCCTTGATCTCTTCTTTTGTCTGATAGACCCCGATGGAAGTCCGTTTGCGAGCAGCAAGAAACTTTCTTATTTCCATGACTACAATGTAAGTGAACATACAGAGAGCGATTCCCGAAACAATTGCGGACATGATGAAGATGACGGGCATGAGGGGGGTCATCCAGAGCGCATTGGCCTTTACTGATCCGAAAATAAATCCGGCATATCCGTGGAGGAAGCATGCAACCGGGATACCGACGCCGGCGAGTATCTTTACCGCCTTTTCATCCTGATGCAAGGCCTTCTCGCTGATGTCGTATGATCCGAGCGTGAGGGCCGAAAAGACGATATGCCTTATCTTCTGTGCGACGCTCTTGTCGGGCTTGTTCCGAAGCGCAAGGGCCGTCTGGACGATGTGCTTTCTGTAAACGAACCAGACCTCGCTGGCAACGATGGCCGCGTAGGTGAAGAATACGATGCCGAACGCGGCGATGGCTGAGGTGAAATGGGGCGTCATAAAGATCTCGACTCCCCTCATCGGCTGCTGAAGGTGCAACTGGAGCGGCAGCATAGCCACCGGTAGAAGGGCCAGGGAAAAAACCAGGGCGAACCGAGCCATATCCTTGAGCTGCTTTATTCCGAAGACATGGTAGAGCGAGGAGAGAACGAAGGCGCCGGCAACGAGCCCGGTCATGAAAGGATACATGACAATCTGCACGCTCCAGTAAATGTACTCATTGGGAAGGACGAAAAGTTCTTTTAACGTCCAGAGTTCTCCGATAACGTCCATGGTCACCTCACCTCCTCATCCAGACCTATATAGTAGGCCTGCGGTTTTGTTCCATATTCGCTTTTCAAAACGCCGACCCTCTCGGTCTTAATGATCTGTGTCACGGGGTCGCCAGGGTTTTTAATGTTACCGATCATCCTGGCGCCGAACGGACAGGCGCTGACACAGGCCGCCTTCAATCCCTTGGTTATGCGGTGATAGCAGAAATTGCATTTCTCCGCCACCTTGTACCGGGGATGAAAGAACCTCACGCCGTACGGACATGCCTCGATGCAATATCCGCAGCCGATGCACCATGTTCTATCCACGAGCACGACCCCGTCAGCGGCCTGGTAGGTTGCACCGACAGGGCAGACTTGCACGCACGGAGGGTTTTCGCACTGATTACAGAGCTTGGGGACAAAGAACGCCTTCTTGATGTCTTCCTTTCTTATGTCTTCAAAGTGACCCTCTCCAAGGTCGATCTTGCTTGTGATAAAGCCATCCCTGGCGCCTTTGGGAGTGTCGGCATGAAGTTCGCCGTCTTTGGTAATAACATATCTTTCAACCCATGTCCTGGTTACATTTGCGTCATACGGGATCTCATTTTCTTTCTTGCATGCCGCTACACACAGGCCGCATCCCACGCATTTGTAAGTGTCCACCAAGAAGACCCATCTTACCTCCGGATTATCATTTCTTGCTGCGAAGAGCTTCTTAGGGTTGATTATCTCTATGGCGGCGACCGGCAGAGCCAGGGCCGTAAGTCCTTTGGCGATATTTTTCAAGAACTGTCTTCTGGTAATCATTTCAGGCCCTCCAGACTGGTCCGGCTCTCCAGAGTGGGTTTATGCGGGTTATGGCACATAACGCAGTCGACACCGGGGTTGTGCTGCTCAGGGTCTATTCCCCTGATCTTCGACCTTCCACTTGTGGGGTAAGCTAGAGGATAATGACATCTGAGACACTGCTCCTTCGTCTTGTTGATCGTCAGCTTGGGAGGGTCTTCGGGGTGGTCCAAGGCTGGGCCATGACAGTTCTCGCAGTTGATGATTGCGTGAGGTGTCTTACTGATGCTCTGATATTTGTCGGTATGGCATAACATGCAATACTCGTTGTCGAATTTATACTTGACTTTGAATGCCTTCCAATCGTCTTCGTTGCTCTTTCGGTGGAATCCATACATGTAGCCACGTTCCCCTGTTCCGAAGTCTTTGGGAACATAGATCGCCCTGACGAGCAATATGAAGATTACCAGAGCGATTACGACATACAGTGGTCGCCAGACATGACTCCTCATAATACGGGTTAAGAGCCTCCTGCTCAGTTATCTTAGTTGATCCCCGTTTTCCTTCGGGAAAGGGCACCATAATATTATATACTTGATTATTATATCATAATTTGAACAAGTTCACTGGCAGCGAAGAGGGTAAAAAAAGGGAGGTACTTAGCCCCCTTTCTAAAGAGGGGGAGCGGGATTAAATAACCGCCTGATAATCTTCCTAATTCCCCATTTTTTCAAAGGGGGATTTTATGCACTCCTGTTTTTGGCGGATGCTTTTAATCATATGACGCTGATTTTCGCAATCGAGTACCAGCATCAGTGACTCGGGTGAGGCCTCACCCGGGCAGAAGTCTGCCTTCCTTCATGAAAAGTAGCCGGTCCCCCAGTCTATCAGCCTGGGCCGGATCATGGGTCACCATAATAATGGTGACCTTTTTTTCGGCCTTCATCTTCATGATGATCTCTTCGATGATCTCCGTATTCGCCTGATCAATGGAAGCGGTGGGCTCATCCAGGAAGAGGACTTCCGGCTCCAATACCATGGCCCGGGCCAGGCCCAGGCGGTTCACCGGCAAAAAAGTCACCTCGAAGTCGTGAAATTTCTCCAGATTGCGGGCCGAGTTCAGGACAGAGTGGTGCTCAATGGCCGAGACAATAACATGACGCCCTTTCTTCTGGTGCGCCAGAACTGCCCCCTTAATGGCCAGGTTGTTGGCCTCGGCGCCGGAGGACGTAAAGATGATGTCCGGGGCCCGGGCCTTGATGAGGCGGGCCACTTGTCCCCGGCGGCCTCCATCACCTCTTTGGCCTCACTGCCCAAGTCGTATACGGCCGAGGGGTTCCCGAAGTTTTCCCGAAAGTAGGGGAGCATGGCCTCCCCAGAACTTCAGGGCGGGTCGGCGTGGCCGCAGCATGGTCTAAATAGGTGCGAGACATGTCAATCTCCTCAGGACAGCTTCCTTACGTAAAGTTTGTAGCACTCGTCACATTCATCTTCACAGAGCCCGATGAATTCCTGTCCGTATTTCTTGCACCAGGCGGGGATGTCTTCCAGGGCCCCGTCGTAATCGGTAAGAATCTCCAGGACCTGTCCCTTCTCCAGGTTCTTGATCAACTCCCCCGGCTCCAGCAAGTGCCTGGGACAGACTCGATATACCAGATCGGCTGTGGCATCAGCCTGGCACTTTTCCACGAATTTCATCTTGGCCTCCTATTAACTACCATTCCAATATATACTAATTAAGTAGACTATAAAAAGCAAGAAAGGAGAGCAAAAAACTTATTTGGCCAAAAGATCCAACTTGTTAGGCCATCACCAGATGAAAGCGGAAGATCAGGGCGCTGACGAGAAGCTTATCAAGCAGCCAAGAATTTCCTCTAGCCAAGGCGTACTGGCACATAAAGTCCATCATTTAGGGTACCAGCCGACCCAGGTCCGGTCAGCCTATCCTGGGGGATACCCAGCCCAGCCATGATATTCAGGATGAGATGGAAAAATTTTTGGTGAGATGTTAATTGCAGCTTGAAGGGATAGATATGTGGTGTTTTTTATCAATTTCGCTCACCACGACAGGAACTAGCCTCACTTGTTCGCTTTTATAAGCATTAGCCGCTTTGTGAGCAGGAGAGGCATAGATAAATTCTATGCCTTCAACTTCTTATTGAGGTCTCAGAGTCTTGGGATAAATTGCTGCAGGTCATGGATCTCCAATGTCTTCTCAAGATCAGCCACCTGCCCGACGATCTTCTGATAGCTGTCTGGGCCGAACAACTTCTCCGCTTCCCTTTCAAAGGTCTCACCCACGGCAGTAAAATCCTGGGGCGGGATTACGGAGCGAAATGCCGGAAAAATTACGGTATCTTCCCAGGCGGCGTGGCGACGGTAGAGCTGATTGAAGGTTGTAAGAAAGTCTGCAACCGTGGAGCGCTCCGCTGGGTTTTTCAGATTGTCCTCCGTGCTTAGGGTCTTAATCTTATCTATCAGTTTTCTCCCCGCCAGATGTTGTTGATAAAGAATCGCCACCAGCTCGACCATTTTTTCAGCTCTGCCGAACCAGTTAAACACGTGGAACTGTTCATTCGATTCATGATAATCTTGCATAAACCGACGGATAATGCCGTTGGCTTCTGTCAACACCTGTAAAGGAAAATCCTCCCCCTGTTTTAGCCGCCGAGCGACTTCATCATAAACAAGCATAATGCGCCTCAGGATGCCGTGCTCTCGCATCAAATCCTCAGTCGGAGGGATTTTCCAGACTTTCGTCTCTTCGTCAGGCCTCCCCATACACGCTACCCCGGAGAGGCTGGCCGTGGCGATAAGCATACCGCTCTTGACGAGAAAAGCTCGCCTACTCTCTCTCGGCTCAATGGTATCTTTCATGAGAAGCCTCCTTGGATACTTCCCCGGCGGTAAATTCTTTTCTTTCATCTCTTGTTCTTAAGCTAAGTAGCAGATTTTGTCTGTCAATGATTTGGTGACAAGCTCCGGCCCACGGTGTTGGTCCGCTGGCTAATTGCAGACCAGGCTCAGGGGCCTCGCCCCCCAGTAACATGCTATATCTTTAGAAGACATGGAAAAATCAAGGTGATAAACGTGATGGAAGATATGAATTGGTGCTGGACTTGAAATAGATGAGTTGAGCTATCTGCTCTGTATACGTAACAAATAGATGGGTGAATCCTGAGCCCGTCAGGGTCATTATCTGCCTGTTTTTTCTGGTAAAGAAAGGAAGGAAGCAGAGATGCCCCTGAGGGAAATTCAAGGTGAGAAGCAGCATCACGGCAAGTAAATGCCGGCCTGCGTCTGGAGTGTCTGCAGCAGTGGCTGGGGCACGCCAAACTGGAGAGACCCGGCGCTACGCCAGGCTGACGGACAGGACCCGGGAGGAGGAATACTTCCGAGCCCTGGCGAGGATCGAAGGGGAGGAATCCATGGCCATTATCGATGCAATCGTGAACTTCCGGCGGTTTCTCAAGAGACGCAACTACTCGCCCCACACGGTTAAACATACCCTGAACGGCATGAAGCATTTTGTGGTGGCCGTAAAAACTCCGGGCGATAAGCCCCGTTTCGCCGCGCTGCGGCAGGTGCCCCAAGTAGGCCGCCACGACCTCAAAGGCATGGCTCAAGAGTGTCTGGTGGCGGCAGCGACGGTGCGCACCGATGGCTGGCGGGCCTACCGGGTGCTGGCAGAGGTGACGCATCGCCATGAACCGGTGATGACAGGCTCGGGTAAACCTGCGATGCATCTGTCCCCCTGGGTGCATACCCTGATTGCCAAGGTCAAGGGCAACATCCGTGGGGGTTTACCATGGCGTTGGTGAAAAACATCTGCCCCGCTACCTGGCCGAATTTTGCTACTGTTTTAACCGACGACTCTGGGAAGACCAGATGTTTAACCGCATGCTCACCGCTTGCCTGGGCACTCAAACTATTACCTTTCCAGAGTTAAGGCCATAATCAGAAAATCTTTTTCCAGGAAGGGAGAAATTATTTTCAGCCCCAGGCTTCAGTTAATAAGGTGAGGGTATTATCTTTACGAAAGCTGCATACTTTAATTAAGTGCTGTTATGATTGAAAGCTAACGACTAAGAGCTCGAGGGGGATCATGAGCCGATTTGATCAGCCGGTAGTCGTGGGGGCCGGTCCGGTGGGGCTCGCCGTGGCGCTGTTTTTGGCAAGACAGGGCCTGGTCCCGCGGGTTGTGGAGAGGCGGGGGGAGCCCTCTCAGCATTCCAAGGCCCTGGCGGTCACCCCGCGCACCCTGGAAATTTTAGAGCCCACGGGCCTCACGCAACCGATGCTGGATTTGGGGTTGCCTATTCACGGGGTCCGCTTCTACCGGGGAGAGCGTGTACTGGCGGCCTTTTCGCTTGCCGGCATCCATCCCACTTATCCCTTTATGCTGGCCCTCTCCCAGGCCTCCACTGAGGGCCTGTTGGCCGGGGCCCTGGAGGGGGTGGGGGGCAGGGTCGAACGCAGCGTCGAGATGGTGGGATGTCGGGCTCTAAGTGATAGAGTCGAGGTGGCGCTGGAGCCATCGGCCGGGGGGCCGGGGGAAACAGTGCAGTGCCCGTGGCTGCTGGCGGCCGACGGGGCCCACAGCCTGGCCCGGCAGCAACTAGGAGTTGATTTTCCGGGATCGACCTTCGCCAGGGAGTGGCATCTGGCCGATGCGCCGCTGCGCACCGGGCTCGCCCCCGATCACGCCCACATTTTCTTCCTGCCGGGAGGTGCGTTCATCTTTATGCTTCGGGTGGTGAACGACGCGCGCCAGGAACTCATCGACGCGCCTCTCTGGCGGGTCCTGGGGAATCGCCCGGAGCCCCTGTCCTGGCTGGTGCAGGCTGAGCAGTGCAGCGAACCCGTGTGGACGTCGAGCTTCCATGTCTCCCATCGGCTAAGCGCCACCCTGGCCATGAAAAACGTCTATTTCGCAGGGGATGCGGCCCATATACACTCGCCGGTAGGGCCCGGGGCATGAACCTGGGAATTGAGGATGCCTGGGTTTTCTCAGAACTGGTGCGGACGAACCGCTTGTCGGACTATGACCGGCTGAGAAGGCCGGTGGACCGCCAAGTGGTGCGACAGGTGGAACTCCTTTCCCGGATCGTCAGTGCCGAATCCCTTTTGACCCGTTTTTTCCGGACGTTCCTCTTTCCCAGGGTTATCAACATCCCATTTCTGCGGGCCCGCATGGTGCCGATCGTTACAGGCCTCGACCACGAATTGCCGGATTTTCACAATACTTAAATTAGGGACTAGCAAAAGGTTGTTAATGACCGCTCCTGGTAAACCGGTTATATAAGGAGGCAGGCTAGTTCCGGCGTAAAGTATGATCAAGAGACTCATCTGCGCCATTTTCTGGGTGTGCCTGTTCTGGGTTGCGATTCCGGCTCCCGCCGCTGAAAATCCCCCGGGACCTCCAAGCCAGGGTTCTCAAGAGGCTGGGAACCAAAAATCCCCGCAGCCCCAGGTGGAGGCTCCCAACACCACCGGGCCCATCATCACGGACAGCGCCCTCACCCAGGACAAGAATACTTGGGAAATCCAGATCATTCCAACCCTGGGCTTCGTCGGCGGGGTCTTTAATTCCCACTGGCAGCGGGTCAGCACCGGCAACAATCAGGCCAACACCGTCCGCGATATTCCCTTCCCGGGGAATTACAAGTCCTTGATGCTGCCGACGGAGATCTATTACGGCATAACTCCCCGGCTGGAAGTCTCGGTTATCGTTCCCTTCGTGCAGAATTGGGCCACCAACGTCGGGCCATTTAGCCGGGCGGCGGCTTTTGGCCACCTGGGGGACGTGAGCGCTCAAGTGAGGTACCGGTTGTTGGAGGGGAGTCCCACCTCGACCACGGTCACCGGATATTTCTCGGTGCTCTTCCCCACCGGACATGCCAGCCCCCTGGAGCCAAAATTTTTGAGTATAGACCAGACCGGGAGCGGAGCTTTCAGCTTCACCTGGGGGATTGATATTTACAAGTATGTGCCCCGGGGGCCGATCCTCCTCTATGCCAATATCTGGTACACCAATTTTGCCGAAGGCCATGTCAACCAGGCCCGGGTTTATTATCCGGACCAGGTCACGGTCAATCTGGCCATGGAAATTCCTTTCAAGAACTCCCCGGACAATCGCTGGGCCTTCCTCCTGGAAATGCTGAGCCTCTGGGACGCTGGCCGGATGTTCGGCCCCAGGGCCAACCAGACCCCTCTGGCCATCGTCAATCTCTTGCCGGCCCTGGAGTTTCTGCCCTCCAAACGATTGACCCTGGCCGCCGGCGTCCAAGTGCCCATCATCGGAAGAAACACCACCTTCAGCTATGCCCCCACACTGTCCCTGTTTATTAGTTTTTAGCTCATGGGAGAGGGGCTTTAACTTTTGATAATCGGACATTCTTGCAAGTATAATAGGGTACTATCCGGTTCAGGTTATCTCAAGATCTAGAAGGAGGTGGCTTATGTTGTGGTTTTTGTTCACCCGGCCCCTGGCGGTAGTTCTGACCGTGGCCGGAGTGTCGTTGTTGGCCCCCGTGATTCTGCCTCTGACCGCGGCTTTGATCAAGCCCCTGATCAAGCCGGTGACCAATCTCTATCTTGATATCGCCGAGGAAATGGGGGAGGTCGCGGAGGAACGGGAGAGACGAAAAGAATGTGCCGCGGCCAAAGAGAAGCGGGCTTCGAAAAAAGAGTCCAAGGACCATGAGGCCAAGGAAATGGAGGCGGGCGCCGCCATTTTAGACAAAATGGGTAAGATTTTATAGAGCCAGGATGGCCTAGAGCCCATATCCTGCCGGGTCCGGTCCTCCCGGCTGAAACCAGGAGCAGCCATGGCCACTGCCAAACCTGCAGCCACAGGGTTAAAGTCTCTCGTGCTTCAGGGGATCCTGCCCATCCGGAGGTCCCAGGTGCCTGCGGACATCATGGCGGGCATCACCCTGGCGGCCCTGAACATCCCCCAGGCCATGGGCTACACCAAGATCGCCGGCACCCCGGTGATCACCGGCCTCTACGTCATCCTCGTCCCCACGGCGCTGTTTGCCCTGTTTGGCTCCTCCCGGCACCTGGTGGTGGGGGCCGATTCCGCCACCGCCGCCATTCTGGCGGCCGGCCTGGCGGGACTCGCCGTCTCCGGTTCCCCCCACTATATGGCCCTGTGCGGCCTGCTGGCCTACATGGCCGCCGGCTTTCTCATCCTGGCCCGCTTCATCGGGCTGGGCTTTCTGGCGGATTTTTTGTCCCGCACCGTGCTCATCGGCTTCCTCACCGGGGTGGGCGTCCAGGTCTCCCTCATGGAGATCGGCGGGATGCTGGGACTGCCCAAGGGCGGGCGGAACCCCGTGGGCAGCCTCCTCTATGACCTCCAGCACCTTCACCAGACGAACTGGCACACCCTGTCGGTGACCATCACCGTCCTGGCCGTCATCCTGGGGTCCCGCAAGATTTCCTCAAAGTTCCCCGGGGCCCTTGTCGCGGTGATCGGCGCCATCGTGGTGAGCTGGGCCGTCGACCTGCCGTCCTATGGGGTGGCCACCCTGGGGGCGGTCCCCAGCGGCCTCCCCCGGTTCGGCTTGCCCTGGGTGGAGCTCGACACCGATCTGCTCATGAAGCTTCTCCCCGTGGCCTTTTCCATCTTCGTGGTCATCCTGGCCCAGAGCGCCGTCACCTCCCGGGCCTATGCCGCCCGCTACCAGGAAAACTTCAACGAAAATATGGACCTGATCGGCTTGGGTCTGGCTAATCTCGGGGCCGGCCTTTCCGGAGCCTTCGTGGTCAACGGCAGCCCCACCGCCTCGGAGATGGTGGACAGCGCCGGCGGCCGCAGCCAGTTGGCCCAGATCACCAGCAGCCTTGTCGTTCTCCTGGTGCTCCTCTTCCTGACGGGCCCTCTGGCTCACATGCCGGCTGCGGTCCTGTCGGCGGTGGTCTTCCTCATCTGCGTGCATCTCGTCGACGTGGAGGGGATGCGCCGGATTTACCGGGAGCGGCCCGCCGAATTCTGGGTGGCCCTCATCACCGCGGCCACTGTGGTCCTGGTGGGGGTCATGCAGGGGATCGTTCTGGCTATGTTCCTGTCGCTGGTGAGCCACACCCGGCACGGCTACCGGCCCAAAAACGCGGTGATCGTGGCGGCCCCGCCGGAGGGCTTCAAGTCCCAGCCCGTGGCCACCCAGGCCCAATTGCTTCCCGGGCTGCTGGTCTACCGGTTCACCCACGGCATGTACTACGCCAATGCCGAGGTCTTGTCCGAGCAGGTCACCCAGCTGGCCACGGAGGCCCAGCCGCCCCTGGCCTGGTTCTGTATCGACGCCGCCGCGGTGGACGACGTCGACTTTTCGGCGGCCGCGGTTTTACGCACCCTTTACGGCCTCCTGCACGAGCACGGCATCAGGCTGGTATTTTCCGAGGTCTCCCCCGGGGTTTACGCCCAGCTGGAAAACTCGGGGATCACCGACCTGGTGGGCCGGGACGCCTTTTATGAATCCGCCGGGGCGGTGGTCAACGCCTATCGCCAGAAGCTGGGCTCCGCCTCGTAAGGCTGCCGGGAGAACCATGGGGAAGGTCAGGGACGGGCTCTATCAATTCATCTGGGAGCTCAATGATCCCAAACGGGCAGGGTTATGTCTCCTCCTGGGCGCGGTTATGTACACCTTTGGTTGGCAGCGCGGCTGGGGGTGGGAACTCTCCTTTCTGTGCGGGTGGATCGTGGCCGTGACGGCTTATCTGGTGCTTCTCTATATCGTCATTTTTACCGCCGATGCCCAAAGGACCCGGGAGCGCATCTCCCTGGTGGACCCCACCCAGTTGTTCCTGTTGATTGTGTTGACCATCGTGACGCTCCTCAGCAACATGAGTGTGGGCGTCATCCTCACCGCGGTGGGCCAGCGCCCGGCAGGCCATGTCCGGATTCTCCTGACCCTGGGGGTGATCGCCGTGGTCCTGTCCTGGCTCCTCCTGCACACTGCCTTTGGCCAGCATTACGCCCGCTTGTACTATGATGACACCGATCGTTACGGTCGCCCCTTCCCCGGGGGCCTGCGCCGGGGCTTTGTGTTCCCGGAGACGCCCGAGCCCACCTATGAAGATTTCCTCTACGTCTCCTTTGCCATCGGCTTGACCTACGCCATGAGTGACGTCAATGTCACCAATGAAGTCCAGCGGCGGACGGTCCTCATCCATAGCATCATTGCCTTTTTCTTTTACTCCACGGTGCTGGGCGTCGTCCTGAACGCCATCGTCACTTCTTGAAATAACCGGCCGGCATATGAACCGATCCAAACTTCATCTCTGGGATTTCTGGTCGGCGGAGAGTAGTCTGACGGGCCTGCTGTTTTTCACCCTGGCCTATCTCTTCGTCGTCTGCGCCCTGGGTGATTTCAGCATCGGCGGACTGGTGGGCCGCGTTTTGTTCTCCCTCGTCATCGTGGCCGGGGTTCTGACGACGTTCAGGCAGCGATGGGTTCGGTTCTTCGTCATTGTCCTGGCGGTGGCCGGTCTCACCCTCACCTGGATGGAATATATCCACCAAGCCTGGAGCCTTACCATCCTGAACGCCCTTCTCGGCATGATTTTCCTGCTCTTCTTGTTTGCGATACTGATTATCCAGGTTTTCAAACCAGGAGGGGTGACGGCTCACCGGATTCGCGGCGCTATCGTGGTGTACCTGTTGATGGGGGGGATGTGGAGCTTTTTCTACTATGTTGTGGCTTTGACCATCCCCCATGCCTTCAACTGGCCGGAGGGTCTGGCCGGTGGCGACCATCAGCAGGTCCAGCAGATGCTGACCTATTTCAGTTTCACTACTCTCACTACCACCGGGTTCGGCGATGTCACGCCGGCCATCCCCTTGACTCGCACCCTGGCCATGTTCGAGGCCCTGGCGGGGCAGCTCTACCTGGTCATCACCCTGGCCCGGCTGGTGTCCCTCGCCATCGTGTGCCCCAACCCTGGCAGTAACCCGGAAGGGTAACTTCAGCCGGCGTTTTCTTCCCCCCTTTTTTAAAGGCGGGCCAAGGGGATTGGGCAGCCTGTACAAATCCTCCTCAATCCCCATAGTATCCGGCGGGTATGTTGTAGGATCCAGCTCGACCTAGCAAGAGGAAATGTAGCCGCAGGCTTTAGCCTGCGCCAGAACAGTTTCTCCTCCTGGCGGCTTTGCGGGAGGCCGCGTTTCCGGCCTGTTTCATCAACCCCAAACTGGTGCGCAACCTCGCCCGCGGCGCCGGCATCGCCGCCAAGACCGACCGCCTGGATGCCCAGGTCCTGGCCTTATATGCCTGGCGGGGGCCTTTGGCCACGGCGCGGCAGCAGG
>Ga0207862_1000432_pt1 | contig 12698 bp, 17 predicted proteins | sample LuqExpMetageno81_FD_187838 | JGI IMG/M metagenome (GOLD analysis project Ga0207862, IMG submission 187838) | Tropical forest soil microbial communities from Luquillo Experimental Forest, Puerto Rico - Sample 81 (SPAdes) | ecosystem: Environmental > Terrestrial > Soil > Tropical forest ... | reverse complement strand
CAGCAGACGCTTTTCTTCGTCGTCGATTTTCTTGAGGATCAGACGCTCAACTGCGTCTCTCAACTGGATCAGCTCCGCGACCGACAAATCAGCGAACTGGCTCCGCGTGGCATCCAGCATGGCCGCCCCCCTTTTAAAGCCGGCGCAGCGTAAAAGGAGCTTAGGGCAAAAACGGGGCGAGAACTCGTCAAACCACTTTCCGCCACAGTTTGTGTCTTGCCCTCCTCGCTTTCAACAGGGCACTCGCCAGCAAATCAAGTTTCTCCTTGACAGTCGGAGCATTGAAAAATTGCAGCAGCCCCTGCCCCGTTTCATCCGAACGAGTTGTGGATTTCGGCAGAGTGCGCCGCTCGCAGCCAGGCAGAACCATCTGCATTCCGGCGGGAGTGCTGTCGTGCTTGGCATTTCTTTCTTCCTCTCCCGATTAGAGTTCGAGACGCCGAATGAGCTTCTCGATATCCTTTGGCGTCCGAGCCGCGAACCGACCCCCCTCTTCCAACGCGCCAGCTCAAGCGTGTGCATGAACTCGCCAAGGGTGCACGCTGATGCTCCGAGGCAACAGCGCCAAGCCAAAACGCGAGCCGATCGTCTTAAGTGGTTGCAGGTGCACGGGAAGCAAGAAGCCTTAGAACGGCTCCGTCCAGTGGCCCTCATCGTCTCTCGCGCTGATGCCAACAGACCGCATCGTCGTTTACGCACTAACTGTCGTTATCGTCTTCGAGGCCGCGTTCCTCGGCTTCATGTTCACGCTTACCAGGCCGTGGTGAACTAATCGGCATCAGAGAAGGCGCGGACGAGGCAAATCTGAAGGCTCAAAATCAGCAGGCTGACCAGGGTCAGCGAAGCGACGCTTTCCATACACACGACTCCCGATTCGGGATTGTCATTTCCGATTTTGCACCACTTGGTAAATCTTCTGTATCCAACACCGGCTTCCCTGGGCTTGTTGTCCGAGCGGGTCTGTGAAGTTTTTGAACGCTCTCCGGCATGCCCCACCTAACCGAAAGAGGCCGCCAATTAGGCGGCCCACAGTCTGCCTACGCAAGGAATTGCTGAACTTTCCTACGACCAGGTCTATCAAAAATGACCCCGACGAACCGCGCCGGGGCCAAGTCGGGTGCTCGTCACGGTCGGGAGGAAAGGACCGTGGAGGGCTAAAGGTTAAGCGTCGAATCGGCGAGGGCCGTCATCACGAATGAGTTTGTCCCCCGAAATGAAAAGGGCTCCGGCGGAGGTTCATGCCGGGGCCGAGTGGAGTGGGTTTTGTTGGCACAATTATCCCCGGTTGTGCTTTCGCCTTGCGATTGCTCGCCATGGTAGGGCGAGAGGGGCCCGGCTCTTGGGTGCAGTCTTCAGGATCTTGGCTAGGCTCGTCAGCGAGTGCGACGAGTGCCGCGGAAGCGTCTTCACGTCCACGAACATGCCCCGATCCCCGCAGCTTCGTCGGCCAACGTGTGGCCTCGCGCTCTATTCGCCGCGCTCCATCACGTCAGTGAGGTAGGTTACGTCCTCAGTCTCCGAGAGCGGCGTTACCAGATGCTCGCCAAAGAGTTCCAGGGTCTCCTTCGTATAGGGCTGTTCCCAGTGCTACTCCAACGCGGCCTAATCCTTCCAGCGCTCGAACACCACGAACTTGTCCTCGCTGCCTTTCACCTTGAATATCTGGAACTCGTTGTTGCCAGGCTCCATCCTTGTGAGGCGGATGCTTGGCACCATCTTCTCCAGCACCTTCTCGGCAGAACTTGGCTTGAAGTGGAGGTTGAGCATCACGATCACTTCACCGAAGGCAGTAGTTTGAGCGTCTTGGTTCATCGTCTTCCCATCGATGTGCGGAGCTTCCCGAGTTATGCATCCCCCGGCGGTTCGGGTCATTAGCCGCCATACGCCCGAGCGGCGTCTAGGTCCGCTCTACTCCTCAGAGCAGACATCGTTTGCAAGTTCGGCTTTGGTGATCGCGGCGCCGGCATAAAGGCTGCCGACGCTACGTGCTCCGGCTCCAGACCGAATACCACAGTGTTACGCTAAACACCGGCATCACGATGGCTGCCATCACCAATACGTAGTCGAACATAGCCGACTCAGTGACTGCGGTACTACATTCCGCCTATGCGGACTTACATTGAGGTGTGTTGGGAGCGCGCCGAAGCGGCAGAAGCCAATGCTGATCGAGCGGGAGATGCGGAAGCGAAACGAATTTGGCGGTCGGTCGCCGGCAGGTGGCGCGAGATAATTCAAAACGCGATGTGCAACCAGGTATCGCACGATCGGTGGGTAAGCGGCGTGATCTGCGAGACGTCGTAGTTTGCGCCGTATTGCTGGACTAGCCGCGCCTCAATGTTCAGTGGGAATCAAGAAATCATCGGGGCTTTTTCCCGCCCGAATAGCCTCTCGCATCCACCGCGGCTGCGGTCCACGTCCTGTCCACGTCGCACCCGTTCCTGGGTCCCTGTACCTCGGTGTGGCCCCGGCACGGCTTTTCTTTTTACCACTTCCGCCGTTGGCGTGAGGCACTCCGTTCAGGGACTTCGCGATCATCCACTCGTAACTACGAATTTCCTTGAGGAATAAGGCTTCGCGTTCCTGTTTAATCCGCACCTGAATCAACTTTTCGATCCGGCTCTTCATCTCGAGGAGCTGGTGGACAGGCATTCGGTCTAGCTGTCTTTCGTTCACGAATGTTCTTTCGGTCAATGCGTCGTGATCCAATCCAGATCTTACGGAGCGCCGTCGCGGGGTCTCAGCGGTTGAGCAACACCTAGAGTCGCATTTTTCAGAGCCTCCCTGACGGCGCGGGTAGCGAACGTCGCAGGCTTCTCATTCGTCGTTGCGTATATCTGCTGGAGTTGTTGCCATTCTTCGCGCGTCAGATTGATGCTCATGGGCTTGTACTCGCCATTCCAAGTCCGGTGACGCACGCGACGCAAGAATTTCGAGTAGTCAATTCCGCTCATAGTCCTAAATGCCTGTGATGGTCGCGACGCCCGTAAAGGAAAGGGCCACGCCGCTGCCACTTAACAGCGCGACGTGGCCCCAGGCACCCCAAACCCCAGCTCAGGACTCCTTAGCTGGTCCTTCGTAAATCCTTGGTCTTTGGCACTCACTGCACCAAAGCAACGTGAACTAATTACCGTATTTTGATTAGGTACTCTTGTTTCGGACTGCCAAGTTCTTTGCGAACTCGCGCCAACATCCGGTTCCATCCCACTCGCACTTCTCCGCGCCGCCGCCATCGCCGCTTCGCGCGTGAATTCCGCTAACACTCATCGGTGCTGCGGAACTTAGCCGGCGTTTTGCAGGAAGGTTTACTAAGGCCGCACGATAGAACGTGCGGTGCCCGCCATCCCTTTGGCGATCTGTGCAGCGAAATTTTTCGGGACGTATCTTGGACCCAGTCCTTCGTTCTGACAAAACTCAAAACTGGCTCATTATTGCGCTGAGCACGGCTACCGCATCAGAGCTTCGCGACGTCGATGACCGCTTGGGCAAAGGCCTGCGGCCAGTGTGAGGGGCCATTCACGCCAGCGTTAGCCGTTTAGCCCGGTGTTGATCCGCCCCCGTTCGCTTCCTTATCTTTCGTAGTAGCTGGGGTAGCCACCGTAATAACCAAGCGGGTAGCTGCCCTCATAAGACCAGCCCGGGTAAGTGGGAGAAAAGCCGAAATAAGGGGAAGGGGCGAGAGTGCCATAGTAGGTTCTAGGGTAGCCGCGCGGGGAGGCGGCATAAGCGCTGGAATAGCCGAGGTAGCCGCTATAAGCGCTGTCAGCGCCATAGCGAGCGGCATAGGATCGGCGGAGCGCGCGGCGTGCATGCCGCCGCCTCACACTGGGTACGCTCATCCTTGCATCTGCTTGCGAGATCAGACTGGACCGTTGAGCCGTTGACATATTGTCATTGAAGAACAAACACACTGTTCCGGCGGCTGCCGCTAACGCAAAACGCAAAGCATTTCGTGCCAGCTTCGTCATGCGCGCTCTCCCGTCATCCTGCGCATTCGTGACAATACACATTCGCCCTTGGCCCCGGAAAACAATGCGCATCCGCGTTATATGTTTCGCGAGGCCGCGCCGACTTGAAGGGCAACTTACAGTGTGGCGTAAGTTTGCGAGATCGAGGCGTCGCTCGGCCGGGCCAGCAGAGCTTGACGTCCTTGGTGGCCTCGATGGCGATTGTGGCCTGATCTGCCTTGAGTTTTGCGCCGCGCCTATGATTTGGGGCGGGATTTCGTTAGCCCGGCATTAGCCCGATTCCGCAATCGAGAGGCGACGCCAAGCTCTCAGTGCAGCCGTTCCGCGGCCTTGATCGCTTCGGATGCTTCAGCGGGGGAGTACCCGTGAAACACAACGACCGCCGTGCCTCTCAACTCCATCGGGTCAAGCTCGATAGAGTCAGCCGCGGCAATCAAGACGCCCTCGGAAAAATTCAAGGAAACGAGATCGACGCCTTCGCCGGGCTGGATCAGCGCCCTAAGCTGCGCGGGGCTCGGTGCCCGCTCTAAGGTCCGCGTGATCTCCTCACCGCGGCTTACGACCTCGATGCGCCGCCGCTCTACGAGAATGTGTTTCACCCCCACCGATCCCCCTCACGCGCCACGCCCCATTCGCCGCTTCGCGATTGCACCGGTCAACGCTAATTTCGCACTGTCCACACTGTGCGACCGTGGCAGGTCTTCTAATTTTAGGGTCGGTATTTATATGGCCCCGAGTACGCGCGGCTGATGGCGATCTTCGGCTGGTCAGACCCGGCGATGGCGATGCTCTACACCAAGGAAGCGGACCGCCGGCGGGCGTCTCTTGAAGCCGCTCACAAGCTGCGCCACCAGAACGATTTTGGAACGTCTAACCCCTGAGCATGAGGGCAAAATCGGGAAAAGACCCGGCTACGCACTGTTTAGCGTCAGCTAGTCTCCTCCAAGGCAGGTTCGGAAGATGCGCAAAGTCTGCTTGTTCATCGCGTTGGTCACACTGGCAGCGTGCGGCCAAAATCAACCGGGAGCACAAGGGGAACGCGGCTCCGCCGGCCCACCGGGACCAACCGGCGCGGTCGGCCCACCGGGACCTGTCGGACCGCCTGGTCCTGCTGGCCCTGCCGGCGCGTCTATTCGGATGTCGACGAATAACTGCGACCAGCCCTCCTGCAGTGCTTCCTGCAACGATAATGAGGGCATTCTAAACGCCTACGATCTCGAGCAAGGCGGAACGATCACATTCCATGATGAGTACCATCTGACTTTCCAGCCGCGGCAAGTCCCAGGGCGATTTGTCCTAGCCTGCATCGGCAAAGGGCGTTGGTAAGGGGGAGGTTCCGTCTACCGCTCCCCCTCCCCCTCCAGGGGAGGGCTGGTTCCGACAAGTAGGGCGATTACCGAGCTGTGGGGCGCGGCCGATGCGCGGCAGAAGCTCTCCAAGGACATCACCACGCTGCTTGGCAAGGGTGAGGTCTGGGCCGGCCTCTTCACTTGGGAGAACATCGCGGGCTGGCACTGGCGGATGAAGACCTCGAAGTCGAAGTACCGCTCCGCCGATCCAAGCGGCGGCGACGCACGCCGACAAGACTACGGCGGTTCTGATGCACCGTGAACAACGTCAGAATTGTGCGTCAGAACTTTGTCAGAACTTTTTGATGGTTATTAAGTAAAATCAAATAGTTAGCTGGTGCGGTCGAGAGGAGACTGCGTTTCCCACAATCAAGCCATTGAAAAAGCAGTATCTTCTTGCGATTCCAGCATTTTTCACATATTCCTTCCCCGCTTTCCTTCCCACAATTTCCGTCCGGATCCAGAAGTATGTCGGCCAAGACGGCTCACCTTGTCCAGAAGGGCAGCGGGTTCTATGCGCGCGTCCGCGTCCCGGATGCTGTCCGGAACGCGCTTGGGAAGTCCGAGCTTTGGGAGCCGTTGCACGCCTCCAGCCGCGCCCAAGCCAAACAGAAGCTCCCCGCAGTCGTGGCGGGTATAAAGGCGCGCATCCAAGCCGCCGTCGCCCAGACGGCCGCAAAGGGCGCCGCAGTGCCGGTCGCCCGCAAAGGCCGTCCTCTCACGCCACACCAACTGGCCCTCTCGCACTACGCGGACATGATGCGCTTCGATGATGAGGCGCGAGCGACCGATCACCGATATGCCAAGGGGCTCGTAAATGACGTGTATGTCGCTGCGCTCAAACGCTCGGTCATCGGGGCGGCAACCGACCATGAGCTTGAAGAACACGTCGGCAGGGTGATCCGGTTCTATAAGGCGAATGGGAATCTATCGGCAGAGCTTGGGAGCCGCGAATGGCGGGAAGCCGCGATTGCTCTTGCTGTTGCCGAGCTAGAAGCATTGGGGCGCACGATCGAGCGCGATGAAGGTGATTTTAGTGGCAAGCCTTCACACCCGATCCTGACCGACAAGCCGAAGATCGAAACGCCCAAAGACGCACTCGCACATCGCGTCATGGGACCGGAGAGCACAAAGCCCCTAAGCGACCTTCTGCCGACGATTGTCGCGGATCGTAAGCCCTCACCGGCAGTTGCCCGCGAGATGAGCGTCACAATTCGAATGCTGGAGGAGGCGCTTGAGGGGAAGAGACCGGTCTACAAGGTCATTCGCTCCGACATCCAAGCTTTCAAGCGCATCTTGGCGGAAACGCCGTCCAACTACGTGAAGCGCTTCCCCAGCCTGACACTTCCGGCAGCGATCGAGGCTAACAAAACACGTCAAACGCCCTACCCCGTGCTCGATCCCAAGACCATCAACGATAAGTATCTGAGTAAGCTGCATTCAATCTTTAACTGGTGTGTTCGCAACGACATCGTTCCGGATAATCCGGTATCGGGCATCAAGGCCGAAGCCCCGAAGAAGGACCCGCCGCGTGTCAACTTCACGGCCAATGACCTAACGAAAATCTTTCACCCGAAGCGCGTCCAGAAGCCCTTCCGGGAAGAACAGTGGGCGATGCTGGTTGCGCTGTTCTCAGGGATGCGCGCGACCGAACAGGCCCAAATCGAGTTGGACGATATCCGCACTGAGCGCGGCGTGCTTGTTTTCGCGATTGATCGAACCAAGACGAAAGAGCCGCGGCTTGTGCCAGTTCACAGCACTCTCAGTGCGCTCGGATTCGAGAGCCACGTTCGCGCACTCCGCCTCAACGGCGGGACGCACCTGTTTCCGGATTGGTATGCGCGCGGAATGAAGGCGAAAGCTAATGCTGCAAAGAGCGGCAAGCCCGCCACGCTGAACAGCTATTTCCCGCGCTTCATCCCGAAGCGCTTCAATGACGGCTATTTGCCCGAAGTTGGCATCCACGACGGCCGGAAGACCTGGCACTCGTTTCGGCACACGTTCAAGACAGGCCTGGCATTGGCCGGAGTCGAAAAGTCCCGTCGGGATGATCTCTGCGGACACAAGGACTACAGCGCGGGAGCCGGATACGTGCACGGCACGTCTATCGAAGCTCTCAAGGAAGCTGTCGAAATGCTGCGGTTCGATGGCTTTGAGCTTGGCGTGTCTTAGATTGGGATCGGAGATGCCCGCGTGGCGGTCCTCAGGCACCGGCGCAATCTATCGCCTTTAGGAAGCCAATTCGTCGCACAATAGAGATTTCCGCTGCCCGCCTGGCCCACAATCAGTTCTGACTCACCAGCGGCGCTCTAATTGCGAATGCGCGAGTCACGAGCCGGAATCGCGCTGTTCGGTGCATCGCCAGACTATGCGCCGCGAGATCTTTTAAATTCTTTCGCGCATCCCGTCCACAAAGTGCTATAATTAATCTCGACAAACGAAAACAGGCGCCGGATTTCGCCGACCCGAACGCCTCTTAAAGTAACTGCAACAGCTTGGACCTGTCACATGACGCTAGATGGTGTTCTCGCCGCCAGCTCCCAAGCTCTCGCCTGTATTCCCGTAGAAAAATTCAAGCCTATCGCTGACGCCATAGCCGCGAGCCACGGCAACGGCGCTGCGAAACTGGCTGTTGATCGATATCTAGACGCACGTGAACAACACGAAGCCGACGAAGCGCGCCATCGGCGCGAGCACACGTCGTACAACTTCATCCCGGAAGACGACATAAACAAGCTGCTGGCGGAGATCGATGCCGCAGAGGCGGCGGAGGCGCCGCCGGCGAGCGCATTATCGACCGAGTCCCCCACCAGCTCGATCGAACAGCCTTATTGTGTCTCGAGTAATCAATCAATACTGACTGACACCATAGCGGGCAGCTCACCAGCGACCGTCACGTCAGCATCCGCGGTATCGGTCGAGCAGATCGGCGAGATCACCGACGGCGAAGCCAAGCACGCGGTCGAAGCCGTTGATGCGCGTGAGGACATCTACGGCACCGTTGATCCGGAACGCGATATGGCGGTCATCCGCATGCAGGCGGCCCGCGTCCGAAGCAGAGCAAAGGCTAAGCGGCGAGAGTTGGCGGATGCGACGCAGCGCCGGCTGCGTGAGCGGAACAAGAAGCGCCGACAGCGCGCCGGTAATCCGCGCGTCCGACCTGCACGACCGTGGCTTCCCCTAAATCACTCGGCTTGCATGCGACTACGGGACAAGAAATACATGCGCGACGCCCTCAAGCTATGGGTGAAGACGGACAGAAGCCCCCGCGCCAAGGCCCTTCGCGGAAAAGGTGACGCCTATTTCTGGCGCATCGTTCTGTATGTCGAGGCGCACACCAAACACGCAGACACCGACAGTTATCGCCCGCCGAGCGATGATGTGATGGCGTCCGAACTCCGGTGTTCAAAGGACCAAGCACGCCGATGTTACGAGCTCGCAAAGGAACTCTTTGCTCCCGGTGGGCCGTGGCACGCGCTTTCAGCCCATAGACTGACCAATCAGGGTAGCTCAATTTGCCCTCAGGTCCGCTCAAATGTCCCCCCTTTCTATCAATTCTCAGGGGACATTTAAGCCACCCCTTCCACGGTAACACATTGATTTTGCTTATCTTTCATGCCGAAAAGTGTTACTCGTAACACATCGCAAGAAGGGGACATTTGAGCCACATATGAATTCGCCATATGCATAACTTATTGAAATCACTTGCTTATTTATGCCAGACCCCCTCCCTCTCACACTCTCCTACCCCCTGTTGCGCTTCGCGCGCAAAGAGAGCGCGCGGGAAGGAAATGCATTCCGGAGGAGTGAGGAAGAGAGGGAGCTTGGATTCAATAGTCTCCAGTCTCCGGAGTGGGTTCGCCCTTGCAGAGTCTTTATACAACTCCCCGGCCATCTGGCGGCTTCGCCGCCACCGGCCCGCTGGTTCGCGTTTCCGCGTTCCGCGCTACCCGACCCGATGCCAATCACCGCCGAGAGCGCGCCGCTGTACTAAGGCCGGCTCCGTCAATATCCACAGGCGCCGCGAACATCCCCTCCCCTCTCCAATCAGCTCGCGCTGATCGGGCTCACCGGCGTCCTGCTGACCGCCCCGGCTAATTCCAGGCGCGGCGCAAGAAGTCAGCGCTGACTTACGAGCGCGCGGAGCGCGCCAAACCCGCATTGACACCGCCCCGCAGTCTGAATTCATGGTGGCGACTTCGCTTTAGGAGGATCCATGGACATCGTTGATCTAAACTTCAAAGTAACTCGGGAATACCGCCGCGCCTTCAAGATACTCGCCGCGCGGCTCGGGATTACGGGCAAAGAGCTTTTCGAACGAGCCATGGAGAGCTTCTTGAACACGCTGAAGAACACGGACCCATCCAATGCCTGATTTCACACGCGCATCCTAAAGCACGTGGCAAGCGTAAGCGGCATCGTCCGCGGCAGGTGTTGTGGAGTAGTTGCGGCGAACTCGAGCAATGGTGTGGCTTTAGAGTCCGGTCGTGGTGATTTTCGGAGTCCGCAGAAGTCGCTGTACTCGGGCTCCGGGCCAATAAGAGACAAACACTGCTCGCCCAAACAGTCATCCCTGCTCAAATAGAATGAAGCTCTGCGGAGTGGGCGGCAAAGGTTTCGCAATAACGCTTGCAAACCCTGCCGCTCGACCCATGTCCTCGAACTCTCTGGCGGTGTAAGCCTCGCCATGCGGTGTCGAACCAAGCATTTGAAACGCGAACATGGCCGAGAATTGCGGGGATACTCGGTCCTCATTCAGCAAGAACTCGATCGCCACGGCGCGCCCTCCGGAAGCGAGACTCTTGCGAGCCTTTTTAAGGAGGGTCACACAGCCATTTTGATCAAGTTGGTGCAGGAAGTTCGCCAGCAACACCAGATCAAAACCGCTGCCCCAATCAGTATCGAATGCGCTGCCTGCTAAAGTCTGGTAGCGCCCCGACACGCCAGCCGCGTCGGCGATCTCACGGGCAACTGACAGCACGCCCTGCCAGTCGATTGCCGTGATCTGCGCATCCGAGACGGCTCGAGCAATCGCGATGCCAAACATTCCATGTCCGGCAGCGACGTCCAGCACCTTGCGGGGAGACAAGACTGCAAGCTCGGACGCGATCTTCGTTGCAAGAGGAACCCTGGACGCCCCCATCGCCCGCGCAAACTTCACCCAAATCGGATGATCCGACGCATTGTTTGCCAACCCAATAGAGCCGCCGTTTCGAACAAACGCTGCCGGATCGCTTAGGAAAAGGGCCGTCATCTCGGGCGCGGCCAAATACTCGACAACGCTGCCCATCCACGAAGGTGAGCGCCGGTTCAAGAATGCCGCCGTCGATTGGGTGAGCCGATACTGGTCACCGTGCTTTTCAAGATGGCCACGGGCAGTGAGATAATCGCAAAGTATGCGGACGCCACGAACCGCAGCGCCGGTCGTCCGCGCGAGACTCTCGACCGTTTCATTGCCGTTCCCTATCTCTGAAAAGATATCGAGTTCGAGAGCAGCTCTGATGGCGGCAGTCTGCTGATAGGCGAGGACAGCCTCCATAAACAGATCCGGCGAGATGTCCGCCATGTTAATGCCCCCCATGGTGTCGAGACCGTGTCTTATATCACTCCGCAATCACCGGCTGCACCTCATCGACGATGTCGGGTTGGGGTAAAGGGTCCGCAGAGCCGCCTTGATGCACCGAAGTGCGGTCTTCGTCTGAGCTACGCCGATCGAATGAGCGCTGCATTCACAATGCAGTGCGGCGCTCAAATCGCTGCAGGTTGAGGTCTTTCGGATCCTGCTGATCTCCAAGGGGTATCCGCCCTACCCTCACCGATCTGAGCGCATCCACGGCACACTAGCGGCACACAGCCGGGGTTTTCCTTGGCACCGAACAGCCGGCGTCCTTCACTGATGACGCAACAAATCAGCGGGGCGGAATGGCTACGATCAGGCGCTTACGCGGACGCTGGCAGGGAATGGTGCGAATGAAGGGCACCATACCGCGGTGCAAGTCGTTCGACCGGCGGGCAGATGCGGCTGCTTGGGCAGCTCAGCTCGAAGCGGAAGCTAATCGCGCACGTATGGTCGGTGATGCGTCCCTGCCTCATAGGGTGACGCTCGAAGACGTTCTGTTGCGTTATCGCGACCAGCGCTCGCCTAATAAGCGCGGGGCGCGTTCTGAGCAGGCACGGCTCACAGCAATGGCACGCCGCTCCATTGCACAGTGCACGCTCGCGAAGCTGACAAGCTCGCAGATCGCGACTTACAGAGACGAACGCCTGCAGGAGGTCGCGCCTGCAACCGTGCTGCGCGAATTATCGCTTATGCGGACTGCCCTAAAGGTTGCAACTATAGAATGGGGTATTCTCCTGCCCTACAACCCGGTCGCGCCTGTACGTCGACCCACAGTTCGGAATGAGCGTAGCCGCCGTGTGCACCGCGATGAGGAGGCTCGACTGCTCGAAGCGTGCGAAGCCGGGCGCCGCAGCAACTGGATGAAGCCGATCCTCATGCTGGCGATCGAGACCGCGATGCGGAGGAGTGAGATGCTGGCTTTAACGTGGGCCGACGTGGACCTCATAAATCGAACTGCCTACGTCCGCCGCTCAAAGAATGGCGATGCTCGCGACATACCGCTGTCGCGCAGAGCAGTTAAAGCGCTTCAAGAAGTGCGGCGAGTTCAAGCCGATGATGGCGCTTTCGAGTCCAGTTGTGGCGATTTCGAGTCTGAGCATGGCCGTTTCGTGTTCTCGTTCACTGCCAGTGCAATTCGTCTCGCTTTCGAACGGATTCGGACGCGCGCTCGATGTTCTAATCTGCGCTTTCATGATCTCCGGAGAGAAGCAGTGACACGATTTATTGAACGGGGACTCAACCTGATCGAAGCTGCCCATATTTCCGGGCACCGTGATGTGCGGATGCTTCGTCGTTACGTGGTGCCCCAAATCTCGACGCTTCTTGCCAAACTAGACGCATGCGATCCGTCGAATACTCAGCCCGCATAGAACGACGAAGTCCTAGAAAAAATTGACTACCCCATCCCATTGGAGCCTGTGCAAAGACGCCGCAATTTCCCGACCCTTGGCGCAAGACGACGTGTCACGAGTTGCTGAAAGTCGATCTCGCCTGTAGGTCCGCTCTCCTCCTAAGAGCAGGCATCGTTTGCGAGTTCGGCATGGGCCGAGATGGGCCATAAGCGGACTCACGTGCGGCAAAAAGGCTGGTTAGCAGCGGCACTCGTTCAGGCAGGCGCGCTGCTGATCAACCACATCGCGCCGGGCAGTCGCACGCTCGCACCGTCCGCATAGGGCGCGAGCGCCTCTTGGAGGGAGGCGACGGCCGCCGAGACGACCTCTGCTGGCTGGTTGCGAAGCCAACTGTTCACGGCGCCGATTTGGG